>WNGL01002041.1_pt1 | contig 25025 bp, 18 predicted proteins | sample 5400591 | NCBI WGS metagenome assembly WNGL01 (sample SAMN13153377, study PRJNA577476) | soil metagenome | isolation source: 80 cm soil or saprolite under Garry oak tree replicate 1 | place: USA:California | collected 2016-06-15 | reverse complement strand
TGGGATTGACCGGATCGTCATTGATCCGCTGCGGTGCGCTGAAGCTTGCCCCGCCATTGGTGCTGCGGGCGAACATCACGTCGGTCGTGCTACGTCCGGGCGGCACCACACTGGCCAGCATATAAATGTAGTTGTTAGTTGGACCACCGGAGCGATCAATCGCCAGGAATAACTGTCCATCGAGTCCTGCTGGATTGATTCCGCCGAAGGCCAGGTCGCCACCCATGTTCACCGGCGTTACCTGGTCAAAAGTTGGCGTCTGGTTCCCGATTTGCGCATTGCTGGAGCGAACGCAGTAAAAGGTGTTGCCTTCTCCGCCGATAAACAGGTTGCCATTGGTATCCACGTCGAGCGTTCCATATACAGGCGAATTAGGAATATTGATCGGCGCCTGCCAGGTGACCCCGCCGTCGGTGGAGCGTTGGAATTGCACGCCGCCGCCGCTACAGTTAATACCGTCGTCTGCCTGGTATTGGAAGCCGTGTCCTGGGCCGTTGGTCTTATCGATGGTGAACCATTCCTTGTCGCCGCCGCCCCCGCCTCTCTCGCCTGAAAGCAGCGTCCAGGATTGGCCACCGTTTAGTGAGCGCCACAAGTCGTCGCAGAAAAAGGACTGGGCTTGGTCCGACTGAAGACTGAGATAGAAGAAGTTCCCTACCTCGTTGGAGTTTGTCACCGGGTCGCTGCGGAAAACGCCGTTTTCCAGAACACCAGGGAACGTCCATGTCGCGCCGCCATCGGTGGTATAACCCCAGCCGGCCTGCCGGAAATTGGACAGTACGCTGTTAAATTGTCTCCAGGCGATTGTCATCTTGTTCCCGTCGGTCGGATCAACGGAAATCGCGCACTCGTTCGCCGCATCGCCGATGATGTTTTGGCCGTTTTGATCGACGTTGACCTGGAAACTAACGAACGGGCCGAATTGCGAGATCATTCGCGGCGAAGTCTCTATCTTCCGTGGTGGCGCAGGCGGGTTATCGTAAAATTCCAGCGGCTCGTTCCGTGGCGCCTTGCGCGTGGGCGCCAGTGTTTGGCCAGAGGCGCTGGCCAGTGCAAGCAGCAAGGTCAGACAAATGAAAAAGCCCATCCCTGAGACCCCAAAGGACCTCAGGTCGAATAAGGCGCGGTTATTTCTAGTTTGGGTGATCATAGGATATTGTTGGTGGAAGTCAGAGCGGAGCGGTCCGCTCGAAGGGCCCTTTTTAGTCAGGTGCGAAGGAGCGTGTCAATACTTTTTTTGATTTTTTAATTTTTTTGACCGCGGATTTCGCCGATAATACGGGTGAGGAGAATGACGAAGCCCGAATGGCGAATCAATGACCAAGCCTCAAATCAACACTCTTCGTTTTCTTCGCTGCCTTCTGTAAAAAATCTTTTTGCGCGGCGGGGCGCCGCGTAGATTGAACCTGCTTGCTTGCTACCGGGATTTAGCCACCACCGCCAAACCTCACCGTGACCAGGTTAGAGCAGTTTCCAGTGCCCGCTACGCACACCTGATACGTATAGGTTCCCTTGCCAGTGCGGTTGATGTGATCAGTATAGGCACCACCGTCGTTCGGCACCGTGGCAATCAACGCACCGTTGCGATAGATGTCGATGTTACCCGAGGTCGGCCCACTCCAGAAGAGGTCCACCGTTTGCAGGCCGTGCACTTTGTAACCATGCGCGTGCAGCGTGATCTGCACGGGCGTAGGTGTAGGAGTAGGCGTTGCAGTCGGTGTAGGCGTTGGTGTTGGTGTAGGCGTGGGCGTAGGCGTTGGTGTGGGTGTCGGGCACGGACTAACCGGGCAGTTGAAGATTTCCATCGAGGCCACGATGGCGCCAGTTCCATCATAGCCGCCTGCCATCCAGATGCGATTGGTCCCATCGGTATCAGTCGCGAAGTTACGCCGCGCGTCCAGCATTGGACTACCTAATGACCACGTATTGCTAACCGGATCGTAGATATCGACTTCGCTGGAGGGCGTAGGAAATTGCCCGCCCAATACCCACATCTGGTTACACAAGTTAAGCCCCCGCGTGTTGCTTGTGGCCCGCGGTATGCTAGCAATGGTGGAGATGGAATCGGCCACCGGATTATAGACAAAAGAGTTTGTGGTATCTGTGAGAGCGCCGCCCGTGATACTGGCGCCGCCACCGGTGTAGATAAGGCTACCGATGGTGGTGGTCGGTATATAGCCGAGCGGGACTGGCAGGACGGCTGTTTTCTGCACCCAGCCAGCAGGACTGGGAGTAAACTCCCAGATCTGATTGGTCGAGTTGCCGGTAGGGGGATTGTCAAACCCGCCCAGGATATAAAGCTTATTCGAAAATACAGTGAAGCCTCCGGGCAGCGTGTTGACGCCCGGTGGCCAGGGAGCGGCAACGGTCGTGAGTGTGTCAGTAACTGGGTCATACCGGAAGACGCGACCAGTCACGGTATTGACCACGGATTGGGATCCGCCCACGCAGTAGATGTAATCCGTCCCGGAGTCGTTTAAAACGGAGCAAGCCATGTTGTTGACGTTGCCATCAGGATAAGTGGCTGACTTGGTAGTCCAACTGTTTCCGACCGGATCGTATTCGAACGGATGGGTAAACTCGCCACCGCCCCCGTCGGAGAAGCGTCCACCCATGGCGTAAAACTTGCCGTTACCAGGGAAAAATACGCCAACAAAGCGCGTCCCGATACTTGGGAGGCTCGGTCCAGGCGACCAACTGCACTGTGCCAGTGTCGGAGTTGGCGTCACGGCGACGGCACCGAGGCAAAAGAAAGCGCCAATTAAGATGCGGAGATTAAAGAAGGCGGATTGCGAAGTGGATTTCTTTTTCATAGGATGAGTTTAGTTTTCCGTGCGAAGTACAGTGGCGATGCTATCGGATACGCCGGAAGCGTGTCAACATTTCTTTTAAATTTTTCCCGAAATTTTTGCCTCGAATCCGCCTGTTGTCGGGCAGCGGCCCTACCGGGAAGCCGTCCGCCTTCGGTCGCCGCGTCTACGCTACGGCAAACCGCAAGCTCGCCACGGCGAATCCGTCCTGTGGCGGACGAGGAACGCTCGCGCCACTTTACGATGGCTAGAAAAAACGCGGCGCCGCTTGCACGGCGCCGCGTAGATTGAACCTGCCTGCTTGCTACCGGGATTTAGCCACCACCGCCAAACCTCACCGTGACCAGGTTAGAGCAGTTTCCAGTGCCCGCTACGCACACCTGATAAGTATAGGTTCCCTTGCCAGTGCGGTTGATGTGATCAGTATAGGTACCACCGTCGTTCGGCACCGTGGCAATCAACACCCCGTTGCGATAGATGTCGATATCACCCGAGGTCGGCCCACTCCAGAAGAGGTCTACCGTTTGCAGGCCGTGCACTTTGTAACCATGCGCGTGCAGCGTGATCTGCACGGGCGTAGGTGTAGGAGTAGGCGTTGCAGTCGGTGTAGGCGTTGGTGTTGGCGTCGCCGTCGGAGTTGCCGTAGGTGTTGCTGTTGGCGTCACGGTTGCCGTCGGAGTCGCAGTAGGCGTAGCCGTTGGAGTTGGCGTAGGCGTAGGCGTGGCCTGGGCCGCGCAAAAGATTTCCATCGAATCCGTTGGCGCGGAAGGAGCGTAGCCGCCTGCCAGCCAGATGTGGCTGAGGCCGTCCGTGTCAGTTGGGAAGTTGCGCCGCGCAGTCATGAATGGCAGGCCTGTTGTCCATGTGTTACTACCCGGATCGTAGATGTCCACCTCGTTCGAGGGATTGGGCGCGACTCTGCCGCCGCCCATGACCCACATTTTTGTGCCTGAACCATCATTGAAGGCAAGCGCCCGCGTCTCGCCCGTGGCCCTCGGTATGGGTGCTATCGAGCCGGTGGTATTGGTGCCAGGGTTGAAGCTGAACGAGTTGGTGGTGTCGATCACCAGGCCTCCCTGGAAATCCGATGCCCCACCCACGTAGATGATGCCACCTATGGCGGCTGTGGGTGCATACATGATCCCCTCCGGCGTGTTCACCATCTGTGTCCACTTCGAGCCCACAGCAGCAGTGGGATCAAACTGCCAGATCTGATTGGTGGAGGCTACGTTGATGTTGAATCCGCCCAGGATGTATAACTTGTTGTTAACCACTGCAAACCCACCAGGCAAAATCGTGCCTGCGGCGTCGCCAGGCCAGTTGTCTCCAGCGGCGAGGGTGTCGATGGTATCGGTGACGGGGTTGTAGCGAAAGACGCGAGCGATAGCCGTGGTCTGTCCCGCTGCCGAGCCACCCACGCAGTAAATGTAGTGGGTTCCGCTCTCGAAGAGCTCGCCGCAGGCCATGTTATTCACCTGGTTATCCGGGTAAGTGGCTGCCTTCGTAGTCCAGGTGTTGGTGCCCGGATTATATTCGAACGGGTGAGTGAAATCGCTCCCTCCTGAATCGGAACTGCGCCCGCCCATGCCGTAAAAGAGCCCGTTGCCCGCGAAATGCACGCCCACCAGCCGGACCCCTACACTGGGAAGGCTTGGACCAGCCGACCACCCCGGCGTGCAGCCCGGGCCCAAAGCGGCAAGAGCATCGACCCGCCCCCAGCCATAGACGTTGTTCGGCGGACCCGCTGTTCCGCACTGGGTGGAAGAAATAAAAACCGCTGCACTATCCATTTGTGTTCGACTGAAAGAAATGTTGTGCTTCAACTCCGGCCGGGCCGACCAGAGCAGTGCCATGGCGCCGGCGATGTGCGGAGTTGCCATGGACGTGCCGCTGGCAGTGGTATAACAACTATCGCAGCTGTTGGTCGCCGAGCGCGTGCCCGTGCCCGGAGCCGTGATATCGGGCTTGATCCGATTGCTGTTATCGATTGTGACCGGGCCACGGCTGCTAAAGGATGCAATGCTGTCGCTACCGGTGACCAGCGCCCCGGCCGTGTAAGATGCCGCATACAGCGAGGGTGGATCTACCACAGTGGAACAGCTAGGGCCGGAATTACCTGCGGCGACCACCATCTGGATGCCGGCGTCGCGCTGAGCTTCCACAGCAGCTTGCAACGTGTCAAACGAACAGCCTTCCGAAGGCGGACAACCCCAGGAGTTGACAGTAATGTCAGGTGCTTTGGTCGGGTCGCCCTGGCTTGGGTTCCCACCCACCGGGTAAGGCGCCAGGAAAAATTGCATGCACTCGATGTATCTGGCCGGTGTGCCGTTGCCGACGTCCATGTTACGGCAACCGATCCACTTTGCCCCCGGCGCCATACCGATCTGGTTGCCCATGCCATCATCGCCGATCGCGGTGCCAGTGGTGTGCGTTCCGTGGAAGAAGTCATCGCAAGGGAAAGGCGAATCGTTCCCGCAGGGGTTCCCGACACTGTCGTGGATGGAGTCATGCCAATTGTAATCATGGTCGGCAACGACGCCGTTCCAGCCGCGATAGTGAGGTTTAAGCGCGTTGTGCGTCCAGCGCTGACCGGTATCGGCGCTCGCCACAACAACATTCTGGCCGGTGAATCCAAGCGCCCAGACTTGAGGCGCGTGCGTGTAAGTGATCCCCGGCTCGATCGTCACCGGAGCCCCAGGTTGCAAAGGCGCCTCCACAACAGGGCCAGGTTGAGGCAGGGCATTGTGGATACGCGGATTGCCTTCCACTCGCGCCACATCCGACCGGTTGGCCAATGCCTCGGCGACCTCCTGGTTGCCCTTCACTAAAATTGCATTAACGATGTAGAAGGAGCTATGCTCAATGCCGCGTTCGCGCAGCCATTGCAGGATCGGCCCCTGCGTGGTCTGGGCCTTGCTCACTAGCGCGTCATGGACGAAGCGGCCCTTTTCAGCCTTAGTGTGCAAGGCGGCAGCAGGTCTCAGGTCTGCCTGATCAGCCAGCACAACGAAAAATTCCGTCTGCTGCCCGTTAGCCGTGTGCTCGACTACCCAAGGCGCAATCTTTTGCGCAGCAGACGGCGGGCTGGAGACCGCCGCTCCTTGTTGGTTGGCGACGCGCGGCGAAGCGATGGCTCCTATCGCAGCCGCGACGGCTGCAACGAAAAACATTGAACAAAAAATGCGACGCAACGCTGTTGGGGTGAATGTACGACTTGAATTGTTAGTCATAGGATTGTTTTACGCGGCGCTGCTTGCACGGCGCCGCGTAGATTTGAATTTAGTGCTTGTTACTTACGGCTATCCACTGCCAAACCTTACCGTGACCTGGTTAGAGCAGTTTCCAGTGCCCACTTCGCACACCTGATACGTATAGGTTCCCCTACCAGTGCGGCCGATGTGATCAGTATAGGTACCACCGTCGTTCAGCACCGTGGCAATCAACACCCCGTTGCGATAGATGTTGACGTTAGCCGTGGTGACCCCATTCCAGAAGAGGTCCACCGTCTGTAGGCCGTGCACTTTGTAACCACGCGCGTGCAGCGTGATCTGCCCCGGTGTGGGTGTAGGTGTCGGCGTTGCTGTTGGCGTTGCCGTCGGTGTCGCTGTTGGCGTTGCCGTCGGTGTCGCTGTTGGCGTTGCCGTCGGTGTCGCTGTCGGCGTTGCCGTCGGCGTGGGTGTCGGAGTGCCGCAAGGCGTCAGGGTGTAGCTTTGCCCGCCAGTAGCAGGAGCACCCGAGCCGTTGCAGAAGTACTGATCAAAGGCGGTGTCGTTCTTCTGCACTCCCGCCGTGGCGCTGGTGTTGGCGTTGCTTACGGTGCCGTAGATCACGTCGAAGCGTGTCTGTCCCTCGTACAGACGTAGCTCCAAGTTGGCAGTGCCAGTACCCGGGAAGTACTGCGCGCGCCACTCAATGTTGAAGATACGGCTCGGCGGATTGCCACTAATCGAAGTGAAGATCCCAAACCCAGAATTTACCAGGTACAGGTCATCCCAGTACGGGAAGATGGTGTAGTTATGGGTCAGCCACGGCAGGCAACTGTTAGTGAAGGCTGTATCCAATGTGGTGAATTGGGCATTGCCGTTAGACGACAGGTTTATCGCGTTAAACGTCTGGTCGTACAACGTGTAAGAGAAGGGCAATGCCACGGTGGTTACTTGATCGTCCCCGTGATTGCCGATGTCTACCGTGCCTGGCACGATGCTGCCCCCTATCTGCGCTATGTCGTAGTGGTCTGCCGAAGGGCAACCCTCTACTGTGTAATTCCCTGTGAAGGCCGCGTTAGGATTGCACCCATTAGCAGTGATCGCCCCGGCGCTAATGCTTGCCGTCACGCTGCCTCCGAAATTGAAATGCAGCATGAACCGGGCAGTCGTGTTGCCGTTGACGAGCGTAACACTGGTCACGCTGCCGCCAACATTGCCGGTCAGGGTCAGATCACTCGTCGTGACTGACGCTGCATCAACAGCCTGGTTGAAGTTCACGTCATATTGATAGTCGCCTGGCGCCGGCGGGGAGAACGTGCCCCCAACAGGCGGGACAGTCGTAGTCACCATGAGCGGCGTTATGGCGTAACAGAACGTGCACGTGAAATCGAAGTTCGGCATCCCGTCCGAAGCGCGATTAAATGCGCCGGCGGGAATATGCATCGTCTGCGGGCCCTGTGTCGTCACTGGCGAGCTGGTGTAGTGGAAGGTGATCGTTGCATTGCCGTTGCTGAAGGTAGGCGGCAGGTTCGACGGAGTTCCGTTCACCGTGAAATCGCCCGCTTGGACAGTTGACGTATCCACGGGATCGCTCAGGTTGATAACAAAGTCCACCGGCTGCGTATTGATGATGCTGTTGCACGCCGGGGTGGTGGTGGTCACGGCAAAACCCACCAGCTCTCGATCGGTGAAGGCATCCTGCTGCTGTGTGCCGTTGACGGCGTTGCGCCCGTCGACCCATGAAGTGACGTGCTTGGTGAGTATCGCGGAACCGTAGTCGTAGTCGCCCACATACAGGGGTTGGATACCAGGATCAGGTTGCGCCGGTAGGGGAGAGACTACGTCCGAGAGCGAATCATCAGGCAACCAGGTCACGCCATTATCGTTGGACTTGCGCGACCACATCTGGTAGCACGGGGTGTTGGCGCCCACTGTACAATTCCCGCCTGACCGCTCGTCGTACCAGGTGGCGAAGAGGGTACCAGCGTCACTGACCGAAAGGTTGGCCTGCCACTGCGCTTTGGTGGGGTCGGTATTGGTGTTCAACTGGAATGGCGCGCTGAAGGTCACCCCGCTGTCGGTCGAGCGGATGTAGAAAACGTCGCCGGGGTCGCTGCCGTTTTTAGCGCCATAGACGTAGCTAACCACGTGGTTGTAGGCGGCAGGCTCACCCCAGCCCATGTGTCGCCAGTAACCGCCGCTATACATGCCGCAGAAGTAGCCCGAAGCGCTACGGCAGGGGCCTACGAAGGTGGGCCCGGTGTAGGTGTTGGTCCAAGTGGCGCCGCCGTCAGTGGAGCGATAGATTAGGTTGGATCGGGTGGTCCCGCAGCCGGAAAGACAGCCATTGCCGCTGTTTTCGTCCATGCCGGCGATATACACGTCGCCCGTGACCTTGTCGCCGGTGATCTGGACGTCGCGGACGAACGTAGCACCGCTGCTTACGTGGATTGGGCTGCTCCAAGTCGCACCGCCGTCAGTGGAGCGCACAACGAAGATGTCCGCGTTGCCAAAATTAAAGTCGTTCCAAGAAATATACATGTTCCCGAAGAAGGGAGAACTGGGGTTGTTGTCGGCATAGCCGGACTCGCGGTCGGCAGAGCCCTCGTTGAAAGCGCAGAAATGGGTCCAGCTATTCGGGTCCGCCGGGTTGGTGGACTTATACCCGCCGAGACCCTGGCCGCCGCAGCCAACGTCCAGCCACACCGTAAACCAGGTTCCAGTTGGCTTATTGTACAGAAGAACAGGGTCGCCCACGGTATTGTCGAACGGGCTTTGGCCGTTGGCCTTGGTGAGGCGGGTGAAGGTGTTGCCGCCGTCGGTGGAGGTTGATGCGCCTGAGATGTTGATGGGCGTGAAGTTGCGGCCTCGCGAGTCGTTGTAGGCGACGACGATCTGGTTGGGGTTATCCGGGTTAGCCGTAGTGAATGTCTCCGACTGGGTAATATTGGGAAAGGTCTCGGTACCCGTGATCAGGTTTTTGTCGGTGGCGCCATACGCCAGCGGCATCAACAGGTTTTTGATAAAGTGACCGATGGGACCGAGAGTGGAAGTCGCAGAAGTAGCAGCGCCAGTTACCTCGCCGCAGGCGATCATGATAGCTCCGGCTCGGAAGTTTTCTTGCTTATCGATGCCCTTCTCGTGAATCGTGGAACAGTCAAATCCAACGGGGACGAGCGGGTCTTTGGAATCAGTGATAATCTTACCTTTCGTCATCGCTTGGATGACGCTCTGAGCGGTTGCGGACGACAACACGCCGGAGCCCAGCAGCGCCAGAAAGACGCCGGCTAAAACGACAAACAAACCGATTAAAACGCGGAGGTTAAAAAAAGCAGATTGTGAAGTGGATTTCTTTTTCATGGGTTGTTATGGGTTGATGTGGATAGAATTTTGGAGCCGGCAGTAGAACCGGGCGCATCGCTTGTAGCAGAAATGCCAAACTGATGTCAATACTTTTTTTTAGATTTTTTTTTGTTTTTTTATTTGTCCCTAATTTTCCCTCGTAGTTCTGGGCGTGGAGCGCTCTTTTTAGCCTGAGAGCGCAGAAGTGGGTCAACACTTTTTTTGAAAGAAATTTGAATTTTTTTCTCAAAGACCTGAACATCGCCCCGGGGTAATCCTGTTCCCGCGCCCGCGGAAGAAGGCATCGTCTTCGGAGAAGTCGATCCACCTCGTTGAGCGCGCGGAGGGAACGCGTTGTCCTCAACGCGTTGTTAAAATTAAATGCGGCTTTGCCGCCTGACTTTTGGTGCGCACGATGCTCTGGGAGCGCAAATCTTGCGCCTTCGGCGATTGTTTTTACGTCGTCTTCAGAGAAGCCGATCCACTCAACGCGAAGGTGGAACGCGTTGTCTTCAACGCGTTGGGAAAGTATGCGGCTTTGCCGCCTAACTTTGCTGTCCCCTGACTCCCTGCGAGCCAACTTCCATCTTGCGCCTTCCGCGGCTGGTTTTAACCATCGTCTTCGGAGAAGCCGATCCACCTCAGCCCTCGCGTCCGAACGGATCGATAACCCACGGCCACTCTTCCGATTTCGCGCACAAACCCGCAGCCACAGGATTCTGCCGGATGTAATTCAGCTTCACCGAGAGTTGCTCGCCGCGCTCGTCAGCCCGCAGACGGTGATCGAAATATCCCTCCTGCCAGATGACGCCATTGGTTCGCGCATGAAAACGGTTCCAATCTCTGATGACTTCGCTCATCGATTCATTGCGCGCGAAAGATAGTAGCGCGTGCAAATGATCAGGCATCACAAGAAAGAGCGTGATGTACCAGCGCATGTTAGCTTCATAGAACTTTGCGGAATCGAAAATTGTCCGCCACAGGACAGATTCGCCGTGGCGAACTTGCGCCAGTGCAGGATCTGTTAACGCTCTTTGTTCTTTCTCACGATCAAGGGCGATACGGATGTGAAACAGCGCGCCTAGTTCAACCCAGTGCGGCCCAGTGTGGTGCAAACGTCGCGGGAACCCTCGATAAATTTTCATTCCGATGAGTCTAAGGGGCGAACCGTGATGTCGGAGTAAATTCTTGCGCGTTTGGCGATTGATTTTGGCATCGTCTTCGGAGAAGCCGATCCACCAAGTGCGCGGGTGGAACGCGTTGTCCTCAACGCGTTGGCAAACAGATGCGGCTCTGCCGCCTAACTTCCGAAGGCGAGTGCGCTCCCCAGAATTTTATCCGCCCGCGGCACGGATCGCTTTGAACGTGCCGCTCTTCGAAGGTCCGTCTCCGACGAGGGGCGAGAATTCCACCTCGCCCGTTATCGAGCCGTCTGTTCCAAACTTTCCTTTGAACACCAATGTTCCCGCGTCGCGTCCGACGTTACCGATTAGAAATTCGACAGCGCCAGAAAACGTCACGGAATTTCCGTCGCCCTGAGTCCACTTTGCCTCCGAAGGCTTGGTGGGCCCCCAGACTTTCGATCGTGGATCGACCAACAGGAAAGACCCCTTTCCGGCGCCTTGAGCGTCAAAGCGCAGTGAACGGTGGTCTGAATTTTTGAAGGTGACCTCCACATTCCATCTGCCGATCATGTTTGGGGATTGCGCCTCGAGCAAGGCGGCGCAGCATGTTTGGGCGATTACGATCAGAACCAGTGGCTGCATTGTTCTCACGTTTCCTCCTAATCTCGATTTGGTTTGTCCTGGCTCCTGCTCCGCTCTGTTTCTAACCTCCGCACACGATCACCGAACTAGCTTTGTTGGCCACGTCCAAATAACATTGCATGCCTGCCGGGCAAGAGGAACAGGTTTTTTAAAACTTTGATATCTTGTTCTTAGTTCTGAATCGAGCGCTCTTTTAACCAGGTGGCGCTGGAGCGTGTTACGCTTTTTTTGCTTTTTTTTAAACTTTTTTTCGTTTGAGCGGCGGATGTTTCGGGGATGGCCCGCTACGGGGGGAGGCGAGATGAAAGGTGCTTGGGGAAATGACGAAGCTCAAATCAAAAAACACGCTTCTTCACCCGCGTCATCCAAAGACATTTGGGGTTAATACCTTCTCAACAGGACTAACAAGATCGGGCTTCTCGTCCACGCGCGCCGCTCCCGCGACTCCGTATTCTCGCCCTACCAATAAATCACCGTATCCCCGTGTCGCATTCCCACTCGACCCTGGTCATCTGGCCCGCGAGAACATCAACATCGAACGGGCCATAGTGCCCGACGCCGCGTTTCTTTCCCTCCTTGGAGACGGTGTAATGTCCGGGCGTCACGGGAACCCGAAATCGCCCCTGATCATCCGTAGTGAACGACGCGACTTCCGCTCCCTTTTCGTTCTCCACGACGAAAGTGACACTCGCGAGCGGTTTCGAACCGGGAGCGTCCGCCCGGATTGGCCCACCCTGAGTTGGGCCAAACGTAATCACTCCTTCGATCCCTGTTCCCGATCCGGACTGTGTTTGCCCGGAAGAAAAAGATGCAGTCATGACTAGGAACACGAGAATGATCGGGAATGTTCGAAACTGCATTGCCTGATTAATCTTACTAATCTCAGCTCCGCATCGGGTCAAAATTTTTGCGCACGCGGCGGAAGCGTTAAATCCATTGAGCCTTTGCGCAGGCTAAAACAGCAAGACCGGCCAACCCTCCCGATTTGTCATGTCGAGGTTCGCTCGAATGACCTAATAGAAAAAGTGTGACCGCTTCAACGCTTTAACCCATTTAACGCTTTAACGGTCCCAGCCAGGCCGGGTGAAAAACTTGACGACTGATTTGTTGCGCCGAAACTTCTCGCGCTCCCGCCAATCTATGAAACGCTATCTGCCTTTTGTTATTGTTGCTGTGATCGCATTGGCCACGCTCGGCAGCGGAGCGATGCTCTATCGGACAAAGCGTCCACAACTCCTCACTATTCCCGAAGACAAGATGCTATCTGGAAAAAGCGACGCCGAATCGATGCACATTCGCGGCAACCCGGATGCGCCGGTGACGCTGGAAGAGTTCGGCGATTTTGAGTGCCCGCCCTGCGGCAATTTCGCAGGTTTTGCTGACGCGCTCGTGAAAGAATATGATCCGCATTTGCGCATTGTCTTTCGCAATTTTCCGCTCAAGAACCATCAGCACGCGCGCGATGCCGCCTTGGCTGCGGAAGCCGCTGGGCTGCAAGGCCGTTTTTGGGAGATGCACGACGTGTTGTACCGAGAGCAGGCGGTCTGGACCAAAGCCAGCAATGTGCGCGAATCGTTCGAATCCTACGCGGGAATGATCGGGCTGAATCTCGATCAGTTCAGAAAAGACATGGACGGCGAAAAAGCCAAAGCACGAGTCGATTCCGACCAGGAACGGGGTCATTCCGTCGGGGTGGAGAGGACTCCGACAGTTTTTGTCAATAATCGCTCGTTGGGCCCAAATGACAGAACGCCAGAGGGCCTGCGGGCTATTGTCGATGCGGCGCTAAAAGAAAAGGCTGCAACCAAATGACGCTGTCGCGATTCCGGACCATTCTTTATACAGTCGCCGCGATCGTTTCGCTCGCCGGGTTGGCGGATGCAACGTATCTGGCTGTGCAGGCGTTAACTGGTGAGACGCTCGGCTGCGGAGGGTCGCCAGATTGTTTCCGAGTATTGGGCAGTTCATATGCGCGGGTAGGCGGAATTCCAGTGGCTCTGTTCGGCACGCTGGCTTACTTCAGCGTATTTACCTTCGCTACATTCGCTGCGTTCGGCTACGTTCGCGCGCGAACATTTCTCATTTTGACAGTGGGAGCGATGTTTCTAGCCACGCTCTGGCTGCTGTATGTGCAGGCCTTCCTGCTGCACGCGTACTGCCGCTATTGTTTGTTCTCGGCGGCAATCACATTTCTGCTTGCCGGGCTGGTGATTGCCCTGCCGCCATCGAAGGACGCATCCGTCTCATAAGCCCTATAGGGCGCATAGGACTTATGCGAATTCTGGTGATCGAGGACGAAAAGAAAACAGCGGCTTTTCTGGCCAAAGGGCTGCGCGAAGCCGGCTACGTTGTCGATCTTGCGCGCGATGGCGAGACCGGCCTAGAGCGAGCGCGCGCGATCAAATTTGGTCTTCTGATCGTCGATGTCATGCTGCCAAACAAAGATGGCTGGCAGGTGGTCGCGGAACTGCGTCGCGACGGGATTCGCACGCCCATTCTTTTTCTTACCGCCCGCGACAGTGTGCGCGACCGGGTGAAAGGCCTCGAATTGGGCGCAGACGATTACCTGGTAAAACCGTTCGCGTTTTCGGAATTGCTCGCCCGGGTACGCTCAGTATTGCGGCGCGCTCCCCGCGGACAAACCGAACAATTGCGCATCGACGATTTGGAAATCGACATGCGACATCACAAGGCAGTCCGTTCCGGCGTGCCACTTAATCTTACGCCGAAGGAATTTCTGCTGCTCACTCATCTGGTTCGCTCGGCGGGCGAAGTGGTCTCGCGCGCTGAAATCGCGGAACACGTGTGGGACATCGGATTCAAAACCGATACCAATGTCGTGGACGTAGTAGTGCGCCGCTTGCGGGCTAAGGTAGACGACCCGTTCAAGACCAAACTGGTCCATACCATCCGCGGCGTGGGTTATGTCCTCAAAGCGCACTGAACCGCGCTCGATCGCGTCGCAGCTCGTCCTGCTTTTTACGCTGGCCGCGACGCTGCTGCTTTCCTGCGGCCTCGGTGTGTTTTATTGGATCATGGTTCGGCACGCCTTTGCCGAAGACAATGCCGTCCTGAGCGACAAAATTTCCAGATTGCGCGCAGACTTCAGAGAAGGCGGTCCACGGATTTTGGGCGAAGAATTGAAGCCCCGCCGCGCCGGCGAACACGCACCTTATTGGATAAGGATACTCGATTCGGGAGGCCGCACCGTAACCGAGACACCAGGAATGGATCGTTTGATTCCCCCCACCGTTTTTCCGACCGCGCAAGGATCAACTTCGTCCATTCGCAGCCCGAAAGATTATCACATCGGCGCGAAGTTGTTTTCGTTGGTCGCAGTGAATGAAGAAACCCGCGGCCAAACTTACACAATCCAGATGGCGCAAGATCGGTCGAGTGACGAGCAAGTCGAAAGAGAGTTCAGCATTTTGCTCTTCGTGGTGCTCTTGGGGAGTATCCTCGCCTCAGTTCTAATCGCAATTACGGTTGCACGGCGCGGCTTGCGTCCGCTGGGAGAAATGACGCGTTCGCTCGAACGCACCGGACCGGCTCATCTCAGCGAACGTGTGGCACCGGCCGATTGGCCGCGCGAGCTTCAGCCGCTCGCGATCGCCTTCGACGATATGCTTGCCCGGCTCGAGGATTCCTTTACTCGGCTCTCTCAATTTTCCGCCGATCTCGCCCACGAACTGCGTACGCCAGTTGCCAATATCCTCGGCGAAGCGCAGGTCGCTTTAACGCGCGAGCGCAGTCCCGAGGAATATCGCGAAGTCATCGAATCCACGATTGCCGAGTGCGAACGGCTGTCGGGAATCGTCGATAATTTGCTCTTCGTCGCGCGCGTCGATGCGGCTCGCGAATCCGTCGAGCGGAAAGAGTTTAATGGCCGGGCCGCTGTGGAAAAAATCGCAGCGTTTTATCGCACGCTCGCGGAAGATCGACATGTCGCCATCAATTGCACTGGCGAAGGCGAAATCTATGGCGACCCCGTTTTGTTCGGTCGTGCCGTGAGCAACCTCGTTGATAACGCACTGCGTTTCACGCCGGACGGCGGCACAATTCAAATATCGATTACAGTAAAGGCCGCGCATTCCGAAGTAACAGTCAGTGACAATGGCTGCGGAATAGCGCCAGAACATTTGCCGCGCGTATTTGATCGCTTTTATCGTGCAGATTCATCGCGCAGCTCCGAAGGCGCCGGGCTGGGCCTGGCATTGGTGAAATCGATTGTCGATCTTCACGGCGGGTCGGCCAAAATCGAGAGCGAAGTGAATCGCGGCACCACGGTCACGCTGAGTTTCCCGAAGAAACTGTAGCCCGCCAGCTGCCGGATGATCCCGGCAGGAGCGTGCTGTCGTTTCGTTCCAAGCCGGAATCATCGATTCCGGCTACAGCCGAAAAATTTATCTTGCCAAGCATTACAATTTTGTAATGATCCGGCCTATCGCCTGAAACGACATATCATGGCCGCCTTAGCCTTCCATTGTTTTTCCAAGACGATTGACATTCCGGCGGGTCTTCGTCGCCAGCCATTGGAAGCGTGGCAGCCATCAGCGCGTCTGAACGGATTGTTGCGCCGGTCAGGCATCCGCGTGCTCGGCGACCTTCACGGGCGAAAGGTGGTCGATTTTGCGTGGGAGACAAACTGTGGTGTCAAGACGTTGCACGAGCTGGATTCGCTTGCCCGCCGCGCAGAATCTGGGGCGCCCACTAACGGAAATCTGCGTGTCCTCCAGAACGGAGCCGGCTTTGCCATTCCTGAATCAGTTTGCCAGCTGCAGTTCCACGAATTGCCAATCACGACACGTTTGGCAAATGTTGTCCGCTCGATCGGCGCTCGGACATTGGGCGATCTGAAAGGGCGCAGCACTTTTGAACTGCTTCAATACAAGGCCTGTGGCTGGCGCACTCTTGGCGAGATTCAGCAACTAATTGAGCGCGCAATTTCGGGAGAATTTGATGAGGCGCAGGTCGAAGAGTCCACTGCAGCGGCGGAATTGTTGACCTTACTCGAGCAGGGAATGGCGAAGCTGTCTCCGCGTGAAAATCAGTTTCTTCTTGCCAGAATCGGAGACGAAGATCTTCCTTGCCTGACCTTCGAAGAAATCGGCCGGCGATACGCGCTGACACGGGCGCGGGTTCAACAGCTCGTTGCAAGAGCGCTTGAGACCCTGAGGAAGAGCTGGGGTCCACGGATACCCCGGCTTCTCGAAATGATGAAGCAGCGTTGCTTGTCGATGGTCTGTCCGCTGACTCCGGCATTGCTGGAGCAATGGATAGGTGAATCTCCCAGGAGCTTACGATTATCGACGACAGCGCAGGTGCGTTTGATAAAGGCACTTGATGAAAATATCCCTTGCTGGCCGGAAAAGCATCATGGAGCGGCGCGCATCGACCATTCCACGCGCAAGCTCGATCTTTATCTGGCGAATCTCGCACGCGAAGCCGGCGGCCAAGTCGCTGTTGCGGAAGCTTATCGCAAGCTCACGCAAGGGCGCTATCGCCGGCTAAAAACTGGAGAGTATCTTCGAATGCTCCGGTGCGTCCGATGCACCGCGGTGGAATTTAAGGATCCACATATCCCGATTGTCCGACTGCGCGTCCGCCCGGCGGAGCTGCAAATCTCCGTATGCAGATTCGGGGCAAAAGAGACAAACCATCAACCGCAGGCAAAATTCGTTCACGAGCGATTTAATGGTTCGCCACAAATAGCATGTTCTGTGGAAGTGAAGCCATCAGAGCGTGCTGTAGTCCGGGCAGCTGCCGGATGATCCCGGCAGGCCCCGTGCTGTCGTTTCATCCGCAAGATCACCGATCCCGGCTACGGTGAAAATTTTATCTTGGCAATAATTACAATTCTGTAATGATCGCGCGCATTATGACTAAAAGACATTTTTCCCGCGGAATTGCGCCACAGCTTGTTCCGCTTATCGGATGCGCATGTTTAATTTTTCTCGCTTCATCTCGCTCGGCTCACGCGCAGGAGGCAACTCTTTCCGAGCAGGAAGTAGTCATAACCGGTGAAGAAGTGCCCACGGCTTATGGCGCGCCTCCGGGGTTTTCGCGCAGCCGTTTCTCCAACACAACACAGGCCTATGTATTGCCGCCATGGGCATTTTTCTTCGGAGAGATTTTCGAGGGCCAGGGGTTCCGCCATGGGCCGCCCGATTACCGTTTCACTCAAGAAATCGAAATGGGTTTGCCCTATCGTTTTGGCGTCGCAGCGGAAGCGCAGTTCGAACGATTCAATGGCGGTGGCGGCGCGGAGACAGTGAGTCTGGAAGCACGATGGGCTCTTGCTGATTGGAACAAGATTCCGCTGAATCCTACACTCTTCGCCGAATACAAATTCGGTGTCGGTACTATTCGACACGAAGAAGGTCCACCACCGCTTCCTGGAGAGGAAGAAGAGGAAGAGGGCGGACCGCCCAAAGTTCCCGATGCCTACGAATTTCGTTTGCTTCTCGCCCAGGAATTCGGGGGGCGCTTTGAGTGGGCCATGAACTGGTTCTTCGAAAAAGAGAATACCGGAGACCGCGGCCGCGAATGGGGCTTCTCCCAGAGCGCCATGACTCCCATTCTCTTACCCAACGAGCGTCTGAAAGTCGGCGTAGAAATGGAATATAAGAATTTCACCGTCAAAGACACACGCGGCGATCCCCAACACACTTTTGTCATCGGTCCAAGCGTCGCATGGAAACCGACTCCAAGCACGCGCATCGACGTTTCACCCTTGTTCGGATGCACAGACGACTCGCCGGTGGCTGATGTCTTTGTTGCCTTCTCCTGGCTCTTTGGCGGCGAACGCGCCGAAGCCGAAGCGCCCGTATCCACGCGGTTCCGTTACTACTCCGGCGCTGGCCTCGCCGATAAAGATTCGGGAAAAGAAATTAAGCAGGTCGCGCCGCCGCCGTGTCCCCAATGGTATGGCGACAACGAATGGAATGTGAATCTCTGGGGCACCTATGCTTTCACCAACACCGAGTACAATCCTAATCTTTGGCTGGTGGATGTCGTACAAAGTACCAGTGAAGGCCACCCAGTGCTCGGCACCTTCGACTATTACATTGGTGGCGATCACGCCTGGGGCGGAGGTGGCGACGTAAAATATTTCTTCTACCGCTACTTCGGCGTTGGCATTGAAGGATTTGCCCTGGACGCCAGCAAAAACGGCTTCGATATCTTCGAGGACCCGACGATCCCTGTTTTTACCACCAGGAAAATCAATCATGATCATACCATTGGCGCTGCATTAGGAACATTCACACTGCGCTACCCAATTCCTTGCACACGTTTTGCGCCTTACGCCTGGGCCGGTGTCGGTGCGATTTTCGGCGGCGGCGAAAGGGATGTCCTTACCACGCAGGGGCCGCCGGACGCGTTCGCTGTCCATGCCCAGACACATCACTTTGGTAGTGAAACCAAATTGCTCGGCCACTTCGGGGCCGGCCTCGAATTCCGGATTGCGCGGCACATCGGTTGGACTAACGACTTGACCTTCGGCGTGATCGACGGGCCGAAAAATAATTTCGGAATGATCCGCAGCGGTCTCAACTTCGCCTTCTAGATCGACAATCACGGTAAGAGGCGCCGTAGCCCAGCGCTTCTAAAAAACACCTTCAGGGCTGGAAGCCGCGGCTGTTTCCGCGGTTTCTGAAGTGGAGCATGCCGCAGCCCGGTACGAGCGGGCTGCGGCTACACTTCTGGGAGTTGGAATGGACAGTCGTTAATGCTCGCGTACCATCGACAAGCAGTTCATTCTTAGATCGACATCACGGCCAGCACGGCGCCAGGCACATTTCTTGACCTCGTTTAATCGCATCGATACTTTCGTTCTCGGAAAGGAGCTCGTTGGTGAAAACCGAGGTATCGATCGAATACTGCGTAGTTTGAAACTACACGCCGAAGGCCGTCAGTTTGGCGACCGAAATCCTTGAGCTCGGCGAGCGCATCAAGTCGCTCACGCTGATCCCATCGAGCGGCGGTGCTTTCGAGATTCGCGCCAATGGCAAACTCCTCCATTCCAAACTCGACTCTGGCGACTGGCCGGATTTCGATACCATCGTCAGCGCGATTAAGAAACTTAAATAAGCGCTCGCATCGCTCCTGGTCTTCACTTCGGCGTTCGAAGTTCGGTGTTCGATGTTCGATGTTTTCTTTTCTTTCCGCAATCCGGAGAGTGAAGGGTGCCTGGTGGCCCTCGCGGTCTTCAAAACCGTCGTCGCCACGCAAGTGGCGGGGTAGGTTCGATTCCTATCCTCTCCGCCTATCTATTTTCGATTTTGGATTGGCGATTTTCGATTTCCCCAAGCGCGCTTCATTCTTTCAATCGAAAAATTCGAAAATCGAAAATCGAAATTTTGGGAAAGGGGGTGAGCTCCATGTCGCGTGAGCAAATTCGCAAACTGACTTCGCTCTCATCGTGCGCCGGGTGAGCGTCCAAATTGAGCCAACAGGCCCTGCGGCAAGTTTTGCCGCAGCTTCCCATTTCGTTAGACCGTAACGTTCTCGTGAACTCGAACACTTTCGATGATGCGGGCGTTTATCGCCTGGATCGACATCGTGCTCTCGTGCAGACCGTTGATTTTTTCACACCCATTGTGGACGATCCGTTTTCCTACGGGCAAATCGCCGCGGCCAACTCGCTTTCCGACATCTTTGCAATGGGCGGGCGACCATTGACCGCGCTCAACATCGTCGGTTTCCCGGCCGATCTCGTTCCGCCCAGAGTGATTTCTTCTATTTTGCGCGGTGGCCTGGCCAAGGCCGCCGAGGTCGGATGCGCGATCATCGGCGGTCATTCCATTCGTAATCCAGAACCGATATATGGTCTGGCCGTGACGGGAATTGTTGATGTTCGCCGTGTCACTACGAATGCAAACGCGCGTCCAGGCGATCTGCTTGTCTTAACGAAACCGCTTGGCACCGGCATCGCCACTACCGCGATCAAGCGCGAAGCGGCTTCGCGCGGACTTGAGAAAAAGGTCATTTCCCTGATGTCGAAAATTAACACGGCAGGCGCCGAACTCGCCGAGCGTGATCTCGTTCGCGCAGCCACAGACATCACCGGCTACGGCCTGATCGGCCATTTGGTTTCAATTTGCCGCGCCAGTGGCGTCTCAGCCGATGTCGATCCGAGCGCCGTACCGATGATTGGTGATGAGATCGGCGATCTGATCGAACAAGGCTGTGTCCCCGAAGGAAGCCGGCAAAATCTTAATGACACCACGGTCCTCGTCGATTGGCGAACCACAGATGAGGCGCACAGAATTCTTTTAACTGATGCGCAGACCAGCGGCGGATTACTCCTTTGTGTCGCTGAAGCGAAACTGGAGAAAGTGTTAACCATCTTACGAAAAGCGCACACACCCTGCGCTGCCGTTATCGGAAGAATTGTCCCCGGCCGGCGGCGTGGTCCGTTGATATGCATGACCGGATAAAATCGCGCTCGCGCCGGGAAATTCCCGCCGTGAACAAAGTTCTCGATGCGCTCGGCCATTACGACCTGCCGCGCTCGATGATTGTCGATCTTGTCCGGCGCGAGCTTTCGAAAATGCGGACGAAGGGAAAGATTCCCGAATTGCGATCAACTCTCAATCTTGTCCGCCGAGCGATTGAGGAAATTCGCGCCAGCCGTCTTCAGCCGGTTGTCAATGGAACCGGAATCGTCATTCACACGAATTTCGGGCGGGCCCCACTTGCTGCGGAAGCGGTCCGCGCGCTTGGCGAACTTGGTTTGGGTTATTCCAATCTCGAATATGATCTCCGGACCGGCGAACGCGGAAGCCGCGGCGCCTATATCGAGCATGCGCTCGCTCTGCTCTGCGGAGCAGAATCCGCCACGATCATCAACAATTGCGCAGCCGCGTTGGTGCTGATCGTTCGACATTTTAGCGGACGCAACATGGAACACCGAACCCGCCTTCGCCGGGCTACGGCACGGCAGGCATCGAAGGCTGAACGTCGATCGGAAGTCGTGATCTCACGCGGCGAGATGGTCCAGATCGGCGGCGGCTTTCGCATCGGCGAAATAATCGAGGCGGCCGGGGCGAAGTTGCGGGAGGTCGGCGCAACAAATAAAACGACGCTCAATGATTACGCGAAAGCAATTGGGCGAAACACGGCTCTCATTCTTAAAGTTCATCGCAGCAATTTTTTCATGAGCGGTTTTGTAGAATCGCCATCGTCGGCAGCTATCGCTCCGCTCGCGCGAAAAAAGCGCATTCCTTTTGTCGCTGATTTGGGAAGCGGGGCGATCTTTGCGACCGAGCGCCTGGGACTCGTGGAACACGAGCCGACTCCTGCTGAATCGTTAAAAGATGGCGCCGATCTTGTTTGCTTCAGCGGAGATAAATTGTTTGGGGGCCCACAAGCGGGAATTATTGCGGGAAAGAAGCGGTTCATCGCCGCGTTGAAACGCGAACCGCTATTTCGTGCGTTGCGCTGCGACAAATTGGTTTTTGCTGCGTTGCAAGCCACTGTCGATCTTCATCTCGAGCAATCGACAGGCGGAATCCCTGCGATTGCCCTTTTGCAAATCTCCGAAGATGAACTGCGCGCTCGAGCCGGAGCGATTGCCAGCCGGCTGGAGGGCTTGCCACTGCGAATCGCGATTGGCCGTGGCACAGTCAAAGCCGGCGGCGGAACCTTGCCAAGGTCCACAATGTCGTCCATTGCCATCGACATTGTTCCGAAGAATTGTTCGCTGAGCGATTTCGCCGGTCGTCTGCGCAACTCAAGTCCACCGGTCATCGGCTATATTGGGAATGGGCGGTTCAAACTGGATCTGCGCACAATTTTTCCTCAACAGGATGACGCCGTCGTCGACGCGATTCGCGCAGCGTGCGCAAAACAGCATTAACGACCACGAAGAGCACGAAGGTCACGAAGATGGAATTCGATGAGTTGTCGCGAAGAGTGATAGGATGTGCGATTGAGGTTCATCGCAATCTAGGCCCGGGGTTGCTCGAATCGACATATCGTCAATGTCTCGCATGCGAGCCGTGGCATGCGAGCGTTCCATTTCAAATGGAGGTACCGCTGCCCGTCCGCTACAAAGATGTCCTGCTCGATTGCGGCTATCGGATCGATTTGCTCGCACGTAGCGATCTAATCGTCGAAATTAAGAGCGTCGAAACGCTCCTTCCGATCCATCAGGCGCAAATTCTTACCTACATGCGTCTCGCCAGAATTCCCATTGGGCTATTGATGAATTTCAACGTCACAAAACTGCAAAACGGCATCAAACGCTTCGTTCTGTAATTCTTCGTATTCTTCGTGTCCTTCGTGGTTTCAAAAGGAGACATGACCGAAAAGCATTTCATCATTGCGACTGCCGGTCACGTCGATCACGGCAAGAGCGCGCTTGTCAAGGCGCTCACGGGAACTGATCCCGATCGCTTGCCGGAAGAAAAAGCGCGACAAATCACAATTGAGCTCGGCTTTGCCCAACTGATTCTTGATGGGCCTAACGAGCAGCGGCTCCACATCGGCATTGTCGATGTACCGGGCCACGAGGATTTCGTCCGGAACATGATCGCAGGTGTCGGTTCAATCGATCTCGCGCTCTTCGTTGTCGCAGCAGACGACGGCTGGATGCGGCAAACCGAAGAGCATCTGCAAATCCTGATATATCTCGGAGTGAAACAAGCCGTGATCGCGCTGACAAAAAGCGATCTGGGGGATGCTGAAAGGACCGGAAAGGAAATCCGCAATCAACTGCGAAATACGGCCTTTGCGCGATCTCCGATTATTCCAACTTCGGTGCGAACGGGTGAAGGAATTGAAAATCTGAAGGACGCTCTTGCGTCCGAGTGTTCGACCATCCAAGCACAACGCGACCTCAGGAAACCGCGCTTGTTTATCGATCGCGCTTTTACGCTGCACGGAATCGGTACTGTCGTAACCGGCACACTAATTGGCGGACAACTCCATCGTGGCCAGAGCATCATCGTTCAGCCACAAGATTTCGTAGCGCGCATCCGCTCGATCCAAAGTCATGGTTCCGAATTGGAGTGCGCGCAGCCGGGGATGCGCACAGCGATCAATCTCCCGGACCTCGTCATCGGCGATGGCCCAGGGCAGATCAAACGCGGCGATGTCATTACCGCTGTCGATCTTGGGAAATCGAGCGCCAGTCTCGTCGTCACTCTCGAAAAATCCTCCCGGCTTGGTCGGAAAGACGTGGCCGCTCGACCGCTCAAAAACGGAAGTTCCGCGTATCTACATCACGGCACATCGCGATTTCCGGCGAAAATTTATCTGCTTGAAGGCCGCGCGCTTGGACCCGGTGAGCGAACAATCGCGCAGCTAAAACTGAAGTTGCCCATATTTGCGTTTATCGGCGATCGATTTGTTCTTCGCGATGCGTCCGAACAGCACACCATCGCTGGCGGAGTTGTCCTCGATCCAGATGGCGATCGAGGCAAATGTCGAACCGCGACGCAGCGCAAATTGTTGGCTGCGCGCGCCGGTGCGCTAGACGATGTCTGTCTTTGCGTTCGCTCCGAAATTTCCGCGAACGGTTTCATGTCAAAAGAAGCCGTTCTTCGCAAATCGCACTTCAGTGCTCACGAGATAGGCGAAGCTCTTCAGCGGTTGCAGCGCCGTGATGAAATTGTGGTTCATGAAAAGATCGCGGCAGACGCTCAGGTCTGGCATACATTGCGGAACCGGACGATCGAGTTAATCGATGACGCGCACAAAACAAATCCCGAGCGCGTTGGTCTCGATCTAAACGAGTTGCGTACCGCATTGCACGATCAGTCCTCAGAGGTTTTCGCAGCGCTTCGTTCCGATTTGTGCGCAACTGACTTTGTCCGACGGGGATCAGCGATCGCGCGAATTTCTCATCGACCGGCTTTACCGCCCAACCTGCAGCCGGTTTCGATGAAAATTCGCGAAGCGCTCTCGTCAAAACCGTTCGATCCGCCTGCGCGCAAAGAGATCGAGTTGGATCGAAATGCGCCGCAGGTTCTCCGATACTTGATCGAGAGGGGAGAAGTCATCGAAATCGCCTCGGACGTAGTGCTGTCACGTGAGAATTTCGAACGGATGAAAAAGGTGCTGGCTGATTTCATCTCCAAAAACGGAGCAGCGACTGTGAGTGAGCTGCGGCAGGCGCTCGAGAGCTCGCGTCGGACTATGGTGCCATTTCTCGAAAAGCTGGATCGACAAGGTGTGACGCGCCGCCTCGGCGACAAGCGCGTGCAAGGCGCGCTTGATTGCAAAAGGCTATTCACATCTCGGTTTGCAGTTTGTGACACCGGCGAGTTTGCGGGCATTGCTCGTGCGAGATGATGCGACGCCACATGCGCAGCCGGAACATCTGCGCTTGCTCCTCGCAATTGCTGCGAGCGAAATGGAAGATCGGCCTAACGAATCGGAAGCACTCGGCGCCAAAGCCGTTGCCCGTGCGCCGGCGCTGCTGCTGCGCACATTGGATCGTCTGGAAACTGCCGGATGGAAATTCGAAGAACTCGCGCTGCCGGCGTTTGCACCAGTCGTTCAACGTTTCAACGAGCTCCTGAAAAAATGCGATTTTGTTCTGTTCGGCGAAGCAGATCGACGGCGTTTGCAACAAGCGGCGCGTGGCGAGCGAAAATTTTCTCACGTGTTCATTGCCGGATTCGATGGAGCGCATTGGCCACAGTGGTTTCTCCTGCGCAACGCGGTCGAGCTTGCGGAAAACGCAACGATCGTAGTCGAAGAACCGTGTGGCGACTTTTCCGACATCGATCTTTGCTGGATCGGCTCGTGGGAAGAAGTCTGCGGCGAGGCCCAACGCGCTCCAAAATCGGCACACGCCCCTGGCGACTCGTTTTTTAGCGAAACGGAAATGCGCGGTGGCGCGGCACCTGCAAAGCGTTTCGATTTTCTCATCGGCACAAACGTCTCGGAAC
>WNGL01002063.1_pt1 | contig 25026 bp, 27 predicted proteins | sample 5400591 | NCBI WGS metagenome assembly WNGL01 (sample SAMN13153377, study PRJNA577476) | soil metagenome | isolation source: 80 cm soil or saprolite under Garry oak tree replicate 1 | place: USA:California | collected 2016-06-15 | reverse complement strand
GTGTATGCGAACTGCATCGACGGCGACGACGGGATCGCTAACGGGCGGATCAGCGATGCGCTGTCCTGACCGCCGGAATCGCCGTCCGACCTGCGGAGATGCCAGGAACGCCATCCCGCGTATATCCCGTGACCGGCCGCCTGCGGTGGCTTCCGGTGACCTACGGCTGCACATCCCCGCATGGCGGGGCGAGACCTGTTCGCGGTGTTCTCGCAGGCCAGGGGCCGTTCTGGCTGGTTGGTTGGCGGAGGGTGCGGGATTTGAACCCACGAGGACGCGTCAACGCCCTAGCGGTTTTCAAGACCCGTCAGTCAACGTACTTGACCTGCGCCAACGCTGTGGAGGAGGGCCGTTTGGACACGTATTCGGCATGATCAAGCTTTCATGCGGGCCGAGCCTAGCTGCAGAATGGCCGGCCCAGGTCTGGGGCAAGTTCCGGCTACGTCATCGCGGCAAAGCCTGCTCGGTGAGCTGCATGATGGCGGCGGCGGCGTCGTCCATGAGGGTTCGCAGGATGCGCTGGAACTGCTGGTCGCCGAGCGTGGCGCGCTGCTAGCGGAGCATGCGCACATCGGTGGCGCTCTCGGATGAGCTGAGTTCTATGCGGATGCCAGTCCCCTGGGCCTGGTAGCCGATGGCGTCGGCAGGCCGGCCCTGGTCGGTGCGCAGGACTCCGAGCTGGCTGAGTGTGCTGGCGATGCTGGCCCGGTCGCCGATTTCCTCGAAGATCGCCAGGGCCGCCTGGTAGCGCTGCTCGGCAGTGTCGTAGTCGCCGCGGTGCTGGGCGAGCATCCCGAGCTGGTGGTGGCTGTCGGCGATGCGGGCTGCTATTCGGTCGGTGGGGCAGCGCCAGCTGGGCCTGCGTCTGGGCCACAGCCTTGATCGCCTGCGCCAGGGCGAGGTTGGCTGATGTGTCGATCTTGATCGTGCTGAAATCAGGCGGTGGCGTAGCGTACAGAACGACATCCGAGTCGCGGAACCAGTGGGCCACTTGGCTGAGAGTCACGATGTGATGGAACGCCGTGACCGGGTTCCAGTCACCAGTCAGGTGGTGGGCGGGTTTCGGACAGCCTGGAATGTTCCGCTGGCAAATGCCCGAGCGCCCTCCTGCTGGGACTTGACGGTCTCGTTTGCCGGATTGCTGGGGCACCGCAGGCGGGGCATGCCAGGCTCGGGATCTTTGTCGCTGAGGGCCTGGCCCATCAGATCCTTGTCGGAGATGTCGTGGCGCCCGATCCGGTTCTGGGCGAAGCTGTTGAGGCAGGCTCACCGACCGTCAAGATCGAAGTCCTGCACGTATGCCTGCCAGGAATTTTGCCCATTCCGATGGGCTAAACGACAGGACGGCCCCCGAGGGATCCTTTGAGTCCCGGATGAGTACCGCACCGGCACGCGTCGCCACCTCGACGCAGTTACCGCCGCCGGACGCCGTGCTCCACCTCCACTGCAAGGCCGCATGCTCCAAGTCGGCCACCGTCGCCTCCTCCCGCCAGGGGCAGACAGGGCTCTGCCGCAGGTCCAGCCGGGACCGCCAGATTCGCCGTCAGTATGAGCGTTACCAGCTGCTTGAGCCAGCGTAGGCGACATGAGCCGATTGTGCCACTTGGAGCCGCACTACGGCGCGTTCGTCTGGTGGCTTGTCAGCTGCTTTAATTGGTATCCAGGCTGGATTCGCGCCCGCTTAGTTATGCCAATTCGGCTATTACCTTTTCCAGGCAGGTCAGGGAGCCCTCCGGGCCGAGTGATATTTTCCGCAATTGCTCGAACGCTTCGCGGTAACTCAGGATCTCTTCGGGTTCGTCGCTGAGCGTATCACCTCGCGGGCTTTCGAGATATAGCACATCATCGTCTGCCACATCGGGGAACTCAAGGATCACGAATGGCCGCTCCATGGCAGGGTGGGCTCCGGAACTGTACGGTATGACCTCGATCGTCAGACGTGGCGCCGCCATGTCTATCAGGTGACGGATCTGGCGACGCATGGCGGCAGTGCTCCCCACGTGCCGGTGAACTACAGCTTCGTCCAGGATAAAGAAGAGCAACGGAGCATCGACCTTCTTGGTCAGCAGCTCCTGACGTTTCATGCGAACCTCGACCAGAGCCTCTATCTTCTCATCCGTAGGTTTCTCCACATAGCGTTGAATAATAGCGTGTGCGTATTCTTCCGTCTGCAGCAGGCCGGGAACTAGTAGATGGTCAAATTCTCGTCTGATGTAAGTGGCGGTCTCATATTCTATGAATTGAAGGAGCCGCGCCGGCACAACGTCCCGGTATTTGCTCGACCACGGTGACTCCCTGGCCGCGCGAGCTAGCGCGATCAGTTCGTTGGTTCGGATTGGATCGAGGATCTTATAGTAGCGAAGCAGAACTTTCAGGTCATTAGTGGATATACCGACTGAACCAGCTTCAATTCGGATTACCTTGGACAGCGACCAGTCCATCGCAGAGGCTACCTGTTCTTGGGTCAGGCCAGCCTCTTGGCGTGCAGTGCGAAGCTCGCCCCGAAGACGTCGCCGCCTGACCATCGGGTTTGAAGCATCTGTCATCCTGGTCCCCTTGTTCCCGGCAGCCATCCTGGTCCCCTTGTTCCCGGCAGCCCCGGCAGCTACACCAGTCATGCTGCCAGGCTGCGGATTGATAGCTGGCATCACTTGCGTAAGCCTAGGGGGGCTTGGAGCCCGCTTTCAAGGTCATTTACCCCGCGCGCCGCGACGCTGCAACGCACGAAAGCGCTGATGCTACCAGGCGGTCGTATCTCTGGCAATCAGCCACCTGGCTGTCTGCTCCCTTGCTAAATGAGGTAGTCGTACTGCATACTAGCAGTCAGCGAGGTGGCTCTGAGGTGGTGGGTCAAGTGCTCGTACTGCTCTTCGTGGTCGGTGGCCTGCTAGGAGTGCTCATGGGTCGCGCAGCAGGCGGCCGATACCCCCGTCAGCAAGTTGCGGTTGACATCAGACCCAGACCACGGGCCCCACCTGTCCACGGTGTCGCGCTCCAGCCGTAACTTGCTGATTAGCGCATAGAGACCCACCGCCGGGGCGTGGCCTGGCGCTGGACATGACAAGGACCGATGGGTTGCGTCCACCGGTCCGAGTCGATACCACGCAGTCCCAGCCCGAGATCACCGGAAGGACTTGACGTGCAAACATCTCAGCCTACATCCGCACGGGCCGAATTGGGAATGGTGCGGACGCAGTGTTCTGAGCGCTCAGTCTGGGAGTCAGGGCCTTGACCGCCAACTTGGCGATGGCCTGCCTCGTCACGGGTTTCATCGCGGGCTGGGTGCTCAGGTCGGTCTTCGTCATGGCGGAGATCTCCCGCTCGCAGGAGCAGATGCAGCGGAAGATCCGTCACTGGCAGTACGAAGCAGCTCGTGCCCGATCCATCGCTGAGCAACTCGCTCGCCAGCTGGCAGCACGCACCAGACTCCTGCCAGAAGAACAGGATGGGCCGCCAGCGGGCGACAACTAGCCGAAGGCAAGGTGGACTCATGTCAATCATCTACGGCCTGATCCTCATGGCGACCCTGCTCATGGGCGGAGTCGTAGGATGGCTCATAACCACATGGCACTATGAGCGAGTCGCGGCAGACTACGACCAGGATGAGGAAGAGATGGCCGAGTTCCAGGACTTGTACGCGGCTTGGGCGATGCTGCACCGCATGCGCTGAACGAGCGACCAAAGGTCGCCGTGGGCGATCCGCCGGGGTCGGGCCACTTTGCCGAAGCCCGGCCACCTCCTGGGTGACTGCCCAGCCGGCACTGCGACCCGCCGCGCCGCGAGATGAGCGCGGACGAGTCGGCGAACTGCGCGTGTTTCGACGTTGCCATGTCCAGGAGCTGGCCCGCCAGCAGTGCGGGGGTCCGATCAAGGATGTCTCGTACAGGGGGCCGATCTCTGCGGACACGGTGGTCCTCAGCCTCGCTGCATGGAGTCTGAGTTCCCTCAAGGCATCTTCGACGTCACTCGTCTCGGCAGGAAGTCCCTGAAGGGCGGCGGCCTCGAAGCGCGCAGCTGCCACGCCGCATGCATCAAGCTGTCGAACTCATCACGGGCGATCCGGCTGCCGAACACGCGCAGCTGGCCCTGCAGCTCGAATCAGCGATCGCCGGTCAGCAGCGCAACCGGGTCAAGGCCAGATGCGCGGCCTTGCGCGGTATCCGATACGACATTCGCCCAGGCCTCTGCTCGCGATACCTGGTCGCACACTGCCACATACGTGTCGGCCTGCCGTTCGCTAAGGAAGACCTGCCTCGCGAGCCGCTCAGTCGACAGGATCTGGGCGCTCATGATGCGCGTGGTAAGCACGCCGGCCAGAAGGCTGGCCAACACGGCCGCTCCGGCGCCGACGTTCCCCGCCTCCACTATCGGGTTCACGCCAGAACGATGGCACAAGATCGGTTGCTGATGTCAAGAACGCATCAGGCCCCCTGCCCGAGGATATTGGAGTTCAGGAGCCTGAAGAGCTGAGCCGGTGAAACGAACCTCCTGTCGACCTAGCGGTTCTCAAGACCGGCGACTATGTGCGCCTGACCTGCACGGACATCTTGGATGGCGGGAACTCGGGCACGTATCCGGCATGATCAAGCTCTCACGCGGCAACGACGCGGACAGGTGGATCATCGTGGGTAAGTCGTGACGCCAGCTGCGAGGGCGCCGAGTGATCGAATATGTGCAGTAAGTCACACCAAAGCATCGGCATCGGCCGGGGGCTACCGCAAGGCCGGCAAAGCCGAGAAGGCGTTTGAGCGCTGGAACTCCGTGGTCAGGCACGGCGTCCCCGTCTGCGCTGATCCGGACTTGGGCAGGACGTCGTGCTGGGGTTCGAGACTGTCGTGTCTGGTCGGCGCCGGGAAATCTGAGCGAGGCGCCGTGGCTGGCGCGCCGACCATCGGTCCGTTGAGGGCTCATTCTTGCTACGGTGCGGCGTTGTGCCATACGAGATCGAGTTCTATGAAGACAATGCTGGCCGCAAGCCATGCCTTGAGTGGATCAGGGAACTCGGCGCTCGCGAGCGGCGCGTGCTCGGTACCGCGCTGCGCGAGATCCTGCAGCAGCAAGGGATCAGGGTCTGCAGCTCGCCGTTCGGGAAACAGCTCGGTGAGGGGCTGTTCGAGTTCCGGCTGCGTGAAGATAACTTACTGCTGCGGGTCTTCTGTCATGCCTACGGCAATCAGATCGTGCTGCTGCTGAGTGGCTACGACAAAGGGAAGCACCCCGGCAGCCGGCGGCAGCAGCGCGAGATCGCCGAGGCGCGGAAGCGACTGTCGGCCTGGCGGCAGCGCCAGGGCCACTAGACGCCTGGAGGGTTGCAGATATGAGCAAAGGCTCATATCCTGGTGCCATGGCACAGAGCGCACCAGGAGACTTCGGCCGTCTCCTCGACGACATCGAGAGCGAGGCCGCAGCGGCAGGGCCGGCCGCTGTGCGGGATCTGCGCGCCCTCCAGCTTAAGTACCGCCTCATCAACCAGCTCATCGAACGCCGGCACTCGCTCCGCTGGAGCCAGCAGGAGCTCGCCGAACACTCAGGCATCGCTCAGTCGGAGATCAGCAGGATCGAGCGCGGGCGCAAGAGCCCGACCATCGACACATACAGCCGGCTCGCGACTGCCTTGCGGCTCGACGACCTTGTGGCACCCATCGCCGGGCGCGAGTTCGCAGCCGGAGCCTGAGTTCCCGAGAACGCCGCGAAGACGGATGCGTGCAACGCGGCTCAAGGCCGGGCAGCCCGGTCCATGCCGATGCTGCCCGAGGCCTACGTGCGGCATCATCTGGTTCGAGCTGGCCGGACCGCCAGGCATGAAGCCGGACTCTCTAGCCACCGGACTCGATGTGTCGTGCGACCAGCGGTGCCGGCGATGCCCCCGGCTGCAGACGACGGCAACCGAGACCTGGCCGAACCGGCCGGTTAGCAGACGCGATGTCCGTCGGCAAACTTGGGCACGTATTCGGCACAGCCACCCGCACGAGGCCGCCCAGGCCTCAGCCAGCCGCACGCAGTGACAGCAGGACACAGCCGCCGCTGACGCGCATGTGCGCAGCAAGGGCGGTTCTACTGTTATGAGCGGAGGGTGTGGAGCGGAGGGTGTGGGATTCGAACCCACGGTGAGACTCGCGCCCCACAGCGGTTTTCAAGACCGCCGCCATCGGCCACTAGGCGAACCCTCCCGGCTGACCACGATAGCGGTGCCCGCAGCCGGTGTCGCCGTGAGACTGGCCAGTCCTGGGCACCAGCCGGGGACGGCTGCGTAAAACCCGGTCCTGCCAGGCGGGATGCCGGGGCGGCGGGCCAGGCGACGTGAGTAGGCTCCTCGGTGGAGGAGGTCACATGCTGCCCCCGTTCGGCTGGGAAGCGGCTGTCAGCCGCTGGCAGTTCGCGCCGGTCGTCACTGCCTCGGTGGTCATCGCGGCCGGCCTGTACCTGTGGGGCGCCCGGCGGGTGGCCCGGCGGCATCCGGCCAGGCCCTGGCCGCTGTGGCGGACCGGGATGTTCCTGGCCGGCCTGGCCGTCGTAGTGGTGGCCACGCAGAGCGGCATCGGGGCCTACGACGAGGTGCTGTTCTGGGATCACATGATCCAGCACCTGATGCTGATCATGATCGCCCCGCCGCTGCTGATCGTCGGCCAGCCGGTCACGCTGCTGCTGCACGCGAGCAGGAACCCGCTGCACACCTGGGCGAAACGACTCGTGCGCTCCCGCGCCGTCAGCTTCCTGACCTGGCCTGTCCTCGGTTTCGCTGGCTACGCCGCGGCGATCGTCGCGGCGCACCTGACGGAGCTGGCGAACCTGGTGGAGACAAACGAGAACCTGCACAACGCGGAGCACGTGGCGTTCCTGCTGATCGGCTACCTCTTCTTCCTGCCGATCCTCGGCCACGAGCCCATCCGCTGGCGGCTCTCCTATCCGGTGCGGTTCGTCATCCTGGTCCTCGTCATGCCGGTGGACACCTTCACCGGGCTCGTGCTCGGCTACGGCAATGCCGGGACGCCGGGCGTCGCCACCGGCCTGAGGCCGGCCTGGGCGCCCGGTCTCGTGCAGGACCTGCACTGGGGCGGCGCCATCATGTGGGTCGGCGGCGACGCGATCATGTTCGGCCTGATGATGCTCGTCTTCGGTGCCTGGAGCAGCGATGGCCGGCCCGCCGCGACCAGGATGGGGTGGCTTGAGTCAGCCCGCCGGACCAGCATGGCGAATCTTGTCGCCGCGTATCCGGCGACCCGCGGGATGGGGCCTGCCCGAGATCAGCCCGCCGCAGATCAGCCGGCCGCCGATCTGTCCGCGGGGAATCAGCCCGCGGAGGATCGGCCCGGCAGCCGCCAGCCCGGCAGCCGCCAGCCCGGCACCCGCCAGCCCGCCAGCCAGCAGCAGGCGGCTGGTGACCTGGCAGCCGGCGGCGACTGGTCTGGCCACGGCGGGATCGACGACGACGAGCATCTGGCCGCCTATAACGCCTTCCTGGCCAGGCTGAACGAGTCCGGGCCAGGCCGCAGGCACTGAATTTTGCCGAATTCTGCGTACCGCTGAACCCAGGCAACGCCCGATACGTGCATATAAACGCGGGCAACCCCCGATCTGGGGGTCTCCGCTGGGCCGTGCCGAGGGACTGTGGCCCCGTCCCCCGGCCGGTCCGGCGGCCCGCCGGTTCCGGCCCCGCCCCGCCCCCGGTCCCCCCGTTACGGCGAGGCGGTGGCTGGCCTCCGGCTCCGGTGCGCACGGTCAACGCCGGGAACGGCAAGATCGTCGAGACCAGGCCGGCCGGCGTCCAGGTCGCCACCCGCCAGCTGGACAGCTCGGGCAACCCGGCCGACGCCGGAGCCCTGTTCGGCCTGGCGGTCAAGCGGCACGGGCGAGGCGTCTGCTACGTAGACGACGCGACCAGCACGCTCCGCCTGCTGCACTAGGAGGCTGGGGACGCGATACCGCGCACGACACGCCGGCAGTGCTTTCTAAGGCAATCTAAGGAAAGCGCTAGATCACGCCATAGGCTGCTATGGCGTGGACCCCGTACGAAACCCTTACGCACCGGGTGCCGGACAGCGGCCGCCTGAGCTGGCCGGCCGTGATCGCGAGATCGGGCAGTTCGGGGTCGTGCTCGAGCGTGTCGCGCGTGGTCGTCCCGAGCGCAGCATGGTCCTGACCGGGCTGCGCGGCGTCGGCAAGACCGTGCTGCTCAACGCGTTCAGGTCGATGGCGATGCAGCGGCTCTGGGGCACCGGCAAGATCGAGGCCAGGCCGGAACAGTCGATCAGGCGGCCGCTGGCCGGGGCGCTGCACATGGCGGTGCGCGAGCTCGCGCCCCGGCACCGGGCGCCAGACCGGATCGACCACTTCCTCGGCGTGCTCAAGGCGTTCTCGACCCGCGACCCGGCTGCGCCGAAGGGATCGCTGTCCGCGCAGCTTGGCATCGAGGTGCCCGCGGTTCGCGGCCGGGCCGACTCCGGTGACCTGGAGATCGACCTGACCGAGCTGCTGACCGACGCCGCGGCCGTCGCGGCCGACCTGAGCGTCGGCATCGCCCTGTTCATCGACGAGATGCAGGACCTGCGTGCCCCGGACGTGTCCGCGCTCTGCGCGGCCTGCCACGAGCTTTCGCAATCCGGCGGGCCGCTGATCGTGGTCGGCGCGGGCCTGCCGCACCTCCCGTCGGTGCTGTCCGCGAGCAAGAGCTACTCGGAGCGGCTGTTCAGGTACTCCTCGATCGACCGGCTTGACCGTGATGCCGCCGATGTCGCGCTGCTTGCCCCGGCCCGGCGGGAGGGCGCGGACTTCGAGCCGGCGGCGCTGGACGCGCTGTACGCGGCGGCCGACGGGTACCCGTACTTCGTGCAGGCGTACGGGAAGGTGACCTGGGACATCGCCGCCAGCAGCCCGGTGACGGCCAGCGACGTCGGCGTGGCTGGCCCGCTGGCGGCCGGGGAGCTCGCGGTCGGCTTCTTCGGCAGCAGGTACGAGCGCGCCACCCCGGCGGAGCGCGAGTACATGCGGGCGATGGCCGTGCTCGGCGACGAGCCCGTGCAGACCGCCCAGGTAGCCGAGGAACTTGGCCGCAAGCCGTCCAGCGTCTCGCCTGCCCGCGACAGCCTGATCAAGAAAGGGCTGATCTACAGCTCGGAGCGCGGCCTGATCGCCTTCACCGTCCCGCATTTCGGCCGGTTCCTGCGCGCCCAGCCGGCCTGACGATCGAGGAGGAGTCCGCAGCAGCTGGCCCTTCATGATCACGGAGGGTTTCGGGGACCGCAGCACCCGAAACCCTCCGTGATCATGAAACGGGCACCGGGCCCTAGCATTCTCCGGCCGTCTCAGGCAATCTACAACAGATCCTAGAGTTCACTAGAGAACGGAAGATCGCCGAGCCTGGCGCCAGGCACCGCCGGTATCCCGAGGCCAGGGTCGGTCGGCGCGGACAGCATCGGGGCCGGAGTCCGCACCAGCTGGCGGGCCCGTTCCCGCTTCGGGGCGGGGCGCACTTGCCCGGGCGGCCACGGCATGACGGCCCCCGTGGCCGTGTCGACCAGGCCGGCCTGGATGGCGGGCCGGTGCTGCCGGAGGAACACGGCGAACACCAGCTCGACCTGCCTGCCGCTCGCCTCGCCGGGAAAGACCACGTACCGCCAGCACAGCTCGCGCCACATGTCGACAGGCTCGGCCGCGGTGATGAGGCCGGCATGCCTGCGCCATACCGAACTCCTGCGCAGTGCCGTCAGCGTCCGCTCCGCCGGGACTAGCCGCAGCTCGCAGGGCTCTGAGTAGCCGAGCCTGACGAGTCCCTCGCCGATCTCGGGCGACAGCGCGGCGATCAGCGCCAGCTCGGCGGCGAAGATCCCCAGCGGCAGGACGGCGGCGGCGCCGGGCTGCGGCGGTTGCAGCGGCCGCAGCCCCACCGTGGTCAGCGCGGCCGCGGCAAGTAGTGCCGACCTGGCCAGCGCGCGGCCGCTGACCGGGGCGGTGCTGAAGTCACCGAAGCACCCGCAGCCGATGTCCGGCCTGGTGGCCCGGAGCTCGATCAGGGCGCAGGTAGCGACAAGGAAAAGCAGCGCGGTGCCCAGCCGCACGGCGTTGGCTGGCGCGCCGCGGCCGACGCTCCCCGAGGTGAGGATCAGCCCGACGCCGAGCATGAACTCGGTTGCGCACATGACCACGGCGGCCGGCCTGCGCAGGTGTACGGGGAACAGCGCGGTGGGGCCGAGCCTGGCCGTTATCGAGCGCGCCTGCAGCACGTGCACGAGTTTCGCCGCGCACCCGCCAAGCAGCAGTGACGCCAGCAGCGGAACCTGCACCTCCTGGATGACGAAGACGGGCAGCGGCACGGTCAGCCGCCGATCGTGATCGTCGCGTTGAAGCAGCCTCGCTCCAGCTCACCGCCGAGCGCGACGAAGCTTGCCTGAGTCAGGTCGGCCACCCGGCTGCGCGGCGAGGTACCGCAGGTGACGCACCGGTCATTGAACAGCCGGCCAACGGCTGCGCAGCTGGTGACCGGCAGCGCGCAGGAACTGCCCGTGCAGTCGTTGCGGACCAGTAACACGCTGCCGATGGACAGGTATGGCAGCCGGATGTTGGCGGGCACGCCAGTGCCCTCAGCGCACGGAACCGCCGGGTCGATCGCCGGGTAGGCCAGGCCAAGGATTCCTGGCGGCTCGTCGATGGGCTCATGCCACGTCGCCGAGCCGCTGATGGCGTCCGGTACGTGCCCGCTGACCAGGGCCGGGGCAGGTATCTGGTCAACGTGGTAGGCGGGCTGGGAGGTGGCAGGGACCAGTCCCTCCAGCACGCCGCCCCGCCGCAGCCCGATCACGTCGATGAGGTAGCCGGGCTCCAGATTGGGAAAGCGGACCTGAATGCGGCCGAATGCGCGCGTCGGGATGGCCACGAACTGGCGCTTCCTGGTCTTGCCCTCGTCAACGAGCAGGCCGTCCGCGCTGCGCTCCAGGATCGTGCCAGTTACCCGGCCGATGTTCGCCCAGATCCGGTCGGCCACGCCGCGGGCCGTCTTGTGCAGCCGGACCACTACCTGGTCCCCCGGCCGCACCGCCGCAGGATCCAGCGGGCGGCCGCGCCAGGCGGCCGCGTCCGGGGTGAGGGCGAACCGTTCCTGGCCGGCGCCATGGCTCACTGCCAGGAAATGCGGGCTGACGTCGATGACGGTTCCGGTTACCGCGCGGGGCAGCTCGCCGGACGTCGCGAACCCGGCCTGCGCGCGGGCCGGCGGCGGTCCGGGCGCGCTGCCGAGTCGGCTGCCTGCCGGCCCCGGGCTGGATCGCTGGCCTGATCGGGCGTGCGGCCTGGCCTCGGTACCGGCACCGGAGTCAGCCGGCCGGAACACCGCGGCCTTCAGCAGGCGACGCCGGGCGATCCGCGCTGCCGCTCCCGTGCTCGCGCAGCGATCACAACACGCGTGATCCCCGCGAGCGTCCAGCATCCACCCTCCCATGGACTGTCAGTCCCAGCCTCATGACCATGCGTATTCGCACAGTCCCACGTCAAGCGGTTCGGTGACCTTCCCTCCGGAGGTCATACATATACGTCTTTGTGGCGAGGCCGAAATAGTGCCACGATCTGTCAATATCTCGCCGACAGGCTCGCCGTTACAGCGCCGGCTAGCCCGCTGACGGCCGCCGACTGGGTACGGTGGGACGTGTGAGCGTCGGGGGGCGATCACTGAGTGGCTGAAACGCGCACGAACGGGGCTTCGCCGGGCGGGCCCGCGCACCGCGCATGCGGGGCCGGGCGGGGGCCGGGCGGGTGCGTCAGCATGCCGCCGGGAGCAGGCGACAGCGGCGACTGGGCTGGCCGCAGTGAGCGCGGCGATCACCCGGACAGCGGCGACTTGGGTGACCTGAGTGAGCGCGGCGATCACCGCGACAGCGGCGACTTGGGTGACCGCAGCGACTTGGGTGACCGCAGCGACCGCGGCGATCACCGCGACCGCGGGTTCCGCGAGTACGTCACCGCGCGGAGCCAGTCGCTGCTGCGCACGGCCTACCTGCTGACCGGCAACCGGGCCGATGCGGAGGACCTCGTCCAGGCCGCGCTCGCCAAGACCTACCAGGCCTGGGACCGGATCGAGGACCGGCAGGCACTGGACGGCTACGTGCGCAGGGCGATGGTGAACACGCACATCTCCTGGTGGCGCCGCCGCCGCCTCGATGAGTACCCGACCGATGAGATCCCGGACCGGGCAGTCGCCGACCATGCCCCAGGCAGCGACCTGCAGGACACGCTTCGCCGTGCGGTCGACCGGCTGCCACAGCGGATGCGGGCGGCGGTGGTGCTGCGCTACTACGAGGACATGACCGAGGCGGAGGTCGCCGACGCGCTCGGGGTAAGCCTCGGGACGGTCAAGAGCACGGTGTCGCGGGCGGTGGCCAAGCTCAGGATCGACGCCGAACTGCTGGCGGAGTGACCCGCAGGCCGGCCGGCGACGAGGCTCCGGGCCGCGGCCGGGAGTGACCGGCCGGGGCACTGATTTGCTGGCGGCGGTAGCGATTTTCCGGCGGCGGGCAGAGTGACGTTTGGGCGCTGGCGTGGCACTATCCACCCCAGGGACAATTCCGGCGGAGCGATGGATAGTCGCCGGGCATGCACAGCAGGAGGTTGCCCGTGCGCAGCACGATGATGGACGTGCAGCTGACCGTTACCGCGCTGATGCGCTACGGCACGTCGGCCTACGGCGACCGCGAGGTCGTGACCTGCACCGCGGACGGGTCGCGCCGCCAGTCCTATGCCCAGACCGGCGCTCGGGCCGCGCGCCTGGCGAATGCCCTGCGCAGCCTCGGCGTAGACGCTGACCAGCGGGTCGGCACGCTCATGTGGAACAACTCCGAGCACCTCGAGGCTTACCTCGCGATCCCGTCCATGGGCGCGGTGCTGCATACGCTGAACCTGCGACTCGATCCGAGGGTGATCGGCTACATCGCCACCCACGGGGGCGACGACGTGATCATCGCCGACGCTACCCTGCTGCCACTGCTGGCGCAGGTGCTCCCGCATGCGCCAGCGATCCGGCACGTGCTCGTGACCGGAAAACAGGGTGAAACGGATGGTTCCGCGCTGGCCAGCCTCGCTGGCCAGGGCCCGGGCGTGCACTCCTACGAGGACCTGCTCGCGGCGCAGCCCGATTCGTTCGACTGGCCCGGCATCGACGAGCGGCAGGCCGCCGCCATGTGCTACACGAGCGGGACGACCGGCCAGCCGAAGGGCGTCGTTTACAGCCACCGCTCGACGTACCTGCACTCGCTTGGCGTCTGCCAGGGAAACATCTTCGCGCTATCCGAGCGGGACAAGGTCCTGCCGGTGGTCCCGATGTTCCACGCGAACGCCTGGGGGCTCGCCTACGCGGCCGTGCTGGCCGGCGCGGACCTGATCATGCCAGACCGGTTCCTGCAGCCTGCCCCCCTGGTCCGGCTGATCGAGGCGGAGCGCCCGACGCTGGCCGGCGCGGTCCCCACGATCTGGAACGGGCTGCTCGCGCATGTCCGGGCGAACGGCGGCGACCTGTCGTCGCTGCGCCTGGTGCCGTGCGGCGGCTCGGCCGTGCCGCACGCCCTGCAGGAGGCGTACGAGAAGGAACTCGGCGTCCGGATCGTGCAGGCCTGGGGGATGACGGAGACGTCGCCGCTCGGCAGCGTGGCGCATCCGCCGGCCGGGACCCCCGCCGACGAGGCCTGGAAGTACCGGGACACTGCGGGCAGGCTGATGTGCGCCGTGGAAGGGCGCCTGGTCGGCGACGGCGGCACGATACTGCCGCACGACGGCGAGGCGGTCGGCGAGGTGGAGGTCCGCGGGCCGTGGGTCACCGGGTCGTATTACAAGGATGACGACCCGGGGAAGTTCCGCGACGGCTGGCTGCGGACCGGCGACGTGGGGACCATCGACCGGCTCGGCTACGTTACGCTGACCGACCGGGCCAAGGACGTGATCAAGTCGGGCGGCGAGTGGATCTCCTCGATGGAGCTGGAGAACGCGCTGATGGCGCATCCCGACGTAGCGGAGGCAGCGGTCATCGGGGTGCCCGACGAGAAATGGGGCGAGCGGCCGCTGGCCACTGTGGTGATCAGGGACGGCTCGTCGGTCACCGCGGCCGACCTGCGGGCCTTCCTCACCGGGAAGGTGCCGCACTGGCAACTGCCGGAGCGGTGGTCGTTCATCGACGAGGTACCCAAGACCAGCGTCGGCAAGTTCGCCAAGACCAGGATCCGGGCTGCGTATGCGCGCGGTGACTACGACGTGATCGAGGCCCGCTAACACGGTGACCACGAAGGTCCACCGTGTCGATAGACCCGCCTGCCTGGCCGACGGCTCGGGCGACCCCTGCGAAGGTGTGCACACAGCACCAGGGACGCCGCGCCGCTGGGGCGGACGGCGTAGTGCTTTGCCGCGTCTCCGGCAGCAGGAGTACCCTGGGGGCCGGCCGTCAGGCCGCCAGGAGGCTTCGCCTAGTCCGGTCTATGGCGCCGCACTGCTAATGCGGTTAGGGTTCGCGCCCTTCCGGGGTTCAAATCCCCGAGCCTCCGCCCATCTGACCAGGGGCTTTGCGCCAGCGGCGCAGGGTCCCTGGTCCATGTCAGTGATCATTGCCGCCTCCAGATGGCCCATTGATGGCCCCTGCGGGCGTGACGGCCGCCAGGATCCGGTCGATGGTGGACCGGCCGATACCGGTGAGCTGGTTCACGCGGTACTTGCTCACCCCGGCGCCGACGGCCTGCCGGACGCGGTTATCGCGATCGCGGGTTACCGTGACCCACTCGGTCAGCAATTGCTCCGCCTCCTCCGCCGTCATGTCCCAGACAATACATGTCTCATCTGAGACGGTCAAACGGGTCAGAACTTCGGGTGCAGCGCCAGGACCGCGGCCACTGCGCCCACGATCGTCGCGAGCACGCCTACTGCCGCCCAGATGCGCCGGGAGGTCGTCCAGAAGCCATGCTCCTGCGGCTCGCCGTTCTGGGGCGCGGTGACAGCGGTGCCGCCTCCGCTTGCCGTGGCGTTCGTGATGGTGATGCGGTGCTTGCTCCCGTGCACCGCAACCTGGAGAGCTTGCCCTGCCAGCTCGGCCGAGGGCGCTTGCTCTCCCTCCGCGGTCCCTGCCTGCAGCTCGGCCACCAGCTCGATGAGGGCAGTGCGGACCGCGTCGACCACGCCGCGGAGGCTGGCCGCGCTCACCGTCCAGTACACCCGCTCGACGTGGCGGCGGGGATCGCCCAGCTCGTGGGTCATCATGCGCGCCAGCTCGGCGCCGCCGGGCGGCCCCATCTGCAGGAAACCGCATCGGGAATCAGCCTGGCGGATCAGTGCGTCGATCTCCCCGATCCCGTGGGTCAGCGGAACTTCGTCGGTAATGGCGTCCCGGGCAATCTCCGGGAGGTCGATGACGCTGATCGACTCGCCGCGGATGATGGCGTTGCCGTTGAGCCCGTCCATGAGCAGCGGCGCCCGGACGTGGCGGTAATCCGGGAGCGCCTCCTCGCGGCCGGCGTATACGCGAAGCTCGCGCGTTGCCCATTCCCGCAGATCCGCGGATCCGGCGTGACCCCCAGGGCTCCGGCATAGTGGCGTGATGTCCGCTTGATGGCGTGGTGCCCGTTCCGGCGTTTTGCGTAGCAGTGCAGGCACGGCTTCCAAGATCATGTGGTTGTCGACTCCCATGATCATTTGCGGAAGGCCGTGCCTGCGTCCTCATCATCTCTGACCAGCCCTGCCCTGGAGCTACTGGCTGAGCTTCCCGCAGGTGAGCGTGACCTGCTGGCGGGCGGGTGTCTCAGCCTGGCAGAGTACCTGGCGCGGGTCCCTGACCCGCGTGATCCGCGCGGGCTGCGCCACACGCTGACGTCGTTGTTACTGGCAGCCGTGGCGGCGGTGCTGGCCGGGGCACGGTCGTTCGCCGCGATCGGCGAATGGGTCGCCGATGCCCCGCCCCAGGTCCTTGCCGCTCTTGGTGTCCGCCGGGATCTGCTGACCGGGCGATTTGAGCCCCCGGATGAGGCGACCATCCGCCGGGTGCTGGAGCGGATCGATGCTGGCGCGCTCGATGCCGCGGTGGGCTCCTGGCTGGGGGCAGCGCTTTCTGCCGGGCAGCCGGGCAGACAGGCCCGGGGCGGGCAGCGGGCGCTGGCTGTGGACGGCAAGTCGCTGCGCGGCACCCGGCACGCCAGCGCCAATGGGCAGGCCACCCACCTGCTGGCAGTCTGCGACCAGCAGGTGGCCGCCGTCCTCGGCCAGGCCGCCGTGGACGGCAAGACCAACGAGATCACCGGGTTCGCGCCGCTGCTGGAGCCGCTGGAGCTGGCCGGATGCGTGGTCACCGCGGACGCGATGCACACCCAGCGCGAGCACGCCGAGTTCCTGGTCACCCAGAAGAACGCCGGCTACATCCTGATCGTGAAGAAGAATCAGCCCGGCCTGTATGCCCAGATCAAGAACCTGCCCTGGCGCGCCATCCCCGCCGCAGACCGCCAGCGCCACCGCGGGCACGGCCGCGAGGAGTCGCGCACGATCAAGACCGCCACCGTCGCGGTCGGCCTGGTGTTCCCGCACGCCGCCCAGGCCATCGCCATCACCCGCCGCGTCCGGCCGCTCTCCTCTGGCAAGTGGCGGACCGTCACCGCCTACGGGATCACCAGCCTGACCGTCACCCAGGCCAGCCCCGCCGACCTCGCCCGGTGGATCCGCGGACATTGGCGCATCGAGGCCCTGCACCACATCCGCGACGTCACCTACGGCGAGGACGCCTCCCAGGTCCGCACCAGAAATGGTCCCCAGGTCATGGCCACCCTGCGCAACCTCACCATCGGGATCATGAAAATGGCCGGCCACCCCAACATCGCAGCCGCCACCCGCTACCACGCCCGGGACGCCACCCGGACCCTGGCCACCCTCGGACTCAGCCCGGCATGAACGAAACGGACACCAGATCGCTATGCCGGAGCCCTGCCCCGGGGCCCCTGCGGGCCGTACGCGCGCCTCCGGCATCCTGCCCCCATGACGCAGGAACAATTCGTGGCCGTCATCAAGCAAGTCGTCTTCGACCCGGCAGTCAGCGAAATGGTGCTGCAGCCCGCTGGCCGCGAGCCGCACCAGGTGCTGGTCCGGATGTGGGACTGGTACACCGGCCTGCCCGGCCCGGACAAGGCGATGGTCCAGCACGCCATGCGGATCGCCGCCTACGGCGCCATCTTCCACTTCTTCGCCGCGCTCGACGGTTCCGCCGCCATCGACGACCCGCCGCACGGCCAGCTGCGGCTCACCTACCTCACCCTGGGCGGCGGCGAAGTGCCCCTCAACCTCACCGGCCAGGTCAGCGTTCCGGACGTCGACGAACTGCACGCACTCTGGACCGGGGAGGTATTCCCCTACACCGAGCCGCTGCCCGGATGACACCACAAGCCAGCCTGGACGGGCCCGCCTCGCCGCAGGAGCGCAGGCAAGGGCACCGCCGCAAGGCGGCACAGCAAGTTCAACGAGAACCTGCGCGCGTCTCACGCCGACACGATGACCAGCGCATTCGTACCAACTACGAGCACAATTGAAACGGACATCACGCACACTCACCCATACATCACAAACACGCCGGGCCGTGCAACAACCCGACGGTCACGAACTACCGCTGCCGTATTAGCTAGCAGTGGCGCTTGTCAGGCACAAATCAGGTGTAGTTGTTCTGGATGTACTGCCATGCCGTCTTGGTGTTGGAAGTCTCGGCGGAGTAGCAACCACTCTTGTGACCACACTTGTAGAACATCTCCATGCGCTTCCCGCCGTTGTTGAAAAGCCACTGAGCGAGGTTGCGGTAGAACCAGTAACGGTTTGCTTCGGTAATGGAGTTGCACTCGGCCACGACGATCCTCGGCGCAGTGTAATTCGTGTTGTTCTTGATCCCGGTCAGGACGCTATTCATATAGCTGTTGACCTTAGTGCTGTCCGAAAGGTCGTGATTCAAGTCGTCGTAGACATCGTATCCATACCAGTCCAAGTCAGGGTTACCTGTGCCACCCTGCGAGGTCGGCCACCATGGACCATGCTGGCCAGTTCCCCACGGGCCATTCGTGCCCGAGCCGTCGCCATACCAGATGGCACCGTAACCGACACCGCGACCCGCATTCTTGGAGAGCGCATTGATGGCGTTGACCATGTTCTGCATCTTGACGTGCATCGAGCGGACCTTAGAAGCGGTCAGGTAGACACCCCACAGGTCGTTGTTGCTGTCGGTACCACTGCCGTAGAGGTTGCCTGCCTCATGCCAGACGGAAAGCTGCGGGGCGAGACCAGCCGCACCGAAGGTGTCGCAGCCATTCTGGATCAGCAAGTTGATGGCGGTCTCGATCTGCGGGCCAACTGCTGAGCCCTGGTAGAGGTCGTTGTAGTGAGATCCACTACTGAGGAAGTAGTCCGGGTGAGGCCGGATGCTGGCAGTGTTGAAAGCGCCCGACTGGCCAGGGAAGACCGTAGGCACTATTGTCGGATCTTTGATCACGTTGTCTCGGTAGGAACGGCAGGCAAACGTTCCGCCGCTTCCCTGAGTGATGTCGCTCGTGAAGGCTGAATAGTTGCCTGCGTCGATTCCGAGATGGATTGGGTTACTCGAGAGTGCTGCCGTAGCAGATCTCGCGGAGAAGAGATCCGGTACGGCAACCAGGGCAGCTGTTCCTATGCTGCCTGCCAGCAGAGAACGGCGGCTCACATGCGAAGCCCTTTTATTGGCGACCATTCTGGGGCACCCTTTCGCTAGGCGATTTATAAAGCGCAGGAATAAAGGAGTACTGGTTCAACGCTTACGCGGCGACAAACTATCCGGATATGAGTCAATGACGGCAAGGCACGCCCGACTACTAATGTGCTCGCCTGCTGGAATGCTTCCCTTCACTGTGCGGCGAATTCCCGTCCCCAGTACACTGCAGTTGGATGGTCCGCTTCGTACACGTAACTGTCAAGATCCTGAATCAAGATCTTTAAGTAGATTCAGGATCGATCTCATGGCCCGGCAAGGTCGACGCTCGTCCCCGTTGTCTGGCTGTTGCCGGTCCAGCTGCGGTCGGCGTACGTCACCGACCAGCAATGGCCGCCGCTCAAGAGGACTTACCGAACCGGACATCAGGGCAGAAATCGTGAGAACGCCTACGCCCTGGCGTGACCCCCCAGGATCACGCATTTGCGGAGCGCGGTCGTGAGCGGCTTGGACTCATCGAGAACATCGCGCTCGATCTGGGCCAGGAGGTTGTCGTCCCGTTTTGCCATGGTCATTCTCTTTCAAGCCGTGCCTGCCGGGGAATGAACGCGGCGATCGCCAGCGCCGCGGCCTCGGCCAGCTCCTCGGCTACCTCGGTGTAGGTGTCCATCGTGAAGGCCACGGTTGCGTGGCCGAGCATGTCGCTGATGACCTTCGGGGGCTGGCGAGCCGTGAGCAGCATCGTCGCGGCGCCGTGCCTGAGGTCGTGAAGCCGGACAGGCGGAAGCCCGGCCCGATTCGCGAGCGTGCCGAACCGCACGCTGATCCATGCGGCGCGCAGCGGCGTTCCGTCTTCGCGGGTGAACACGCGGCCGGAGTCGGTCCAGGCCGGCCCCCATGCGATGCGCTCGGCCAGCTGAGCCTTGCGCCAGGAGCGCAGGACCGTAGCCGTCTCCTGATCGATGATGATCTGCCGCTCAGAGTCGGCGGACTTGGTGGAGTCGAGCGAGTTGTCCACCTGCGCCTGGCGGATGTGCAGACGGCGGGAGTCGAGGTCGATGTCTGCCCAGCTGAGCCCGGCCAGCTCTGAGCGCCGGAGGCCGAAGTAGGCGGCCAGGTGGAACAGGGCATACAGCCGCTCGGCCTCGCGTTTTGGCTCCTCGCCGGCTTCCAGCGAGTCGAGGAAGGCGCCGCACTGCTCGGCGGTCCAGACCATGACCGGAGCCGGGACCTGGCCGGTCTGCTGCCACCGCTCAACGCGGGGAGCGGTCCAGAGCAGCGGCTTGACCTTCCTGGCGCCGCGCTTGCCGCCTAGCTTGACCAGGCCGGCCGGGTTGTACGGAAGCGTGTGCGGCACAGCATCGGCCATGGCGCTGAGCGCCACCGCGTGTATCCGCTTGATCCTGGCCTCCGATAGGGGACGGGTCGAGATCCGCCTGCCGTCGCGCTCGCTCCGGGCCTTCAGCAGCCGCCGCAAGAGGTCGCTGTGGTCGTCGTCCTGGCCCGGCCGGTTGATCAGGCGCATGGCCGCGTACATGTCGCGGAAATGATGATCCCGGAGGTCGACCAGGCGGATGTGGCCGAGCGCGGGCCGGTAATACAGGTTGACCGCCTCGCGGTAGCTGGCCAGCGTGCTCGGCTTCAGCTCCGCCTCGGACTCCCACCACCGCAGGCGCCGGGTGAGGTAGTCACCGAACCGGGTGCGCCGGTCATCGACGTGGACGCCCTGCCCGACGCGCCCGAGCGCGGCCACCAGCGCCTCGCTACAGGCCTTACGGGTCGGGTAGGGTCCGATCCGCGGCCGCCGCCTGCGGCCATCGGCTGCCCGGGGTGCCTCGTAGCGGGCGTACCACCCGCCATGCGTCCGCGTGCGCGTCAGCTCGGTGCAGGCTCTCCCCAGCAGGCGGCCAGTCTCCGCGTCACGGCATGAACAGGCGCGATAGGGCTCGGGAAGCTTCACGACCGCTCCCTCATCGCGGCCTCAGCGATGGCGGAGACCTCGGAGCCGGACAGGGTTGGCTGGTCCTCGAGGGCGCTAGCTATGGCAGACACGGCCGGCCACAGCTTCTCGATCAGCTGCTCGGCTTGCTGCCAGATCTGCAACCACGCCGAAGAGCCGATCGGCACATCGGCGCCTGTGTTGAGTATCTCGTCATCCCTGGCCTGCCCTAGTACGACAAAGATGCCCTCATCCTCGGCAGCGAGGCTTGGATCCTGAAGCACCCGCCGCGGATAAGTGTCGAATCTCCTGATCAGCTCGTACCCATTGGGCAGGCGCGGGCCGGTGGGGAGCCGTTTCTCGGCGATCTCGCCCGCCGCCGTGCAGATCATCTCGTTTTGCAGCTCGGTCACGCCTGTGGGATCCGGGCGGTCAACCGTCTTGGTCTCTCCGCGGTGGCCGCCAACAGGCGGACTCGTTGTGACGTACTGGAGGGCGACGCCGTGATGTAAATACGCGACAGCGTGGCCGGCCTCGTGAAAGCGAACCCGCTCATCGATCGGATCCGGTCGCGCGGCACGGTTAAGCTCAGCGGGCTCCATGAGGTCGCACCCTAGCCGCGGGCAACGACATCGAGGGCCATCTCCGGCCCATCAGCCCGCATTATCGCAGGCAGGAGTGCGCAGACCGCATGCCCGATGCGGTCAGTGGCTGGGCCGCACCAGCTCGTCCGGGCCTGTCCGATCCGGCTGGAGCGCCGGTCCAGCGACCGCGGCAGCTTGACTCCGACTAGTGCTAGGACCTCGTCAGGTGACGTGTCCTTAACGCGCTCGCTGATCATCACTCCGCCTCCGTCCACCCGGGCATCCTGCTCGGCTACCACGGCGCCCAGGCGCGTGCAGTGATCGGCGTGGCCAGACTAATCCGAGCTTGCTGTAACTGTCTGTGTATCTAGCAGGCTTGACCTGCGGAAACCAGTATTGGTTCGTGACCGAGTGTAGCCACTAAATATGCTGGACATCAGGTCACTGACCTGCGATGATTGGCATATGGCGAGTCCACGGCATGCGGGGGTGTACGTCGAGAGCCCGTCCCGGACCTACCAGGCCAGGGACGGCAGCACGCGGACCTACCGCACGCATTTGCTGCGCCGCTCGTTCCGCGTGGGCGGGAAAGTGAAGAAAGAAACGCTGGCGAATTTGTCGGCGCTTCCCGATTCCGCGATCGCGGCGCTGAAGGCGTCGCTGTCCGGGTCGGTGCTGGTGGACGCGGGCGATGTTTTCGAGATCGAGCGGTCTTTGCCGCACGGGCACGTGGCGGCGGCGCACGTGATGGCCGCACGGCTGGGCCTGAAAAACCTGCTCGGCCCCGATTGTTCCGAGCGGGACCTGGCGTACGGGCTGATTATCGCCCGGGCGGTCGCGCCGGCCTCGAAGCTGGCCACCGCCCGCTGGTGGGCGGATACCACGCTGGGCGCGGACCTGGGCATCTCCGGCGCGACCACCGATGAGGTTTATGCGGCGATGGACTGGCTGCTTTCCCGGCAGGGCGCGATCGAAAGCAAGCTGGCGGCCCGGCACCTGGAGGCCGGCGGGCTGGCATTGTTTGATTTGTCGTCGGCGTGGCTGGAAGGGCATAGCTGCCCGCTGGGCGCGTTCGGGCATTCCCGGGACGGGAAGAAAAGCCGGGAGCAGATCGAGTTCGGCATGGTCACCAGCCGGGCCGGGATCCCGGTCGCGGTCCGGGTATTCGCGGGCAATACCTCCGACTCGGTCGCGTTCGGGGAAATCATCCCGGTCGTCAGAGATAAATTCGGGCTCGGTGAGGTCATCCTGGTCGGCGACCGCGGGTCGGTCACCAAGGTGCGGATCCGCCAGCTGCAGGCGCTGCCGGGCGCGGGCTGGATCACCGCCCTGCGCGCCCCCTCCATCGCCGTCCTGGCCAGCGACGGCGGGCCGCTGCAGATGTCGCTGTTCGACGACCAGAACTTCGCCGAGATCACTGACACCAGATACCCGGGCGAGCGGCTGGTCTGCTGCCGCAATCCCGCGCTGGCCGGCCAGCGCGCCGCCAAGCGCGAATCCCTGCTGGCCGCCACCGAGAAAGAACTGGGCAAAATCAGGGCGTCGGTGCAGGCGGGCCGGGTGAAAGACGCCGACAAGATCGGGGTGAAGGCCGGCAAGGTCATCAATAAGCGCAAGGTCGGCAAGCACTTCATCACCAGCATCGCAGACGGCCGGCCGGAGTTCCGGCGCGATCAGGAAAAGATCGACGCGGAGGCGGCACTGGACGGGATCTACGTCATCCGCACTTCCGCCGCGGAGCAAAAACTCGGCACCGCCGAGACCGTCGAAGCCTACAAAGACCTCGGGAACCTGGAACGCGACTTCTGGTCGATGAAAGCCGAAGACATCGACTTGCGGCCGATTTACCACTACCTGGAAAACCGGGTCCGGGCGCACGTGCTGTTGTGCATGCTCGCCACCTACCTCACCTGGCACCTGCGCCAGGTGCTCGCGCCGCTCACTTTCACCGATAATCAGAAACCAGCCCGCGAAGACCCGGTAATTCCCGCCCGCAGGTCCGCCGCCGCAGCGGCGAAAGACACCGCGAAAATCACCCCGGATAAGCTGCCAGTCCGCGGATATCAGGAGCTGGTCGCCCATCTAGCCACCCTGACCAGGAACACCGTCAGCTTCGCCGGGCAGCGCCTCGAAAAACTCTCAGCACCGACCCCAGAACAGCACCGCGTATTCGAGCTGCTCGGCAAGCCGATCCCGCTCCGCCTCGACGCAGCGTAACCAGAGTAGCCACGAACGGAGGTCCCGCCAGGCCAGATCAGACAGCAAAACCCCAGGTCAGCACCAGCAACCCGCTATAGAAGATCACGTAAGGACGGACTAATCGCTGCGCGGCCCGCCGGCCGGGCTGCGGTCGCCGACCGTCTGCTCGCGCGCCGGGCAGTCCCGCAATGTGCGCCACGTACAGCGTTGTAGCAGGTCCCACTGACAAACCTGGTGGCCCACTCAGGTTACGGGTGCAGGACAGGATTGTTGGTGTTGATCTTGGGGTGGTGGGTCTGGCCTGGGTGTCTGAGTTGTGTCGTCTGTCAGAGTCAGATGATGGCTGCAGCCCGGTAGCCGGGGTATGGCGGGTCCAGAGTTCGCCCCACCGGCCGCTGGCGTGCTGGCAGCGCAGGGCGATGCCGCTACCAGCCATGGCAATCAACGACCATCGATTCAACGCACCAGCGCGTCCAGAGTCGCGAGCCCCTCGGCCGACAACCGGTTCGCCTTCACGGGCTCCCCGCGGTCCGTCCACGCCTGCGGCAGCGTGATCGATCCGTAGACACCGCCCGAGCAGACAAACAACCGTGCAACTGCGATGCGTTGCCGAATTGTTCCGTATTTACAACAAGGCGGTGCCTGCGGCGCCGCTGGCCCGGCTCCCGCGCCGGGCTCTGCCTTGGGGAGGCCCGCCCGGCGCAAGCCGGGCCACACCGCAACGGCGGCCAAATCAAGACCGCTCACGTGTCAGGCAGGCCGGTGGTGCGCGCAGCCGTCTTCCTCGCGTCCAATTGTCCAGCTCGCGGCCTCCGCCTCAAGGCCGCCCTTCGGGCGTCGCGCTAGCGCGATGGCTTCGCCAGCCTTGACCCGGCGGCCACTCCCACGGATCTTGGCACCTGCGAGGAAACGGACAAGTGTGGCAACCTGCCCAAGACCGATCCGCACCGGCCGGTGTCAAGGGTATATGACCAGCTCCTCGCTCGCCAGCGCAGCCGCGCAGCCTGCAATCCCGCGCCGCCCTCGCGGCTTGCTTGCGCTGACTCGCGGTGAAAGCCGCACGGGCAGTGCTGAGGGGAGGCCGGCGGGGCAACCCGCCGGCCTTACCCGACAGCACGAGACCGGGAACAGGCAGCTCAAGACCTACCTGCGCGGGCCGGGAAAGATACTGCGCTCCGAATCCCCGGACATGGTGAGGCAGGAGATCTGGGGCTACCTGCTCACCCACTACGCGATCAGCGCCCTGATCTGCACCGCTGCCACCGCGGCCGGGATCGACCCGGACCGGGTCAAGTTCAAGAGGACGGTCCGCATCATCCGCCGCCGGGCCGCCGACCCGGCTTTTTCCCCCTGACCAGCGCCAGCGCGTCCTCGCCAGGGTCATGGCCGGCATCACCGGCCCGAAGCACCTGAACAAGCGGCGCGAACGGAGCTACCCCCGCGTCATCAAGCGCGCCCGCCACAGCAGTTTCCCCGTCAAGAAACCCGGCCAGCACGGCACCCGCAATGCCATGGACTTCAGCATGATCAGTGTTCGTGATGGCGTTGTGGGTGGAGCGTGATCGCCTGAAATTGTGGTTGCGGAGCGTGACGGGCGTGGGTGCGGCCCGGCTGTCGCTCCGGGCGGGCGGCCGGTTCCACAT
>WNGL01001976.1_pt1 | contig 25032 bp, 23 predicted proteins | sample 5400591 | NCBI WGS metagenome assembly WNGL01 (sample SAMN13153377, study PRJNA577476) | soil metagenome | isolation source: 80 cm soil or saprolite under Garry oak tree replicate 1 | place: USA:California | collected 2016-06-15 | reverse complement strand
CTATGGGCAAGCCAGCTCCCGCCGGCACCCGCCTCGGCACCGCCGCCGATCCCCACCCCGCCGCCCGGCCCAGCCGCGCCGCCCGGCCCAGCCGCGCCGCCCGGCCCAGCCATGCCACCCGGTCAGGCGCCGGTGGCGCGCGCGAGCGTCCACTTGGCCAACACCGGGCAACCGAGCGTGCACGAAGTAGCGGCATTACTCGGGCACCGGGCACCGCAAGCCCAGCCGCGCATCTACCGGTCGACCGCCGCCAGCGAACCGCCGCCGCCCGAGCCGGCCCCACCGCCCGGCCCGACACCGCCCAGCCCGACACCGCCCGGCCCGACACCGCCCAGCCCGACACCGCCACCGCCGCACGAACCGCCGCAGCCGGTCGAGCCGCCCCGTCCAGCGGAGCCGCCGCAGCCGCCCGCGCCAGGCCCGCTGCCGTCGCCGTTCCCGCAACCGGCTCCGGTGCCGCAGCCGCCGCCCGGACCCGTCCCGCCCGGACCCGTCCCGCCCGGACCGGTACCCCAGCCGGGGCCGGAACCGCAGCCGCCGGTACCCCCGGGTCCGCCGCAACCACCCGCGCCGCCCCCGCCGGGCCCGACGCCGCCACCACCCTTCCCGCCGGCTCCGCCCATGATCGAGGGGGCGCACCAGCCCGGCGCGGTCCCCGGACCGGCGCTGCCGGTCTGGCCGCCGCCCACCGCGCTCAGCCCGGCTGGTGCCGGCGGCGGTGGGTTCCAGGCCCGGGCGAACGCCGCGGTACTGCCGGCCTCGGCACCGCCCCCGCCACCGCCGCCGCCCTCGCCCGCGCCTCCCCCGCCGCCGATCCCGCAGCAGCCCCGGGCGCCGGCGCCCCAACCGGACAACGAGCCGGTGTGGCCGGCCGGGGAGACCTCCGCCCAGTACGGGGACTGGGCGCGCCGGCAGCGGCCGCAGGGCACGGTGTACGGCGGGGCGCCGCCCGCCTACGATGCGGCGCAGCGCCCGGAAGGCCGGCCCGGGTTCGAGACGTCCGGCTCGCTGACCGGCCACATCCTGGCGCAGGGCCGGCCGGACCGCCCCGCGGATAGCAGCAACAGCTCCAAGATCGTGATGATCATCCTGATCGCCATGAGCATCCTGGTCGTCGGCGGTCTCGGCCTTGGCATCGCGTACCTGGCGGGGGTCTTCCACTAGCGTGATCGTCGTCACCAGTACACTGGAGCAGCCCGTTCGCAGCTGAGGCGGTCTTCCAGGATCGCGGCGGACGTTCGCCCCGCCCGTGGAAGGTCGCCGACCCGCATGACGCTGCCCGCTGTCCGCCCGCCGTTCGCTGATCCGAGCACGTTCCCGTCCGTCCTGGACCAACCGGACGGGGCCGGCTTCGCCGCGCTCGGGCTGCCCCGGCCGCTGGTCCGCGCACTGGCCCAGGCGGGCATCGAGGAGCCGTTCGCGGTGCAGACCGCGACCATCCCCGACGGGCTGGCCGGTCGGGACGTGCTGGCGCGCGCCCGGACCGGCTCCGGCAAGACGCTGGCTTTCGGGCTGCCGCTGCTCGCCCGGCTCGCGGCCGGGCGCAAGGCCGCGCCAGGCCGGCCGCGGGCGCTCATCCTGGTACCGACGCGCGAGCTGGCCATGCAGGTCAACGACGCATTGGTACCGCTGGCGAACGCGGTCGGTCTCTTCAGCCGTACCGCCGTCGGCGGCGTGTCGTATGACAAGCAGCTCCGCGACCTGTCCCGCGGCGTCGACGTACTGGTCGCCACGCCGGGCCGGCTGGGCGACCTCCTCGACCGCGGCGCCTGCCAACTGTCCGATGTGGACATCGCAGTACTGGACGAAGCCGACCAGATGGCCGACATGGGCTTCCTGCCCGACGTCACCGCGCTGCTGGAGAAGACCCCGGCCGGCGCACAGCGGCTGCTCTTCTCCGCCACCCTCGACGGCGACGTGGACGAACTCGTGCAGCGGTTCATGGTGGATCCGGTGACCCACGAGATCGACCCGCCGGTCGCCACTGTGTCCACAATGGACCATCACCTGCTGCTGGTACCGCCGCACGACAAGCTCTCCGTGGTGGCCCGCATCGCCGCCCGGCCGGGTCGGACCATCATGTTCGTGCGCACCCAGCTCGCCGTCGACCGGCTGGTCGAACAGCTCCGGCAGCTCGGGGTACGGGCCGGGGCGTTGCACGGCGGCAAGACCCAGGCGGTGCGGACCCGGACGCTCGCGGAGTTCAAGGAGGGGCGTACCCGGCTGCTCGTCGCGACCGACGTCGCCGCGCGCGGTATCCACGTCGACGGCGTCTCGCTGGTCGTCCACGTGGACCCGCCCCGCGACCCGAAGGACTACCTGCACCGCGCCGGCCGTACCGCCCGGGCCGGCGAGTCCGGTACCGTCCTGACGCTCGTGCTGCCGAAGCAGCGCGCCGGTACCTTCTCGTTGGTGGCGAAGGCCGGCGTGGTGGCCGGGCGGACGAAGGTGACCTCGACCGGCCCGGAACTCGCCGCGCTCACCGGCGCGCCGGAGGTACCGGCCGCCTAAGGTCGGTACATGGCCGTCCTTCCCCGCTCGATCCTCTGGCGCCGCCTGGACACCGTCGGTACGGAGCATGCCCTGCTCACCGAGCAGTCCGGGCTGTACGCCCGGGGAACGATGGTGGCGGCCGACCCGGTGCCGTACACGTGCGGTTATGAGCTGCTGGTCGATGAGGGTTGGGTGAGCGTCCGGCTCGCGGTCACCGCCGAGGGGGCCGGCTGGCTGCGCAGCGTCAAGCTGGAGCGGGCCGCCGGCCGGTGGCGGGTGACGGCGAGCGAGCAGGGCGACCTCGCCGCGGCCCTGCGCGCGACCGGCCAGCCACGCGCGCCGCTGCCCGGCGCCGAGGACCCCGCCGTGCTGCGCGACGCGCTCGACGTCGACCTCGGCGACTGCCCGCTGACCAACACTCCGCCGGTACGGCGGCTCGGGCTCCTGCGCGCCCGGCCGGGTACCGCTTCCGTCGTGACGGTCGCGTTCGTCCGTATGCCGTCGCTGGAGGTACTCGTGGGCCGGCACACGTACACGGCGCTCGGCGGCGAGCGGGTGCGCTTCCAGAGCGACTCTTTCGGCGCCGACCTCACGCTCGACGACGCGGGTTACGTCGTCCACTACCCGGAGCTGGCCGAGCGGGTGTGAAAGGCCGCGAGGACCTCGGCATCGGAGGCCCGCGCGTAGAGGTAGTCGTCGGCCCACGGGCCGCGTCGGGATAGCCGGACTCCGCGGCGATAAGGGCGCACGCGGCTTCGAACATGTCCACACACGACGGTCGTCACATCTTTGTCCACTGTGGACAGTACCGTCTGCCACCGCGCCATCGGGCTGTCCACGAGCACGAACTCCTCGTCGTCGCGGCGCGTGGCATGTCGTGGGCCGGCACTTTGGTTCCGGAGCGCTGAGATTTTGGCAATCCTACTTGCCGACCTCCTGATTGCGGCAACTTTCGCGTTTCTCCGGATCTCATCGCGTATCAGTGTTTAATGGGCCATAAGTCCGATTGACGCGAGGAGGGGTCGTGGACACGGGAGATCGTCTGCTGACGCCGGGCGAGGTGGCCGCGCTGTTCCGCGTCGACCCGAAGACCGTCACGCGCTGGGCTGCTGCCGGCCGGATCGGCAGCATCCGCACGCCGGGCGGGCACCGGAGGTTCCGGGAGTCGGAGGTACGGGCGCTGCTGGAGGGCGAGGGCATGATCGAGCCGGAAGAGCCGCGCGGGAACGGCAACGGCCCCGGCTAGTTATTCGCGCGCCGCGCCCAGCTCGCCGCGCCACCTGGTGAACAGGGTGTGCGGTACGCCGGCCGCATCGAGTACCTTGCCGGCGACGAAGTCGACGAGCTGGGCGGCGGTCGCCGCGGCTCCGGCACCGTAGAAGCCCGGGCTCGCCGGGAGCACCGTCGCCCCGGCGTCGACGAGCGCGATCAGGTGCTCCAGGTGCGAACGGGACACCGGCGTCTCCCGGGGTACGACGACAACCGGCCGGCGCTCCTTAAGGTTGACCTCGCCCGCACGCTGCAGCAGGTCCTTGGACAGTCCGATGGCGATGCCGGCGCAGGCGGCGGTGCTCGCCGGTACCACGATCATGCCGCGCGCCGGGTACGAGCCGCTGCTCGGCCCGGCCGCCAGGTCACCGGCCGGCCAGTAGGCCACGTCGCCGGGCTCCCGCTCGGTCCACTTCGCCAGGTCATCGCGCCAGTGCGCGTCGCGGAAGGCGACCCCGGCCTCGTCGAGCAGCGTCAGCCGGGCCGCCCGCGACACCACCAGGTCGACCGGAACACCGGCATCGAAGAGCCCGCGCAGGACGGCGGCCGCATAGGGCGTACCGGACGCCCCGGTCACCCCGACGATCCACGGCACCCGGCCGGCCGGGGCGGCGGAGCCGGCGCTCACGGCCGCAACCCCTCTCGAAAGACGAGATCCACGAGCGCGAAGAAGAACAGCACGATACCCACGAAGCCGTTGGCGGTGAAGAACGCCCGGTTGACCCGGGACAGGTCGTCGGGCCGGACGATCGCATGCTCGTACCCGAACGCGACCGCGGTCAACACCAGCCCGGTCCACCACCAACCGCCGAGCCCGACCAGTACGCCGAACCAGACGAAGAGCCCGAACGTGACCACATGCACCGCCGCCGAGAGCACCAGCGCGAACCGGACCCCGCACCGGGCCGGCACGCTGTGTACCCCGATAGCCCGGTCCACCTCCACGTCCTGGGTCGCATAGATCAGATCGAACCCGCCGATCCACAGCCCGACCGCCGCCCCGAGCACCCACGCCGGGAACGAACCCGCGACGGTACCGGTGACCGCCAGCCACGCCCCCACCGGCCCGACCATCTGCGCGAGCGCCAGGATCCCGTGCGGCCAGTTGGTGAACCGCTTGCCGTAGGGGTACCCGATCAGGGGCAGCACGGCGAGCGGCGACAGCACCAGGCACAGCGGGTTCAGCAGCGCAGCGGCGCCGAGGAACACCGCGAGCGCGACGAGCGCCCCGGCCCACGCGGTACGCACCGACACCACACCGGTCACCAGTTCCCGCCCGGCCGTCCGCGGGTTACGGGCGTCGATGTGCCGGTCGATGATCCGGTTGGCCGCCATCGCGAACGTGCGCGCACCGACCATCGCCACCGTGATCAGCGCGAGGTCGGCCCAGCCGATCCGGTGCGGGCCGCGCGCCATCACCGTCAACGCCGACAGGTATGCGAACGGCAGCGCGAACACGCTGTGCTCGATCTTGACCAAGCTGAGGAACGAACGCGCCGGCGCGACAACGGTCACAGCCCGTACTCCTTCCAGCGCCGGTCGACCAGGGCCGAAACGTCAGGTGACATCACCGCCGGCGATGGCCAGCCCCGGGAGTACCCCTCCGAAGGCAGTTTCCGGGTCGCGTCCAGGCCCGCCTTGCCACCCCAGAACTGCTGGTACGACGCGTGGTCCAGGTGGTCCACCGGGCCGGACGTGAGCAGCAGGTCGTGGTTGTAGTCCACGTTGCCGAAGGCGCGGAACGCGACCTCGTGGTAGTCGTGCGGGTCGCAGTCGTCGTCGACCACCACGATCAGCTTGGTCAGCGACAGCAGATGTGCGCCCCAGACCGCGTTCATCACCTTCTGCGCGTGCTTGGGGTACCGCTTCTGGATCGACACGATCAGGCAGTTGTGGAACACCCCCGGTTCCGGCAGCGCCATGTCGACGATGTCCGGGATCAGCATCTTGATCAGCGGCAGGAAGATCCGCTCGGTCGCGTACCCGATCCCGCCGTCCTCCTGCGGCGGCTTCGACGTGATGATCGAGTGGTAGACGGGATCCCGTTGGGACGTCATCGCGGTCAGGTGCAGCACCGGGAACGGCTCGACCGGCGTGTAGAACCCGGTATGGTCGCCGAACGGCCCCTCCGGGTGCCGCTCCCCGGGCTCGACGTAGCCCTCCAGGACAACCTGCGCGTGCGCCGGTACCTGCAGCGGCACGGTCAGGCACTCGACCATCTCCACCCGCTCGCCGCGCAGGAACCCGGCGAACAGGTACTCGTCGATGTCGCCGGGCAGCGGCGCGGTCGCGGCGTACGACACCACCGGGTCGCAGCCGATCGCGATCGCGACCGGCAGCCGCTCGCCCCGTCGCTCCGCGACGGCGTGATGTGCCGTCGAGTCCTTGTGGATCTGCCAGTGCATGCCGATGGTGTCCGGGGAGTGCTGCTGCAGGCGGTACAGGCCGAGGTTGCGCTTTCCGGTCTCCGGATGCTTGGTGTGGGTCAGGCCGAAGTTGTGGAAGATCCCGCCGTCGTCGGGCCAGGTCTGCAACCCCGGCAGCCGGTTCAGGTCCACCCGGTCGTACACCACCTCCTGGCACGGGGCGGACCGGACCTTCTTCGGGGGTACCGACTTGAGCTGCATCAGCTTGCCCAGCCCCTCCCGGATTCCGGACCAGCCGACCGGGAGCTCGGGCCGGATCAGCTCGCCGATCCGGGCGCCGATCTCGTTGACGTCCTCGACACCGAGCGCCATCGCCATCCGCCGGTGGGTACCGAACAGGTTGATGGCGACCGGCATCTCGCCCCGGGTCGGCTTCTCGAAGAGCAGGGCGGGGCCGCCGGCCCGGACGGTACGGGTGACGATCTCGCTGATCTCCAGGGTGGGGTCGACGGGTACGGACACCCGGCGCAGTTCGCCGGCCCGCTCCAGTGCCGCGAGGAAGTCCACGAGGTCGGGGTACGGGAAACCGCGCGGTGCCATGCCGCCAAGTCTCGCAGGTCGGGCGGGCGTCACCCCGGGCCGGCTGGGCAGTTGACCGACACGTGGGGATACGGGTCGCGATCGCGGCTGGGCTGGTACCGGTACTCATGGGGGCGTTGGGCGGGCCCACGGCGCGACCCGCCGGCCCCCCCGTACCCGAGCCCGGCTACCACCATCTGGGCGCGACCACCCAGGGCCGGTGGTCCGCGGTGCTCGGCCGGCTGGCGGTGGACAACCCGGGCGTGCGCGCGGGCACCTTCGACTTCGTGGCCACCCGGTTCATGGCCAAGGCGAGCACCCCGCTGGGTACCAAATGGCTGGAGGCCGGCTGGGCGGAGACCGGCTGGTCCGGATCCGGCCAGCAGCGGATCTACACGTTCGACACGAACACGTTGCGGTGGACGTTCTACGACCAGTACCCGATCAAGCCGGGTGACGAGGTGTGGATCGAGCTGGCCACGACGGGTACCGGCCCGGCCCCGGCGTGGGGCGCGTGGCTGTGGTGGCACGACGCGTGGCACCTGCTGACCACCCAGTCGCTGCCGATCACCGAGCGCGCGACGATCGAGGAGTACGTCGAGGTGTACGTCGACCCGACCCGCGGCGGCACCATCCCGGTACCCTCGGTCGAGGTGGACAACGTGCAGCTCAAACCGGATCCGGCCGGGCGGTTCGGGTACTGGACCGACGCCGTGGAGACGGCACCGGGCGCGGACGCCGACGGGTACTGCGTGAACTTCGACGTGCCCTACGACACCTGGCACGCGGGCAGCTGCTGATCAGTCCCGGAGCTGGTCGGCCGGATCGGTGTTGAGCAGCCAGGCCAGCGGATGCGCCCCCACCTGGCGGTAACCGTCGCCGTCCAGGCGCAGCATCGTCACCGTGTTGGCCGCGTCCTGCCCGACCAGCCAGTACCGGGAGATCCCGGCCGCTGCGTACTCGTCCCGCTTGATGACCCGGTCGATCGCCTCGGTACTGGTCGAAGCGATCTCGATGGCCACCTGGAGCAGCTTGACCGACGGCCACACCGGGCCGGGTGGCGGTTCGGACCAGATGGTGAGGTCGGGAATCCGGCCGCCCACGCCCTGGCGCGTTTCGATCTTCAGCCCGACGGCCTGCAGCACCTGATCCGTGGACCAGCCGTGGGTAAGAAACCAGCCGACCAGGCGGGTAGCAATCTTGGCATGCTCGACACCGGACGGTGGCATGACCGAAAGGACCCCTTCCGGGCTCAGCTCGAACCGGCGGCCTTGTTCGTCCGTCTCGTTCATCTCGGCCACGTCGTCGAGGGTGAGGTCGAACGGCAGCCGCACGGTGAAGCGCTCGGTCTGCTCCGCGCTCATGCCAACCTCCTATCACAAGTCCGTCGCACCTTACCGCTCGTCAGCCTACGAGCGCTGCCCCGCGCCGACCAGTTGCTCCCTGATTCGTGCCCCATCAGCGCGGTACCGACGTGCACGGCTCCGCGTTGATCGAGGGCGCGAACCACCTGAACTGCCCCGCGGCGACGCCCTGCACGACGTACCAGGGGCTGCTGGTCACCCCGCCCGACGAGCGGTACCCGGTGCGCCTCGACCGCACCGTGACCACCTGCACCGACCTGCAGATCCACCCGGTCGTTCCCGGCGAGAGTGGCTCCGAGTCCCGCTGATACGTCGTGTTCTGTACTCGTCCGTGTGCGGACAGTTGCCTTGCCGGCCGGCCGGTGGCACCCGAGACTGCGACGCATGACCGCACCGACACCCCGTCCGACCGCCCGGTACGGGTGGATCCCGGACCTGCCCGACCATCGGGACCACATGTACGGCGCGCCGTTGCCCGTGCTGGCGGCGCTGCCGCCGAGCGTGGACCTGCGCGCGAACTGCCCCGAGGAGATCTACGACCAGGGCCACCTCGGCAGCTGTACCGCGAACGCGATCGGCGCCGCCTTCGAGTTCGACCTCGCCAAGCAGGGGCTGCGCGACTTCATGCCATCCCGGCTGTTCATCTACTTCAACGAGCGCCGGATCGAGGGCACCATCAACTGCGACAGCGGCGCGATGATCCGCGACGGCATCAAGACGGTGTCCAAGCAGGGCGTCTGCACCGAGAAGACCTGGCCCTACGACATCACGAAGTTCACCGACAAGCCGACGCAGGCGTGCTACACCGAGGCGGCCGGCAACCGGGCGCAGTCGTACCAGCGGGTGCCGCAGGTACTCAACCAGATGCGCGGCTGCCTCGCCCACGGGTTCCCGTTCGTGTTCGGCTTCCAGGTGTTCGAGAGCTTCGAGAGCGACGCGGTCGCCAAGACCGGCGAGGTACCGCTGCCGGGTACCGGCGAGCAGCCGCTCGGAGGCCATGCCGTGCTGGCCGTCGGGTACAACGACGCGACCGCCCGGTTCCTGGTGCGCAACTCGTGGGGCGCCGACTGGGGCCAGGGCGGGTACTTCACCATGCCGTACACCTACCTGACCGAGCGTAACCTCGCCTCGGACTTCTGGGCGATCGCGCAGGTCAGCGCCGCTAGTTGACGCCGGCGTAGGAGTGGAGGCCGGCGATGACCAGGTTGACCCCGAACAGGTTGACCATCATCGCCGCCCACCCCAGCACCGCGATCCACGTGGCGACCGTGCGCCTGACGCTCGGCGTCGCGCGGGCGTGCAGGTACCCGGCGTAGATCACCCAGGCGACGAAGGACCAGGTCTCCTTGGGGTCCCAGCCCCAGTACCGGCCCCACGCCGCCTCGGCCCAGATCGCGCCGCAGATGATGGCGAAGGTCCAGACCGGGAACGCCAGCGCGTGGATGCGGAAGGTGACCCGCTCCAGGCTGTCGGCGTCCGGTAGCCGGACCCCCAGGGTGTACGGGAAGCGTGATTTCCCGTCGTCGTACCCGGCCCGGATCAGCGTCAGCGCCGCCGCCACGAACCCGACGAGGAAGATGCCGGACGCGGTGATCGCCGCCGTGACGTGGATCTTCAGCCAGTACGAGTTGAGCGCCGGTACCAGCGGGGCGACCTTGGTGTACAGCAGCATCCCGTCGATGCCGAGGAGCAGCACCAGGACCAGCGTCACGAACAGCCCGAGCGGGCGCAGCTGCGGCCGGCGGGCCAGCAGTACCAGCCAGGCGGTCGCGCCGACGAAGCAGACCGCCATGACGAACTCGTACATGTTGCCCCAGGGCACCCGGTGCGCGGCGAGTCCCCGGGTGACGATCGCGCCGAGGTGCAGCAGCCAGCCCAGCGCGGTCAGCGCCAGCGCGCCCCGCCCGGCGAGCCCCGCCACGCGTGCGTCCTCCGGGATCCCCCCGGGCACCGGGGCGGGAGCGCCCGCCCCAACCAGCTTCCGGGTCGCCACCCGCCCGACGACCGACCGGGAGCCGAACGCGTACTCCACGGCATAGGCCAGCATCGCCAGGGCGTACCCGAGGATCGCGTACACGAGCAGCTGGTCGGAGACGGCGGCCATCAGGCGACCTCCTTCACGAGGTTCTCGAACTCGGTGGTGAAGCCGGGGTACTCGCCGCGGGCGAGCGCGCCCGCACTCACCGGCCCGTCGGGTGGTACCCGGAACCAGACCCGGCGGCGCCGGCCGGTGAGCGAGATCAGCAGGCCGGCCATCAGGCACCAGGCGCCGACGAGCACCACGGTCTCCCCCGGGTCGTACCGGACGGTCAGCGCCGTCCACGGCCGGGTACCGAGGAACTCCACGGTCGTACCGTCGTCCAGCCGCGCGGATTCTCCCGGCCGGAGCCGGAGCGGGTCACCCAGAGCGCGCAGCCGGCCGGTGTCGATCTGGTGCTGGTCGAGCGTATAGACCGAGCTGGGGATGCCGGCGTCCAGCCCGAGGTCGCCACGGTACGGCGTGACGACGAGGACCGGGTTGCGCTCGGTCGGGAAGGTGGACGCGGCGTGCACGCCGTCCGACGTCGGTACGTAGACGCCGGCGAAGGCCACCTGCTGCTTGTCGTTCGGGTCGCGGCCCTTGACCGGATCCACGTTGGCGTCCGGGAACGCCACCACACCGCTGCTGGTCTTGTTGCTGTCCAGGTACAGGAACGGCGCGACGATGGTCTGCGCCTTCCCGTACCGGTCGGTGTAGCGCAGTACCGGGGCGTAGCCGTGCCCGACCAGGTAGACCCGCGCCCGGTCCAGCCGCAGCGGCTCGTTCACCTTGATGACCGTCGACTTCGGTGCGCCGTCGCCGACCGTGTACGAGACGGCGGCCCGGTAGTCGGCCGGCTCGCCGGTGTCCAGGAACCGCGCCTGGAAGTCGGTCAGCGTCAGGCAGAACGGCTCCAGGTCGGCCGGGCTCACCCGGCTGCCCAGCCCGTAGTCGTCGTACTGCTGCAACGTGTTGCAGAACCCCTGATCCGCGCCCTGCACCACGACCCGGTCGGCCTTGTAGCCGTACCACGAACCGAGGGCCACCCCGACGAGCAGCGCCAGCAACGCGAAGTGGAAGAGCAGGTTACCGGTCTCCTTCAGGTACCCCTTCTCGGCACTGACGGTGAACCCCCCGCCGGGCTGGGGCCGCACGACGGCCCGGAACCGCCGCTTGCGCAGCGCCGCGCGCAGGCGGGCGGCCACCTCCGCCGGATCTCCTTGCAGGGCAAGGCCGCCGGCGTGTGCGGGCAGCCGGTCCAGCCGGCTCGGGGCATCCGGGGGTACCCGCACCAGCGCGACCACGTGTGCGCGCAGCCGGGGTACCAGGCAGCCGACGAGCGACAGGAACAGCAGCAGGTAGATCGCCGAGAACCAGGGCGAGGAGAAGACCTGGAAGGCACCGATGCGGTCGAGCAGCGGGGCGAGCTTCGGGTGCGCGGTGTAGTAGTCGCGCACCTTGTCCAGGTTCAGGTTCCGTTGCGGCAGAAGGGATCCGGGGATGGCCGCGACGGCGAGCAGGAAGAGCAGGATGAGCGCGGTGCGCATGCTGGTCAGCCAGCGCCACGACCGCCGGCCCAGGGCGACGAGTCCCGAGCCCCGCGGCAGCTCCGGCGGGGCCGGCGCCGTGGTCCGTTCGTCCGCTGGGCGGGGTGGCGGGGTCCGGATCGGCACTGCGGACATCAGATGCCCACCGATCCCGGCCCGACGGTGGCCCGCAGCCAGTTGAGGAACTCGTTCCAGCCGCCGGTGACCAGTGCCAGCCCGACGAGCACGAGCAGCGCGCCGCCGATCCGGGTGACCCATTCGCTGTGCCGCCGTACCCGGGAGAAGAGTCCGAGCAGCCGCCGGAACCCGAGCCCGAAGGCGAGGAACGGCAGGCCCAGCCCGAGGCAGTACGCGGCGGTCAGGGTCACCGCCCGGCCGGTCTGCCCGCCGACCGCGGCGAGCCCGAGCACCGCGCCGAGGGTCGGTCCCACGCACGGGGTCCAGGACAGCGCGAACACCGCGCCGAGTACCGGTGCCCCGGCGAGCCCGGCGCTGGGCAGCCGCTGGATGCGCAGGTCCCGTTGCAGGCCGGGAATCAGGCCGGCGAAGGCCAGCCCGAGCACGATGACGAGCGCGCCGACCACGATCTCCACCATCCGCTGGTGTACCAGCAGCGCCCGCCCGGCCTGCGCGGCGATCACCCCGGTGAGGATGAACACGACGGTGAACCCGGCGACGAACAGCAGGCTGCCCAGCAGGATCCGGCCCCGGGCGCGCCGGCCGGGCTGCTTGTGATCAGGTCGCGACACCGCGCGACCCTGCGGGTTGGTGCCGAGGGCCGCGTCGAGGTCCGCCCCGGCCATCCCGGTCACGTACGACAGGTAGCCGGGTACCAGCGGCAGCACGCACGGCGACAGGAAGCTCACCAGGCCGGCGAGCGCCGCGACCACCATCGCCGCCAGCAACGGTCCGCCGCTGGCGAGGTGGGCGAAGGAGGCGCCCACGTTACGGCTCCGCGCCGATCTGGGTGACCAGCCTGGTCAGGTCGTCCTTGCGGACCGTGGTCCGGATGACCGCCGCCACCTTCCCCTGCTTGTCCACGATCAGCGTCGCCGGGAACGTATTCGGGGGTACCTGCGAGAAGCTCAGCGCGACCCGGCCGGCGGGGTCGAACAGGCTCGGGTACGTGATCCGGCCGGCGAGGAACGCGACCGCCGCGTCCTTCTGGTCCCGGCTGTCCACGCCGACGAAGCTGACCCCGCTGTCCTTTGTGGACTGGTGGGTCGCTTCGAGGTCGGCCGCCTCCAGCCGGCACGGCGCGCACCACGACGCCCAGAAGTTGACGACCACGACCTTCCCGTGCAGTGCGGCGAGGTCGAACGAGCCACCGTCCAAGATTGACCCCGATACGACTGGGGCCGGCTTCCGGTCGGTGATCTGGTAGACGATCGTCTTGCCGTCGCCGGCGACGTACCGGTTGTCGTTGCCGGTGCCCTGGCTGACCGCGTTGCCCGCCGGCGAGCATGCGGCCAACACCAGAACAGCCGCAGTGAGTCCGGCAACGAGTGTCGCGCAGCGAGGACGCATCAGGCGCCCTTGGCGTCGCGGGCGTCCGGCGACATCGCAATCAGGTGCGCGGCCGGCTCGCTGTACCCGATGCCGGTCAACTCGGCGCCGGCGAAGTGGAAGCTGGTCAGGCTCGCCAGCGCGCACTGGCGCCGGCGCGGATCGTGCCACAGCCGGCGGTGCTCGGCGAACCGGCGCAGCGTCCAGATGGGTAGTTGGTGCGAGACCAGGACCGCCTCGTGGCCCTGGGCGGCGGCCCGCGCGTCCTGCAGCGCGGCCATCATCCGCGCGGCGATGTCGCGGTACGGCTCGCCCCAGGAGGGGCTGAACGGGTTGCGCAACCGCCACCAGTTGCGCGGGTCGCGCAGCACGCCGTCGCCGACCCCGAACCAGGTGCCCTGAAACGCGTTCGTGCTCTCGATGAGCCGCTCGTCGAGCGCGACGGGGAGGCCGAACAGCGCGGCGAGCGGCTCGGCGGTCTGCTGGGCCCGCTCCAGGGGACTGGACCCGAGATGGGTCACGTCGTGCCCCTGCAACGACTCCGCCGCCGCCTTGGCCATCTGGATCCCCAGCTCGGACAGCCGGTACCCGGGGAGGCGGCCGTACAGGATCCTGGTGGGGTTGTGGACCTCGCCGTGGCGCAGGAGGTGGACGACGGTCTCCGGCTCAGCCACGAGCGGCCTCCCGCGCGGCTGCCGGCAGCGCTTCGGCGAGGACCGCCAGCGCGGCGTCGTCGATCGCGGTCGAGACGAACCAGGCCTCGTACGCGCTGGGCGGCAGGTACACGCCGCGGCGCAGCATCGCGTGGAAGAAGGCCCGGAAGGCGGCCTGGTCCTGGGCCTGCGCGCCGGCGAAGTCGGTGACCTCGGCACCAGTGAAGAACACCGAGAACATGTTGCCGGCCGACGACAGCCGGTGCGGTACCCCGGCCGCGGACAGCGCCTCGGTCGCCAGCTTGCCGATCGTGGCGGCGGTGGCGTCCAGCGTCGCGTAGACCTCGGGCGTGGCGAGGCGGAGGCTGGCCAGGCCCGCGGCGCAGGCGAGCGGGTTGCCGGACAGGGTACCGGCCTGGTACACCGGCCCCGCCGGGGCGAGCCGCTCCATGACCTCCCGGCGGCCGCCGAACGCGGCGGCGGGCAGCCCGCCGCCCATCACCTTGCCGAACGTCCACAGGTCGGCGTCGACCGGATCCAGCCCGTGCCACCCCGAGCGGCTGACCCGGAACCCGGTCATCACCTCGTCGACGATGAGCAACGCGCCGTACCGCCGGCACAGTCGCGCCAGCGCGCCGTTGAAGCCCGGCCGGGGCGGTACCACGCCCATGTTGCCCGCCGCGGCCTCGGTGATGACCGCGGCGATGGTGTCCCCGCGCGCGGAGAACGCCGCCTCGACCGCGGCCACGTCGTTGTACGGCAGCACGATCGTCTCGGCGGTGGCCGCCCCGGTCACGCCCGGCGTGTCGGGCAGCGCGAGGGTCGCCACGCCAGACCCGGCCGCGGCGAGCAGCGCGTCCACGTGCCCGTGGTAGCAGCCGGCGAACTTCACCACGGTCGACCGCCCGGTGTACCCGCGGGCCAGCCGGATCGCCGACATGGTGGCCTCGGTACCGGAGTTGACCAGCCGGACCTCCTCGGCCGCGGTCCGGGCGACCAGCTCCTCGGCCAGGTCCACCTCGCCCGGCGTCGGGGTGCCGAAGCTGGTACCCCGCGCCGCGGCGGCGGTGACCGCCTCGACGACATCCGGGTGGGCGTGCCCGTGGATCAGCGGCCCCCACGAGCAGACCAGGTCCACATACCGGCGCCCGTCAGCGTCGGTCAGCCAGCAGCCCTGCCCGCCGACCATGAACCGCGGGGTACCGCCGACCGCGCGGAAGGCGCGCACGGGCGAGTTCACCCCGCCCGGCACGACGGCTCGGGCGCGGTCGAACAGGGCCTGCGAGGCGGGGGCGTCAGGCGGGTACACCACCGCCGGTTCGGTATCGGTCACGGCCTGGCCAGTCTAGATGGTTGGGACTTGTCAACCGTCCACGGCCCCGTGCCGTGCCCAGCCCCGAAGGGATCGTCAAGTTAGGCTGTGACTGTGGAGCGTCCGGAGCTGACCCTCTCGGTCCAGCACTCGCCGTCCGAAGCGGTGGTGATCCTGGCCGGAGAGATCGACCTGTCCACGGCTCCGCGCCTGTCCACGGTGGTCGCCGACCTGCTGGCCGAGGCGCCGGCCCGGGTGGTCCTCGACATGGCCGGCGTGACGTTCTGCGACTCGCAGGGGCTCGGTACCCTCGTCGTGCTGTCCCGCAAGGCGGCGCTGGCACAGAGCTGCCTGGTGCTGACGAACGTCGCCGACTTCCTGCTGCGGGTGCTGGACATCACCGGGCTGCGGCCGGCTCTGATGATCTCTTAGCCCAAAAGGGCTGGCACCGGCCACCGAAGTGGCCGGTGCCAGCGTCACGTGGCGCCTACGGGGCGGGCAGCGGCGCGCCCGGCAGGCTGTTGGACGAGTTGAATGCCTGCACACCGGCCTCGCCGTCACCGTCGAACGGCGTCACCGGGCTGTTCTTGCCGAGGCAGAAGTCGTCCGCCGTCGGGTCGGCGAACCACATGCCCACGTGGTTGAGGTCCACCCGGACCCGCTTGCCGTCCACCAGCGTCGAGGCGAAGGCCTCCTGGACGATCAGCTCGAACTCCGCGTGCGCCTTGCCGTACCTGTCGGTGTTGACGTCGCCGATGTACTCGGCGGCCCCGAACGGCGCACCCGGGACCTCCAGCAGGAACACGGTGAAGGAGGTCTTCGGCGGCAGGCCGCTGGCGTCGGCCAGGAAGACGTCCCGCCCGGTTGCGTCGGTACGCAGCTTGACGGTGATGTTCACCTTGGCGTGCGGCATGCACTGCTTGAGCTTGTCGGAGCTCGGTACCAGGTGGAACTGGACGTGGTCCGGCGCCGTCTTCTTGTCGGCCGTGGTGACCGCGGACGTGACGCTCTCGTCGGCGACCTTCTTCGGGTTGAACGTTGCGGACTCGGGTCGCGCGACGGCGAAGGCCGTCGCACCGGCCGCCGCGAGTAGCGCGGCCGCGATGAGAACCTTTCCTGCCTTCATGCTTTCTTCCCCCAGGTGGTGGTGAATGGACGCACCACACACGGGGGGCTGTCCCGCGCGGTTCAGGTCAGCTCGGCGACAGTGGGTCAGGGGCGGGCCTGCTCCAGCAGTTCCAGGGCGCGCTTGGTGTCCGCGTCGGTACCGCTGCGCAGCAAGGCGGTCGCCCCGTCCACCGCGGTGATCAGGTGGCGCAGTTGCCGGGCCGCCTCGGCCTGCGCCTCCAGTTGCCGGTTCTTCGTCCACAGCTCCACGAACACCGACACCTTCGCCCGCAGTACCCACGGGTCGAACGGCTTGGTCAGGTAGTCCACCGCTCCCACCGCGTACCCGCGCAGCGCGAGCTGGGCGTCGCGGTCCGCGGCGGTGAGGAAGATGATCGGTACGTGCCGGGTACGTTCGCGGTGCTTGATGTGGCTGGCCGTCTCGAAGCCGTCCATGTCGGGCATCTGCGCGTCCAGCAGGATCACCGCGAAGTCGTCGATGAGCAGCTGCTTGAGCGCGGCGGCGCCGCTCTCCACGGCGACCGGTTCCACGGGTAGGCCCTGGAGGATGGCCTCCAGGGCGATCAGGTTGTCCCTCCGGTCGTCCACGAGCAGCGCCTTCGCCAAGGCGGCCTCCGGCCCGGCCACCACCGTCGGTACCTCCATCCAGTCTGGAAAACCCGCCCCCGTGCTCATCGTTCTCCAGATACCCAGGAGGCCATCAGCTCAAGCAGCTCATCAAGATCCACCGGTTTGGTGATGTAGTCGCTCGCGCCGGCCGCGATCGCCGACTCCCGGTCGCCGGGCATCGCCTTGGCGGTGAGGAAGATGACCGGCAGGTCGGCGAACCGGCGGTTGCGCCGGATCGCCCGGGTCGTCTCGTACCCGTCCTGGTCCGGCATCATCGCGTCCATCAACACGATGTGCACGCCGGGGTGTTCGGCGAGCGTGCGGATGCCGTCGGCGCCGTTGTCGGCGTAGAGCACCGTCATGCCGTGCAGTTCCAGCGCGCTGGTCAGGGCGAACACGTTGCGCACGTCGTCGTCCACGATCAGTACGGTGGCGCCGTCGAGCTGGCGGGCCGCCGGGGTGATCAGGCGCTCCGGCTTCGTCGACGGGCGCAGGATCGCCGGCATGGTGCGGGCGGTCGGCAGCACGGCGGCCGGGGGTACCGCAAGCGGGGGCGCCGTGCCGGTGAAGGTCTCCGGCAGCAGCACGTCGGGCAGGTACAGGGTGAAGCTGGAGCCGGACTCCGGGGCGGAGGACACGGTGATCGCGCCGCCCAGCAGCCAGGCCAGCGACCGGCTGATCGACAGGCCCAGCCCGGAGCCGCCGTACTTGCGGCTGGTCGTACCGTCGGCCTGCTGGAACTGCTCGAAGATGAGCGCCAGCTTGTCCTCGGCGATGCCGATGCCGGTGTCGGTGACCGTGAAGGCCACCACACCGGTCGCGCCGCGCAGGGCCGGTACCTCGAAGGTCAGCTCGTCCGGGGTCGCGGCGGCGACGTGCAGCGTCACCGAGCCGGTGTCGGTGAACTTGACGGCGTTGGAGAGCAGGTTGCGCAGGATCTGCTGGAGCCTCTGCGGGTCGGTGACGATCGTCGGCGGTACCGCGCCCTCGACATCCACGGCGAAGGCGAGGCCCTTCTCCTCCGCCTGCGGCGCGAAGGCCTGTTCGACGTAGGCGCGCACGTCGTCGACGGTGACCTCGGCCGGCTCCACGTCCATCCGGCCCGCCTCGATCTTGGACAGGTCGAGGATGTCGTCGATCAGCGCGAGCAGGTCCGAGCCCGCCGAGTGGATGGTCTGGGCGAACTCGATCTGCTTCGCGGTCAGATTGCTTTCGGAGTTGTCGGCCAGCAGCCGGGCCAGCAGCAGCAGCGAGTTGAGCGGGGTACGCAGCTCGTGGCTCATGTTGGCGAGGAACTCCGACTTGTACTGGGACGCCTGGGTGAGCTGGACGGCCTTCTCCTCCAGGCCGCGCCGGGCCATCTCGATCTCCCGGTTCTTGGTCTCGATGTTGGCGTTCTGCTCGGACAGCAGGGTGGCCTTCTCCTCCAGCTCGGCGTTGGTGCGCTGCAGTTCGGCCGACTGCTCCTGCAGCTCCTGGGCCAGCCGCTGGGACTGGGCCAGCAGCTCCTCGGTGCGCCGGTTGGCCTGGATGGTGTTGAGCGCGATGCCGATCGTGGCGACCAGCCGCTCCAGGAAGGCCAGGTGCAGCTCGGAGAAGTCGGCGACCGAGGCGAACTCGATCACGCCGAGTACCTCGCCCTCGAACAGGACCGGCAGCACGACCAGGTCGGTCGGCGCGGTGTCGGCGAGGCCGGACCGGATGCTGATCCGCCGGTTGGGCGCCGCGTTGACCCGGATCGTGCGGCGGGACAGCGCCGCCTGCCCGACCAGGCCTTCGCCGGGGGCAAAGACCACCTGGTGGTCCGGCGCCGGGTACCCGTACGCCGCGGTGAGCGTCAGCCGCAGCTCGCCGTCTTCGTTGCTCACCAGGAAGAACGCGCCGAGCTGCGCGTCGACCAGCGGGGTGACCTCACCCATGATCATGCCGCAGACCTCGGTGAGATCGCGCTGGCCCTGCAGCAGGCCGCCGATCCGGGCCAGGTTCGAGTCCAGCCAGCCCTGCTCGGCGTTCTTCTTGGTCGTCTCGCGCAGGGTCACGATCATCTGGTTGATGTTGTCCTTGAGCTCCAGCACCTCGCCCTGCGCGGCGACGTTGATCCGCTGGGTCAGGTCGCCCCGGGTCACCGCGGTGGACACCTGGGCGATCGCGCGCAACTGGGTGGTCAGCGTGCCGGCCAGCTGGTTGACGTTCTCGGTCAGATCGCGCCAGGTACCGGCGACGCCCTTGACCTGCGCCTGGCCGCCCAGCTTCCCCTCGATGCCGACCTCCCGGCCCACCCGGGTCAGCTCGTCGGCGAACGACGAGAGCTGGTCGACCATCGTGTTGACCGTGTTCTTGAGTTCGAGGATCTCACCGAAGGCGTCGACGGTGATCTTCTGGCTCATGTCGCCCTTCGCGACCGCCGTCGTCACCTGGGCGATGTTGCGTACCTGGCTGGTCAGGTTGGAGGCCATGAAGTTCACGTTGTCGGTGAGGTCCCGCCAGGTACCCGAGACGCCCTTGACCTGCGCCTGGCCGCCGAGCTTGCCTTCGGTACCGACCTCGCGGGCGACCCGGGTGACCTCGTCGGCGAACGAGGAGAGCTGGTCGACCATCGTGTTCACGGTGTTCTTGAGTTCCAGGATCTCGCCGAAGGCGTCGACCGTGATCTTCTGCGACAGGTCGCCCCGCGCCACCGCCGTCGCCACCTGGGCGATGTTGCGCACCTGGCTGGTCAGGTTGGAGGCCATGAAGTTCACGTTGTCGGTGAGGTCCCGCCAGGTACCGGCGACCCCGCGCACCTGCGCCTGACCGCCCAGCTTCCCCTCGGTACCGACCTCGCGGGCCACCCGGGTCACCTCGTCGGCGAACGACGAGAGCTGGTCCACCATGATGTTCACGGTGTTCTTGAGCTCGAGGATCTCGCCCCGGGCATCGACCGTGATCTTCTGTGACAGGTCGCCCCGGGCCACCGCCGTCGCCACCTGGGCGATGTTGCGCACCTGCGACGTCAGGTTCGAGGCCATGAAGTTCACGTTGTCGGTCAGGTCCCGCCAGGTACCGGCCACCCCGCGCACCTGCGCCTGACCGCCCAGCTTGCCCTCGGTACCGACCTCGCGGGCCACCCGGGTCACCTCGTCGGCGAACGAGGACAGCTGGTCGACCATCGTGTTCACGGTGTTCTTGAGCTCGAGGATCTCACCCCGGGCATCAACGGTGATCTTCTGCGACAGGTCGCCCCGGGCCACAGCCGTGGTCACCTGGGCGATGTTGCGGACCTGGCCGGTGAGGTTGGAGGCGAGCTGGTTCACGTTCTCGGTGAGGTCCCGCCAGGTACCGGCCGCCCCGCGCACCTGCGCCTGACCGCCCAGCTTCCCCTCGGTACCCACCTCGCGGGCCACCCGGGTCACCTCGTCGCCGAACGACGAGAGCTGGTCCACCATGATGTTCACGGTGTCCTTCAGCTCCAGGATCTCGCCGAGCGCGGCCACCGTGATCTTCTGCGACAGGTCGCCGTTGGCCACCGCCGTCGCCACCTGGGCGATGTTGCGCACCTGGTTGGTCAGGTTCGACGCCATCGAGTTCACCGACTCGGTCAGGTCCTTCCAGGTACCGGCGACGCCCGGTACCTCGGCCTGACCGCCCAGCTTGCCCTCGGTACCCACTTCGCGGGCCACCCGGGTGACCTCCTCGGCGAACAGCCGCAGGGTGTCGGTGAGCGAGTTGATGGTGTCGGCGAGCTCGGCGACCTCGCCCTTGGCCGATACCGTGATCTTGCGGGACAGGTCGCCGTGGGCGACGGCCGTGGACACCTCGGCGATCGAGCGCACCTGGTTGGTCAGGTTCGCCGCCATCTGGTTCACGTTGTCGGTGAGGTCCCGCCAGGTACCCGACACGCCGCGCACGTCGGCCTGCCCGCCCAGCTTCCCTTCGGTACCCACCTCGCGGGCCACCCGGGTCACCTCGTCGGCGAACGACGAGAGCTGGTCGACCATGGTGTTCACCGCGCGCCCGATCCGCAGGAACTCGCCGCGCAGCGGCCGGCCCTCGATCTGGTTGGCCATCTTCTGCGACAGGTCGCCCTCGGCCACCGCCACGATGACCCGGGCGATCTCGGTGGTCGGCCGGCCCAGGTCGTCGATCAGGCTGTTCACGGCGTGGACGCCATCGACCCACGCGCCTTCGAAATGCTCCTCGTCCAGCCGCTCGGTCATCCGGCCCTCCCGGCCGACGACCCGGCTGATCCGCAGCAGGTCCCGGTTGCGCAGTTCCTGAAGATCGACGACGTCGTTGAAGCCGTCGACCACCTCGCCGGCCAGGCCGGTCCGGCGGGACAGCCGCACCTTGAAGTCGCCTTGGCGCACCCGGCGCAGCGCATCGGCCAGTTCGGCGAGTAGAGCGGCGTCCGCACCCGTGGTGGGTGCGTGCTCGACCGTAGTCATGTCACTCCTCACGGTCGTCAGGGCAAGGCACGGTCAATCATCACCCGAGCGGGTGGGCCAGCGCGAGCCAGGCGGTTGGCTTATTGGCACCCTTCGGTGGACACTGCTCTCGTGCCAGCCACCGTGGTTCGCCGGGTCCGCCTCCCGGCCGATCGTCGCGCGCCAGGGGCCGCCCGGGAGATCGTCCGCGCCGCGTTGACCGAGGTCGACCTGACCGAGTTGCTGAACGAGGCACTGCTGCTCACCACGGAGCTGGCGACCAACGGCGTGGTGCACGCGGGTACCGAGATCGATCTTGAAGTGGTCGCCGACCACAACGAGTTGACAGTCACCGTGACCGATTTCGCCGAAGGCCTGCCCACCCGGACGACCCCGAACGGGTTAGAGCTGGCCGAGGGCGGCCGGGGCATGCTGCTGGTCGACCACTTCGCCAGCAGCTGGGGTACCACCCACCAGCCGGCGGGCAAGGGCGTCTGGTTCCGGCTCACCCGCGGGCGGCGGCCGAGCACGGAGCCGTCCGGTGCGGTACCCCCGTTCGGGGCGCCCAGCGCGGCGGCGCTGGCCGCGCTCGCGCACAGCGAGCTGCGCCTGTCCGACGCCGCCGCCATCGAGCCGGCGGCCGCGCGGCTGCTGACCCGGCTGTGCGGGGCCGTCGCGGCGACCGGCGGGGTGGTCCGCCTCGACCAGGCCGACGAGGGCGGGCTGGCGCCCATCGCCGAGTACGGCGTGCTCAGCGTCGATCCGGAGCGCCTGGTGACGGTACCCCTGGCGGTGTCCTGGCCGTGGCGCGGCGAGCTGGTCATCAGCGTCGGCGAGGCGCCGAGCCCATACGCGCAGCCGCTGGCCGAGTTGGTGGCCGAGCGCCTCGGGCTGGCGCTGGAGAACGAGCGGCTGCGCCGCACCGACCTGCGCCGCCAGGCCTGGTTGACCTTCCTCGCCGAGGTCAGCGAACTGCTCGCCCAGTCGCTCGACATCGAGCTGACCCTGGCGCTGATCCCGCGGCTGGTGGTACCGCGGCTGGGCCAGTGGTGCGCGATCTACAGCGCGGACGAGTGGGGCGACCCGCGTTACGCCGCCGCCGCGCACGTCAACGAGGAGCTGGTCGGCAAGCTGGTCGAGCAGTTGCACCAGGTCGGCCCGGACGGGCCGATGAGCCGGCTGCGCGACGCGGTGCGCACCGGGGTGCAGAGTGTGCTGCAGCCGCCGGTCGAGGGCTTCGCGGTACCGCTGGTCGCCCGCGGCCAGCGGCTCGGCCTGCTCGTCGTCGGGCGCTCGGTGAACCTCCACCAGGACGGCGAGGAGTTCGCGATCATCGATGACGTCGCCCGCCGGGCGGCGCTCGCGATCGACAACGCGCGCATCCACGCCGAGCGCACCCGGGTCGCCCAGACCCTGCAGAAGTCCCTGCTCCCGCCGGCCCTGCCGGCCGTGGACGGGATCGGCTTCGGCGCCGAGTACGTGCCGACGCTCGGGGACGCCGAGGTCGGCGGGGACTTCTACGACCTGGTACCCATGCCGGACGGCCGCTGGCTGGTGGTGATCGGCGACGTGTCCGGCAAGGGCGTCCAGGCGGCCACGGTCACCGGGCTGGTCCGGGACGTGATCCGGGTGCTGGTCCGGGACGGCCGGCCGGTACCCGACATCATGGCCCGGATCAACGAGACCCTGGTCGAGCGGGGCGGCGGGCGGTACTGCACGCTGGCCATGGCCGCCGTCGCCCGCAGCGCGCAGGGCCAACTCGACCTGACCCTGCACCTGGCGGGGCACGACCGGCCGGTCCTGCTCGGCGCCGACGGAAAGGCGATCTTCGTTGGTACCCCGGGCACCGCGCTCGGCCTCCTGCCGCAGGTCAAGTCGCCGAACCTGGTGGTACCCCTGGGTCCGGGCGACACCATGATCTTCTACACGGACGGGGTCACCGAGCGGCGGCGCGGCAACGAACTGTTCGGCATCGAACGGTTGCGGGCGGCCGCCCGTACCCTCGCGGGGTTGAGCGCCGGCGCGGTCGCCACCCGGCTGCGCGCGACGGCGCTGGCCTTCTCCGCGGAGCCGCCGCGCGACGACATCGCGATCCTCGCTCTGCGCAACGACGCGGAGGCAGCCGGCCCGTGGCGGGCGGCGTCTGGACCGACGAGCGCCCCGACGCGGGCGGCGTCTGGACCGACGAGCGCCCCGACGCGGGCGGCGTCTGGACTGAGGAGCGCAGCGACGAGGGAAGACGGCGCCTGAGGAGCGTCGGGGCCGCGCGAGCGAAGCGAGCGCCAAGAGCTAAGTTTGCGGGCGTGACGGACTCCCCACCGGCGGCCAAGAAGGTGCCGCGCGAGCGAACCTTCCACGGCGACACGGTCATCGACGAGTACCAGTGGCTTGCGGACAAGGACGACCCGGACACGGTCGCGTACCTCAAGGCCGAGAACGCGTACACCGAGGCGGCCACCGCCCACCTGGCCGAGCTGCGGGAGACGCTGTTCAACGAGATCAAGACCAGGACCCAGGAGACCGATCTGTCGGTACCGGTCCGCAAGGGCAGGTACTGGTACTACACCCGGATGGTCGAGGGGCGGCAGTACCCGATCCAGTGCCGGGTCGTCGTCCACCCGGACGAGACCGACCCGCCGTCCACCGAGCTGTCTCGAACCCCGCCACCCCTCCCGGTGGACGGCCGGTCGCTGCCCGGCGAGGAGGTCCTGCTCGACGGCAACGTGCTGGCCGAGGGGCACGAGTTCTTCGCCCTGGGTACCTTCGACGTCTCGCCGGACGGCCGCTGGCTCGCGTACTCGACCGACTTCGCCGGCGACGAGCGGTTCACGTTGCACGTCAAGGACCTGACCACCGGCACGGTACTGCCCGACGAGATCACCAACACGTACTACGGCTCGGCGTGGTCCCTGGATGCATCGACGCTCTTTTATATCACCGTGGACGACGCCTGGCGCCCGTACCGGGTCTGGCGCCACGTCGTCGGTACCCCGCCGGACACCGACGCCATCGTGTACGAGGAAGCCGACGAGCGGTTCTGGGTCGGCGTGGAGCTGAGCCGGTCCGAGCGTTTCATCTTCGTCGACGTGCACAGCAAGGTGACCTCCGAGGTGCACTACCTGGCCGCCGACGCGCCGCTCGACCCGCTGGCCGTGATCGCGCCGCGCCGGCAGGGCGTCGAGTACGCCGTCGAGCACCATGGGCACCGGTTCCTGATCCTGCACAACGACGGCGCTGAGGACTTCGCCGTCGCATATACCTCCGTCGATGCGCCGGGTGAGTGGACGACGCTGATCGAGCACCAGCCCGGCACCCGGCTGCTCGCGGTCGACGCGTTCAGCATGTACCTCGTCGTGTCGCTGCGCCGCGACGGGCTGACCGGGCTGCGGGTGATCCCGCTGTCCGGCGGTGCCTCCTACGATATGGAGTTCCCCGAACCGATCTACTCCGTCGGGCCGGACGCCAACCCGGAGTACCAGACGGACTCGTTCCGGCTGCACTACGTCTCGCTGGTCACGCCGGACTCGGTCTACGACTGCGACCTCGCAACCGGGGCGCTGACCCTGCGCAAGCAGCGGCCGGTGCTCGGCGGGTACGACCCGGACGCCTACGAGCAGCACCGCGAGTGGGCGCTGTCCGACGACGGTACCCGGGTGCCGATCTCGGTGGTCTGCAAGCGTGGCACGCCGCGCGACGGTACCGCCCCGGCCGTCCTGTACGGCTACGGCTCGTACGAGATCTCCACCGATCCGTGGTTCTCCATCCCTCGACTGTCCCTCGTGG
>WNGL01008083.1_pt1 | contig 25046 bp, 22 predicted proteins | sample 5400591 | NCBI WGS metagenome assembly WNGL01 (sample SAMN13153377, study PRJNA577476) | soil metagenome | isolation source: 80 cm soil or saprolite under Garry oak tree replicate 1 | place: USA:California | collected 2016-06-15 | reverse complement strand
GTTCGTCGCAGCCACTTCGGCAGCCGCCACCAAGGGCTGGGGAGGCGTCTCCGACGAGCACGCCGCCGTCGCTGCGGTCGGACCGCTCCGATCGACGGAGCCGGCGTGCACGCGGCGTGACAGCGGCACACGCCAGACCCGCTTGTCCTCGGTGGCGCCCTCACTGGTTGCGCCGTGCCGGTCGCAGTCCGGTTCCGGAGCCGTGTGCCGCTGGCGCGCCCGGGCGTGCGCCGGCGTCTGCGTTTCCGGGCCCGCTCGACCGTCCGGCGCCGGTTGCGACTCTGGCGGCGGCGCAGGAGGACGGCGCCTTCCCCGGCCCGCCTCGGCGGCGTTCGGTGGTGCGCGACCTCGAGAGGCCGGCACGCTAAGTGACCGGCTTTGCGTCTAGGCAGCTCCTGAGGTGGAAACCCGCGCCGTCGCCCCCGGACATGCCCGGTGTCGCGTGGACGCAGGATGTACCTCCTGTGGGAATCTGTTACTGTGGGTGACTCGATGGGCGGGTCCGCGGCATGATGCCACTGCTCCCGCGAACCATCGCTGTCGCGGCGACCGACGCCGGCCGTCCTCAGGGGGAACTTACGATGAACGCGAAACTCGCTGGAGCCGTGGCCCTCATTGCGGTGCTCGCCGGCTGCGGGGGGAGCCGGGGGCTTATCCGCGACTCGTCCACCGCGCAATTGATGGATTTCCGCATGGACATCGGGTCCGCGCGATACGTCCGATCGGCGATCGGGCGCGCCAGTGTCGCATCGGCGCTCTGTTTCATCCCGCTCGGGAACGAGGTCTATGCTCGGGCGATGGAGGATCTTCACCAGTCGGCCGCGCTGAAGCCGAACGAGGTCATCCAGAACCTCCGCGAGGACAGCCAGCACCTGTTCGTCCTCTTCTACTGTCAGCACAGCCTGGCGATCTCCGGTGACGTCATCGAGATCGTGCCGGCGCGGAAGTAGCGCGCCCGGCCTCACGCGTGCTTCGACGGCGAGGGCCGCCCTCGCGGCGGCTTCGCCGCGGGCACGTCGAGGGGTTCCGCCGCGCCGTCCTCGCCGGGCGCCGCGTACCAGTCCGCCCGGCAGCGCGGGATCCCCTCGACCGTCCCGCGCGCGCTGCGCCGCGCGAGCAGGAGCTGGTACACGCTCGTGCGCCCCAGCCGGAACCCGACCGCGGACGCCGCGAGGTAGAGCCGGTAGAGCCGCGCTCGCCGCTCGCCCGCGATCTCGACCGCGTCGGCGAACCGGGTCTCGAGCCGCGCGAGCCAGGCGGCGAGCGTCTCGGCGTAGTGCTCGCGGAGGCTCTCGAGATCGCGCACCTCGAAGCCGGCGCGTTCGGCGGCCGAGATCGCCTCGCCTACCGGGACGAGGTCGGCGTCGGGGAAGACGTAGCGCCAGATGAACCCGCCCCCGCGCCGGCTCACCCACGGGATCGTCAGGCGGTCATCCGCCGCCGCGGCGATGGCGTGGTTGAGGAAGAGGCCGCCGGGGCGCAGCAGCCGGTGCACCGCGGCGAAGTACGCGCCGAGCCGCGCGCGCCCGACGTGCTCCATCATCCCGACGCTCGCGATCTTGTCGAACGGCGCGTCGGCGGAGAGCGTCCGGTAGTCCGCGTCGAGGATCTCCGCGCGCCCTCCGAGCCGCTCGACGCGCCGCCGCGCCCCCGCGAGCTGGTTCGCGCTCACGGTGATCCCCGCGGCCCGGGCGCCGTACCGCGCCGACGCGTGCTCGACGAGCGCGCCCCACCCGCACCCGACGTCGAGGAAGCGCTCTCCGCGGGAGAGGTCGAGCTTGCGGCAGACGAGCTCGAGCTTCGCGGCCTGGGCCTCCTCGAGCGGCTCGCCGCCGCGCCGGAAGTACGCGCAGGAGTAGACCATCGCGGGGTCCAGGAAGAGCCGGTAGAAGTCGTCCGAGAGGTCGTAGTGGTGCCGGACGGCCTCGCGGTCGCGGCGGACCGTGTGCAACGGGCCCCCGACGTTCGCCTCGTGCGGCGGACGCTGCGCGATCGCGCGCCGGACCCAGGCGACCCCGGCCCCCAGCGCCAGCGCCGCGTCGGGGCGCGGTCCGCCCCAGCGCGCCCCCGCCTCGACGAGCGCGATCGCGTCCCCGTCGAGCTCGAGGTCGCCGTCGAGGAACGCCTCCGCGATGCGCTGCTCGCTCGCGGGCGGGAAGAAGGCCTCGAGCGCGCGCGGCGTCCGCAGCACCAGCGTCCCGCGCGCCCCGCCCCGCTCGGGCGGGAGCACGCTCCCGTCCCAGAGCCGGACCGCGAAGGTCCGCGGGGCGTCCGAGCGTGGCCCGGAGCGAAAGACGCGCGCGGCGATCCGGCAGACGTCCATCTCCGTCCTGCCTATCCGTCCTCGACCACCGCCCGCGCGGCCACGCCGGGGCATCCTCGTCCGGGCGGTCCCGCGCGGGCCTCTCGCGGACCGTGGACCGCGGCCCGCGTCGCACGGGCTCTCCTGGCTCGGCCCCTCTCCCCGGCCCTCTCCCCCTCCGGGGGAGAGGGGGACGACCGCGTCAGTTGTGCGGCGGGAACGCGGCCGGCTCGTCGGGCTGGGCGCTGTTCCCGACCGGCTTCTTTGGCTTCTCCTCGCCGGCCTTCCGGTCCTCCGGGATGCGGTGCTTCTCCTTGGCGGGCGGCGCGCCGGGGTGAACGTCCTCTGGGCCGAGGTTCGGGTCTCTCTCTCTTCCGGGCATGCCTTCATGCTGGATCCGCTGGACCCCGTCGCGCTCGCACGTTAGTCGAGCGGCGTGGCGAGCGAGATCTGCCAGTACTGCGGCGTGGACCTCGAGGCGACCCCGCCCCTCCAGGAGAAGGGCTGGGTCTACGGCATCGAGTGCTCGCGCTGCCCCGGCGGCCGCCGCTCCGTCGTCCTCCCGCGGAAGGAGCGGGTGACGGAGCTCCGCTGCCCGACCTGCGGCGCGCGGATCGCGCCCGCCGAGGAGCACCCCGACGTCCTCGTCGTGAAGGAGATGACCTACGAGGTCTGCGCCGCCTGCGGGGAGCGGAACGGCGTGGCGCTCGTCCGGAAGGTTCGCGACGTCGGCGGCGGGATGAGCTGATCAAAGCGGGGGGGCGCTCGTCTCGCTCCGCTCGTCGCACCCCCCGAACCCCGGGGCTCGCTCCGGGGCAGCCTCATCCGGCTGCCCCTGCGCTTGTGATCCAGCCCTCGGCGACGTACCACCGCGCCGCCCGCTCGATCGAGTCGGCGAGCGGCGTCGGCGCCTCGAATCCGAGCCGCTCCCGCGCCTTCGTCGGGTCGCAGACCCAGCCCGCGGCGAGCAGCTGCGCGGCGAGCTTGCGGTTGAGCGGCAGGCGGTGCCCCGTCGCGCGCGTCACCACGTCCGCCGCGCCGGCGAGCGCGCGCAGCGCGAGGGCCGGGACGGGCACGGTCCGCGGCCGGACGCCGAGCGCCCGGGCCGACTCGCGCATGATCCCGAGCGCGCTCGTCGCGTCGGGCGAGGCGAGGAAGAAGGTCTCGCCGATCGCCTCGCGGCGGTCCGCGAGGAGAAGGAAGCCCCGGGCGCAGTCGTCGACGTCGATCCAGGAGAGCGGCCGGTCGCCGAAGTCGAGCGCGAGGCCGGTCCGCGCGATCCGGAAGAAGAGGAGGTTCTCGCGGTCGCCCGGCCCCATGATCCGCGGCGGCCGCGCGATGGCCACCGGGAGCCGGGGCGCGAAGGCGTGCACGATCGCCTCCGCCTCCGCCTTCGACGCGCCGTACGCCTCGATCGGCTCGAGCGGCGCGCCCTCGCGGAGTGGGGTTCGCGACGGACCGGCCGCCGAGAGCGAGCCGGCGAGGACGAAGCGGGAGAGGCGCGGCGCCCCGGCCTCGCAGGCCTCGAGGAGCGCGCGCGTCGCGCCGGCGTTCACGCGCCGGAACTCCCGGGGGTCGGCGGACCGCCGCACGCCGGCGAGGTGGAAGACGACGTCCCGGTCGCGCACCGCCGCGCGCAGCGCGGCCGGATCGGTCACGTCGCCGGTCTGGAGCTCGACGCCGGGGAGCGCGAGGGCGGGCGCCGGGTCCCGCACCAGGGCGCGCACCTCGTCGCCGCGCGCCGCGAGGGCGCGCACGAGCGCGGCCCCCGGACCCGCCGTCAACACCCCGGCCGCGCCCGCCCGCCCGCCGGGTGGGCGCCTGTGCCCCGCGCGCCCGTCCGTGGCGCGCGCGGGGAGGCGGGTCCACATTCCCTTCGACCATAGGTCCGGGAGGGGACATGCGGACAATGCTCGTACGCGCGGCGGTCGCGGCCGCCCTGCTCACCATCGTCGCCCCGGCGCGGGCGGCGGAGAGCCTCGGAGACCGGAAGAACGAGTGGCCGACCGAGATCACCAAGCGGCCACTCACGCTCGGCACCGGCATGCTCGAGCTGTGGGTGCCCGTCCAGCTCAACGCCTCGACCGGCGCGGACTGGAAGCCGGTGACGTCGAACCCGAGCCTCGCGTTCGGGATCACCGACGAGTGGATGATCGGCATCCGCCACATCGTCGGGCTCTGCCTCGGCGGCGCGAGCAACGGCTGCCCGAACAACTACAGCGACGTCGGCGCGTTCACCCGCATCAGCCTCGGCCGGGGCGGCGGCATCGACTTCGCCGTCCAGGGCGGCGTCGACTACGTCCACATCCAGGAGCCGAGGAACTGGGCCGCGTGGGGCGGGCTCATCCTGCGCGGCGGCGGCGGCATCGTCGCGATCACGCTCGCGCCGACCGTGAGCTTCGGGCTCAAGGACCGCGACACGATCCCGTCCCGCGTCCAGCCGATCGCGTGGAACGCGGGGAGCTACGACCTCGTCACGGCCGAGGCGACCTTCGGCAACCGCGAGCACCTCTCGACGCCGGCGACGCTCCAGCTCCAGCTCGGCCCGATGCTCGCCGTCGAGGTCGGCGCGTCGCTCGAGGGGCCGCTCAACCCGATCACGAGCTCCTTCGGGGACGAGTACCGGATCCCGGCCGGCGCCGCGGTGACCATCACGCCGCTCAAGTCCCTCGACCTCGGCGCGGCGTACACGATGCCGCAGCTCTGGGGCAACCACAGCACGAGCGACATCCGGGTCCTGTCGCTGTTCATCGCCTTGCGGAGCTGAGCGCCGCGCGCGGTCGAGACGATCCCCGCCCGCTCCGGCGCGCTCCGCCGGCGGGGGCGGGGATTTGCCCGTCCCGGGCGCATGGATCATCATCGCGAGAGCCATCGCGGAGGTGACATGCGGCTCGATCCCGAGACCCTCGACGGCGCCCCCGAGACCGGCGCGCGCGTGCTCGCGCTCGCCCGCCTCGCCGACGCGGAGGAGGCGCTCGCGCGGCTCGCTGATCCGAAGGACCGCGAGGGCCCGCGGCTCCTCCCCGACGCGCTCCTCCGGCTCGCCACGGCGCTCCGGACGCTCGCCCCTGCGCTCGGCGCCGCCGTCCCCACCGCGCTCGTCTCGGAGGTGGAGGCCGCGGTGCGCGCGGCGGCGCCCGGCCGAGACCCGGAGGCGCTCGCGGCCTGGCTCGCGTCCGCCCGACCGGAGCTCGCCGCCCCATACCGCGGCGCCCTCGACTGGATCGCCGACCGCGCCGAGCGGCGGTGCCGCCGCGCCCGCGAGGAGCTCGTCGCGGAGGCCGCGCCGAAGGCGCGCCGCGCGTTCCTGCGGCTCGCGCCCGCGCTCGCGCGTCGGGGCGGCGCGCGCGCGGGGGGCGGCCGCTTCGCCGACGTCCTCGCGGAGGCGGTCCGGGCGCACACCCGCGCGCTCCGCGAGGCCGTGCACGAGGCGGCGGGGCCCGCCGACGCGCCCGCGCTGGAGGCCGTCCGCGCCGCCGCGCGCCGGCTCTCGGACCTGCTCGGGCCGGTCGGGGCCGCCGACCCGCGCGCCGCGGAGGCCTCCCGCGCCGTGGACGGGCTCCGCGCGCCGCTCGAGGCCGTCCTCTCCGCGCTCGCTGCGGCCGAGGCGATCGAGGGGGCGCTGCTCGAGGCCCGCGCCGAGGAGGCGCGCCGCGGGGACCCGATCCCGGGGCTCCGGCCCGGGCTGCTCGCCCTCGTGAAGCTGGCCGAGCAGCGCGCGGCGGCCGCGCAGCGCGAGCTCGCCGAGCCGCTCCGCGCGCGCGCGACGCCGGTGACCGACGCGTCGTACGCGGCCGCGGTCTCCCTCGCCGGAGTGCCGGAGGAGGCGCCGGAGGCCGCGCCCGAGGAGGCGCTCTCGGCGCCGGAGCGGCGGCTCCTCGTGACCGCGATCCCGCCGGAGGGACAGGGCGGCAGCTTCGAGACGCTCGAGCAAGGCTGGCTCCCGGGCGAGGGGCACGAGAGCGTGGGCGTCACGCGGTCGCCCCTCGGCGAGCAGTGGTACCGCGCCCGGGCCGGCGTGCGCGGCCGGCCCGCGCACGTCGAGGCGATCCCGCGCGCCGACTTCGAGGCCTGGTGGCCGCTCACGGAGGGCCGGCGGATCTCGAAGCGCCGCCACCTCGTGACCGCCGCGCCGGGCTGGCACTTCGACGAGTACCTCGACCGGCCCCTCGTGCTCGCCGTCGCGGAGGAGGGAAACGCGGACGCGCCGCCGGCGTGGATGGAGCCGGTGCTCGTCCGGGACGTCTCCGCCGAGCGCGGGTACCTCGACGAGGCCCTCGCGCGCCGCCCCGGCCGTGCCGCGCTGAGGAAGGTGGATCTCTCGTGACGGGCATGCAGGTCCTCCGCTCGGTCTGTCCGTTCGACTGCCCGGACGCCTGCGGCCTCCTCGTCGACGTCGAGGACGGCCGGGCGCGCCGCGTGCGCGGCGATCCCGAGCACCCGTACTCGCGCGGCACGCTCTGTCCGAAGATGAACGACTACGACCGGTCGGTGCACTCGCCCGACCGGCTCACCCACCCGCTCGTCCGCACGGGGCCGAAGGGGGAGGGCGCCTTTCGCCGCGCGAGCTGGGACGAGGCGATCGCGCTCGTCGCGGAGCGGCTCGCGAAGGTGGCGCTGGAGGACGGCGCGCAGGCGATCCTCCCGTACTCCTACGCGGGCTCGATGGGGCTCGTGCAGCGGAACGCCGGGATGCCGTTCTTCCACCGGCTCGGCGCGTCGCGGCTCGACCGGACGATCTGCACGCCGGCGCAGGGCGCGGGCTGGAAGGCGGTGATGGGCGACACGCCGGGACCGAGCCCGGACGACGCCGAGCGCTCCGACCTGGTCGTGCTCTGGGGCATCCACGCGGTGGCGACCTCGATCCACTTCGCGGCCCGCGCGAAGGAGGCGCGGAGGCGTGGCGCGAGGGTCCTCCTCGTCGAGACCTGGGAGAACGAGACCGCCCGGCTCGCCGACCGCACCTACCTCGTCCGGCCCGGCTCGGACGGCGCGCTCGCCCTGGGCCTCGTCCACGTCCTCGCGCGCGACAGCCTCGCCGACGAGGCGTTCATCGCCGCGGAGACGGTCGGCTGGCCGGAGCTCCGCGCGCGCGTCCTCGCGGAGAACGATCCCGTCCGGACCGCGGCCGCGACCGGCCTGCCGCCCGCGGAGATCGAGGCGCTCGCGCGCGCGCTCGCCGCCGCCCGCGCCCCCTTCATCCGGATCGGCGGAGGCCCCTCGCGCCACGCCAACGGCGCGATGACGGTCCGCTCCATCGTCTGCCTCGCGGCGGCGCTCGGCGCGCCCGGGCGCGACGGAGGCGGCTGCCTCGCGTCGTCGGGGACCGCGCCGGCCTTCGACCTCGCCCCGCTCGTCCGCGAGGACCTCCAGCCCGGTCCCACCCGGCTCGTGAACATGAACCGGCTCGGGTGGGCGCTCTCCGAGCTCTCGGATCCTCCGGTCCGGGCGATGGTGGTCTGGTGCTCGAACCCGGCGGCGGTCGCGCCGGATCAGAACGCGGTGCTCCGCGGCCTCGCCCGCGAGGACCTGTTCCTCGCGGTGCACGAGCGGTTCCTCACCGACACGGCGCGCTTCGCCGACGTGGTCCTCCCCGCCACCACGTCGCTCGAGCACGCGGATCTCTACCGCTCCTACGGGCAGTTCTGCGCGCAGCGGGCTCGGGCCGTGATCGCGCCGCTCGGCGAGTCGCGCTCGAGCTGGGACCTCTTCCGCGCCCTCGGCGCGGCGATGGGCCTCGGCGAGCCGCTCTTCCGGATGAGCGAGGACGAGGTCGTCGATCTCCTCCTCGCGACGCCGTCGCCCTGGCGCGACGCCGGCTTCGCGGCGCGGCTCGCGGACGGCCGGGCGGCGCTGCTCACGCCGCCGCCGGGCCCGCGCTGGCGGACCCGTTCCGGGAAGATCGAGCTCGCGAACCCGGCGCTGTCCGAGCCCGTGCCGCGAAGCCTCCCCACCTACTCCGACGCGGGCGGGCCGCCGCTGCGGCTCGTCACCGGGCCGGCGCTGCACACCCTCAACTCGACCTTCATGGAGCGGCCGGAGCTGCGCGAGCGGAACGGCGGGATGTGCCTGCGGCTCGCGCCCGCGGAGGCGGCGGCGCGCGGCCTCGCCGACGGCCAGCGCGTCCTCGCGTGGAACGCGCTCGGCGAGGCGGCCTTCGTGCTCAGGGTGGATGGGCGCGTGCCGGCGGGCGTCGCGGTCGCGGAGGGCGTCTGGTGGATCGCCCACGCGCCGGGCGGCCGGAACGTGAACGCGCTCACCTCCCAGCGGCTCACGGACGCAGGGAACGGCTCGACCTTCTACGACAACCGGGTCGACGTCCGCGCCGGCTGAAATCTTCCGGAAATGCCGAGGGTTCTTGCGCGGCTGAGCCCCTGAAGGGGCTCGGCCACCGTGTCGATTCAGCGCCCAGGCGGGTCCGTGTTAGCTTGCGCCGGATCAACCCACGAGGGGACCACCGAATGAACGAATATCGGTACGACAACCAGACGGTCCAGGGGTTCATCCTCTCGGCCATCTTCTGGGGTGTCGTCGGCATCGTCGTCGGGCTGCTCATCTCCGTGCAGCTCTGGGCGCCCGCCGCGAACTTCGCGCCGTATCTCACCTACGGGCGGCTCCGCCCGGTGCACACGAACGGGCTCGCCTTCGGCCTCGGGGTGGGCGCGATCTTCGGGCTCAGCTTCTGGATCGTGATGCGGCTCTGCAAGCGGCCGCTCCGGTTCCCGAAGCTCGCGCGCGTCCAGCTCTGGCTCTTCAACGTCGGGATCGCGGCGGCCGCGGTGACGCTGCTCCTCGGCTACACGCAGTCGAACGAGTACGCCGAGCTGGAGTGGCCGCTCGACGTCGCGATCGTCGTCCTCTGGGTGATGTTCGCGGTGAACGTGTTCGGGACGATCCTGAAGCGACGCGAGGAGCAGATGTACGTGTCGCTCTGGTACATCATCGCGACCGTCGTCGCCGTCGCCGTCCTCTACATCGTGAACAACCTGTCGGTGCCGGCGGGGCTCTGGAAGAGCTACCACGTGTTCGCCGGGGTGAACTCCGCGAACGTGCAGTGGTGGTACGGGCACAACGCGGTCGGGTTCGTGTTCACGACCCCGATCCTCGCGATGTTCTACTACTTCCTCCCGAAGGCGACGGGGCTGCCCATCTTCAGCCACCGGCTCTCGATCGTCGCGTTCTGGTCGCTCGTCTTCGCGTACCTCTGGACCGGCGCGCACCACCTCGTCTACTCGCCGCTGCCCGACTGGCTCCAGACGCTCGGGATCGTCTTCACCGTGTTCCTCATCGCGCCGTCGTGGGGCTCGGTGGTGAACGGCTACTACACGGTCGGCCAGGACTGGTCGAAGATGCGGTCCTCCTACCTCACCAAGTTCTTCGTCCTCGGGATCACCTTCTACGGCCTGCAGACGGTGCAGGGCCCGACGCAGGCGCTCCGCGTCGTCTCGCAGCTCATCCACTACACGGACTGGGTCCCGGGCCACGTGCACATGGGCACGATGGGCTGGGTGACGATGGTGGTGACGGCCTCGATCTACTACGTCATCCCGAAGATCTACGGGACCGAGATCTTCTCGGAGAAGCTCGCGAACGTGCACTTCTGGCTCGTCCTCGTCGGCCAGCTCCTCTTCTCGATCACGATGTGGATCACCGGCATCCGCCAGGGCTGGATGTGGAAGGCCACCGACGTCGAGGGGAAGCTCGTCTACCGCAACTTCATCGACACCATCGCCGGGAACTACCCGTACTGGCACACGCGGACGTTCGCCGGGCTCGTCTTCGCCGCCGGGATGCTGGTGTTCGTCTACAACGTGCTCATGACCATCCGGAAGGGACGCGCGCTCGAGCGGAGCGAGGCGTCCGGCGCTCCGGCGACGGTCACGGCGGCGTAGGGGGGAGCGACCATGTCCGGTGCGATCTACAAGAAGCCGATCCTCTTCGCGGTCATGGCCCTCGCCGTCGTGCTCGTCGGCACGGTGGCCACCATGGCCTACCCGCTGCTGCGGGCCGACATGCACGTGAAGGTCGAGGGGCTGAAGCCCCTGCCCGCGCTCGAGCTCGCCGGCCGCGACATCTACCAGCGCGAGGGGTGCGTGGGCTGCCACACGCAGACCGTCCGCCCGCTGAAGAGCGAGGTGGTCCGATACAAGGGCAAGAACGCGAAGGAGCCGACCGCGCGCTACTCGCTCGCGGGCGAGTTCGCCTACGACCACCCGTTCCTCTGGGGCTCGAAGCGGACCGGCCCGGACCTCGCGTTCGAGGGCTGGATCAAGCCGTCCGTCGACTGGCAGAAGGCCCACCTCGAGAACCCCCAGAAGCTCGTCGCGCGCTCGAACATGCCCGCCTACGCCTTCATCTCGAAGGAGCCGGTCGACGGCGAGGCGGTCGCCGCCTCGATGCGCGCGCTCCGCCGGGTGGGCGTCCCGTACACCGACGCCGACGTCGCGGGCGCCGCGGACGCGGTGAAGGGCAAGACGAACATGGACGCGCTCGTCGCCTACGTCGTCTCGCTCGGGAAGGCCGTGGACCGGGCAAAGAAGTTGCCGGCCCGGGTCGACCTCGCGGAGGCGAACCCGCTCGGACAGACCCCCGAGGTGGTGGAGCGCGGCCACAAGCTGTTCGAGACGAACGGCTGCACCGCGTGCCACGGCGACGACGCGCGCGGCCAGGAGGGCGTCGCGCCGAGCCTCGTCGACGACGAGTTCCTCGGCGTGAAGGGCGACCTGCCCGACGCGGCCTACGCCGCCATGATCCAGTTCGGGAGCGACGTCAAGCCGGCCCTCGGCCGCCCCGGCGTCGCCGTCGGCGGCATGCCGTCGAACGACATCGACGAGGACGACGTGTGGGCGGTCGTCTCGTGGCTCCGCAGCCAGAAGGCGCACGAGGCGGGGGAGCACCACCAAGCCGCGGAGCACAAGTAGGAGACGCCATGGCCTTCAATCCCGAGATCGACGACCCGTCCGCGTTCGAGGCGAAGGAGCCGTCCGGGAAGATCCCGGTCGGCTGGAGCCTCCTCTTCTGGGGCCTCATCCTGTGGGGCGCCTTCTACCTGTGGGCCTACTCGCCCGCGCTCGGGGGCTGGCGCCAGGCGCTCGACGCGGAGGGAGGCGGGGCGTCCAGCGAGACGAACACGCTCGCCACCATCCTCTTCACCGCCATCCCCACCGCCGCCGCGATCGGCCTCGCCCTCGCGCAGCGGAAGAAGCCGGCGAGGCCGTAGCGGAGCGCCCATGGGAAGCGAGGTCGCCTACCTGATCTTCGGCGGGACGCTCTGCGTGGCGCTCGCCGGCCTCGGCATCTACTACTTCCGCCGCCACCGGAAGGACCGCGTGGAGGGGCCGAAGTACCGGATGCTGGAGGATGACGACCGGTAGGTTCCAGAGGCTGCGTCGGATCGCGGGGGCGACCCAGGCGCTCGTCGTGCTCGGGCTGCCCTTCATTCGCGTGGGCGGCGAGAGCGCGCTCCGGCTCGACGTGCCGGGGGGGAGGCTCCACGCGCTCGGCGCGAGCTTCGCGATCGACGAGGCGTTCGTGCTCCTCGCCGCGACCCTCGTCCTCATCTCCGGGTTCCTCCTCGTCACGCTCCTCCTCGGGCGCGTCTGGTGCGGCTGGGCCTGCCCGCAGACGGTGCTCGCGGACCTCACGCGCTGGGTGGTCCCGGAGCGCCGGGCGCGGCTGCGTTCCTTCCGCCGGCCGCTCGGGTTCGCCGCGGTCGGGGCGATCTCCGCGATCGTCGCCGCGAACCTCCTCTGGTACTTCGTCCCGCCCGCCGAGTTCTTCCGCCGCCTCCTCGCCGGGACGCTCGGGCCGGTCCTCTCCGGCTCGTGGTGGGCGCTGTTCGCGATCCTCTTCCTCGACCTCGCCTTCCTGCGCGCCACCTTCTGCGCGACCGCCTGCCCGTACGCGAAGCTGCAGGGCGTCCTCTTCGACCGCTCGACGCTCGTCGTCGCCTATGACGCGCGCCGGGACACGGACTGCGTCGACTGCGGCGCCTGCGTGCGGGTCTGTCCGACGGGGATCGACATCCGGGATGGCCTGCAGATGGAGTGCATCGCCTGCGCGGAGTGCATCGACGCCTGCACCCCGGTGATGGCGAAGCTCCGGCGCGCGCCGGACCTCGTCGGCTACTTCCACGGCGAGCCTGGCCGCGCCGCGCGCCCCGTCCGGGCCGGCGTGCTCGCGCTCGGCGCCGCGACCGTGGCGTCGCTCGCGCTCCTCGTCGGCTTCGTCTCGGCGCGCGAGCTGCTCGACCTCTCCGCGGTGCCCGAGCTCGGGTTCGCGCCGCGCCGGACGCCGGAGGGCGCCGCCGTGAACGCCTTCTCGGTCGCGCTCGAGAACCACGGCCGCGCGCCGGTGACGGTCGCGCTCTCGCTCGCGGCGCCCGGCGCCCGGGCCTCGCTCCGCCCGGAGTCGGTCCCGCTCGCGGGGGGCGAGCGGCGCCAGGTGCGGGTGCTCGCGTCGGTCCAGGGGCTGCCCGCCGGGCGTGCCCAAGCGGTGCTCGGGGCGGAGGCGCGGCGCGGCGCGGAGGTGCTCGCCCGTGCCGAGGAGCGGATCCCGTTCGTGGTGCCGGGGGGTGGGCGGTGAGCGCGTGGGCGAGGCTCTCCCTCGGGATCGTCGTCGCGCTGATCCTCGCCATCATCGGGGCGACCGTGTTCGTCGGCTCCAAGGTGCGCGAGGAGACCGTGGTCGAGCGGCCGTACGAGGAGGGCCTCCACCACGACGCGGAGCGGGCCTCGCGGGCGGCGCTCGGGCTCACGGTCGCGCTGGACGAGGACGGCCTCGCCGCCGGCACGACGCCCATCTCGTTCCGGCTCGCGGACCGGCAAGCGCGGCCGTTCGCCGGCGCCCGGGTGACCGTCGAGGTCTCGCTCCCGGACACGAGCCGCGGCGAGGTCCGGGCCCAGGCCCGCGAGATCGCGCCGGGGCGCTACGCCGCCGACGTCGCGCTGCCCTCCGAGGGGCCGTGGGACCTGCGCTTCGACGTGACGCTCGGTGCGGACCGGGTGCGGCTCGAGCGACGCGTGGTCGCGGTCGCGCCGTGCGATCTCGCGGCGGGTCCGTGTACGCGGCCGCTCCCGGACGGCGCGCAGGTGACGCTCGAGCTCGGGCCCCGTCCGCTCCGCACCATGCGCGACCTCGCGGTCCGCGCCTCCGTCCGCTGGCCGACCCGGCTCGAGCGCGTTCGAGAGAGCCAGGCCTACCCGGTGGACCTCTCCGTCGCGTTCTCGATGCCCGGGATGGAGATGGGGCAGAACCGCGTCCGGCTCGAGCCGGCGCGCGACGGCTGGCAGGGGACCGCGGTGCTGGTCCGGTGTCCGTCCGGGCGGAGGAGCTGGCTCGCGGAGGTGACCGTCGCGCTCCGGGGTGCAGACCGCGACGCCGCGCAGACCGCGCGCTTCCCGCTCACGGTGGCGGAGTGAGCGTGACCTCCGCGGTGTGGATGGCGTTCGTGACGGGGCTCCTCGGCTCGTTCGGGCATTGCGCGGCAATGTGCGGGCCGCTCGTCGGGTCGCTCGCGCTCGCGGCGGCGCCGCTCGGCGTCCGCCGGTCGCTCGCCGGCCAGCTCGCGTATCACGCGGGCCGGGTCACGACCTACGCGGCGATCGGCGCGGTGATGGGGCTCACCGGGTCGTTCGTGAACGTCGCGGGCCGGCTCGCGGGCGTGCAGGAGGTGGTCGCGATCGCGGCGGGCGTCCTCATGGTGCTTCTCGGGCTCGGCGCGGCCGGGCTCTCCCTCGCCCTGAAGCGGCTCGAGGCGCGCGCCTCGGGGAAGGTGATCGCGCTCGTGCGCGGCGCGATGGAGGGCGGCGGGCCCTCGCGGCTCTACCCGACCGGACTCGCGCTCGGGCTCCTCCCGTGCGGCCTCTCCTGGACGGTGTTCCTCGGCGCGGCGGGGACGGGCAGCCTGCCGGAGGGGCTCCTCCTCGCGCTCGCGTTCGGGCTCGGCACGACGCCGGCGCTCCTCCTCGTCGGCGCGGCCGGGAGCGCGGTCGGACTCCGCGCGCGCGCCACGCTCGTCCGCGCGGGCGGGGTCCTCGTCGCCGCTCTCGGCGTGCTCTTCGTCCTGCGCGGGGTCGGGGTGGTCCGTTGAGCGGCGCCGGCGCGGTGACGGCGACGGCGGCCGCGGCGGCGACGCTCCGTTGCGATCACTGCCTCGTCGCGTTCCCCGCGCGCGAGGCGGTGCGCGCGACGATCGGCGGGATGGCGCGGACCTTCTGCTGCGGCGGGTGCCTCGGGGTGTTCCGGCTCGTGTCGGACGAGGGGCTCGCGGAGTACTACGCGACGCGCCGGTGGGACGCGCCGGGGACGCCGGTCGGCGACGGCGCCGCGCTCGACGTGCGGGCGTTCGAGCCCGCGGTGCGGCACGAGGCCGGCGCGGACGAGGTGGAGCTCTACGTCGACGGGATCCGCTGTGCGTCGTGCGTGTGGCTCACCGAGCGCGTGCTGCTGCGGACGCCGGGGGTGCTCGCCGCCCGCGTGAACTACGCGACCCATCGCGCCCGCGTCCGCTTCGATCCGACGCGCGCCGCCCTCGCCGCCGTCCTCGAGCGGGTCCGCGCCGCAGGGTACGCGCCGAAGCCGTGGACCGAGACCGTGCGGGCGGCGGCCGGGCGGGCGGAGACGAGGGACCTGCTCGTCCGGCTCGGTACCGCCGCGTTCCTCTCGTCGCAGCTCATGATCTACCAGGCGGCGCTGTACGCCGGGTACTTCCAGGGCATCGACGCCGGGACCCGCCGGCTTATGGAGTGGATCTCGCTCGGGCTCGCGCTGCCGGTGTACCTGTATGCCGGCGCGCCGTTCCTGCGGGCGACGTGGGCGGGGCTGCGGCGCGGGGCGCCGGGGATGGACGCGCTCGTCGCGATCGGCTCCGGCGCGGCGCTCGTCTACTCCGTCTGGCAGATGCTGCACGGCGGCGAGGTCTACTTCGACACCGCCGCGGCGATCCCGACGCTCGTCCTCGTCGGCCGCTACGTCGAGGCCGCCGCGAAGGGGAGGGCGTCCGAGGCGGTGGCGCGGCTCGCGGCGCTCGCGCCGAGGGAGGCCCGGCGGCTCGAGCGCGGCGCGGACGGCGGGGAGGCGCGGCGGGCGGTGCCGGTCGGGGAGATCGCGCCGGGCGACCTCGTCGAGATCGTCCCAGGCGAGCGCGTGCCGCTCGACGGCGAGGTGGTCGAGGGCGCGTCGGAGGTGGACGAGTCGCTCGTGACGGGCGAGGCGCGGCCCGTCGGCAAACGGCCGGGAAGCGCGGTGATCGGCGGGACGGTGAACCTGTACGGCGCGCTCCTCGTGCGGGTCACCCGGGTCGGCAAGGAGACCGTGCTCGCCGGGATCGTACGCGCGGTCGAGGACGCGCAGGCGGCGAAGCCCCGGATCCAGGCGGTGGCGGACCGGGTGGTGGGCGCGTTCGTGCCGGCGATGCTGGTCCTCGCCGCGGCGACGTTCGCGTGGTGGCGGGCGCACGGGGCGCCGCTCGACCACGCGCTCATGACCGGCGTGTCGGTGGTGGTGATCGCCTGCCCGTGCGCGCTCGGGCTCGCGACGCCGATCGCGGTGCTCGTCGCGACGGGGCTCGCGTCGTCCCGGGGGCTCCTCGTGCGGGGCGGCGACGTGCTCGAGCGAGCGGGGCGGGTGACGGACGTGCTCCTCGACAAGACGGGGACGGCGACGCGGGGGCGCCCGGTGCTGGGGGAGGTGGTCGCGCTCGAGCCCACGCTCACCCCTCTCACCCCGACCGCGCTCACCCCGACCGAGAGTAATTGGCGCGACGGCGCGCTCCGCCTCGCCGCGGCGGTCGAGGCGCGGAGCGAGCACCATGTCGGGCGGGCGGTCGTCGAGGCCGCGCGCGCGCTGCCGGACGCGGAGCCCCTCGGGGCTGTCACGGACTTCCGGGCGGTGCCCGGAAGGGGCGTGGTGGCGTCGGTCGGTGGCCACCCGGTGCTGCACCGAGAGTAATTGCGCTGCTGCCCGTGACGGACGTCCTCCGCGACGAAGGGCCGCAGGTGGTCCGCGCGCTCCGCGCCGAAGGACTCTCGGTCGAGATGGTGAGTGGCGACGGCCCAGGAGCCACCGGGGCGGTGGCGGGCGCGCTCGGGATTCCCTGGACTGCCGGGGTGACGCCGCAGGGCAAGCGCGAGCTCGTGGCGGCGCGTCAGGCAACGGGCCGGCGCGTGCTCTTCGTCGGCGACGGCGTGAACGACGCGCCCGCTTTGACGCAGTCGGAGGTCGGTGCGGCGATGGGCCGCGGGACCGACGTCACGATGGAGAGCGCGGACGTCGTCCTCGTACGCGACGACCTGAGGCTCGTCGCCGAGCTCGTGCGGCTCTCTCGCCGGACGCTCGCGGTCGTCCGCCAGAACGTCTTCTGGGCCTTCTTCTACAACGCGGTGGCGATTCCGCTCGCGATGGCCGGGCTCCTCCACCCCATCGTGGCCGCGGGCGCGATGGCGTCCTCGTCGCTGTTCGTGGTCGGGAACTCGCTCCGGCTCAAGGGCGCGCTCGGCGGCGCGGGCCCCGGAGGGCGCTGAGCCGTGGAGCTCGGGTTCCTCATCGCGCTGTCGCTCGCACTCGGCGTCGCTGCGTGGCTCTTCTTTCTCTGGAGCGTGCAGAGCGGTCAGTACGAGGATCCGGAGGGGCCGAAGTACCGGATGCTCCACGACGACGAAGACCCTCCGCCCCCTCCGCCTACTTCCCCTCCTCCTCTTCCCCCTGACCGAGAGTAATTCCGCCCGGGGACGCGTCTCGACGAACCGAAACCACCCCGCCCGGAGTTCCGAGCGGCTCGCTTGGCGCCCGGGACTGCCCGAGTCGTCATCCTGAACACGCGATCGACGGCCCGGGCGCGGCGCGGGCGAGGCCGGAGGGTGAAAGAATCGCGCAGAACGCGTGATGGTTCCAGGTCGATGCGAGGTTGCCGGACGCCGCGCGCCGCCGATCAGTCGCAAACGGCGCAAGGAACGCCGTACGCCACGCGCATGAGATAGGTCCCCGCAGGAAAGACCACGTCCCGCACTCCCGCCTTCAGTGATCGCAGCGCAGTACGGTACTCACGGACGAACCGAACGAGCTTCGAGAGCGCCTCGATTCGCTTCCACTTGTCGAAGGCTGCCACGCGGGGATTCAGCTTGCGACGGGGCTCGATGGCGGCAGGACGCGAGAAGGGGCTCTGCCGCAGCACTCTCGTCCGCCCAAGGAACTTGCGCCCCTGAGACGCAAACGCGCGACGGGTCTCATCCTCCAATGCGCGAGTCTCCGCGGCGACCGCATCCCGGAAATCCCGACCCGAGGCAAAGCCGGGCGGCGGCGTCCACTCGAGCTCCACCGACTCCGGCAGGTCTCCCGTAGGGCTGAAGAACCCGCTCGGGCGCTTCGCCGCGACCGTCGCGGATCCGAGCTGCTCGATCGTAGTTCGAACCCCGGGCCAATCGCGCCCGTGTTGCACGAGGCCGGCGGCGACCGGGTTGGCGAGGACGTACGCGGCCTTCCGGATGACGTCCTCAGTGGACGTGTTCGAGACCGCGCTGAACGAGACGCTGGAGGCCCAGAAGCCCTCCCACCGACCGAGGGCGGCGTTCGTGGCGCGGGCGACGAGTGCGTCGAGGTACTGAACGAACGCGGGGAGCTGGGCGCGCGCGTCCGTCACGAGCAGGTGATAGTGGTTCGAGAGGACACAGGCGGCGTGGACCTCGACTTGGTACCGGCGCGCGGCCAGGGCGAGGACGTACAGGAAGATCTGGTTCGTGATCGCGGAGGGCCGGAGGAAGAAGCGGCATTCCGAGCAGCGGCGCGTCACGAGATACGTCGTCCCGGGAAGAACCTGGCGCGGAGCAGTCATTCGCTGAGCGATCGCACCGGGCGTGCCGTGCGCGGATCGCAGGAATTCGCGGACTTGAGCCAGGCCCACGATGCGTGGACGGACCGCGGCGCGTCCCGTGGTCCGCGATCTACTTCTCTCGGTCCGGTTGGCGCGCCCGACTTCTCTCGGTCCGGTTGGCGCGCCCGGTTAGCGCTTCACGAGCGCCGCGACCCTGGCGCGGATCGCGTCCGCCTCGACCGGTTTTTCCAGATATGGGCGCCCGGCGGCGAGGAACTGCCGCGCGCGGTCCGTGAACGCGCCGCCGGTGAGATAGGTGATCCGCGGCACGACGTCCGGCGCCGCCTTCGAGAGCCGCTCCTCGACGTCCATGCCGGAGAGCTCGGGCATCATCAGATCGCACAGGATCGCATCCCAGCGCTCGCCGCGCGCGAGGCGCGACACCGCCTCGACCGGCGACGTGAGCACGGTCACCTCATACGCGCCCTGGAGGAGCCGCGCCATCGACCGGCCCACGAGCGGATCGTCGTCGATGACGAGCACGCGCCCGCGCGGCGCGGCGATCGTGTGGGTGACGGCGGGCACCGGCACTGGCGCCGCCGGGAGCGACACGCGGAACGTGGAGCCCCGCCCCGGCGCGCTGACGACGTCGAGCGTCCCGCCCGCGGCGGTCACGACCCCATGGCAGACCGAGAGGCCGAGCCCCGGCGCGATGGACGTGCCTCTCGGCGAGTAGGGCTCGAACAGCTTCGGCAGGCGCTCGGGCCGGATCTCCACGCCGGTGTCGGTCACCTCGACGAACACGCGCCCCGCCGAGGTGCGGGCGACAACGCGGACGTCGTGCTCGGCCGCGTGGCCCTCCGGAATCGCGTCCGACGCGTTCATGAGGAGGTTCACGAACGCCTGTCCGAGCTCGCCCGGGACGGCAAGGACGCGCGGCAGGTCCGCGCCGAGATCGACGGTGAGCCGCGCGCGCTGCGAGACGGCGTTGCGCGTGAGGTCGAGCGCAGCGCCGAGCTCCGCCCGCGGATCCACCGCCTCGCGGACGCCGCCCGCGCGCGGCGCGGAGAAGAGCTGCAGCCCGCGCACGACGTCACGCACCCGGTCGGCGCCCTGCGTCGCGTCCGCGATCGCCTGCCGGAGCTCCGGGAGACGCTCCCCGAGGCGCGCGGGATTCGCCGCCCCGCGGTCGAGCTCCTCCTGCAGCATGCGGAGCCCGGCGCTCACCGAGACGAGCGGGTTGTTCACCGCGTGGGCGACGCCGGCGGCGAGCGATCCGAGGCTCGAGAGCCGGTCGGCGTACGCGACCCGCTCGCGGAGCGCGCGCGCGTCGGTGACGTCGGTGATGGTGCACGACGTTCGGATGGGCAGGCCATCGGGATCGCGCGCGAGCGCGCGGGAGGAGATGAGCACCGCTCGCCAGGCGCCGTCCTTCGCGCGCATCCGGTACTCGATGCGGTGCGTCGGCGCGCCCTCCTGGTGCTGCCGCCGCATCCCCTCGAGCAGGCCCGCGCGGTCCTCGGGGTGGACGAGCTCCATCCACGCGTCGATCGACGGCGAACGTTCGTCCGATCCATAGCCGAGGATCGTCCAGGGCTTTCCGGCCACGATCCGCGCGGACCGAGGGTCGTACTCGAAGCAGATGTGCCCTGCCGCCTCGAGGACGACCCGGTACTGCTCTTCCGGGACGCTGCGGCCTTCGGTCGTGCCCGACGCGCCCGTCCGCTCGGGCGAAATTCCCCCCGGTTCCATGAGTGCCCCTCCCCCGGAGAAGAGTCTGCCAAAAGGCGAGCGTTCCGGGAACCTTCGTCGGCGCGCACCGAAGCGCGATCCAACGTGGACCGGTGAGGTCCCGTAAAAGCGCGTTCGCACGAAGGAATCCCGGCTCCCTGCGGCTGACACCCACCGGGCAGCGTGGTATAGGCAGGCCCGTTCGAGTCTCCCGCCCGCAATCGCAAAACCCCAAGGAGGAGCCCGTGATCGAGGCATATCTGAACCACGTGGAGGAGCGGAAGGCGCTCGGCGTGCCGGCGAAGCCGCTCGACCCCGAGCAGACCGCGGAGCTCGTGAAGCTCCTGCAGAAGCCGCCCAAGGGCCGGGAGGAGTTCCTCCTCGACCTCCTCGCGAACCGCGTCTCCCCCGGCGTCGATCCCGCCGCAGAGGTGAAGGCCGCGTTCCTCGCCGAGGTCGTGAAGGGCACGAAGAAGTCCCCGCTCCTCGACAAGAAGAAGGCGATCGAGCTCCTCGGCACGATGGGCGGCGGCTACAACGTCCCGCCGCTCGTCGCCGCGCTGAAGCAGAAGGCGCTCGCCGATGACGCCGCCAAGGCGCTGAAGGGCATCACCTACGTCTACGAAGCCTTCGACGACGTCGCCGCGCTCGCGAAGGCGAAGAACGCCGCCGCGAGGGCCGTCCTCGAGTCCTGGGCCAGCGCCGAGTGGTTCACGTCGAAGCCGGGCGTGCCCGCGACCGTGAAGGTGAAGGTCTTCAAGGTGGACGGGGAGATCAACACCGACGACTTCTCGCCCGCCGGCGACGCCTCGACGCGCCCCGACATCCCGCTCCACGCGCAGGCGATGGGCAAGACCCGGTTCCCGAGCGGCCTCAAGACCATCGCGGAGTTCCGCGCCCAGGGCTTCCAGGTCGCCTTCGTCGGCGACGTGGTCGGCACGGGCTCGTCCCGCAAGTCCGCCTGCAACAGCGTGCAGTGGCACATCGGCGACGACATCCCGTTCGTGCCGAACAAGAAGCGCGGCGGCGTGATCATCGGCGGCGTCATCGCCCCGATCTTCTTCGCCACGGCGCAGGACTCCGGCGCGCTGCCGATCAAGGCGGACGTCACGAAGCTCAAGACCGGCGACCTCGTCGTGGTCGACACGGTGAAGGGCGAGCTCCGGAGCGAGTCGGGCGAGGTCCTCTCGACCTTCAAGCTCGCGCCCGCGACCCTCGCCAACGAGTTCAAGGCCGGCGGCCGCATCCCGCTCACCATCGGCCGTGCCCTCACCGAGAGGGCGCAGAAGGTCACGAAGAAGGGGCCGAAGGACCTCTTCGCGAAGGTCGTGAACCCCACGCCGAAGGCAAACCAGGGCTACACGCTCGCGCAGAAGATGGTCGGCAAGGCCTGCGGCCTCCCGGGCGTTCTCCCCGGCGGGTACTACGAGCCGAAGATGACGACGGTCGGCTCGCAGGACACGACGGGCCCGATGACGGCCGACGAGCTGAAGGAGCTCGCCTGCCTCAAGTTCCAGGCGCCGATGTTCATGCAGTCGTTCTGCCACACGGCGGCGTACCCGAAGGCGGCCGACGTGAAGATGCACCACACGCTGCCGGGCTTCGTGAAGGCCCGGGGCGGTGTGCCGCTCCGCCCGGGCGACGGCGTGATTCACTCGTGGCTGAACCGCCTCCTCCTCCCCGACACCGTCGGGACGGGCGGCGACTCCCACACCCGGTTCCCGATGGGCATCTCCTTCCCGGCGGGCTCGGGCCTCGTCGCCTTCGCGGGCGCGCTCGGCTTCATGCCCCTCGACATGCCGGAGTCGGTCCTGGTCCGGTTCAAGGGGAAGCTCCAGCCGGGCATCACGCTCCGTGATGTCGTGAACGCGATCCCGCTCTGGGCCATCAAGCAGGGCCACCTCACCGTCCCGAAGAAGGCGAAGAAGAACGTCTTCAACGGGCGGATCCTCGAGATGGAGGGGCTCCCGGAGCTCACCGTCGAGCAGGCCTTCGAGCTCACCGACGCCGCCGCGGAGCGCTCCGCCGCGGCCGCCGCGATCAAGCTTTCGGAGGGGACGGTCGCGAAGTACCTCCGCTCCAACGTCGCGCTCATGAAGAAGATGATCGCCGACGGCTACGGCGACAAGAAGACGCTCGAGGGGCGCATCGCCGCCGTCGAGAAGTGGCTGAAGAAGCCGCAGCTCCTCACGGCGGACGCGAATGCCGACTACGCCGCGGTCATCGAGATCGACCTCGCGGAGATCACCGAGCCGATCCTCGCCTGCCCGAACGACCCGGACGACGTGAAGGTCCTCACCGAGGTCGCGAACACGAAGATCGACGACGTGTTCCTCGGGTCCTGCATGACGAACATCGGGCACTTCCGCGCCGCCGGCGAGATCTGGAAGGGCCAGAAGTTCAACCCGGCGGTCCGCACCTGGATCTGCCCGCCCACGCGGATGGACCAGCAGCAGCTGAAGGACGAGTCGTACTACTCGACCTACAGCGCGATCGGCGCGCGCATCGAGATCGCCGGCTGCTCGCTCTGCATGGGCAACCAGGCCCGCGTGCCGGACGCGACGACGGTCTTCTCGACCTCGACGCGCAACTTCGACGACCGGATCGGCAACGGCGCGAAGGTGTACCTCGGCTCGGCGGAGCTCGGCGCGGTCTCGGCAACTTTCGGCCGCCTCCCGACGAAGGAGGAGTACTTCAAGGCGTACAACGAGAAGATCGCCCCGAAGGCGGACAAGGTGTACCGCTACCTCCAGTTCGACGAGCTCGCCGGGTACGCCCCGGAGGGCAAGAAGCTCCGCGTCGTCGCGTAGCTCCGTCTAGGGAAGCCTGCGGGCCGCGCTCCTCCGGGGGCGCGGCCTTTTTCCTTTGTTCTCACTCCCTGTCCCCGACCGAGAGTCGTTGCGGTCCTGGCCTGGCGGAACGAGAACCCCCGTGATCCCTTGGAGTTCGGCGGACTGCGAGCACTCGCGAAGCCCCGACCGAGAGTAATTCGCGGAAACCCGGACCTCGTAACCCATGAGCCGACCCCGAACCGGGAACCTGCGCCGAATTACTCTCGGTCGGGTTGCGCGCGGTCGGTTGCGCGGAATTACTCCCGGTCGGGTTGCGGCACTCGGTCGGGTTGCAGGCGGGGGAGGGTCGCTACGGACTCGCCCCTGCCGCTTCCCACGCCCGCGTGGCGAGCGCTCGCTCGGCCCACCGGAGGTGGCGCGCCTCATCGCCGCGGATGCGCTCCAGCAGCTCCTGCGCGTCTTCCGGCGGCCCCTTCGCGAGAAGCTTTCCGTAGAGCGCGCAGGCGAGCTGAGCGTTGCCCCGGACCGCCTGGAGCACGTCCTCCACGTCCGGCCGCGCCGGCTGCACGCTCGCGCCGAGCCGGATGCCCCGGATTGCCGACGACGTCTCCGGCACGCGGTACCCGCGGTAGTCGATGTGGTCCCGGATGGCCGCTACGTGGGCCTCGTGCTCGCGCGCCCCGAGCAGGACCTCGTCCCGGATCGGTCCGGGCGGCAGAAACGCGAGCGCCTTCGCCGCGGCCTGGGCGGCATCGACCTCCATCTCGAGGAGACGCGAGAGCTCCACGACGAGTTCGGGCGATTGCACGTTGTCCCCCTCACCCGAGAAGTTGCGACGCCCGTGGGTTCGCGTCATGCCCTGCGAGGGGAGCGGCCGCGCGAGGTGGCGCGCGGCGCGCCGGCGGTGCACTCTCGGGGGGATGCCGGAGATCACCGCGATCGAGGTCGTCGAGGACTACACCGCCCGCGCACGCTGCGATCAGGGGTTCCTGCGGCTCAGGCGGCTCCGCGCGCGCAACCGCCGCGCCGACGGCAGCGCGAGCCCGGAGTACCCGATCGACGTGATCGATCGTCCCACCCTCGACGCGGTGGCGGTCTGCCTGTGGGCGCGCACCGCGCGCGGCGTCGAGATCCTCACCCGCCGCGGCCTCCGCCCCGCCGCCTACTTCCGGCGCGGGAGGACCCCGGTCCTGCCGGAGCGCGAGTACCTGCTCGTCGAGGAGCTCGTCGCCGGGGTACTCGAGCCCGGCGAGCTCGGCCTCGACGCGCTCCGCCGGCGCGCGACCGACGAGGTGCGCGAGGAGGCCGGGCTCGAGGTCGACCCCGCGTCGCTCGTCCCGCTCGGCGGGCCCTTCTTCCCGCTCCCCGGGATCGTCTCGGAGAAGATCCACCTGCTCGCGGGTGAGGTCCGGCGGCCTGCGGGCCCGGACCTGTGGAGCGCGCCGGACGCGGGCGACGGCTCTCCGCTCGAGGAAGGAGCGATCCTCGCCTGGCGCGAGCTCCACGCGGCGCTCGCCGCGTGCGAGCGGGGCGAGATCGAGGACGCGAAGACGGAGCTGGCCCTCCGGCGCCTCCTCTCCCGGCTCGGCGAGCGCTGAGCCGGCCCGCGCCGCGCCCTTGGTCCTCCCCGCGCGGAGGGACCGTCCGCCCGCGGATCCGTTGAAACCCGGCCCCGGCCGGTCTAGGTCAGGGGCATGACCCCGGAGCAGTCGGTACGCGTCCAGACCGGTCGTCCCGCCGAGCGCCGGGCCGAGGCCCGCGCGGACCTCCTCGGCGCGTATCGCGAGATGCTGCTCCTGCGCCGGTTCGAGGAGGCCGCGGGGCGCGTCTACACCGAGGGGAAGATCGGCGGGTTCTGCCACCTCTACATCGGGCAGGAGGCGGTCGCGATCGGCGTCCGCCGCGCGCTCGACCCCGCTCGCGACTACCTCGTGAACGCCTACCGAGATCACGGCCATGCCCTTGCGTGGGGCACGCCCCCGGGCGTCGTGATGGCGGAGCTCTTCGGCAAGGCGACCGGCGCGGTGAAGGGGAAGGGCGGCTCGATGCACATGTTCGACGCCGCGCGCCACAACCTCGGCGGCCACGGCATCGTCGGCGGGCAGATCCCGCTCGCGGTCGGCTTCGCGTTCGCCCAGCGCTACGAGAAGAAGGATGGCGTCGTCGTCGCGCTCTTCGGCGACGCCGCGGTGAACATCGGCGCCTTCCACGAGTCGCTCAACATGGCGGCGATCTGGAAGCTCCCCGTGGTCTTCATCTGCGAGAACAACCGCTACGGGATGGGGACCGCCATCGAGCGTAGCTCCGCCGTCCCGGAGGTCTGGCGTCGTGCCTCCGCCTACGCGATGCGCGGCGAGGCGGTCGACGGCATGGACGTTCTCGCGGTCCGGGACGCGGTCGCGCGCGCGGCGGC
>WNGL01003832.1_pt1 | contig 25046 bp, 20 predicted proteins | sample 5400591 | NCBI WGS metagenome assembly WNGL01 (sample SAMN13153377, study PRJNA577476) | soil metagenome | isolation source: 80 cm soil or saprolite under Garry oak tree replicate 1 | place: USA:California | collected 2016-06-15 | reverse complement strand
GATGGCGGTGCAGCAGGCGGCGGATGAGCTCATCGAGCTCGCCCGCCTGCGGGCCGCGGCGGCGCTGGAGGCCAGCGCGGCCGACCTGGTCTTCGATACCGGGCGCAGCGCGTTCGCGGTAGCCGGCGACCCGGCCGCTTCCGTCCCGCTGGCCCAGCTCGCCGAGGCCGAACGGCTGCTGGTGCGGACCGTGTTCTCCGCGCCGGGCGCTACCTTCCCGTTCGGCACGCACGTGGCGGTCGTCGAGGTGGATACCGAGACGGGCAAGGTGACGCTCCGCCAGATGGTGACCGTCGACGACGCCGGCTTCGTGCTCAACCCGCTGCTGGCGGAGGGTCAGCGGCACGGCGGCATCGCGCAGGGCGCGGCGCAGGCGCTCCTGGAGGAGTTCGTGTACGACGCCGAAGGCAATCCGCTGACTGCGAGCCTCGCCGACTACCCGTTCCTTTCGTCGACCGAGGTGCCAAGTTTCTCGCTCGTGGACATGGCGACGCCGACCAGCTACAACCCGATGGGGGTCAAGGGCATCGGCGAGGCGGGCACGATCGGCGCGACTCCCGCCGTGCAGAATGCGGTCGTCGACGCGGTAGCCCACCTGGGCGTCCGGCACATCGACATGCCCGCATCACCGCAGCGGGTCTGGCGCGCATTGCAGGCCGCGGAGGGCTCCGGCGGGTCAACCCCTCAGGCCAGCACAGCGGAGGGCTCCGGCGGGTCAACCCCCCAGGCCAGCGCCGCACGATCGGAGGGTGCATGATGCGGGTCGAGTTCACGGTGAACGGCCGACAGCGGTCCGACGACGTCGAGCCGCGGCTGCTGCTCGTGCACTATCTGCGCGAGACCTGCGGTCTGCGCGCGGCCAACGTCGGCTGTGACACCACCTCGTGCGGCGCATGCACGGTTCTTTTTAACGGGTCTTCGGTAAAGTCCTGCACGATGCTGACTGTCCAGGCCGCTGGCGGTGAGGTGACCACGGCCGAGGGACTTGCCGCACCTGACGGCGAACTGCATCCGGTGCAGCGGGCGTTCCGCCAGGAGCACGGCCTGCAATGCGGTTTCTGCACCCCAGGGATGGTGATGGCGACCGTGGGCCTGCTGGCCGAGAACCCGGAGCCGACCGAGCAGCAGGTGCGGGAAGGCCTTGAGGGCAACCTGTGCCGGTGCACCGGCTACCACAACATCGTCCGTGCCGTGCTGGCAGCCGCTAGCGAGCAGGCCAGCGCAGCCGCTAGCGAGCGGGCCAGCGCAGCCAGCGCCGCGGGCGGGCGGGCGGGCCAGTGATCCCGGCACAGTTCGACTACGTGGCGGCCGAGTCGGCCGCGCATGCTCTTGACCTGATGGCCAGTCTCGGTAACGAGGCGAAGCTGCTGGCCGGCGGGCATTCGCTGCTGCCGATGATGAAGCTGCGGCTGGTCTCCCCGACGGCGCTGATTGACCTCGGCCAGCTCAGCGAGCTGGCCGGCCTCAGTGCCGACGGCGACGAACTGGTGATCGGCGCGATGACGCGGCATGCCGACCTGGCCGCCTCCGAGCTTGCCCGGTCCGATGCACCGCTGCTCGCCCATGCCGCCGCGCAGGTCGGCGACCCGCAGATCCGGCACCGCGGCACCATCGGCGGCTCGCTCGCGCACGCCGACCCGGCCGCTGACCTGCCGATGGCGCTGCTCGCCCTCGGCGGCTCGGTGCAGGCGCAGGGACCGCGCGGGACGCGGCGGATCGCCGCGGATGACTTCTTCACCGGCTTCTTCGAGACCAGCCTGGCCCCGGACGAGCTGCTCACCGCAGTGCGGGTGCCGCGCAGGCCCGGCGCGGCGTGGGGGTATCAGAAGTTCGTCCGGCGGGCCAACGGACGCCGCGAAGCTTGCCGCGGACGGCACCGAGCCTGGCGAGGACATACACGCCGGCGGCGAGTTCCGGCGGCATCTCGCCCGCGTCCTGACCAGGCGGGCACTGGAGCACCGCACCTGACCTCACTCCCCCGGCGCCGAGTAAGGGACTAGACCTCACTCCCGGTGCCCGAACTCCCCCGGTGCCCGAACTCCCCCGGTGCCCGAACTCCCCCCGGTGCTGAACTCCCCCCGGTGCCGAGTCATGGCCTAGCAGCCCCTGCCGCGTCGCGAAATGCCCGGTTCATCCCAGTCTGAGTCCACATCTCAATGACGTGGATGGGAATCTACTGCGGTAACAACGACAGCGCAGTCCCAGCTACCTTGTTCAGCCGGGCATCTGATTAGTTGCCGGAGTGGTCGGCTCGGGGTCGGTGATGTCAGCGAGGGTGGCCTGGAGGACGAGAAGGATCTCGTCGGCCGCTGCCGCGATCGCCACGCCATGCTGGCCGGCGCCGAGCGTAATCTGGCGACCGCTGAGCCGCTGATCCGCGATCACCGGCCATGGCGTGGTCGAGCCAAACGGCGTGATCGTGCCGCGCTCGTAGCCGGTCACCTGCCGCGCGGTCGCCGCGTCCGGCATGGACAGGCGGCTGACGCCCAGCACGGCCCGCAGCTTCGGCCAGGAGATCGCCCGGTCGCCGGGCACGAGCACGAACAGGAAGTCACCATCGCCCCGCCGCACCACCAGGGTCTTGACGACATCGGCGGGCGTCACGCCGCGCGCATCAGCCGCCTCGGCCAGCGACCCGACCGGACCATGCCGGATGATGCGGTGGGCGATGCCGGCAGCGCGGACGGCCTCAAGCGCGGGAGTGGGCATGACAGCAGTATCTGGTCTACGAACGGTGCCGGAGATCAATTGACCGCGCGACAGGCACTGGTGCGGGGCCAGCCTGGGGCCGATGGTTGCCGGCCTGCCATCACCCTGCTGCCGGCCGCGCCCGGTCCGGCCAGCCGGCTAGCCGGACCGGTTGAGTTGGCCGGCCATCATGGGTAGGGCAGAAGTTGCATCAAGCCTCGGGAGGCCGTGATGGAATTCGAGCACATCCTGATCGAGCGGGCCGGGCCGTTCAGCACCATCACGATGAACCGGCCGCACCGCCGCAACGCGCTCTCCGAGGCGCACATGCGCGAGCTCATCGAGGGGTTCGCCCAGGCCGGCGGCAGCGACGCGGCCGGCATCATCCTGGCGGGGGCCGGGCCGGTGTTCAGCGCCGGGCACGACTTCGCCGACGTCGCGAAGGCGGACCTGCAAGCCGCCCGGCGGCTGCTGCGCACCTGTACCGAGCTGATGAGCCTGATCCAGTCGGTGCCGCAGCCGGTGGTCGCCCGGGTGCACGGGCTGGCCACGGCGGCCGGCTGCCAGCTCGTCGCCAGCTGTGACCTGGCTGTCGCCGCCGATTCGGCCGGCTTCGCCGCGCCAGGCGGCAAGGGCGGCTGGTTCTGCCATACCCCGATGGTCGCGATCGCGCGCAACATCGGCCGCAAGCGGGCCGCCGAGCTAGCGCTGACTGGCGATACGATCAGCGCCCGGCAGGCGCTGGACTGGGGGCTCGTCAACGCCGTCGTGCCCGATGCGGAACTCGACGACGCGGTGCACGACCTGCTCACCCGCGCAACCCGCGGCAGCAGGGAATCCAAGGGAATCGGCAAGACCACCCTGTACGCCCAGCTCGACCTGGGCCAGGCCGATGCATACCGGCTCGCCGTCGAGGTGATGGCCTCGACCTCGCAGACGGATTCCGCCCGGGAGGGCATCGCCGCCTTCCTGGAGAAGCGCCCGCCGTCGTGGCCGCAATGACGCCAGGCACGGGCCAAGGATGAACAGGACCACAAGCAGCACCAGCGGCGCGCGCGGCTGCCCGGAGCGCCCTTCCCGGCGTTACCGAGCCGTGCCTCCCGCCGTGCTCGGCTCCCGGGCCGCGCTCACTGCTGGTTCGTAGTCAAGGACCACAACCCCACTGCTGGTCGTATTCGTGTCGATGAGTCGCAGTGCCTTCATGTCGGCGCCGGTGAAGAGGGGCGCGCCCATCCCCAGAACGACTGGATGGATCATGAGCCGGTACTGGTCGATCAGATCGTGGTTCATCAACGTCCGCACGAGTGAGGCACTGCCGTAGATCAAGAAGTTCTGATCGGACTCGTGCTTGAGCTTGGCGACCTCTTCAGGGACCTCTCCCTTGATCAGGGTCGCATTCCACTCCATGTTCTTCGATGTTCGTGACGCGACGTACTTCGGCATCGTGTTCATCTTGGTGGCGAATGGGCCCGCTTCATGTTCCATGTCCGGCCACGCGGCAGCAAAACCTTCGTAGGTCACTCGGCCGAGAAGGAGAGCGTCGCTGGCGAACAACAGGTCGGTCTGGAGCTTCGCCAGCTGGTCATTCCAATACGGGTTGCTCCAGCCGCCATACTCGATCTCGCCGACTCCGCCGGGATCTTGCATGACACCATCAATGGACACGTACTCCGCTGCGACGATCCTGCCCATGGGAACCCTCCGTGTTGTGTGCTCGTCCGACCGAGCCGCGCTTGTCGCTACGTCCGATCCTCCTACGACGCTCCTGGGACGATCAGTTGCGCGACCTCCGCACAGCTATGGTCCACCATGCCCGGGCGCATCCGGCCGACGAGGGCCGGCGAAGACGGGTCGCCGGCTCCGGCCGGGAAATGCCGGGCCAGGACCTGCTGCCCGGCAACGGATGGCGGGGGCCCGCGGAAGGACCACACGGGAGCGAGGTGATCCGGTGGGATCCTTTCGTCCCGCCTGATTTCAGGCCATCCTCCCGGCGGCGAGGGGTCTGCTACCGTCAACGTCGACACATACGATGTATCGCGTTAGCTGGAGGTGTCAAGTTATATCTCGATGCCGGGCGATAGCTGGGCGGCCACCGACCGGATGAACGCGCGGCGAACTAACTGGGCCGGGAACATCACCTTCAGCGCGGAGCGGTTCCATCGCCCGGCGTCGGCCGGGGAGCTGCAGCGGCTGGTAGCCGGCACCAGGCGGATACGCGCGCTCGGCACCGGGCACTCGTTCAGCCGGATCGCTGACTGCCCTGGTGACCTGGTGTCGGTCGCTGGCCTGCCGAAGGTCATCCAGATCGATCCGGGCCGGGCGACGGTCACCGTCAGCGCCGGCCTGCGGTACGGGGAACTGGCCGAGCGGCTGAACGAAGCGGGCTGGGCCCTGCGCAACCTCGGCTCGCTGCCGCACATCTCGGTCGCGGGTGCCTGCGCCACCGGGACGCACGGCTCCGGGGACGCGAACGGCAACCTCGCGACGGCCGTTTCTGCGCTTGAGCTGGTGACTGCGGACGGCGACATCGTGCTGCTGAGCCGTGACTCCGATGCCGCGGCGCTCGCCGGGGCCGTCGTCGGTCTCGGGGCGCTCGGCATCGTCACCAGCCTGACGCTGGACCTGGTGCCGGCCTTCGCCATCCGGCAGTACGTCTACCAGGGACTGCCCCGTGACCAGCTGGACGAGCACCTCGAAAGCATCTTCGCCAGCGGTTACAGCGTGAGCCTGTTCACCGACTGGCGCGGCCCGAAGATCAGGCAGGTATGGCGCAAGTGCCTGGCCGGGGAGCGCGATCCCGGCCTGCCCGGACCGGGCCGCTGGCTGGGCGCGGAACTGGCCGATGGACCGCGTCACCCGGTGCCCGGCATGTCTGCCGTGCACTGTACGGAGCAGCGGGGCGTGCTGGGCCCGTGGCAGCTCAGGCTGCCGCATTTCCGGCCGGAGTTCACCCCGGGCAGCGGCGCGGAGCTGCAGTCGGAGTACCTGGTGCCGCGCGAGCACGCGATCGAGGCGCTGGCTGCCGTCGGCCGTATTCGCGGCCGGGTCGCGCCGGCGCTGCAGATCTCGGAGATCCGCACGGTGGCGGCGGACGATCTGTGGCTGAGCCCGAGCTACCAGCGCCCTTCGGTGGCCATTCATTTCACCTGGATCAGGGACCCCGAGGCGGTAGCTCCCGCGCTGGCCGCGATCGAGGACCAGCTGGCGCCCTTCGGCGCCCGGCCGCACTGGGGCAAGCTGTTTTCAGTCAGCCCGGCAGTGCTGGGCGGGCTGTACCAGCGGCTGCCTGACTTCCAGCGGTTGCGCGGCGAGTTCGATCCCGCCGGCAAGTTCGGGAACGAGCTGGTGGACTCGTACGTCCCGGCCAGCCGGCCGCCAGCTACGTCCCGGCCAGCCGGCCGCCAGCTACGTCCCGGCCAGCCGACCGCCAGCTACGTCCCGGCCAGCCGACCGCAAGCGCCCGCGCACGGCCTGCCCATCGCGGGCAATTCAGGACTGGACGATGTGCGCCGCAGTGAGTGCCACCAGGATGAACGTGATCACCGCGAAGATGCCGTGCACGACAACCACCGGCACAGGGAAGTTCCGCTCTGGCGGGCCGACGATCACGTCGACCGGGGCGGGCCTGCCAGCCGCGGCACCGTCCAGGCCAGCGTTGGCGGCGCGGTGCACGGGAATCCAGCGGGTCAGCATTACCAGGCCGAACAGCACGACCGGCAGCAAGATGAAGAACGCGGCCCAGGCCAGCCGGGCCTTGTCGACGTACACGTAGACGACCCATACGGCCAGGCCGCTGACGGCAAGCGTGACGTGGGTGAAGATGACCGGAGCGTGTAACCTGCTGGCGGCGCTGCCGGTCTTGCTTCCGTCGTGCTCGATCAGCCAGACCGCGAACAGGTAGAGACCGAAAGCGGCGGTAATGAGCCAGGTGGTAAGGGCGGCGATACTCATGGTCTCGTCTCGTCGGCAGCGGGGTACACCCGGGAGAGACGACTAGACAGCCGCCCGGGGAAGGCCGATTTTACCCGCCCTTGGCAGCCTGCCGCAGGCCGGAGGGTCAAATCCGACAATCCATCCCATCCACCGACAGGCCAGGCACTCATGATCACGGAGGATCCGGGCGCCGGAGGCCCCCAAATGTCTCCGTGATCATGGAAGGGCCGCTGCCTGACGGCGCTCGCGGAGCTGACCAAGCACTTCCAGACCAGCAGGCTGACGACCGCCGACTTGACGAGCGGATCGCGCCGGTGAATCGGTCAAGCACGTTCCGGACGATCTGCTCTACGAACGGCTCGCGCACGCTGAGCGCGTACGGCCACTCGGTGCTGCCGCCGTTGAACACCTCGCCCTGGCCGCGGCGGAAGGCGGCGATCATCCCGGCGCCCCGGTTGCCGCCCTCCGTGACGTAGGACGGCAGGTCATCGCCGAGCGCGTCGAAGCTCTGCTGCCCTTCCTTGACCGGCCCGCCCAGCGGCATGGCCGCGTCCCAGCGGTCTTCCTCGCCCCGCTGCGCGGGCGCAAGCGCCAGGATCTCCAGCGACCGCGGGGCGCCGTCCTCGAAGGTCGGGTACGGCAGCCCGCGGCGGAAGGTGTATTCCACCGAGTCAAGCTCGAATCCGGCCAGGCACACCGGGGTGCCACCGAGGGTGTCGCCGTAGTAGAGGTCGGTTCCCGCGAACGCCCAGTGCTCGGGCCGGTAGACGGTGAACCCGCCGGACGACCGCGGCGCTGCCACCCCGTAGCGGTTATAGATGCCGCCCAGAGCGTTCAGCCCGACGCTGGCCGCACCAGGCCGGCCAAGCGACTTTACCTCCCAGAACGTGGTGGCGCGCTGCGGATCGGTGGCCGTGATCGGGTCCAGCGACGGCAGCCGGTAGCAGTACTGCCTGGTGCCGTCATCGCTCAGCCGGACCTGCCAGCCGAAGTTGCCGCCGAGCCGGGCCAGCCCGCCGCCGTCGTCGACGAACGCGTCGATGACGTCACGCATCTCCCAGGACCAGTACTCGTCGTGCCCGACCACCACCGCGCACCGGTAGCCGTCCAGCGCGTGCGCATCGAAGTGCAGGTCATGCTGGGTCAGGTAGTCGAGCGCATAGCCGTCGCGCTCCGCCCAGACAGCGAAATTGCGCTCGTAGGTCGCCCAGTAGGCATCCGCGTGATGGCGGCTGTACCCGTTCAGCCGGGCCCACTCGTAGGCCGGATAACGCGGCGCGGCGAACATCGGTGGCGTCGCCGGATTGGCTTCCCTTGGCGCGCCGGGCGGCTTGCGGATCATGCCCCGGGCGATCGGCCGCTGGGTCGATGACACCGGGCTGCCGATGTCCGCGCGCGGGTCGTCGCCGATCCCCCGGTAGTGGTTGGCGCCGCCCCAGTCGTTGTAGGCGAGCATGGTGCTGGTGGTCATGATCAGCGCGATCTGGCCGCGGCGGGCCGGCGCCGCGCGGAGCGTGAAGCCGTGCTCGCGCTCCCAGACCTCACCCGCCGGGCTCACCGCCCGGACGATGGCGAGGTAGAAGCCGCTGCGCCAGTCGTCGGGCAGCCGGAGCGAGAGTCCGGCGGGCCAGCCGCAGCCGGACGCGTACGCGTCGGCCGGCGTCGGCTGGGGGGCGGCGGTCAGCCCGTCCCGCCGGAACACGGTCTCCGGCGCCGGCCCGTCCCGCACGATCCGCAGGCTGAACGTCTCCGCGGTGGCGTTGAAATGGAAGTGGGCCTGATCGCCGGGAGCGTACGAGAGCCGGTCGGTATAGCACCAGACCTCGCACGCGCCCGGGCCGCTGGACGGCCGCTCGGACGGCCAGCCGCGCGGCGACCACGCGTACGGCGGCCCGGCTGCGACGGCGGGCGGCAGTTCGGTCATGCGTCTCTCCTCGGGCAGCGGCGGGCAGCGAAATTCGGCCGAGACGGATCCTCAGCCGGCCGGTCCCCCGCTTCCTTGCGCGGCGCCATCGCGCTCAGTGCCTCGTAGACCACGTGCGCGGCGGCGATGCCGGTGATCTCGGCATGGTCGTAGGCTGGGGCAACCTCGACGACGTCCACGCCGACCAGGTTCAGGCCGCTCATCGTGCGGAGGATGGCCAGCAGCTCGCGCGAGGTCAGCCCGCCCGCTTCCGGCGTCCCCGTGCCCGGCGCGACCGACGGGTCGAGCACGTCGACGTCGATGGACAGGTATACCGGCCGACCGCCGGCCCGCTCGGCGATCCTGGCCGCCACGCCGGCCGGCCGGACGGCGTCGAACTCGGTCGCCGGGATCACCTGGAAGCCGAGGTCGCGGTCCAGGGTCAGGTCAAGCGCGGCGTAGAGCGGCCCGCGGATCCCGACGTGCATGCTGGCGGACTGGTCGATGAGCCCTTCCTCGGACGCCCGGCGGAACGGCGTGCCGTGCGTGTACGGCGCGCCGAAGTAGGTGTCCCAGGTGTCCAGGTGCGCATCGAAGTGGATGACGGCGACCGGGCCGTGGCGGCTGGCCACCGCCCGCAGCATGGGCAGCGCGATCGTGTGGTCGCCGCCCAGCGTCACCAGCGCGCCTGCTCGCTCCAGCAGGCTGCGCGCGCCCGCCTCGATCTGGCCGAGCGCCCGCTCGATGTCGAACGGGCTGCAGGCGATGTCACCGGCGTCCGCGACCTGCTGGGTGGCGAACGGCTCGATGTCCTGCGCCGGGTTGTAGGGCCGCAGCAGCTTGGAGGACTGCCGGATGTGCGCGGGGCCGAACCGGGCGCCTGGCCGGTAGCTGACCCCGGCGTCGAAAGGTACGCCGACGATGGCGATGTCCAGGTCGGAGACCTCGTCGATGCGCGGCAGCCGGGCGAAGGTCTCCGGGCCGGTGAACCGGGGCACGACGGTGGCATCCACCTGGCCGGCCGGCCTGCCGCGGCCGGCTTCCCGGTCACCCATGGCCGCGTCCTTCGGCTGCCGGGATGCGCGCTGTCATTGCTCGGCTACCTCTCTCGCTGCGGTGAACGGCGCCGGGTCAAGAAACCGGCGCAGCACGTTGCCGTTGATCCGGGCGATCTCGTTGTCGTAATCGCGGTGGCTCAGCGCGCCGCACCAGGCCATCGAGCTCACCGAGAAGACCGCCCCCGCGCCGCGCCGGTAGAAGACCAGGTCAGCGTGGTAGTCCGGGCGCACGGCGCCGAACATGGGCGGTACCAGCGTGTGGTCGCGGGAGGAGGCGAGCACGAGGTGCCCGGGGCCGAACTCGTGGCCTGCCGCGTTGTCCCATTCCTGGCCGACCACCCCGCCGCCGAGCGCGCCGAAATCACCAATGACGCCGCCGCTGACGCCCTCGAAGATGAACGCCGCCTCAGGCCGCCGGGCGGCCGGGCCGAGCACGTACGGGTAGGACCGGTCGAAGCCCATCGTGGCTGTCTCGACGCCGGTGAGCCGGGCGGGCTCGCGCCCGGATGCCGGGAAGTAGCCGCCGCGCAGGCCGTCGGTGGAGTTGCGCGCCTCGGCGAGCTGGGTGTCCGCGCCGCGCTCCCAGAGCTCGACCCGCCGGTTCTCCAGGATCCACGGCCGCTCGGCGTCGAAGCTGACGTTCATCGAGAAGCCGTTGCCGCCCAGGTACATCAGCCGGCCGCCGCCGACCGTCCAGTCCGAGATCGCGTCGAGCATCCGGGCGGAGACGTACTCCGGGTGCGTGCCGGTCAGCATCACCCGGTAGCGGTCGAGCAGCCCGCGGCCAGCCAGGTGCAGGTCCTCGTCGGTGACCACGTCGTACTCGATGCCGAGCCGGTCGAGCCAGGCGACCAGGTACAGGTCACAGGTGTAGCCCTCGCGGCGGACGTGACCCGGCCGCATGTTGAGGTTCGGCCGGCGCCGGGAGACATAGCAGATGTCGGTCCCGTCCAGGTGGCAGTCGTAGCTGGAGGCACCGACCTCGGGGTGGGCGATGAGGTACTGCTCCTCGGCGCCGATCTCGACCAGCCGGTCCTGGACCATTTCCTGGATCGGGTTCTCCCACCAGAACCGCGAGTTCCCGTACGAGGCGTAGGTCGCGCTCGGCGCGACCAGCAGGATCTTCGCCGTGCTCCGGGCGGATGGCCGGACGAAGAACGGGATGAAGTCCCGGTGCGGTCCGCTGCGGATCCTGGCCGCGTAAAACCCGCTCCGGGTACCCGGCGGCACACGGTAGCTGAAGTCGCTGGACCAGCGGCAGTCCTCCAGCGCGTCGGCAAGGAAGTGCAGCGCGCCGTACTCCCACGGCGCCGCGCGCCAGTCGGTCGCGCCGTTCCAGCGAGCGCCGCGGACCGCGCGCATCGGCAGGTTGTGCAGGGTGCCGTGCAGCCCGTGCGGCCCGACGTCGGTGATCTGCCAGCTGCCGATGCCGACGGAGAAGTCCCACGCGGCGAGAACTCCGGCCGCGCCGGGATCGCCGACGGCACTGTCGGTTCCCGCGGTTCCGGCGGCACTGTCGGTTCCCGCGGTTCCGGCCAGCGGGCGTGCCGCCTCAGCCGGGTCGACCGCGCCGGTCATGATCATCGGCGCCTCCATCCGCCCAGTGAAGTGCAGGCGGGTCACGCCGGTGGCCGCGGTCGCGGCCGCGCCGAGCACGATGTCCAGGCCGGCCAGGGACCCGCCGGTCACGCCGAACCCGCTGGTCACGCTGGTCACGCTGGCCTTGCCGGCCTCGCCGGGCGCACCGGCACTACCGACCCTGTCAGCCCCGCCAGTCATGTCGGCCCTGTCGGTCACGCAGGACTTGCTGGTCACGCTGGTCACGTCGGCCTCGCCGGCACTGTCAGCCCCGCCGGTCACGCCGACCTTGTCGGTCTCGCCGGCTGCGCCGGTGATCACGGTCCACGACCGCGGGTCCGCGGCCAGCGGCCCCGCGGACAGCACGGCGGGCTGCCCGCCGCCGAAGGTCGCGACGACCGCGGACCAGGCGGATTCGGCCAGCCCGCTGCCGCAGGCCAGCGGCTGCCCGCGGCCGGCGGCGGTGACCAGCGCCGGGCGGAGATCGCCGTCCAGCAGCAGCGCGAACCCGGTTCCGGCGCACGGATCGCCGCAGGACAGCAGCACCTGGCTGGCGGCGGGGCGGTGCGTCGGCTGCACCAGGACGGCGACCGTCCGCTGCCCGCCGTCAAGCAGCCGCCCGGCGCCGGGGATGAGCGCATAGGAGCCCGGGTGGACGGGCTGCTGCCTGGCCGGGTACTGCCCGGCGAAGTCGCTGGGCACCGGCATGGCCTCCGGGCCGTCGTCCTCCCAGCCGGGCGGGCCGGCCCGCAGCCGGACCAGGTCGGCCTGGTAACTGGTGATGCCGGGCTCGCAGCTGACGAAGAAACGCACGTCGTCCCCCGGCGCGGCGGACAGCGGGTCGCAGTATCCGACGATCTGCTTGGCCAGCGGCAGTGCTGCCTCAGGGCGGGCTGCCTCAGGGCGGGCTGCCTCAGGGCGGGCTGCCTCAGGGCGGGCTGCCTCAGGCCGGGCGGGGTCAGGCACCGGCACCGCCGGAACTCAGCGCCTGCCAGCGCAGGTCGAACACGTGGCGCTCGGCGTCCGCGCGGTCGGTGAAAACCGTGTCACCGTGCAGCGAGAGCGGCTCGCCACGCCGCCGGGGCGCCTGCGCGATGACCCAGGACCGCCCTGGTTCGACGGTGACGAGTACCCAGCGCGGCTGCGTAAAGGATCCTCTCAGAAGCCCCAGGACGAGCTGCAGTTCCTCGCCGTGCCTGCCGAGCGGGTCGGCCATGAACTCGTCCCGCAGGTCGGTGCGGGCCGCGTCGAGCCGATCCGGGATCGTGTAATCCCCGGTGCCGACGTGGTCCAGCATGCCCATCAGGCGCCCTCCTCGCTGGCCCGGCTCGCCCGCCGGGCCTGCCTTACCTGGTGAATGACCACAGCTCGGGAGTGACGAACAGCAGCGGGCTCTGCTGGTCGGCACCCGCCAGGCTGGTCTTGATCGCCGAGATCTGGTTGTAGGTGTTCGGCAGCCAGAGCACGGGCAGCTGCCGCCCAAGGTAGTTCTCATAGCTGAAGAAGCTGGCCGAATTACCGGAGGTCTCCACCGCGGCGATGTTCGCGTCGTTGGTCTTGCTGGTGTAGCTGCCTGCGTTGACGCCGGCCCCGGTGGCGAAGATGGCCTCGCCGGACGGGAAGGCGCTGGGCCAGATCCAGGACGGCGAGCCCCACTGCACCATCTGCCAGCCGCAGCCCGGGCCCGGCTTGCACGCGGCGGCGGTCCCGACGACCTGTCCCTCCGAGCCCTGGCTGAGGTTCAGCTGGATGCCTGCCCTGGTCAGCGCCGACTTGTAGGTCTTGATCTCCTGGTCGAGATAGGACACGCCGCTGAGGTAGTCGAGGCTGAAGCTCAGCGGCGCGCCTGCCTTGATGCCCGCTCCGCAGTTGCCCGGCCCGGTCCCCGGCCGGGCGCAGGTGGTGGTGCCGTTCGGTTTCACGTCCCAGCCGTGGCCGCGCAGCAGGCTGACCGCGGCGGCCGGGGCGTAGTGGTAAAAGCCGGATTTCAGCTGCGGGCTGGCGAACGCGCTGTCCGGCTGCAGCGGCACCGGGCCGTTGGTCGGCACGCCGTTGCCCCGCAGGTAGGCGCGGATGAAGCCGCGCTGGTCGATCAGCTCCTGCAGGGCCTGGCGGATGTACAGCTGGCGGAACATCGGCCCGGCGGCCGGGTTGTTGAAATTCAGCACGATGTAGGAGATGGACCAGGATGGCCAGGCCACGATCCGGTAGCCCGATCGCTCAAGCTCGGACTTCTGGCTCAGGTCGGTCAGCGGCACGAAGCCGTACGTGAGCCCGCCCGACCGCAGCACGTCGAATTCCGCGGTCTCCGAGGTGAACGGCTCCATCACGAACCGGTCCAGGCCCGGCTTGCGCGGCCCGGAGTAACGCGGGTTGGGCACGAACTCCGCGTAGCCGTCGCTCCTGAACTGGCGCAGCGACCACGGCCCGTCGGTTACTTTCCACAGCGGGTTGGTCGCGTAGGAGCCGACGTTGTGCGCCTGCGCGTCCAGGTACCTGCGGACCGCGCGGGCGCCGGCCGTGGTCTGGTCGGCGTTGCCCGCCGGCGCCGCCGCGCTCGTCTTGTCCCAGGCGTGCTGCGGCAGCGGGAAGATCTGGGCCAGCTGGGTCTGGGTGAACCACTGCGGATTGTAGGAATGCTTGAGCTTCAGCCGGACCGTGCCAGGGCCGTCCGCGGTGACGGCGGTCACGTTGTCGGGGAAGCCGCCGGGCAGGAACGCCGCCCAGTTCGCCGTGTTGGCGCGCAGCAGGTTGATCCAGAAGATGACGTCCCGGCTGGTCACCGGCTTGCCGTCGGACCACCGGTAGGGCTTCAGGGTGATGGTGACGACGGTGTCGCCGTCGCTGTAGACCGGCGGGTCGGCCAGGCTCAGGCCGGTGTTCATGGACGGCTGGGTGCCCTGCCCGAACCAGTAGAGCGGCCGGTACATCAGGTACTGGAACTGCAGGTTCGTCGGGGTGTCGTAGGCCAGCGACACCATCGGGAAGATGTAGTCGGCGGCCCCGGACGCCGGGTTCTCGGCGAAGTAGGCTGTGCCGCCCCGGACGGGCTTGCCGCCAGCAGGTCCGCCAGCCGGGTGCGACTGCCCGGTGCACGCGGCAAGCGTGAGCGCGGTGCCAGCGGCGAAGGCCACCAGCCGTCGAGGGCCCGCAGTGCGGCAGCCTGCCGTGCTGCGGCCGGCGCCGGGGCGGCTGATGTGCATTAGTTCCTCCTGGCAGTGGTAGCCCCCGGCGGGGCGGCGAGCGGATGGTGGCAGGCGACCCGGTGCCCGCCCGGCGCGAGCACCCGCAGCGGCGGCTCGGCCTCGGCGCAGAGGCTGGTCGCGCGCGGGCACCGGGTGCGGAACCGGCAGCCGGACGGCGGGTCCTTCGCGCTGGCCAGCTCGCCGGTCAGGCCGGCGCCGCGGCGGCCGCGCTCGATCAGCGGGTCCGGCACCGGGACCGCGGCGAGCAGGCCGCCGGTGTAGGGGTGCAGCGGGCTGCCGTAGACCTGCTCGGCCGGGCCGTGCTCGACCAGCTTGCCCAGGTACATGACCCCGATCGAGTCGGCCAGGTAGCGGATCACGGCCAGGTCATGCGAGATCACGATGAGCGTGAGGCCGTGCCGCGCCTGCAGGTCCCGCATCACGTTGAGCACCTGCGCCTGGATCGATACGTCCAGCGCGGAGACCGGCTCGTCGGCGACGATCACGTCCGGGGTCAGCGCGAGCGCCCTGGCCAGGCAGATGCGCTGCCGCTGGCCGCCGGAGAACTCGTGCGGGTACCGGTCCACCGCGCTGCGCGGCATGCCGACCTCGTCAAGCAGGCTCAGCGCCCGCTGCCGGCGCTGGCCGGGCGTCCCCTCGCGCTGCAGCCGGAGCGGCTCGCGCAGGATCGGGCCCACCCGCATCCGGGGGTCCATCGCGGCGGCCGAGTCCTGGAACATGAACTGGATCGCGCGGCGGTAGCGCTGCGCGGCTGCGCCCTTGAGCGCGCTGATGTCGGCGCCGTCGAACCTGATGACGCCGGAGGTGGGCTTCTCCAGGCCCACGATGAGCCTGCCGATGGTGGTCTTGCCGCAGCCAGACTCGCCGACCAGGCCGAGCGCCTCCCCCCGCCGCACCTGCAGGCTGACCCCGGCGACCGCGCTGATCTGCCCGGTCACCCGGCGCAGCAGCCCGCTGGTGACGGGGAAGTCCTTGGACAGGCCAGCGAGCTCGAGAATCGGGCCGCCGGCCGCGGGAGGCGGCCGGTCCGGCCAGGCGGTCCTGGCCGCGGCGGCGAGCGCGGCAGCGGACCCTGCGGGCCTGGCCGCGGGCGGCGGCGCGGCAGCCGGCCGGGCGGCGGACGGGCTGGCGGCGGACGGCCCGCCGCCAGCGAGCACCACGTCCATCGGGAAGAAGCAGGCAACCGCGTGCCCGTGGCCGTCGTCCGCGAGCGGCGGCTCCTCGGCCAGGCACACCGGCGCCGCGTTCGGGCAGCGCGGCGCGAACGGGCAGCCGGCCAGTGGCCCGGCCAGGTCCGGCGGCATGCCGGGGATGGTGCGCAGCCGCCTGGCGGACTGCGCGGCCCGCTCGGGCAGCGCCTCGAACAGCGCCACCGTGTACGGATGCCGGGCCCGGGCGAAGAGTTCCGCGGTGGTGGCGGTCTCGACCACCCGGCCCGCATACATCACCGCGACCCGGTCGGTGTGCCCGGCGATCACCCCGAGGTCGTGCGTCACCAGGATCACCGACATGCCGAGCTGCTGCCGGAGCCGGTCGATCAGGTTCAGGATCTGCTGCTGGATGGTGACGTCCAGGGCCGTCGTCGGCTCGTCGGCGATCAGCAGCCGGGGCTCGCAGGCCAGCGCGATGGCGATCATCACCCGCTGGCGCATGCCGCCGGACAGCTGGTGCGGGTAGTCGCCGATGCGCTCGGCCGGCCGCGGCAGGCCGACCAGGCCGAGCACCTCCACCGCCCGCTCCATCGCGCGCGCCCGGCTGACCGGCCGGTGCAGCCGCACCGCCTCGGCAACCTGGTCGCCGACCGACATGGTCGGGTTCAGCGAGGACAGCGGATCCTGGAAGACAACGCCGATCTCGTCACCGCGGACCTTCCTGATCTCCCGCTCCGGCATCGCCAGCAGGTCCCGGCCGCCGAACTCGATCCGGCCGCCGGTGACCGACCCGCCGCGCGGCAACAGCCGGAGGATCGACATCGCGGTCATCGTCTTGCCCGAGCCGGACTCGCCGACGATGCCGAGCACCTCGCCGCGGGCGACGGCCAGCGAGACGCCGTCCACCGCCCGCACCACGCGGCGCCTCCCGCTGATGCGGGTGCGCACGTCGGTGAGCTGCAGCAGCATCCCGGCGCCGGTCATCTGGTCTGCCGGAGACGGGATTCCAGCGAGTCACGCAGGGCATCGCCGATGAAGTTGAACGCGACGACCGTCGCCACGATGGCCAGGCCCGGCGGGTAGATCAGCCACCAGTAGCCGGAGAAGCTGTAGTTGACGCCGTCCGACAGCATGCCGCCCCAGTCGGTGCCCGGCGCGGGGACGCCAAGCCCCAGGTAGCTCATCGCGGCCAGCAGCAGGATCGCGTCGGCCACCTGGAAGGTGACGTTGACCGCGATGGTCCCGATCGCGTTCGGCAGCACGTGCCGGAGCATGTTGTACCCGCCCGATGCCCCCATCACCCTGGCCACCTGCACGTACTCGCGCAGCCGGAGGGACAGCGTCTCGCCACGGATCAGCCGGGACGTCACCAGCCAGGAGACCGAGGCGATGATGATCGTGAGCATCAGCCGGCTGGGCCGGAAGATGCTGGCCATGAACAGCAGCAGGAACAGCGTGGGGATGGACAGCAGCACGTCGACGCAGCGCATCATGACCGAGTCGACGATGCCGCCGATGTAGCCCGACACGGCGCCCCAGAGCCCGCCGATGAAGGTGGCGATGATGGCCGCGGACAGCCCGACCGTAAGCGAGGTCTGGCCGCCGGCCATCAGCCGGCCGAGCTCGTCGTAGCCCACGCTGTCGGTGCCGAGCGGATGGCCGCTGCCCGGCGGGCGGGTGACCTGGCCGAGGTTCGTGTGCACCTGGTCGGTGTGGTAGAAGACCGGGCCGAGGAAGCAGAAGGCGAACACCACCAGCACCACGGCCAGCCCGATGATCGCCAGCTTGTTCTCGCCGAAGACCGCGGCGACCGAGCCGAAGCCGCGCAGCCGGCCGTCCCTCGCGCCGTCCGGCGCGGGATCCGCGGCGGTCAGGTGACCGGGCGGCGGCGCCGGGCTCAGGTCCGGGACGGGCGGGCGGTCGGTCATGGCTAGGCGTTCCTGATCCGCGGGTCGACGATCATGTAGAGCACGTCGGCAAGCAGCGAGCCGATCGCGGTGGCCACGCCGATGACCACGGTGCTGCCCAGCAGCACCGGGAAATCCTGGGTCTGGGCAGCATTCCAGAAGAACAGGCCCATTCCCGGGAAGTTGAAGACGCTCTCCACGATGAGCGCGCCGCTGACCACCACCGGGAGCGTGAGGCCGATCAGCGTGATCGTGGGCAGCAGCGAGTTCCGCAGGATGTGCTTGCGCAGCAGCCGTGCCTCGCTGACGCCCTTGGCCTGGGCGGTCCTGACGTAGTCCTGGGTCAGGCTGTCGATCGCCGACGAGCGCATGTACCGGCTGAACAGCGCCACCGTGATCAGCGTCAGCGACGCGACCGGCAGCACCAGGCCGGCCGGGTCGCTCAGCACCTGCAGCACGCTGCCCTGCGGCGCCTCCGGCGGGAACAGCGGTATGTCGATCGAGAAGACGATCACGAGCAGCAGCGACAGCCAGAACAGCGGCATCGAGTAGAAGATGAACGCGCCGCCGGTGACGGCGTAGTCGACCGGCCGGTTGCGGCGGGCGGCCTGCACCAGCCCGAGCGGCACGGCGATCACTAGCGCGGCCAGGTTCGCCAGCCCGACCAGCAGCACGGTCTTCGGCAGCCGGTCGGCGATGAGGCCGGCCACGCTCTGGTTGAGCTTGTACGAATAGCCGAGGTTGCCGCGGGCCAGGTGCCAGATCCAGATCCCGTACTGGACGAACACCGGCCGGTCGTAGCCGTTCTGGTGATCGAAGGCCGCGATCGCCGCGGGGGTGGCGCGCGGGCCCAGTATTGCCCTGGCCGGCCCGCCGGGCAGCAGCTGCAGCAGGATGAACACCACGATGGTCACGCCGATGACGACGAGCAGGCTATGCCACAGGCGGCGGACGAGGAATGCCGTCACTTGGTGAAGTACCAGCTCTCCGGGGTGATGTTCAGCCCGGCGGACGGCTGCGGGGCCGCTCCGGCGAGGCTGGACTTGATCGCCGAGATCTGGATGGCCGCCAGCGGCATGAACAGCATCGGCAGCTGCTGCGTCGTGTAATCGGCCCAGCCGTGGAAGACGCCGAGCCCGGCCTGCGTGGTGGTGGCCCGGATCTTTGCGTCCATCTCCGGGTTGCTGTAGCTGCCCCAGTTGCCGATCGCCCCGGTGGAGAACGCCACTTCGCCGCTGGGGTAGTAGTCGGGCGCGAACTGCCAGCCGTTGCCCCAGTAGGCCATCTGCCATTTGCAGGCAGCTGACCTGGGCGAGCATGGCGTGATCGTGCCGAAGATGTCGCCGGCCGGCTTCTGGACGAGGTTCAGCTGGATGCCCACCAGCGAGAGGGCGGACTTGTACGCCTGCATCTCCTGGCTGACCGCCACGATGCCGGAGGCGTACATCAGGTTCAGCGACAGCCGGGCGCCCGCGGCGATGCCGGCACCGCACTGGCCCTGGCCGGTTCCCGGCTTAGCGCAGGTGCTCGCCCCGCTCGGCCGGATGGTCCAGCCATGCTGCTTCAGCAGGCTCGCCGCGCGCGACTCGCTGTACGGGTAAGCGCCCTGCCGCTGCGTCGTTGTCAGGTAGACGCTCTGCGGCCGCGTCGGCACCGGGCCGTTGTCCACCGCGCCGTTGCCGCGGAGCACGGCGCTGATGTACTGCCGCTGGTTGATCAGGCTCTGCATCGCCTGCCGGACGTACAACTGCCGGAACATCGGCCCGGCCTGAGGGTTGTTGAAGTTGATCGGCACGATGTTCATCGACCACAGGTACCAGGGCTGGACCTGGTAGCCCTGGGACTGGATCAGCCCCTTCTGGGCGATGTCGGTGAACGGGATGTAGCCATAGGTCAGCTGCCCGGCGCGCAGGGCGTCGTACTCGGCGGTCTCCGAGGTGAACGGCACCTCGGTGAAGCTGTCGGCGGACGGCTTCACCGGCCCGGAGTGCGACCGGTTCGGGACGAACCGGGCCCGGCCGCTCGGGTCGAACGCCGCCAGCTTCCACGGCCCGTCCACCACCTGCCAGAGCGGGTTGCTCGCGTACGTCTTGAGCTGCGACGACTGCGCGGCCAGGAACTTGTAGACCGCGCGGGCGCCCGTGGTCGTGGTGTCGAAGTTGCCGATCTTCCCGCTCGCCGACGACTTGTCCCAGGCGTGCTGCGGGATCGGGGTTACCTGGGTCAGCTCGCTCTGGGTGAACCAGGCGGGGTTGACCGGGCCCTTCAGCGTGAGCACGACCTCGGTGGCCGACGGCGTCGTCATCGACGCGATGTCGTCGGGGAAGAAGCCGGGTGCGTACTCGCCCCAGTTGATCTTGTTCGCCGCCAGCAGGTTGATCCAGAAGGTCACGTCGCGGCTGGTCACCGGCTTCCCGTCGGACCAGCGGTAGTTCTTAAGCCGGATCGTGACGACCGTGTTGTGCTGGCTGTACTGCGGCGGGTCGGCCAGGCTCAGCTTGTCGTTGAGGACGATCTTGTCCTGGTCCCCGATCCAGTACAGCGGCCGCCACATCAGGTACTGGAACTGGTTCAGGTTGTTCGTCGAGAAGTACTGCAGCGAGTCCATCGGGAAGATGTAGTTCGGCGGGGTCCCGGGCGCCTCGGCGAACGTGATGTTCCCGCCGGCCACCCGTTTGCCGCCGGCCGCCTGGTGCGGCGTCGACGACCCGGCGCACCCGGCGGCGAGCACGATCGCGGTGACCCCGGCGAGCAGTGCGGGGAACGCGCGGCGGGGCAGTGTCATCGTGGCTCCCTCCGGCAGTCACGGCCGAGCGGGCACCGTGCCGCCTGACACCCAAGATCACGAGCGTTGGCGACGAGTCTGCCGACCGGCCGGGCACGGTGGCAATAGTGCGCGCCACAAGATCAGGCCTTGCTCCTGTGCCCGCCACAACCTAGCCTGGCGATCATGCCAGCACGCGGCGTGATCACGGTCGAGGATCTGCTGCGCTCCCCCGCGCTGCAGCTCAGGCTCATCGCCGGGGGCGCGGGCACCGCGCGCCGGGTCGCCTGGGCGCATGTCAGCGAGCTGGCGGATCCGACGCCCTGGCTGGCCGGCGCCGAGATGATCATGACGACCGGGATGGCCGTCCCGGCCGACGGCGCCGGCCAGCGTGCCTACCTGGAGCGGCTGGACGACGCCGGCGTGGCGTGCCTCGCACTGTCCGAGGGGCTGTACGTCCCGCCGATCAGCCCGCAGCTGATCGCCGCCGCCGACCAGCGGCGGTTCCCGGTGGTCGAGGTGCCCATCCCGGTGCCGTTCATGGCGATTACCCAGGAGGTGTCGGCCGCCGTCCAGCTGGACACCGGGCAGCGGCTCAATGCGCAGCTCCAGGTCTTCGGCGCCGTCCGGTGGCTGGCGGCGGGCAACCTGAGCACGCCGGAGATCTTCACCCGGCTCGAGCGGCTGTCCGGGTATTCGCTGTACGCGTGCACGCTGCAGCGCGGGCCGCTGCTGGACGGCGTGCCCGTGCCGCCGGACCGGTACGCGGACCTGATCCCGGAGGCCGCCACCAGCCCGCCGACCGTGCCCGGCGGTTACGTGCTGCCGGTCTCCGGGCCCCGCGGCACGGCCGGGTACATCCTGGCGATGGAGCGGCCGGAGGCCAGGCCGGGCGGGGTGTCCGTGGTCCAGCACATCGCCACGGTGGCCGCGCTCCAGCTGTCGATGCTCGCGCACGAGCGGGAGATGCTGCGCCGGGAGGGCGCGGAGTTCCTGTCCGAGATGCTGCAGGGCGCGCTGGACCACGCGGTCGTGCGCAGGCGGCTGGCGGCCAACGGCTTCGCTGACTCCGGCCCGCTGGTGCTGGCTATCGTCCGGCCGGCCGACGAGGCGGCCGATGCCGACCAGATCGCCGACGCGCTAGCCCGCGATGGCTTCCCGCACCTGATCCTGCGCCAGCAGGACGAGCTGTACGTGCTGCTCCCCGACGCGGCCGCGCCGAGGGCGTCGCTGGCCAGGCTGCCGGGCGTGCGGGCCGGGCTGAGCAGGCCGTTCCCGCCCGGCGGCCCGCTCGCCGTGGCCCGGCGGGAGGCGCAGTGGGCGGTGACCAGGGCGGCGGCGGGCGGCCGCCAGTCAGTGAGCTACGGCGATGACCAGATCGGCCGCTGGCTGACCAGCGACACCGCAGACCTGCAGGTCCTGGTCGACGACGTGCTCGGGACCGTGATCAGGTACGACCGGGCGCACGCCGGCGAGCTGCTGTCCACGCTGCGGATCTGGCTGGAACGCGACCGCAGGACCGACGAGGCCGCCCGCGCGCTTCATATTCACCCGAACACGCTGCTGTACCGAGTCCGGCGGTTCGAGGAGATCAGCGGCCGGTCGCTGTCGTCCACCGAGAGCCTGGCGGAGGTGTGGCTCGCGCTGCGGGCCAGCGCGACCACCCTGAAGGACACCGACTGAACGGTTCCGGGAGCCCGGTGCCCAGGAGAGATTGGCGAGAGTCGCCTGACCTGCGGTTATGGGGCTCGGCGGGGACGGTCGCACCTCACGGTTTCTTGATCGTTACCCCACGCCCCGCAGTAGAGGTAACCTAGGCGCGCGGAGTCAGACCCGCCCTGTGATGAAGGGACGGGATACAGGTGATCAATCATCTGACCCTGAGTTCGCGACGGAAAACCCCAATGCGGGGATAACCACAACCCTCCCGTTGCCAGCCGAGGGCAGACAGGTGCCCCTTGGAGAAGCAGGGGACCACGGCGGAGCCGTGGCCAAAGATGTGGACACGCGCCAGGCCGATGGCGGGGCGGTCACCTGTTCTGACCGCCCCGCTTCCTTTATGCCACTCTCAAGTCGATTACGCACCCCTCAGATTCCTTGTCCTCGCAGCGGATTCCGCACGTTGCCAGGGCGTCGGTCAGCCGGCCAGCCGCCGTCAGGCCCATGACCCAGGCGGCGGCTGACCGGCGCAGTGAGGCAAGCGCCGTCTCCTGATCGCAGCCATGGCCGGCTATGCCGATCTGCCGTGCGATGGCCAACACGCCGCCACTACGTTGTGCCACGTCTGCCTCTATTACGAGCCGCATCACGTCCTCCATCCCTCTGACCTGCACTTTCTCACCGTCGCAGAGGCAGCGCAACGCCGGACGACGTAACGTATCCAGAAAAGTTTTTAGGAGATACAGGTTTTGGGCCGCCACATCCGGTGCCACTTCCGGTAAGTTTTAAGCACGTAGGAAGGAGGCCCCCGGTGAACGGTGCCGAGGAGAAGCGGCCTTACGCCGCCGCCGCGAACGTGCTCGGAGTCCTCAAGCGCTGCCGCACGCGCAATCTCCCTGACAAGATCGATAACGACTTCGTCAGCTTTGCCGGCGTGCCCGATGTGGTGCGCAGCCGGGTTACCAGCGCTCTGAGGTTCCTCGGACTCACTACCGAGGATGATGACCCAACCGACATCCTGCGGGCACTCGCGGCGGCGCCAGAAGAGCAGTATCGCGAGATCCTGGCCGGTGCCATCAGGAGCGCATACGAAACCGACTTCGCCCGCATCGACCCCGCACAAGACAGCCAGAAGCAGATCATCGATGCCTTCCGGCCGTACCAGCCTCGCTCGCAGACCCAGCGCATGGTAATGCTGTTCCTCGCCTTGTGCCGGGAGGCAGGTATCAGCGTCAAGGAGGCGCCCCGTGAGCGCGCGATGGGAAGCGCAGCCCAGTCGGGGACGTCGCGTTCGGCAAATCGATCGGATACGGCACGGCAGCCAAAGCGAAAAGATCAGCGAGCGCGCGTGGGCGGCGATGGCGGGGCGCCCCTTACACCGACGCCAAATCTGCTGTTCACGGTCACGGACGAGGATGTCGGCGTCCTCACCGACGACGAATTCGCCTCCGTATGGGCGGCACTTGGGAAGGTGGCACGGGCCCGCGCTCTAGCGCGCAGCAGTCCGAGCACCGCTGCTCCGCCAAACCCCGCAGGCTCCGACTCCGACCGTGAGGAAGGTGAGTCGTGAGACAAGCCGGCCCCCGCCGCTGAGCTTGCAGGCTCGGCGGACGGGGGCCTAGCCCAGGGAGGACCGGCGGTGGCGTGCTGCTCACACAAGCCGCCGCGTCCTCCGCGTCGGGGTGGGCGCTGGTGCGCCGGGAGGCCCTTGACATGCTGCCCGGCGGGTTCGATCCCCGCACACTCCACTATCCACTGTATCGCTTAACGCGCGACGGGCGAAGCTTTGCTCTGCCCACCGGGGTTCAGCCATAAGCCACCACACGGCGCGGCTGAACCTTGTAGTCACCGGTACCACACGCAGATCGCAATGCCCGCGCGCCACGCGAGCTGTGCTGCCTTACCCCCAGTTGCATCATCGTCCAGCGACGAAGGTGCCCCTGCCCGGCACGGTGAAGATCACGCCTTCGTCGCGGAGCAGCGCCAGCGACCGCTTGACCGTCGCGGCCGACAGGCCCGTCTCGTCCGCCAGTTCCATGATCGACGGGACGCGCGGGCCGATCTCCCCGGCGCGGATCCGCTCGCGCAGCAGGCCCGCTAGCTGCACGTACGGGTGCTCCGGGGAGTCGGGATCGATCTTCACCCGGTCACAGTAGCCAGGCAGGCCACGGCCAAGCTAGGCCAGGTGAGATGAGCTATGATGTAGCGGGATGAGGCTAGCTGACCTAGGCTGAGCAGTTATGAGCCACGTCATCTGCCAGTTAGAGGGTCTGCTGCGCCGCTACGGCGAGCATTGGCAAATCCAGCAGGACGGCGAGGGCGGCGTCTGGACCGCGATCCGCCGCCCGACCCCGACAGCGCTGCATCTCCTTGTTGCCTATGACCTGACCGGCCTAGCCGCCAAGCTCGAAGCCACGCAGCAGCGCAAGCTCTAACCAGGCAGAATGATCTTGGCAGGTTTCGCCAATCGTTTCGTCAACCTTTCCTAGCGGCGCGGGTCGATGAGGATCTTGGGGCCCGGGCCCGCGCCGGGCGGGCGGGACCCGGCCAGCACGTCACCGACCTGGTCAAGCCCGACGGTGGCGGCGACCAGCGGCCGCGGATCCACCGATCCGGCGGCGTAGTGCCCGATCGCGGCGGCCAGCGCATGCGAGCCGCCCAGGATGCCGATGGCGGTCACGTCCTTCAGCACCATCGTCCGGGTGTCGACGGCACTGGGCAGGCCGGCCAGGCCGACGTAGACGATCCGCATGCCGGGCTCCACCAGATCCAGCGCGAGCGCCGGGAGGTCAGCGGCGTTGGAGCAGTCGATGACGGCATCGAACGCCAGCGCGGGCAGGCTGCTGGCCGCCCACGCGCCGGCCACCCCGAGCGCGGCGGCGAACCGGATCGACTCCGGCGTCTGCCCGAGCACGTGCACCTCGGCGCCGTGAGCCAGGGCGAACTGCGCGGCGAGCAGCCCGATGGTGCCCGGGCCGAGCACCAGCAGCCGGTCGCCGCTGCCGACGGCGGCGGCCCGCACCGCTCGCAGCGCGCTGCCGCCGGGCTCGGCCAGCGCCCCGGCCGCCGCATCGACCGAGGCGGGCAGTTCCCGCAGCGCGGTGACCGGGACGGCGAGCTGCTCGGCCAGCGCGCCCGGCCAGCCGCCGCGGATGCCGACCTCGGACCGGTCGGCGCAGACATGGTGCCGCCCGCCGCG
>WNGL01003753.1_pt1 | contig 25049 bp, 27 predicted proteins | sample 5400591 | NCBI WGS metagenome assembly WNGL01 (sample SAMN13153377, study PRJNA577476) | soil metagenome | isolation source: 80 cm soil or saprolite under Garry oak tree replicate 1 | place: USA:California | collected 2016-06-15 | reverse complement strand
GGCTCAATTTGCGCAAGTGAAAATTTTTAAGATTTTCAGGAGGAATTTGGTCGGAGCGCCGAGATTTGAACTCGGGACCCCCAGTCCCCCAGACTGGTGCGCTAACCGGGCTGCGCTACGCTCCGAACGATGAAGCGACTATAGTGATTGGCCATTTTGCCCGCAACATGCGCTCGCCATCGGCGACACCGCAACGTAAAGTGGCCATTGAGTCGGGCTCGCTCTCTCGTTCATCGGATCAATCTTGAAACGTCTTTACAGTGCCACCCAACATTCGCTGCGTGGACTCGCCGACGGCTTTAGAACCGAGCCGGCGCTACGCGACGAAGCCCTTCTCGTCGTAATAGGTTTGCCGCTCGGCCTCCTCGTCGCACCAAGCGGCGCCTGGTATGCCGGCATGATAGGCGCTTTGCTGGCCGTGCTCGCGATAGAATTCCTCAACACCGCCATCGAAAAACTCGCCGACCACGTCACGCGCGAGCAACACAAGGACATCCGGCGCATCAAAGATTTCGGTTCGGCGGCCGTGTTTTGCGGCCTCTGCCTGGCCGGAGTGGTGTGGCTGCTGGCGCTCGCGGTGCGTTGCGGATTGCTTGGATAAAGCTGTGCGGCCGGTGTTCTGACTTCACGACCGGTGACGCGGCGTGAACGGCGTTCCGCACATTTCACTTTAAAACAATGCAATTGCGCTCTCTGCGGCCGACAGGCGCGCCAAGATTTCACGGTATAATCGCGTTCGGCCAAGGAAAGTCCGTGACCAGCATTAAAGAGACGATCATCCGCGGTGGCCTGGAATCGCTCTATTTCACTGGCACCCATGTCGTATTGCGGCCGTTTGTCGGCGGGGTCGGCGCCATTCTGATGCTGCATCATGTGCGGCCGCCGCGGCCCGAGCGATTCCAACCTAACCGCTTGCTCGAAATAAGGCCGCGCTTCCTCACTCGTCTCGTTAAAGGTTTGCGCCGCTCAGGATTGGATTTAATTAGCCTCGACGAGATGCACCGCCGGATGGTCGATGGAGATTTCTCGCGGCGTTTCGTCTGCATCACCTTCGATGATGGTTATCGTGACACTCTGCAATGGGCATACCCCATTCTTAAGGAAGCAGGCGTGCCGTTTGCCATTTACGTGCCCACTAGCTTTCCCGATCGCCTGGGTGAATTGTGGTGGCTTGCGCTTGAAGCGGTGATCGCACGCAATGATCGCATTGGCCTAGTCATCAATGGACGCGATCGCAAATTCGACTGCCGTACAGTCGCTGAGAAGCGGGCGCTTTATGACGAACTTTATTTGTGGCTCCGCGATCGTACTACGGAAGCAGAAATGCGCGACATCGTGCGCAGACTGGCCGCGTTCTACCAGGTAGACGTCGCCGCGTTCTGCAATGAGCTGTGCATGGATTGGAGCGAGCTCGCGCAACTCGCGGCCGATCCGCTCGTCACTATCGGCGCCCATACTGTGAATCATCCGATCCTCATCAGGCTTTCCCAAGATGCGGCGCGGTCCGAAATGGAATTGAGCCGTTCGGTCATCGAAGCGGCTCTTGGCGTGAAACCTGCGCATTTGTCTTATCCGTATGGTGATCGCGGGGCCTGTGCTGCGCGCGAATTCGAAATCGCTGCTGAACTCGGTTTTAAGACTGCGGTGACAGCGCGCCCGGGCGTGCTGTTCGCCGGGCATACGCAAAACATAACGGCGCTGCCCCGCATACCGGTGGATGGCGACTACCAGCGGATGCGCTATCTCCGTGTCTTGCTGTCGGGCTCTGCCACCGCACTATGGAATGGATTTCGCCGCGTCGACGCAGCCTAGGCCGGACAGTACAGATTACAATCTCGATCCTGAACTTCGGTCGCTGGATCGCGGTGCGCTCATCCAGCTCACCAGTGGCATTGCCGGTACAATCCAGCCCAGCCCCGCAATCACATAATACGCGACCGATAGGAAGGCGTTGTCGCGGATTGCCGGGAACTGCGCGACGGCCATCGCCAACAGCGCCCAGGCCATCACCAAAACAAATAAAGCAAAGGCACCGATCAGTTTGCGCAGGCGCATCGGCGGGGCACAAAAAATGGCACGATAATTTCACGTGTTGCGAGGGCAGGGCGCAGCACTATATGGTCCTCGCATCGGCGACAAGACATGACGACAACTATTCAAGTGTCCCATCGGCGAGAATTGGATAATGCGCGCCTGATACGGCTATGGCTTTACGTCGTCGCCGCGCTTGTCTTCGCCATGGTCTTAGTCGGCGGCGCAACGCGTTTGACAGAATCCGGCCTGTCCATCACCGAATGGCAGCCCGTGACAGGTGTCGTGCCGCCGCTGAACGACGCGCAATGGCATGCAGAATTTGAAAAGTATCGGGCCACCCCGCAGTACCGGCAACTTAACGCCGGGATGAGCCTTGCCGCTTTCCAGACGATCTATTGGTGGGAATGGGCGCACCGGCTCATCGGACGCGTAATCGGTTTCGTATTCGTGCTGCCGTTCGCGTGGTTCCTCTGGCGCGGCTGGATTCCGCAACGCAAGCGAGCAGCACTATGGGTGATATTAGGACTCGGTGCGCTGCAGGGTGCGATCGGCTGGTGGATGGTTGCCTCCGGCTTAGCCGATCGCGTCGAAGTGTCTCAGTATCGATTGGCCGCGCACCTCGTTCTTGCCTGTCTGATCTACGCGGCCGTTCTCTGGACGGCATCTCGGTGGGAAGACGAGGGGCCTTCGCTGAGCCTCGCACACGCCACCAAAACCGACCGATGGATATTCGTCAGGTGCGGCGCCGTTGGACTGCTGGTGCTGGTGTTGCTCCAGATTTATCTGGGCGCTTTAGTCGCGGGGCTGCGCGCCGGATACGCATACAACACCTGGCCGCTCATCGACGGCGCTCTGGTGCCGCAGGGCGCGCGGCTGTTCTTCGACGTGCCGTTGTGGCGCAATTTTTTTGAAAATCCATTGACGGTGCAATTTGACCACCGGATTCTAGGCTATGCGATCTGGTTGCTCGCACTGCTTCATCTGTTCAATGTGACAAGGGTGACGAAAGCGGGTCCCTTGCTCACTGGCGCAGCGCTTCTTGCAATGGCGGTGACAGTACAGGCGGCGCTCGGTATCTGGACTCTGCTGGCTGTTGTGCCGCTGCCGCTCGCGATGATGCATCAGGCGGTGGCTATGGCGACACTGACATTCGCGGTCATTCACGCAGCGCGGGTGACACCGCGCCATGCGATGTGAGCGCGCGTGCTAGCGTCCTAGCCATAGAGGGACGCACATGAGTGAACTCGGCCGCCAGGTCCACTGGCAAAAGATTTACAAAGAAAGACGGGAACATCGGGTCAGCTGGTTTGAGGAACAGCCGACTATTTCGTTGGATCTCATTCATGCTGTTGGTGCAAAATCGGATTCGGCGATCATCGATATTGGCGGCGGCGCTTCGCGCCTGGTGGATGCGCTTGTCGATAGAGGTTTTCGGGACATCACCGTGCTTGATCTGTCTGAAAGTGGCGCTTCGATCGCAAGGGAACGTCTTGGGGAACATACGGCAATGGTGAAGTGGATTGTAGCAGATGTGACGCAGTGGCGGCCGTCTCGGCAGTATGACCTATGGCATGATCGCGCTACGTTTCATTTTTTGACCGAGGCGGCAGATCAGAATGCCTATGTCGAACACTTGATCACGGCGCTGCGGCCGGGAGGACACGCCATTATCGGCACGTTCGCAATCGACGGCCCAGAGCGATGCAGCGGCTTACCTGTGGTTCGCTACGATGCCGCAGCTCTATCCGCCGCTCTTGGGCGCACATTCGCGCTTATCGAAACACGCCGTCACGAGCATAAGACTCCGGCGGGTGTGATTCAGCGCTTTCAATTCAGCGTGTTCAAGCGCGTCTGACCGATCGGATAGGCTGCCGTTTACGCTGCGGCCAGTGCCTGGTCGAGATCGGCGATAAGGTCGTCTTTGTCCTCGATACCGATCGACAATCGCACGACGTCGGGCCCGGCGCCGGCCTGGATCTTTTGCGCGTCCGTCAGCTGACGATGTGTCGTCGAGGCCGGATGGATAATCAAGGAGCGGGTATCGCCGATATTGGCCAAGTGCGAGAATAATTGGACATTGGTGACCAAATTGACGCCAGCGTCATAACCAGCCTTCAGGCCGAAAGTGAAAACGGCGCCGGCGCCGAGCGGACAGTACTTTTTGGCGAGGTTGTGATAGCGGTCGCCCGGCAGTCCCGGATAGCTGACCCAGGCGACTTTGGGATGCGCCGCAATCCATTCAGCGACCGCTTGCGTATTCTCGCAGTGCTTTTGCATACGCAAAGGCAGCGTCTCGATGCCGGTCAGAATGAGAAAGGCATTGAACGGCGAGATGGAGGGTCCAATGTCGCGCAAGGCCAGCATTCGGCAGGCCATCGCAAAACCGAAATTGCCGAACGTTTCGTGCATCACCACGCCGTGATATTCGGGGCGCGGCTCGCACAGCATCGGATAGCGCCGTTCACGCGACCAGTTGAACGTGCCGCCATCGACGATCATACCGCCCATCGAATTGCCGTGCCCGCCGAGAAATTTCGTCAGCGAATGCACAACGATGTCGGCGCCGTGGTCGATCGGTTTGCAGAGATAGGGCGTCGCCAGCGTGTTATCGACGATATAGGGCACTCCCGCGCGACGTGCGATCTGTGCCACCGCCGCCATGTCGGTAATCACGCCGCCAGGATTGGCGATCGATTCCGTAAAGATCGCCTTGGTCTTCGGACTGATCGCTTTTTCGAAGGACGAAATGTCGTCGGGATCGGCCCATACCACGTTCCAATTGAAATTTTTGAATGCATGGTTGAACTGATTGATTGAGCCGCCATAGAGTTTCTTCGAGGCAACGAACTCATCGCCCGGCTGCAGCAAGCAGTGGAAAATCAAGACTTGTGCGGCATGGCCCGACGCCGTCGCCAGACCCGCTGTGCCGCCTTCGAGCGCCGCGACGCGCTCCTCGAGCACCGCGGTGGTGGGATTGCCAATCCGCGTATAAATGTTGCCGAAGGTTTGTAGTCCGAAGAGCGAAGCGGCGTGGTCGACGCTCTCAAATACATAAGAGGTCGTCTGATAGATCGGGGTGGCGCGGGCGCCGGTCGTCGGATCGGGCTGCGCGCCGGCGTGAACGGCAAGCGTGGCAAAGCCCGGGATACGTTCGTTCATCGTGTCTTCCTTTAGCCCGATCCTGATTGAAATAGCGGAAATGTGACCGGGCCGGTTTATAGGACCAGTCTACGCCGTCAAGGCGCGGTCATTGGCTTGTGTTAATGCGATTGCGTTATTGGGCGTGCGTTAATTGGGCTTGCCTTAAGGGCCTCAGAGCACGAAGCATAGCTCCGTCACTGGTAAGGCCGCCGCAAACTCGTGTTCGTATGATTTATCGTCGCTTTATTGATCGCTTTCCTGGCGTTGCACCCGGTCGGCCGCTGCGGTCGCGCCGCCAGGGGCGCTGCTGCGATTAAGCGACATGCGTTGCAGGCCGCCGATTGGCGGCCTCTTTGCGCTCAGCGTGCGGGTGTTGACACCGATCCACGCAATTTCCGACGACAGGCGACCATACTCAATTTTTGGGCAGCGATTCATGACCACCTTCATTCCGTTCGCTTCGGCGAGCGCCGCCGCTTCGTCGTTGCGCACACCCAGCTGCATCCAAATCACCTGCGGGTGCGGCTTGAGCAATAAAGCTTCCTGCACGATCGCCAGCGCATGTTTGGAAGCACGAAAAATGTCGACCATATCGATCGGCTCGGGAATGTCGCTTAATCGGGCGTAGATTTTCTGCCCAAGCATCGTTTCTCCGGCATGACCGGGGTTGACGGGAATCATGCGGTAGCCGCGTTCGAGAAGATATTTGAACGCGAAATAGCTTGGCCGATTGTCCTTCTCCGAAGCGCCGACCATCGCGATCGTCTTCACGGTATTGAGAATGCCGCGAATATAGTCGTCGGAATAAGCATCGTGGTTCATCGTCAGCGCTCGAGGTCTCGCGGGGTTGGGTAATTTGTTCACCGGTCTTTTCAGTGTCTTTTTTAGCGGTCTTGCCATTTTGCGTCGCGTTTTTCGATGAAGGCGCTGATACCTTCCTCGGCATCGCGCGCCAGCATGTTCTCGACCATCACTTTGGAGGCATAGTCGTAAGCGTCGGCCAGCGGCATTTCAGCCTGCCGGTAGAACGCTTCCTTGCCAATCTTGACCGTGAGTGTCGATTTACCTGCGATCTTTGCTGCGAGCTTGAGTGCCGCCGCGCGCTCCTCGCCGGCCGGTACGACCTCATTGACCAAACCGATGCGCGCCGCCTCCTCAGCGGAGATCAAATCGCCGGTCAGCAGCATCTGCATCGCGCGTTTGCGCGAAACGTTCCGGGAAAGGGCGACCATCGGCGTCGAACAGAACAAGCCGATATTGACCCCTGGTGTTGCAAACTTCGCCGCGTGCGACGCGATCGCTAAATCGCAACTAGCGACGAGCTGACACCCCGCCGCCGTCGCGGTCGCATGGACGGCAGCGATCACCGGCTGCGGCAGCGTCACGACTTGCTGCATGACCCGACTGCACAGGCTCATGACGTGCTTGAAATAGGCGCGGCCACGGTCCTCGTCCGAGCGATGCGCGTTGAGCTCCTTGAGGTCGTGTCCGGCCGAGAAGGCGGCGCCGTTGGCGGCGATCACCACGACGCGGACCGTTCGGTCGTGGGCAACGGCCGAAAGCGCGTCGCTAAGAGCCTCCAACAGCGCCACGAGGGGGCGGAGCTTGCGGCGGCGGCAGCACGGGCGCTCATGGTCTAACTCTTGGCTATCTAGCTCTTGGCTATCTGGCTCTTGGGCTATCAAAACTCTTGCAGATTTTGCGATCAGCCGCCGGCATTGTATCGAACCAGATGAGGGCATGCAGCCATGGTCGATCACGGAAAAATGGCCGATTCCGGAAAAGCTGACGCAATGTCGACCGACGCGATAGAGATGGCGGCTCCTGCGATAACGCGCAAGGAGCTTATCGATCGGCTCGGTGTCGAATTCCCAGAGGCGTCGCATGCTGTGGGGGATTACGAAATCGAGGAGCTATGGCGCGGCGGCTGTCGGTTGCGGCAGCGTTACGACAAACGCGCTTTGCGACCCGGCGGTACGCATGCCGGCGCTACGATGATGGCGCTCGGCGACTTCGCGACCTATATCGCGGTGCTGTCGGCGATCGGCTGGGTGCCGCTCGCAGTCACCACCAATCTAACGATCAATTTCCTGAAGAAACCGCCGGCACGCGACCTTGTGGCGGAAGCACGCTTGCTCAAGCTCGGCAAACAGCTTGCGGTGGGCGAAGTCTCCATTCGTGCCGACGACGATGACGAACTTGTCGCTCACGTGACCTCGACTTATTCGATCCCGCTCCGGTAAAATAATACCATCAGCACAAGTTACTGATAAACAATAGCATTATCAGCCTAGTTGACGCCGCGGGCCGGTTCGGCTTAAAAGCCGTTCGCCGCTGCGAACACCCCTCTCTGGATGGATACAACCATGACAACCTATTCGGCAAAGCCTGCCGAGGTCGAGAAGAAGTGGGTGATGATCGATGCCGACGGTCTTGTCGTCGGCAGATTAGCTTCACTGGTCGCTTTACGGCTGCGCGGCAAGCACAAGCCTACTTTTACGCCGCATGTCGACTGCGGCGACAATGTCATCGTAATCAATGCGTCGAAGGTGGTGCTTACCGGGCGCAAGGTGCAGCAGAAAATCTATTACAAGCACACCGGTTATATCGGCGGGATCAAGGAGCGCTCGGCCAAGTCAATTCTGACCGGCCGCTTTCCCGAGCGGATCGTCGAGAAGGCCGTCGAGCGCATGTTGCCGCGCGGCCCGCTCGGCCGCCGCCAGCTCGGCAACCTACGAGTTTATCCAAACGCCGAGCACCCACACCAAGCGCAGCAGCCGGAAACGCTCGATATCGCCGCGATGAATCGCAAGAATAAGAGGACTGCTTAATGGCCGAGACGATACAGACACTTGAAGAGCTGTCTTCGCTCAAGCCCGCCGCGGCGCCACAGCCGCCCCAATACGTTCAGAAGCTCGACAAGCAGGGCCGCGCCTATGCCACCGGCAAACGCAAGGACGCGGTAGCGCGGGTCTGGATAAAGACGGGCGACGGCAAGATCGTGATCAACGATCGGCCGGTGGAAAGCTATTTTGCTCGCCCGGTTCTGCGAATGATGATTCAGCAGCCGCTCGTTGCATCAAATCGTCAGGGTCAATACAACGTTGTGTGCACCGTATCCGGCGGCGGCCTGTCCGGTCAGGCCGGGGCCGTACGCCACGGTCTTTCCAAAGCGCTGCTGCGGTATGAGCCAGACCTGCGCGCCGTACTCAAGCGCGGCGGCTTCCTCACCCGCGATCCACGCGTCGTCGAGCGCAAGAAATACGGCCGCGCCAAAGCGCGGCGCAGCTTCCAATTCTCGAAGCGTTAAACGAGGAGGCGTTCCGCCGCGTCGCTCGAGCGGCGGCCGAACAGATCCGGCTTCGCAATGCCAGAGAAGCCGCAGCGCTAGAAAAACGCCAGTGTGCGGATCTCGATGCTTTCGCGCGGCCGCGCATGAGGCGGCGACGTCGGATCGTCGAAGGCAGTGTGCGCGGTCCAGCGCGCGCGGCCGTCTTTCATCGAATCGAACACCTTGAATATGTACGCCTCTTCGCGCCGCATCCGCGGGAACCAATACCACTTGTGTGCTGGATTGTATTTGATCGCATAGGTCTGGCCGATGCGTCCGGGTGCGCGCCGCTCTGACACAATCATATCCTGCGGCGACAGCGTTTGCGCATCTGCCATGGCAAGCGGATAAGTCTCCACCGGGTGGCGGATCGGCCGCCAAACCTGGATGATCGCGAAGCGCCGCTGCAACAATTCTTCGGCTTCGTCCGGCAAGATGTCGCGCACGCGCTGCGGGGCCGACCATTCCGTATAATCGTTGTGAACGCGGCGCACGACCTCTCGGATTCCCTTTGACTCGCGCAGTTCGTCATCGGCGGTGCGCAGTGTGTGGTCGAACACGACGACCCGCTTGGCGCCGCTTTCGGCTTTGATCAGGGCCGCCATCTCCGGATAGTAGACCCCTCGGATTTCATCCTCGTCGTAGAACTCCTTGACTTTGGTATTGTGGCGCACGAAGCGAAAGCCGTGACGATCCAACACAAAATCCTTCACATGCGGACGGCCGTTGTGAATAGTCACACGGCGCGGATCGGGCTTGCCGCCCGAACGCTTGTCGCTGCCGCCGGGACTGGCGACGATCGTAAAAACCTTGCTGCCGTCGTCCACGATGTAGTTGAGCGTCGCCTCAATTTGGTCAGGCGCGACATCGAGCGTTGCGGTCTGGGCTGCAGCTTGCGCCATGGTGAAACTCCTTGTGGTTGGCTCAATTTAGACATCCGGACCGCTCAAGTGAAGCGTGAAGCGCTGCGGCAGCAGGTCGAATGGAGAAAAATTCATGCCTGTTTTGCCGGCCGATGCTGGGTGCCGCAGCCGATTGCGCTTCATTTGAGCAAAGAAAAAGGGCGCCAGGGGCGCCCCTTTAAGTTTGCATCGCCATGGCAATGCAGCGAGGATACTCGTGGCGACGCTTACGCGGAGTAATACATCTCGAACTCGACTGGATGCGGCGTGTGCTCGAAGCGAATGATCTCGCTCATCTTCAGTTCGATATAGCTGTCGATGAAATCGTCATCGAAGACGCCGCCCGCTTTGAGGAAGTCACGGTCCTTGTCCAAATTGCCGAGCGCTTCGCGCAGGCTGCCGCACACCGTCGGGATCTTTTTCAGTTCTTTCGGCGGCAGATCATAAAGGTCCTTGTCGGTCGGCTCGCCGGGATTGAGCTTGTTCTTGATGCCGTCGAGCCCGGCCAAGAGCATCGCGGCAAAGCCGAGATAAGGGTTGCAAAGCGGATCAGGATAACGCACTTCGACGCGCTTTCCTTTCGGCGACGACGCCAGCGGAATGCGGCATGAAGCCGAACGGTTGCGCACCGAATAGGCCAGCAGCACCGGCGCCTCGAATCCGGGTACGAGCCTCTTGTAGGAGTTCGTCGTCGGATTGGTGAACGCGTTGATGGCGCGGGCGTGCTTCAAGATACCGGCGATGTATTGCAGGCATGTATCGGAAAGGTCGGCATATTTATTGCCGGCGAACAGCGGCTTGTCGCCCTTCCAAATCGATTGGTGGCAGTGCATGCCCGAACCGTTGTCGCCATAGATCGGCTTCGGCATGAAAGTAGCGGTCTTGCCGTAGACCTGCGCCACCTGCTGGATGCAGTATTTATAGATCTGCATCCGGTCGGCCATCTGAACCATCGGCGCGAATTTCATGCCGAGCTCGTGCTGCGCCGAGCCCACCTCGTGGTGGTGTTTCTCGACCTTGACGCCCATCCGCGCCATGGCCGCGAGCATTTCCGAGCGCATGTCCTGCGCCGTATCGAGCGGCGGCACTGGGAAATAGCCTTTCTTGAAACCTATGTGATGGCCGAGATTGCCACCTTCGTAATCGGTGTCGGAATTGGTCGGAAACTCGACGGAATCGACGCGATATCCGACGTTGTAGGGCGTGGCGGAAAACTTCACGTCATCGAAGATGAAGAATTCGGCTTCCGGTCCAAAGAATACGGTGTCGCCGATACCCATCGATTTAACCAGACCGGCCGCTTTCCTGCAGATCGAGCGCGGATCGCGGTTGTAAGGCTCTCCGGTCAGCGGTTCGAGCGTGTCGCAAATCAGGACGAGCGTCGTCTCGGCAAAGAATGGGTCGATGCAGGCGCTTTCCGGATCGGGCATCAGTTGCATGTCCGACTCGTGGATCGCCTTCCAGCCGGCGATAGAGGAGCCGTCGAACATGATGCCTTCGGCAAACGTGTCTTCGTCGAACGTCGTGATGTCGCAGGTGACGTGCTGCCATTTGCCGCGCGGATCGGTGAATCGAAAGTCGACGTATTTCACGTCGTTGTCCTTGATCATCTTCATGACATTCTTAGGCGTCGTCATGTTATGCGTACCCTTTCGTAGTGCTGTTGGATGCCTCGCCGTACTGGTTATTCCCGCTTACGGCCAGGCGGCGCAAGCAATGGGACCAGCAATTCAGATGGCGTCGAGCCCGGACTCCCCTGTCCTGATCCGGATCGCTTCTTCGATGTTTGAGACGAAGATCTTGCCGTCGCCGATCCGCCCAGTCTGAGCGGCGCGCCGGATCGCCTCGATGGCTTTTTCAACCATGTCGTCACCGAGCACAATCTCGATTTTCACTTTCGGCAAAAAATCGACCACGTACTCCGCCCCCCGGTAGAGTTCGGTGTGGCCCTTCTGCCGACCGAATCCCTTGGCTTCGGTGACTGTGATTCCTTGCAGACCGACTTCCTGCAGTGCCTCCTTCACCTCATCCAGCTTGAACGGTTTGATGATCGCCTCGATTTTTTTCATCGCGTCCCGCCTCCCGGCTCCCGAACGGCCAGAATCCGCCCTGGAACCGACCCTTGGTTAGCAGGTCCCGTGCCAATGCCGCTCGTGCCGGAAATTCTCATTGCGATCAGGCGCTTGTGGTGGGAATGACCGATCGCTGCGGGATCGCGGAACCAAGCTTAGCTGATAAAGTAGGCAGCCTGCCTACAAAGTTGTCAACGTCAGGCGAGCCAAATAGCGCGTTGTGCAGCGTTCGCGCAATCAGACGTTCGGATATTGTGCCCCTGAATGATCGAGATCCTCACCAATGCCGAAATGGCCGAAGCCGACCGGTTGACCATAGCCGGCGGTGTTGCCGGCCTAACCCTGATGGAAAATGCGGGCAGCGCGGTCGCTGAAACGGTCGCCGCAAGGTTGCCTATCGGCAGTCGGGTCGCCGTCCTCGCCGGCCCAGGGAACAACGGCGGCGACGGTTTTGTCGCCGCCAGGCAGCTCGTGAAAAGAGGCTATGCGGCGACCATTTTGCTGGTCGGTGCCCCGGAACAGTTGAAGGGCGACGCCGCGGCTTCGGCAAAGGCGTGGGATGGGCCGATCGCTGCCGCAGTGCCTGCAGGGCTCGCAGGCGCCGATATCGTCGTCGATGCGCTGTTTGGTGCCGGCCTCGACCGGCCGGTCGATGGCGTTGCGCGTGCGATGATCGAGGCCGTCAATGCGCAGGGAGCGCCGGTGGTCGCAGTGGATCTGCCGAGCGGCATCAATAGCAATTCCGGCGCCGTGATGGGAGTTGCCGCCAGGGCCGCGCAGACGGTTACGTTTTTTCGCAAGAAGCCGGGCCATCTCCTGATGCCGGGTCGCGCTTATTGCGGGGCGACGTCGGTTGTCCCGATCGGCATTGCCGACGCCGTGCTGACGCGCATCGCTCCACGCACATTCGAGAACGTTCCCGAACTGTGGCGTCGAACGTTTCCAGTGCCCCGTCCGGAGGGCCATAAATACCTTCGCGGCCATGTGGTGGTCGTCTCCGGCCCATCGTGGTCGACCGGCGCAGCGCGGCTTGCCGCACGGGGCGCATTGCGCGCCGGTGCGGGGCTCGTCACCATTGCAAGCCCGCGCGAGGCGCTCGCCGTCAACGCCGCAGCGAATCTCGCGGTTATGGTGCGGCCGGTGGACGGCGCGGCCGAACTGGCGCGCTTTCTCGCTGACCCACGGTTCAACGCGCTCGCGCTCGGTCCCGGTCTCGGCGTTGGCGAGCAAACTTGCGAGCTCGTTTTGGCGGCGCTTGCCGGCGAACGTGCGGTGGTTCTCGACGCCGACGCGATCACAAGCTTTGCCGAGGCGCCGCAACGGCTCGCTGGGGCACTCAAGGCAAGAGGCGACAAGCCCACGGTGCTCACACCCCACGAGGGCGAATTTTCGCGCTATTTCCATGGGTTGGACGAACAAACTAAAGCCGGGTCGAAACTCGACGGGGCACGCCTTGGGACGGAGCTGACGGGCGCGGTGGTTTTGCTCAAAGGCGCCGACACGGTTGTGGCGGCGCCGGACGGCCGCGCCTCAATCGCAGCCAATGCGCCGGCCTACCTGGCGACTGCCGGCGCCGGCGACGTGTTGACCGGAATCGTGACGGGCTTGCTGGCTCAAGGCATGCCGGCTTTCGAGGCGGCATCGGCGGCGGTTTGGCTTCATGGCGAGGCCGCCCGCGCGTTCGGCCTCGGACTAATTGCTGAGGACATCCCAGAAATGCTGCCGGGGGTGTATTGCGCCTTCCTCGGCTAGGCCTATCGTTTGGCTATTTTATAGTGGCCGGTGCGTCCTAGATGATATAAGCGCGCCGGGCCGCCCTACGCGTCGCGGGCGTGGCGGAATTGGTAGACGCGCGGGACTTAGAATCCCGTGACGAAAGTCGTGGGGGTTCGAGTCCCTCCGCCCGCACCAACTCGGGCGGTTTCTCCAGGACTTGGTCCAGGACTTGGCGAGATTTGCCGAAAAAGGCGATAGATTTCGGTCCGAATGGGCCGTGAAGAGTAGTGCCGATGCAAGTAACTGAAACCGCCGCTGCCGGCCTCAAGCGCGAATATCGCGTCGTCGTTCCGGCTACCGATCTTGAAGCCAAGGTCAATGCCCGGCTCGATGATCTCAAAGGGCGCGTGCAGCTCAGGGGTTTTCGGCCGGGCAAGGTTCCGGTCGCCCATCTCAAGCGCCTTTACGGCAAATCGGCGATGGCTGAGGTGATCGAAGCCGCGGTCCGCGAGGCCAATTCAAAGATCGTCACCGAGCGCGGCTTCAAACTTGCCACCGAGCCCAAAATTGTCCTGCCGCCAGAAGAAGGCGCCGTCGAGGGCATCATCGCTGGAAAGGCCGATCTGGCTTACACGGTCGAAATGGAGATCGTGCCGCCGATTGCGCTTACCGATTTCAAGACCATCAAGCTCGATCGGCTCACGGCTCCAGTCGAGGATGCCGAGCTCGATAAGGCCTTGCAGACGATCGCCGAGCAGAGCCGTCCGTTCAACGACAGTGCCGATGCGCCGGCAGGGCAGGGCGATCGTGTCACGCTTTCCTTTCAGGGCACGATCGACGGTGCGCCGTTTGAGGGCGGTTCTGGCGATGACGTGGCTCTAGTGCTCGGCTTGGGTCAGTTCATTCCCGGCTTTGAGGAGCAGCTCCTCGGAATCAAAGCCGGCGAGAGCCGATCCGTGAATGTCAAATTTCCCGAGAATTACCGTGTGTCGGCGCTCGCTGGCAAAGACGCGGTTTTCTCAGTCAGCGCGAAGAAAGTCGAAGCGCCGGGCTCGGTCACTGTCGACGACGATTTTGCCAAGACGCTCGGGCTGGAATCGCTAGCAAAGCTTCGCGACGCAGTGCGCGAACGTATCCAGCGGGAGCATGCCGCGGCTTCACGCCAGAAGATCAAGCGCGCGCTACTTGATCAGCTCGATGTCCGGCACAAATTCGACCCGCCGCCGACGCTGGTTGAGGAAGAATTCAACAACGTCTGGTCCACAATCGAGAACGACCTAAAGCAGCAAGGCCGCACTTTCGCGGACGAGGGAACCGACGAGGAAAAGGCACGGCAGGAGTATCGAGCCATCGCAGAACGACGGGTGCGGCTTGGCCTCGTTCTCGCGGAGATCGGCGAGAAAAACAGTATAAAGGTTACGGATGAACAGCTGACCCAGGCGATCGTCGCTCAGGCCAGAATGATGCCCGGTCAGGAACAGCAGGTGTGGGACTATTACCGCAACAATCCGGCTGCTCTAGCCGCCGTACGGGCGCCACTGTTCGAGGACAAAGTGGTCGACTTCCTCCTTGAACTAGCCGATGTCACCGAAAAGCAGGTTTCGCGGGAGGAGCTCTTCAAGGAAGAGGAGGACTGAGGCCAGTGTGGCGCTTAGGCTGCAAAGGGTTACGTCTTGCCACAGCGATTTCTAAGCATATCTGCGATGGCGGAAAGGTCATACCCAGCCCAACATCCCGCGGCGGCTTTCGACAAACCGCCCCGACTCAAGTCACATGACCTAACCGGCTGGCCCATAAGGCCCGCTTGGACCCAGCTAGCCACGTCACGTGACCAAACTTAGGTCAGTAATTCAGGTGAGCCATGCGCGATCCTAAGGACACCTACATGAACTATCTGGTTCCGATGGTGGTCGAACAGACCAACCGGGGGGAGCGGGCCTACGACATCTACTCGCGGCTGCTCAAAGAACGGATCATCTTCATTACTGGGCCGGTCGAAGACGGGATGGCCTCGCTGGTGGTCGCACAACTCCTGTTCCTCGAGGCCGAGAATCCGAAAAAAGAAATTTCTATGTACATCAATTCGCCAGGCGGGGTGGTGACCTCGGGGCTGGCGGTCTACGACACAATGCAGTTCATCCGTCCCGCGGTTTCGACCCTGTGCACGGGGCAGGCTGCGTCTATGGGCTCGCTCTTGCTTGCCGCCGGCGCCAAGGATTTGCGTTTTGCGCTCCCCAACGCCCGGATCATGGTGCATCAGCCATCTGGTGGGTTCCAGGGCCAGGCCACGGATATCATGCTGCACGCCCAAGAGATTTTGAACCTGAAGCGGCGGCTCAATGAAATCTACGTCAAACATACCGGTCAGCCGCTCAAGAAGATCGAAGACGCCTTGGAACGGGACATGTTTCTTACCGCCGACATGGCCAAGGAATTCGGTCTTATCGACAAGGTAATCGAGAAGCGGGCGGAGGAACCCAGCCTCAAATCGGAGCCGATCCTCAAGGGGGTCAGCTAGCCGCAGGCAGCGCCTCGAAACGGACTGATTCGGCCGCTGCAGGTGTTAGTTCCTGAGCCGGGTCAAGCGTTTTCTCGGTCCTGTGATCCAGAAACCACAGCGGTGCAAAGTCGCGTTATCGTTAATGGATTCTTGATTGGCACGCCATTAGCATGTCAGCTTGCGCCGGAGGGCTTGGCGTTGGCACTTTGGCGATAACGCGAGTCGCTCCAAGAAAGCTGAGGTCGGTGCTACGAAATCTTAGCCGCGCGCTTCCTAGGATGCTTGTGGAGGCGCGGCAGTGGCGAAGACGGAGAATGGAATGAGCAAGGTTGGTGGCGGCGATTCAAAGAACACGCTGTACTGCTCGTTCTGCGGCAAAAGCCAGCACGAGGTGCGCAAGCTTATCGCCGGCCCTACTGTCTTCATTTGCGACGAATGCGTTGAACTTTGCATGGATATCATTCGCGAGGAGAACAAGTCCTCGCTGGTGAAGTCCCGTGATGGCATTCCCACCCCGCGCGAAATTCGCAAGGTTCTCGATGACTACGTCATCGGCCAGGATCACGCCAAAAAGGTGCTCTCGGTTGCCGTTCACAATCACTACAAACGGCTCAACCATCAGAGCAAGCACAACGACGTCGAACTGGCGAAGTCGAACATATTGCTGATCGGCCCGACCGGTTCGGGCAAGACCCTGCTGGCGCAGACGCTGGCGCGCATCCTCGATGTGCCGTTCACGATGGCAGATGCCACCACACTGACCGAAGCGGGCTATGTCGGTGAGGATGTTGAAAACATCATTTTGAAATTGCTGCAATCGGCCGACTACAACGTGGAGCGTGCACAGCGTGGCATCGTTTACATCGACGAGATCGATAAGATTTCGCGCAAATCCGACAATCCCTCGATTACCCGCGACGTCTCGGGCGAGGGCGTGCAGCAGGCCTTGCTGAAAATCATGGAAGGCACGATCGCCAGCGTGCCTCCGCAAGGCGGCCGCAAGCATCCGCAGCAGGAATTCCTGCAAGTGGACACGACGAACATTCTGTTCGTCTGCGGCGGCGCATTTTCCGGACTTGAGAAAATCATCTCCGCGCGGGGCCGTTCCACCTCGATCGGCTTCGGCGCGAAGGTAATGGCACCTGAGGATCGCAAGCAGGGCGAAATCTTCCGCGATGTCGAGCCGGAGGACTTGTTGAAGTACGGCCTCATCCCGGAATTCGTCGGCCGGCTTCCCGTCGTCGCGACCTTGGAGGATCTCGACGAAGCCTCGCTCAAGCGCATTCTGACTGAACCCAAGAACGCTCTGGTGAAGCAATATCAGCGCATGTTCGAAATGGAGACGGTCGATTTGACGCTTGCCGAAGAGGCGCTCGCCGCGATCGCGCGCAAGGCGATCGACCGCAAGACCGGCGCCCGCGGCTTGCGCTCGATCATGGAAAACATTCTGCTCGACACCATGTTCGATTTGCCGAGCCTCGAAGGCGTCGAGGAAGTGGTGATCTCACGCGAAGTGGTCGAGGGCAGCGCCAGGCCGCTTTACATCTACGCCGACCGCTCCGATCGTGCCGGGGACGCCGGCGGGGCGAGCGCCTGAGGGGTGGGCAAAGCCCGCACCCGCGATTCGCTGTGCGGCCGGTTGCTCCGATCCAAAACTAGTCGAATTTGCCCCAAAAACCGGGCTTTCTTGACAGGGTTGAGGCGCAACGCCACCTATAGTGTGCGGGCGATAACAAAGTACGACAAATTGCGTGGAATAGACCGGGCAGCGAACGAATCTTCGTCAGTGTTCGTTGTCTCGATCGCGGGCAGTCCGTAGGCGGCAGCGCAATCAGCGGGTCGCGGGACGGGAGTGCCCAAAGAAAAAGGAAGTGGGCCATGACAACCGCCAAACCAAAGCCGCTCCTGACCGACGAAAGCCGCGCCTATCCGGTGCTGCCACTGCGGGATATCGTTGTTTTCCCGCACATGATCGTTCCGCTCTTCGTCGGCCGCGAAAAGTCGATCAAGGCGCTCGAAGAAGTCATGCGCTCCGATACGTTCATTCTGCTGGCAACCCAGAAGAACGCGTCGGACGACGATCCCGCTACTGACGCCATTTACAGTGTGGGCACGCTGGCGAGCGTCCTGCAACTGCTCAAGCTGCCGGACGGCACCGTCAAGGTGCTGGTCGAGGGCGCTGCGCGCGCGCAAGTCAAGAAATACACCGATCGCGAAGATTATTTCGAAGCCGAGGCGGTTGTCGTGGCGGATTCTTCCGGCGATCAGGTCGAAGCCGAAGCAATGGCACGATCGGTCGTCAACGAGTTCGAAGGTTATGTGAAGCTGAACAAGAAGGTCTCGCCGGAAGTGATCGGCGTCGTTCAGCAGATCGAGGACTATGCCAAGCTGGCCGACACGGTCGCTTCGCATCTGGCCGTCAAAATTCCCGACAAGCAGATGATCTTGGAGACGCCCAGCGTCACTGAGCGCCTGGAGAAGGTGCTCGGCCTGATGGAGAGCGAGATCTCAGTTCTGCAAGTGGAAAAGCGCATCCGCACGCGGGTCAAGCGTCAGATGGAGAAGACGCAGCGCGAGTACTACCTCAACGAGCAGATGAAGGCGATCCAGAAGGAGCTCGGGGACGAGGACGGCAAGGATGAGCTCGCCGAGCTTGAAGAGAAGATCAAGCACACGAAGCTGTCCAAGGAAGGACGCGAGAAGGCGCAACACGAGCTTAAGAAACTGCGCCAGATGTCGCCGATGTCGGCGGAAGCCACCGTCGTGCGCAATTACCTCGACTGGCTGCTGTCGATTCCGTGGAACAAGAAGTCGAAGATCAAGAAAGATCTGGCGCTCGCCGAACAGATTCTTGATGCCGACCACTTCGGTCTCGAGAAGGTCAAAGAGCGCATCGTCGAGTATCTGGCCGTCCAGCAGCGCGCCAACAAACTGACTGGCCCGATCCTTTGTCTGGTCGGCCCGCCCGGCGTCGGCAAGACCTCGCTTGGCAAGTCGATCGCCAAAGCGACCGGACGCGAGTTCGTCCGCGTTTCGCTCGGTGGCGTGCGCGACGAGGCCGAGATCCGCGGCCACCGGCGAACCTATATCGGGTCGATGCCGGGCAAGATCATTCAGTGCATGCGCAAGGCGAAGACCTCGAACCCGCTATTTCTGCTCGACGAAGTTGACAAGATGGGCGCCGATTTCCGCGGCGATCCATCGTCGGCGCTGCTCGAAGTGCTCGATCCCGAGCAGAACCACGCTTTCAACGACCACTATCTCGAGGTCGATTACGATCTGTCTCACGTGATGTTCATCACGACGGCGAATACGCTCAACATTCCGCCGCCGCTGATGGATCGCATGGAGATTATTCGTATCGCTGGATACACCGAAGACGAGAAGGTCGAGATCGCGCGCAAGCACCTCATTCCGCACGCGGTCGTCAAGCATGGTCTCGGGCCGGACGAATGGTCGGTCGATGACCAAGCATTGCTGACGATCATCCGGCGCTATACCCGCGAAGCGGGCGTCCGCAACCTGGAACGTGAGCTCTCAACCCTGATCCGCAAGGCGGTCAAGGAGCTCACGATCTCGAAGAAGCAATCGGTCCAGGTCACCGACGGCGTGCTGGGCGAATATCTCGGCGTGCCGAAGTTCCGCTTCGGCGAGGTCGAGGACGAGGATCAGGTTGGTGTTGTCACCGGCTTGGCCTGGACGGATGTCGGCGGCGAGCTGCTCACCATCGAAGCCGCCATGATGCCCGGCAAGGGCAAGATGACGGTGACCGGCAATCTGCGCGATGTGATGAAGGAATCGATCTCCGCAGCCGCGTCTTACGTCCGCATGCGCGCTGTGGCTTTCGGCATCGAGCCGCCGTCGTTCGACAAGCGCGACATCCACGTTCACGTGCCGGAAGGCGCAACGCCGAAGGATGGACCTTCGGCAGGCGTCGCCATGGTGACGGCGATCGTCTCGGTGATGACCGGTATCCCGGTGCATCGTGACGTCGCCATGACCGGCGAGATCACGCTGCGCGGCCGGGTGCTGCCGATTGGCGGGCTGAAGGAGAAGCTGCTTGCCGCGCACCGCGGCGGCATCAAGACCGTGCTCATTCCAGAAGAAAACGCCAAGGATCTGGTCGAGATCAACGACAGCATCAAGAGCGGACTCGACATCATTCCGGTGTCGCGGATGGACGAGGCCCTGGCGCGCGCCCTGGTGCGCAAACCGGAACCGATCGTCTGGGAGGAAGCGGCGGCGAAGCCCGTCGATGTTCCCGAACCCGCCGTGGTGGAGGAGGATTCTTCCGGTCTTACGGCCCACTGACTACGATTATGTCGGTTAAGGCGGCGCCCGGTTGGCGCCGCCTTTGTTTTTTGGAGCGGAGCTTTTTTCGGGTGCGTGGGTGGATATTGGCCGATGCTCGAAGTTTCGCTAGAAATTCGGCCGCAGGCGGGCGGCACCGCAGTGCTGGCCCAGGCATGGAAGTTGAGGAAAACGCGTGCGCAACTTCGTTCGTCCGATCGTCCGCTGCATCCCTCTCGCGATCTTCGGACTTATTCTGAATGCGGCACTGGCCGCCGAAGATTTCCCGCTCACCGGCAACTACACCCAGAATGTCGCCTGTAAGGGCGATGGCAGCGATCCGGCCACGGCAAAGGTTACGATTTCACCGCAGGAGATCGTCTCCAATGTCGGGGTTTGCACCATTCTTGACAAGAAGAAGGACGGCCGCAGCATCTCGGCCCACGTCGAATGCAAATTCGCCGGCGGACCGCTGATTGGCGACGTCACCTTCACCCCGCGGCCCGACAATACGATAGAATTCGTCGACCGCAATATGACTTACAAGGCAGTGCTGTATCGCTGTCCGCAATAAGCGCGCGGTGATAGCGCGCAATCGTGTGCGCATTTCCTATCCCTAGGATGGAGTTCAGGCATGAGTCACTATCGCGGTCTGCAGGGCGAGCCGGTGATGTTCCGCGGCCATAACGGGGATCAGGGCGAAGCCTATTACGCAAGACCGATCGGCAGTGGGAAATACCCTGGAGTGGTGGTCATCCATCACCTTCCCGGATGGGACGAATGGATTATTGAGGTCGTGCGCAAATTTGCCCATCACGGTTATGCAGCGATATCGCCGCATCTGTATTTCCGTGAAGGTTCGGGCAGCCCGGACGATATCGGGGCGCGCGTGCGCGCCGCTGGCGGGGTCGCCGACGCGCAAGTCATGGGTGACGTCGCCGGCGCCATGGCCTATTTGCGCGCGCAGCCCAATGCCAACGGCAGGATCGGCGTGATCGGATTTTGCTCAGCCGGCCGCCATTGCTATCTCGCCGCCTGCACGCTTTCCGGAATCGACGCCGCGGTGGATTGCTGGGGCGGCAATGTCATTGTCGATAATCCGAAAGACCTCAACGACAAGCGACCGGTCGCGCCGATTGATCTAAGCGAGAAGCTGAGTTGTCCACTCCTTGGCATTTTCGGTAACGACGACGCCAACCCGACGGCCGATCAGGTGAACAGGACCGAGGCGGTGCTCAAGCGCCTTGGCAAGAATTACGAATTCCATCGCTACAATGGCGCCGGGCATGCGTTCTTCAACACAACGCGCGACGCATACCGGCCCGAACAGGCGCTGGACGGCTGGAAGAAAGTGTTTGCTTTCTTCGAACGGCATCTTGCGGCTTCCGCAACCCGCATCGCCGCCGAATAACGCGATGCCATTGGCCGCAAACAACCAGGACCTCGCCATGTGCTCTTACATCGTCGAAAAAACCGCTCTCTGCGGCAGCGCCAAAGGCCGCAAAGGCAGGATGCGGATCGATACCGCGAATGTCTATCATTCGACGCTGGATCACGTGCTGGCCATCGATTTCACCAATGAAGGCGAGGGCGGCCGCGATCGGGTGGCGATTGAATTGAGCGCCGATTCCGCACGCGCTTTGGTGGAGCGCATTCTTGCGGCGCTCGCCAGCGGTGAGATAGCGCATGGCAAGCCGGCGCCGGCTTCGGCGAATGCGCCGGTGGTTGCGATGTAATTCTGATACAATGACGGCGCGCCTGCGCGCGCTCAGACGGGGAGGGGACTACGATGAAACTTTTCGCCTATCTTTTGGCAATCGTTTGCGCCATTGCCGCGATTCTCTACTTCACGATGCAAGCCGGCTCACTGCCGACCTTCATGCCCGGTTACGCTCCGGGCTCCTCGCGTATCCATACCACCCACGCCATTGCCGCGACGATTGCCGCGGTCGTCCTTGTCGTCCTCGGTTGGATCGCCGGCCGCTCGCGGGCGTGAGGTCTTGCTGGCGGCCTATATGCCTTAGGCGTCCGGAGCGCTCTTTCGCGCCAGCTTGCGCCGCACGCGTTCGTCGAAGCGCGACACGCTGACCACGACGCGCCGATGCGTGCCGCCGCCGATCGTTTCAAGCTCGTCGCGTGCCGTAACGCGGAACGTGATGGTGCGCCCCTCGACGCGCGACACCTCAGCAGTCGCGGTGACGTGCAAGCCGATAGGCGTCGCGGCGGTATGGCTGATGTCGAGTTGGATGCCCAGGCTCTGGTGTCCGGCGGGAAGGAGATGTTCGACCGCGGCCAGGGCGGCCGCTTCGATAAGGTTGATCATGACGGGCGTCGCCAGGACCGCGATGCGGCCCGAGCCGACAAAGGGCGCGGTATGTTCCGGGCCGACGACGATTTCGGCTGTGCCGGTGAGGCCGGGAACGATCCGGTCGAGGAGGGCGCGGCCACTCTCGGGCGAGGTCATGCCGCTTTATAGCGTCAATTGCCGGCGCTGCTGAGCGTTCCGCGCTCCTGTGCTATAATGCCGATCCAAAGTCCCCGGGGGATATCCATGTCTCGATATGCGTCTCGATATGCGTTTGTTGCCGCTGCCCTGATCGTGCTGGTGCCGGCTAATCCGTGTTTCGCCGTCGACGCGAAACAGAAAATGGCGACGTGCAAGTTCGGCGCCGATGACCAGAAACTGCAGGGCGCGGCGCGCAATGCCTTCCTCAAAAAATGCATGGCCAATCGGAACGATCCACGCGGTCCGACGCCGGCGGGCGCGATGGCCGCGCCCAAGCAATAGCGCGCCGGCAAGCAAACTATCTGCAAGAATCTGCCGCATGAATCTGCCGCCACTGCGCACGCTCTTTTTCGAGGATTTGTCGGTCGGCATGACCGAGACGCTGGAAAAGACGGTGTCGTCCTCGGACGTAGTCGGCTTCGCGCAGCTCACCGGCGACCGCAACCCAATCCATCTTTCCGAACATTTTGCGGCGCGCACGTCGTTCGGCAAGCGCATCGCGCATGGGCTCTATACCGCCAGCCTGATTTCTGCGGTGCTCGGTACGCGCCTTCCAGGACCCGGCGCGATCTACATCTCGCAGACGCTCAATTTCCGCGCACCGGTGAAAATTGGCGACACGGTGGTGGTCACGGTCACAGTGCGTGAGCTCATTCCGGAAAAATCGCGTGCCCGGCTGTCCTGCATTTGCGCCGTCGATGGCGAGGTGGTTCTGGACGGCGAGGCGCTGGTGAAAGTGCCGAGCGAGAAAACCGCCAAGGGCAAGCGGCCGATGATCAAGCTGTAGAGTCCAAATCATCGACCAAATTGCCACGCCTACTACAATCCGTTCGTCCCCGCGAAGGCGGGGACCCAGTGTTTTAGATGAATTTCTTTTTCGCCTCCCCTGGATTCCCGCTTACGCGGGAATGAGCGAGAATAGTTTATGAAAGCCGTTAAGGCTCACCGGCGAGAGCGGCACGCCCTCGGCGAGCGTCGGCCGCTTCTGGTCATCGACGGCGATTCTTTCGCGCATCGCGCCTACCACGCGCTGCCGAAAAATATCCTGCGCGATGGCGGCCGGCCCGCCGGCGCCATTCTTGGCTTCGCCAATCGGCTGTTGCAGCTCTACCGCGCCGAGCGGCCGCGCGCAGTGCTCGTCGGCTGGGATACGCTGGAGGCGGCGACCTACCGGCATGATGCCTTTGCCGATTATCAAAGCGGACGGCAATTCGACGACGATCTGGTCGAGCAGCTTGCGCTGATTCCCAAATTCGTCGTCGCCTGCGGCTTCGCCAATGCCAAGCGCGCCGGCTATGAGGCCGACGATTTTCTCGCCGCCGCCGCTGCGGCTGAAGAGCGGCGCGGCGGCATCGTGCTGGTGGCGAGCGGGGATCGCGACGCCTTTCAGCTTGCGTCGGCGCGAACCACAATCCTTTATCCGGTGCGTGCCGGCGAGATGGCGCGCATCGGACCCGAGCAAGTGCGCGAACGTTACGGCATCGAGCCCAAGCAGGTGCCTGATTTCATCGCACTGCGCGGCGATCCGTCCGACAAATTGCCCGGTGCCCCGGGGGTCGGCGCGCTCGGCGCGGCGACCCTATTGCGCCGTTACGGCAGCCTCGCTGCGATCCTTAAGGCCGGGCGATTTGCGCGAATAGCCGAAGATCTGCGGCTCTATCGCGCCATCGCGACCATGAACATAAAAGCACCGCTGCCAAGCCTCGCCAGCCAAAAGCACACCTTTGCCAAAGCCGCGGCGCTGGCGCGTAAATGGCAGCTTCGGCAACTGGCGGGGCGCTTGGAGGAAATGGCGCAAACATCAACGGTGTAAAACTTTCCCTCTCCCCCTGAGGGAGAGGGTGCCCGAGCCGCGGCGAGGGCGGGTGAGGGGTCGCGCGTAGCGTCCTGTGGAACAATACCCCTCACCCGGGGCTCAGTCTTGCTCCGCTCGACTTCGCCACCCTCTCCCGCAAGGGGAGAGGGGAGTCGGCGACCGACCGTCCCCTGCTATAATCGACCGCCTGGAGGCCGTGATGTTCGAACGAGATGAAGTGCTCCAAGACCTGCATGGACGTCTGGTCTCAGCGGGAATCGATCCGCGCGATCCGAAGGTCCAGACGATCTGCGATATCGTCAACACGTTCTACGCGGAAAAGACCCGTCAAGTGCTGGAGCAGGTGCAAGCGGTGCTGAGCAAGATCGAGACGTAGAATTGCCTTCTCTGTGTGGCGATAAATTCAGCGCGCCCGCTGATATTTGGCGACCGCAGCGCCGAACGCTTCGAACAATGTACGATTGACCGCGCTGCGCTGCGGTTCGTATTCGGCATGCCATTGCACGCCGAGCGCAAAGCCCGGCGCATCGGCGATGCGGATAGCCTCAATCGTGTCGTCCTCGGCCACGCCTTCGACGACGATGCGCTTGGCCGGCTCGAGAATGCCTTGGCCGTGCAGCGAATTGACGCGGATGCATTCGGTGCCGAGCAGTTTGGCGAAAACACCACCCGGCGTGAGGCGGACCTCGTGCCGCTCGGCGAAGATCACTTCCAGATCGGGATGGAACTCGCCGTTCGGCA
>WNGL01002531.1_pt1 | contig 25053 bp, 19 predicted proteins | sample 5400591 | NCBI WGS metagenome assembly WNGL01 (sample SAMN13153377, study PRJNA577476) | soil metagenome | isolation source: 80 cm soil or saprolite under Garry oak tree replicate 1 | place: USA:California | collected 2016-06-15 | reverse complement strand
CTGCGTATCTATAGAGGTGTTTCTTTTTATATCTCCCGCGCTCTTCGCAGCGTTTAGCGTTGGCACAACAGGTGGAGTTGTCCAATCAGAAGCCATGTACTCCTCCAGAATACTGTTCCCTTAGGCATGGATAGGATAGAATGAGCGACCGGGGTTACCTGTTTCCATCTAGATTTCCAGCAAGAAATATCCCCTTACATTTCTATCGGCAGTAATGACGCAGGAAATAGAGCAGCAAATGGAGGGTAATAAATGCGAAGAAGATTCTGATTATGCCGCTACGAGTGTTCGTGTGCACTTGATTGCTTCATCATATCCTTGCAAGAGGCGCTGCATGGCTTCGGGCCATGAACATTTGCGAGCGCTGGCGAGTGCAGCCTGTCCCATGAGCTGCCGAGCGCTATGGTCATACATCAACTCCTCCAGCAACTCTCGGTAGCTGGCTGCCTGTTCCTCTTCATTGACACGTTGTGCATCGAGCAGGCCAGTAAGTCCATTGGTTACGAGATCGCAGACACCTTCTGAATGAAGACCGACGACAGGCAGGCCAGAAGCCATAGCTTCTAATGCCACCTGTCCGAACGTTTCTGTGCGTGACGGGAAGGCAAATATGTCAGCCGAAGCATAGGCATCCGCCAGCGCATCTCCGCTCAGATAACCAGTGAACGTGACTGGAACATCCGCTAGTAATTGTTGCATTTCGGCATAGGCTGGTCCATCTCCTACGATCACCAGGTGGCAGTGGTGGTGATCCAGGCCCTGGTAGGCCTGGACAAGTAAACGCAGGTTCTTTTCCCACGATACACGGCCAACATAGAGCAGGATCAGTTTGTTATCAGGCTGTTCTCTCGCTTCGCTCGTCCCCCGATGAATAAGGAGTTCCCCACGATAAATCGGGGGACTACAAGCGCGGAGCCAGGAAGAACGTAGTTCTGCGCTTCTGCGCTGCGGCCGAAAAAAGGTCGTATCGACGCCACGCGGCCAGATGCGCAGGTGTTGAAACCCCTGCGAGCGCAGCATGGCAGCGGTAGACGGTGAGGGGCAGAAGGTGAGAGAGCACTGGTTATGGATAAAACGGTTGTAGTGCCACATCGGCTCTGTAAGAAGGGAGAAGCCAAAATGACTGCAGTACGTGGCAAGATTTGTGTGGTAAGAGGAGACCAGGGGTTTATTCAGAAAGCGTGCGGCTACCAGACCTGCTGCACCCAGTACAACAGGGTCTACCAGGTGAACGATATCAGGCGAGAACTCGCTGAGACGGCGTACGAACAGGGGGCGAAAGAAGTTAAACTTGAGTTCTGGATAAAAGGGAAACGCTACTCCGGCAGTGCCAATAAGTTCAGCTCCTGCATATTGCTGCATACCACTATCTGGACCCAGGAGCAGCGCCTGGTGGTCATTCGCTTGTAAATACTCCAACAGCATTGCCAGGGTGCGCGTGACGCCATCCAACTTGGGCAGAAAATTCTCAGTAATAATTGCTATTCGCATATCACTCACCTGTTAATAAGCACACAATGTATTCATAAGCAACCGTAGCATACGGTGGTTAGCAGGAAATTAAGGGTAGTTTAGCGGTGGGTAAAACGTACATAAAATAAATATCTACGTGTTCAGGTGGTGACACGTGTGGTACCATTACGGGTAATGATGCCTGCCTCCTAGGGTTTTTGTCCGGAGGACAGGGCGATGGCCGTAGAGTGCGGATTTATCCAGCACGTCCCCGCCCCTACATTACCTATGCAAGGAGCCTATTTTGCAGCGTTTAACAACCAGCCTTACACTTGCCTCCGACGCCTCGATCGACCTTCACATGCATACCACCTACAGCGATGGACGCTGGCCAGCCGAACAGCTCGGCAAGATGGGCCACGTGCTTTGTTATGGCTTTGACCCCGATAATAACGACATTCGCGGCGTTGCCGAGTCGGTTGTACGGCGCCAGTTGGAGAACACCCACCAGGTCTATGACACACTGCGCAGCAAGGGGTATGAGTTCCCACGCCAGGAGGAGGTGCTGGCTGCAAATGGCGGTAAGCTGCACCTACCTGCTGACAATATCCAGCTCCTACGTACACATGGCTATGCTTCCGATTGGCAAACCGGCCTGCGCATGATTCGCGAGGCGGGCTTTTACTCTATGCTGGCGGATATGGCAGAGACCGTGGATGCTGCGCACCGCAGCGGGGCCGTCTGCCTGATTGCGCACCCCGGCCGCCAGGAGCATGGTTTCACCTTCTATGACCCCGATCTGCTGGACCAGGTACGGGCAGAGATTCCGCTGGATGGCATAGAGGTCTATCACCCCTACCATAGGCCTGAGATGGTCGAGACCTACCTGGAGTACGTACGCAAGCATAACCTGCTGCTGAGTACGGGTTCCGATTCGCACAGCCTACCGGGGCGTATGCCTATAAAGCACCGGGCGGAGATCAGCCGACAGTTGTTGGAGCGCGTAGGAATACAGGTGTTGTAGTCCTGATAGCCGTCATGTAAAGGGGCGTAGCCGCGACATTTATGGCGCCTGGGGCGGGGGACGGCCTCGCCTGGGATACTTCCCCTGCCCCGGCGCGATGAATCGCGCAGCTACGCCTTCATCTCGTTCCGTTAGCTTGACGCCAATGGGATACAGGTGGCGTAGCCCCTATCTACGTTATTTTGTTAAAGCTCACCATTGTGCGGCCACGCCTCTAAACGTAACAACTATTTTTCAACCTTCAAGAAGGTCTATCCCAGGCCCCAGTTGGTCCAGGGAACGCCCTCGATGTACCAGTCGGTGGTGGTGATGCCCCCGTAGTGGACGGTTCTCTTCACCAGGCCGCCGGGGTTCTGGAAGCCGATGGCAGGTCGTCCCTGTTCTGCCAGGAGCAGGCTGTCGTGCCAGATAGGAGCGGCGCCATCCACACCTGTTATGTTGATCATGGGCGAGTTATCATTGTTGCCTGCCCACACCCCCATAACGTAGTCGGTGGTGTAGCCTACCGTCCAGTTATCCCTGAAGTCCTGGGACGTGCCTGTTTTGACGGCAGCGGGACGGATGAGGCCGGGGTCGCCCGCGTAACATTGCGACGCTGTGTTGCTGTAGAGGAACAACGAGCTGCACTTGCCGAACTCGAAGGTACGGGCGGTATTGTCGCTCAGCACGTTGGTCATCATATAGGCTACCTGCTTGCTGATAACGCGCTGGCCCTTGGAGACGAAGTGATAGATCAACTGACCCTGTGTGTTCACCACTGTGTCGATGGCATGTGGAGGAATGCGCACGCCGCCATTGGCGAACACGCCGAAGCCAGCGGTTTCGTCGAGCAGGTGAATGCCCAGCGTGCCGAGCACCATAGTGTAGTTTGGCGTGCCGACATAGCTGGTGATGCCCATCTTCTGTGCCATGTGCAGTGCATTATCAACGCCGACCCTGAGGAGAACCTTCACAGCCGGAATGTTGAACGAGTTCTGCAAGGCATTGCGTACCGGCAGCAAGCCGTGATAGCCCCCGTCGTAGTTATGCGGTGTGTAGGAGGGCAGCCCGCAGCACATTTGAATTGTGAGGGGAGCATCCAGTATTGGCATGCCAGGGCTCAAGCCCTTAGCGAAGGCAGTGGCATAGATGAAAGGTTTGAACGACGAACCTGACTGGCGGTAGCCCTGCGATGCCACATCGAAGGCTCCGTAGCGCGGGTTATTAGGGTCGATGTTGCCAAGGAGGACGCGAATGGCGCCATTGTGGAAGTCGATCATGACCACGGCAGCATCTGACATGTGGTGCGCCCTCGCCAGCTCGGCAATGTGTTGCTGGGCGATTTTGAGGATCTTATTTTGTAGTTGCAGGTCGAGCGTGGTGGATACCACCAGGCCCAGGCGAGCCAGGTCGGTGCGCTTGACGTGCAGCGTTGTTGCCAGCTCGTTGAGCGCATAGTTAGCGAAATGCGGAGCGAGGTTGTTGTGAATGATGCCGTGGTGCAGGAAATGCCGCTGCTGGGCCTCGGCGATGGCTTCACGCACCTGCAGAGAGGTGATGTAGCCCTGCAAGTACATCTGGGTGAGCACAGCTTTCATGCGGTTGAGCGCCGCCTTGGGATGCAGGTAGGGATCGTAGGCGCTGGGGTTACTGGGAATGCCCGCCAGCATGGCCGATTGTGCGAGGTCGAGTTGGGATGCAGCGGTCTGGGTAGAGGTGTCCTTCAAGTTGTAATAGATGAAGGCGGCAGCGTTGGCGCCGTAGGCCTGCTCACCATAATAGATGGTGTTCAGATACATCGAGAGAATCTGTTGTTTGGAATAGATGCGCGAGACGCTGGGCGCCAGGATGATTTCCTGCAACTTGCGCATGACCGTATCGCGGTTCCCTACAATGGTATTTTTGATCAATTGCTGGGTGATGGTGCTGCCACCGGCCACGATACGCCCGCTGGTCAGGTCCGCCAGCGCGGCACGCACGATACCTGTGATGTCGTAGCCTGGATTGGACCAGAAGTATTGATCTTCGATAGCAATCTCGGCATGAGCGAGGTTGGGGGAGATCTGCGAGAGCGGCACAGTAGTTTGCAGGCCCTGGTCCAGCATCTGATAGATCAGGGTGCCACGCGCATCATACATCTTCAAGCTATCCCCAGGCAGGATATCCAGCAATGTCGTGACTTGCTGGCCATAACGCTGCTGCGTAGCGGTGACAGCTCCTACCAGTCCGACGAGAATGCCTGCGAGCACAACGGCAACCAGTAATGACCCCAATGCCAGGGGCATCATTGACCACCTGTTGCTCAAGCTATCTGTGGCTGCGTACTGGCGATTACTCATGCGCAGATTTTTGCGCTTGAGATAGCGCCGTGTGCGCCACCCGTGTGGATGGGGGTTGAGATGTGGCACAGGGTAGTAGAGCCCACGCGCGGGTCTAGGCGACCGCTCATTGAGCCTCTGCGCTGCGGCAGCACGACTGTGCTCTGGTAAATCGGCTGCGAATGGCGAGTTTGGAGAGGCGCTCCTTGCCAGCGTTCCTGTCCTCCTGGACGACGGGTATTTTTCGATCTGCATGGCATTTCTCTCTGTATGAACTAAGTTCTATGTTATTAGTTGTATATATATTCTACACTACTCTATAAAATATCGAAATAAATCGATTTGGAGGTGCATACCAGCGCCCGTTTGCTCGCTATGTACCAGAGCGTCCTCCTGTGCAAGGTGACGGTGATCATCTTTGCTTGCAGAACAAGCACAACGATATGTTAAGATGCGATGCCTATAGTCTCTAAACGAGTCGGGGACCCGGTGAGTAACGGCTCCAGGGACCGAGCAATTGATAGGCCTTACACAGATATTGTAACAGGCACCTATAAGTTCTACAATGGAGAGACAGGCGAGTAGGCGATAACCTGCGATATGTTGTAATTATTTACCACCAGCCGGGCGCCGGTGATTGTGCGCTGTCCGGTGGGGGATTGAAGGCGAAGCTGTAGCTGCTAGGGCAGTAAGGGGTGACCTGCGCGGGAGTAGCGGGTATAGGATTGGAAATGAGCGGGGTCACCGTCGGTGTCGGGTTAGCGGTTGGGATGGGCGCCGGAGTGGGTGTTGGCAAGATGAATGTGGGCACCGTGCCGGGGAGGAACCAATCAGTAGTCATGACGCCGTCGGGATAGGTGACGGTGGCCCGCACAAGGCCACCAGGGTAGGTGAAGTTGCGAATAGGATGGCCCTGCTCTGCCACCAGCATGGCATCGTGCCAGATGGGCGCGGCACCCTGCACACCTGTGACGTTGTACATGGGAGTGTTGTCGTCGTTGCCAGCCCAGACGCCCATGACGTAGTCGGTTGTGTAACCTACCGTCCAGTTGTCGCGGAAGGCGCTGGTGGTGCCGGTTTTGACGGCGGCGGGACGTATCACGCCGCGATTACCTTGCCAGCAATCCTGCTGGGAGTTTGAATACAGTTGCAAGACGTTGCAGTCGAGAAACTCGGGAGTGCGCGAGGCGTTGTCGCTGAGGACGTTGGTCATCATGTAAGCCAGTTGAGCGCTTATAACGCGCTTACCGTGGTCGAGCTGGTGCTGGTAGACGATCTTGCCCGTTGAGACGAGGACGGCCTTATTGATGGTATAGTAGCCTACGCGCACGCCCCCATTGGCGAAGACGCCCATGGCCGAGGTATGGTCGATCAGACGGATGCCCAGGCCACCGAGGACGAGCGAGTAGCCGGGTGTGCCCTGGTAGCTGGTGATGCCCATGTCATAAGCGGTCTGCATGGCCGCGGAGATGCCCACATGCTGCAGGACTTTGACGGCGGGAACATTCAGTGAATTTTGTAAGGCGCAGCGCAGCGTCATATGCCCATGATAGCCGAGGTCGTAGTTGTGGGGCGTGAACACCGGCGGGTCGCCGCCCGGCAAGAGAATGGAAGTAGGTTCATCGACGATGGCCTGGGCAGGCGAGGCCCCCTGCGCAAAGGCCGTGACGTAGACGTAGGGCTTGAAAGACGAGCCGGGCTGACGGTAGCTCTGCGTGACATCAACCTGTCCATCGATCGATGCATTGTTAAAGTCGATGCTGCCAAGCAAGGAGATGATGGCGCCAGTATGGAAGTCGATGAGCACCTCTGCCGCATTGGTCACGTGGTGAGTATAGCGCAGTTCAGCAATATGGCGCTGGGCAATCTTCTGTATCTTATCCTGCAAAGCAATATCCAGCGTTGTATCGACAACAAGGCCGGAGCGCGACAACTGGCTGTGCGTGAGGTGAAGGAGAAGCTCCAGTTGCGACAGGACAAAGTTGACGAAGTGGGGCGCCCGGTTGCGCAGGACGGCCCCGGTTTTGAAGAAGTGGGGGTCTTGCGCCTCGCGCATGGCGTCCAGGGCCTGCACTCTGGTGATGTAGTGCTGCATCTCCATCAGGCTGAGCACGGTGACGAAGCGATTGTAGGCCGTGCCAGGGTTGCCCAGTGGATCGTAGGCAGAAGGATTGCTGGGTATGCCCGCGAGGACGGCCGACTGCGCGAGATCGAGCTGCATGGCGGCAGACCGGCCGGGCATATCTTGCAGGCCGAAGTAAATGGCAGCGGCAGCATCGATGCCATAGGCCTGGTGACCGTAGTAGATGCTGTTCAGGTACATCTCCAGGATGTCGCTCTTGCTGTAGCGGCTGTTGACGAGGGGGGTCAGGACGACTTCTCTGAGCTTACGCTCAATGGTGGCCTGGTTGCCGACTATCAGGTTTTTAATGAGCTGCTGGGTGATGGTACTGCCGCCTTCGATGATGCGTCCGCTGCGTAGGTCGTCCAGGGCGGCGCGGGCGATGCGCAGCAGGTCTATGCCCTCGTTGGTCCAGAAATTTTTGTCTTCGGTGGCGACGGTGGCATTTTGCAGGAAAGGCGTTATCTGGTTGAGTTTGACGGTGGTATGTACGCCCTGGTCGGTCAATTGCGCGAGCAGTACGCCCTTGCTGTCATAGATTTTGAGGTTATCGAGCGGCAGCAGGCTGCGGAGCGTATCTACCTGGTGCTCGTACTCGAGTTGGGTCTGGTGGTAGAAGTTATAGGCTGTGAAGTAACCAGCGGTAGCGAGCGAGACGAGAAAGGCTAGGCACAGAGATGTGACGGTCCAGATGGTGGTCCAGAGGCGGAGGCGGGCCTTGCGATCAGCGGCACGCGCACGGCGCAGGTGCTTGCGCGAGAGGTGGCGCAACAGTTTCTGCCGCATAGCGCGTGTGTGTGACCGTGTGGGCGGGTAAGGCCTCGGGACGATGGTTGTAATCTCTGACCTGTATGCTGGGACCGGCTTGTGCAGGCTGCGTGGAGGCAGCGGCGGCATAGGCGGCAGGCTACGCAGGATGGAGGTGCGTTCTTGTTTTGTTGGCCTGGCGGGGGTGAGTTGGCTGCGCGAAATGATAGGGACGGCTGGCGGTGTATCAATGATAGACACCGGTGTGGTGGGGTTATTAGGGCGAGGGATATCAGGGTATACCTGTTCCCCGGACAGGGTTCCGCGAGGGTCGCTCGTACCTTGAGTCGGCTGCATATCCTCGGTGGGTATGGTGGTTGAAGGCCCTGGTTCCAGGGTATTGATGGAGTCTATAGATGAGATATGTTCGGCTGTGCCCAGCACGATGGCAGTAGCAGGCGGGGTGTCGGTGGTTAGTGTGCGGTTGGCCAGGACTTTGCGCCTGATGATGCGGGCATGGAACATGCGCCTGCGCGCGAGGTAGTACAGGGCGCGGCGCTGGCGAGGCGTCAGGATGATATCCGGAAATGGCGTGCTGGCAGGTGAAGCGACGGGAGAAAATTCAACGAGGGATGTGGACGGAGCAGTAGGATTCTCCAAGCGCAAGGCGGTGGTTTCCCCGGTGTCGATCACGTTAGGCTCGACGATGCCGGGCTCTTGTGGCGGCGGTTGGTTGTGAGGCGCTGTGAGTTCTGTTGACATGCAAGTACCCCTCGTTTTTAGAAAACATAACATATAGATGCGCTTTTGTACAATATCCAAATGGAGTATATATATTTAGACGTTAAAAAGAGCTATTTATTGCAAACGAGTAGTTGATTTTAGGGAGTTGACGACTGGGCAGCTTCGATGAGCGCGGGCAGGATTTCGTTGGTGATGGCCTGTAACTGGTGGAGGCTCTCGAGCCACGGAATATCCTGCTGGCCGCGCACGGTGGATGGCCGGGAGGCGCTGATGCCCTGGACTTCGGCGAGCTGGAGGACGCTTTCGTCGACGATGCTGCGGAAGTAGAGAAAGGCGCGGACGGCGTCAGCAACGGGGACATGCGAGTTGCGGGTGATGGTGCCGTATTCGGTGCCAAGATGCACGGCTTCGCTGCGCAGTTCTGCGGCGGTAGTGCCGCCGTTGAGAGCGTGGAGCAGGAGTTCGAGGACGCGGCGGCCCAGGCGGCGGTATGCTTCGCGGGCGGAGTCGTCAAAGTCCTGGTACCATGGCAGGTCATTGAGGGTGCCATCGGTGAAGGCGAAGCGGACGCGGCCAAGGACGCTCTGTACGAGTAGCTGGGCGGCGGGACGGAGTGCGGACCCGGCTTCCTGGTCCTGGCGCAGGTGGGCCTCGATGTCGGCCCGGCGAAAACGACGATGTCCCCCGCCAGTGCGACGCGATGGCAGTGCATTACGATCTGCCCAGAGTCGTACTGTCGCAGGGTGCATGCCTAGCATGTCGGCGGCCTGGCGCAGGGTCAACCACTCGTCGTCGTTCTGTGATGCCAAGATGTGTAGCCCTCCTGTTCCTGCAAGGTACGGTGTTTTCCCGCTGTAGGGAGCGCTATTTTTTGTATGTTCTGATGTATATGCTGACAGGCATTTCATTGATTCTATGAGATTGGCTGGGCGGCGTCAAGTGAGAAACTTGTAACCCTGCAACGGCGAAAATCGTTTATTGACATTTTAGTTTGAACGGATTACAATTAGGAGAGACTGAAAGGCCTCGTATTGTGAGTCGCTATCAGGAGGCAGTTTCATGGCAGTTGTGCAACCAGACTATTATCGTCATGAGAACTTCGTCCGCAAATCGATCCAGATACCGTCAACGCAGCACAAAGAGCTCAAAGCCCTTGCCGTTGAGATGGAATCCTCTCTAGGCGATGTAGTGGAGACAATTATGGAGCTTATGCGCAAGGACAATTACCAGCAGTTGAAAGAAGCCATTATCCAGAAGCGCGAACGCGAACTCGCCACTCTTTCCCACTCCCTCGATGAAGCCTACGCCTACCTTGGTTCTACCCCTGAAACTCTTGACGATGCCCGCTTCTTTTTTGATGTCGGTCGCGAAGGTATGGTTGCATGAGTAGTGAGGCAAGGCCATCACCGCCCAGCCCTCAAAGTTCCCAACAAAACGAGACGAACTCCTTCCCCCGTCTCCCCAAACGTGGCGAGATTTGGGACGTAAACTGGTCTCCCGGCCGTGGTGCAGAGCAACAAGGTACACGGCCAGCGCTAGTCATTCAGAATGACCGTGGGAATGCTTCATCTACTTACCCACTGACAATAGTCGCCTCGATGAGCCGCACAGAACGAGAGCTGCCTCTACATGTGCGCATTGCCCCCTCCGAAGAAAATGGCCTGACCGACTTCACTGATGTGAAATGCGAACAAGTCATGACGATTGAGAAATCGCGCTTAATTCGCCTGCGTGGGAGCATCAGCAGCGAAGAACTCAGCCGTGTGGACACGGCCTTGAAGGTCAGTCTAAGCCTTTTATCCTAGTTCTGAAGCATCAGTGAGCACAGCAGGTTGGTGCGACGCCTGGGGATCATGCAAGGTTATGTACCTGGCATGCCAGGCAATGATGAGTTGAGCAATTTCGTCAGCAGGACCAGGGGCAGGCACCCACTTTTCCGTTCCCCCATCCAAATATTGCACTTCGATATAGATGGTCACCTTTGTGCTGTTGGAGGCAGTATGCGTCTTCATCTTCATGCTGGCGATATCAGCAAAGGATAGAGTTTTGATAGACGGTCTTGAGATGCCGATACGCTGCACAACACCGTCGGGCATCACTACTTGTAGTGTGTGCCTTGCCCGGACGGCTGCCTTGGCGGCAGTAAGTATGCCAAATACGACCGCTATGACTACGGATACAACCAGGGCAAGGCGGACAAGGTTGTTCGCCAGAAATGAGCTTATATTCAAGGGAAAGGCAAGGAAGTAAGCCGCTAGCGCTCCTATGGCTATCCACAGGAGAAGCAGGATAGACAGGCCATACAAAATACCTATCAAGGTCGTAGCAGGCTTCTTTGCGTAAAAGACTCGCCACGTGCCAGGAACTTGCCCCCGCTCGGCCTGTGCGAGAACGGCCTCGGCATCGATCATGGAACACCTCTCTTTGCGAGATAGAATGAATGTATCGAATTATCTCAACAATCTCTACACGAAAGAGAAGCCGCGATAGTTGCAGTAAAAAAGAATGTAAGGTGGGCGAAGGATTATGAATTATAGTGAGGGCGGAGGGGATCGAACCCTCGGCCACGGACTTAAAAGGTCCTTGCTCTACCACTGAGCTACGCCCTCAAACGTGGTACATTATAACAAGAGGCCCGCTCTGCCCCTGAGCTACGCGGTCAACACAAGGCTAGTATACACGGAGCGTCAAGCCCCCGACGTAAGTATGTTAGCCGTTAGTCTTTCTCGCCGATTGTGATGTAGACTTCCCAGCGGCGGCTGCGCACACGTTCGGACCTGCGGCGCAGGCCGTGTTTTTCCAGGGGAATATGCCGGCCAAACCAGGCATCGAGCAGCACATCGGTGGTGACGCCTGTACCGGTATCACGATCGGCATGCAATACTTTGTCTGCGGGAAGTTCCTCACCGCGACTGCGTGCCATTTCTTCAGTGAGGTCATGCTGTTTGCGTGGGCCGAAGACGGCGGATGGTCCGTAGACCAGGAGCTGGATCACGAGCAGGAACGGCTGCAGAAAGCCCGCGGGTAGAAGATTTGCGCCTTCTATAACCACCAGGCGCCCACCTGGCCGCAAAACACGTTCTACTTCGGCGATGGTATCAGGGTCATAAATATACTCGCTGGGGAAGGTGCTGATTACCGTGTCAAAGGATGCGCCAGTGAAAGGTAGAGCCCACGCAGATCCCTGGATGATCCAGGCATCATCGCCAAGCTTGCGGCGGCGTAGCGTAGCGCGCGCTGCTTTGACCATCTGGGGTGAGTATTCGACGGCGCGGCAAGTGTAGCCTGCTTCGGTCATATCGGCGAGCAGATCTCCCAGGCCACAGCCCAATTCTAATACATCATGGCCATGCAGGCGAGGAAGCACCAGCCGCTGCCAGACACGCCACTGACCGGCGAAGGGGACTGTGCTGGCAAAACGGTAGAGGTATGCGTTTTTATAAAGCGTCTCAAACAACCAGCGGCGCAGCCACGCGTTCACTGCTCTTTTGCCTCCGAAAAGATATCCAGCAAGTCACTCAAGTGTTCGATCATCAGGTCGGGCCTGATCTCACCGCGCAGGTAGCGCCCTAAGCCGCCTTTATCCTGCATGCTCAGTATAGCATAGTCGTCATCCGTGAGACGCACAGCAGGCAGCGCCAGACCGGATGTTTCTATTCCAGCAGAGGGATTTTCCAGCGGAGGTCTGGTTGGGAAAGGCTTCCGGTGGCCGTCATAGGTCTTGATAGACATACCCTGCATGGCGAGGTAGGTCTTTACCCAGGCGACTTGTTTCGGCCTTGGTTTCCAGATAGCAAGGATGCCGAGTTTCTGAGCGCCAAGCACATCTGCATTCAGGGAGTCTCCAACCATGGCGGCGTGCTCGGGCGGAACATCAAGCGCCTTGAGGGCGTGCAGAAAGATGGCGGGATTGGGTTTACGTACACCCAGGTCACCCGAGATTGCTATATGGCGAGGATCAAAATAGTTGAGCAGGCCAAGCGTACGCAAGTCTTCCTGAAAAGGTTCGCCGCCATACAGTCGATTGGTGACTACGCCGAGGAGGAAACCACGCTGCTGCAAAGCTGCTAATGTGGGAAGTGTATCGCTAAAGAGGGGCCGGGATGGGGGGATACGCACGCGAAGGGCCTCGAAGATAGTTGTGGCGAAGGGGATATCAACCCGTTCGATGCCCAGCTCCTGGAGTACTTGCAGCACAACAAGCGAACCATTTGCTTCAATCTCCGGGGTCCAGCGTTTGAGGGTACGTATGTGCTCGTCCAATGCTTCGCGCAGGCGATCGCCAAGTGTGTCGTCATCGAGATGGGGGAGAGATTGAGAGCCGACATGCTCGCGAAGCAGTTCTCCGGCATGCCGGTTTGTGATAGTCTCTAGTTGATGCCAGGTGGCAGCATCTTTGCGATACCAGAGCGTTTCACCGAGGTCGAAGAGGATACAGCGAACACTACGCCCGGTCAGGGTTTGTATTGACTGTTCAGGCACAGGCCCTCCCTTCTAGTACTACTGCGTTAGTTTCATGTGGTGCCGCCTGCGGCGGCACCACATGAAAGAAAAAAGGATGGTGCGAGGACACCTCGCGCTCCAGCAGGGGCAGAGCCCCTGCACCCCCATTCCCTATCAACCACATATGAATAGGGCGACCGCAAGGGTCGCCCGTGCATGTATAAACGGTTTCGCGCGGAGAGCTTAGTGTGTAAGGGCCGATTCGGCTTCGTGGGAGAGCACGTCATCGATAAGCCCGTATTCTACGGCCTCTGGTGCGGTGAGGTAGTAGTTGCGGTCGGAGTCTTTCATGATGCGCTCCAGGGGTTGACCGGTGTGGCGAACGAGGATGTCGTAGATGCCACGGCGCAGGCGCAAGATTTCGCGTGCGGTGATCTCGATATCGGCAGCCTGACCTTCTGCCCCGCCGAGCGGCTGATGGATCAGCACAGTGGAGTTTGGCAGACAGAAACGTTTGCCCTTTGTACCAGCAGTCAGCAGTACTGCGCCCATGCTCATGGCCATGCCAACGCAGATGGTTGAGACATCTGGCTTAATCCACTGCATAGTGTCGTAGATGGCGAGGCCAGCGTAGATGCTCCCGCCGGGCGAGTTAATATAGAGGTTGATGTCCTTACCTGGATCATCACTCTCAAGAAAGAGCAACTGCGCCACTATGGCATTAGCGACCTGGTCATCAATGGGAGTGCCGAGGAAGATGATACGCTCCTTGAGGAGGCGCGAATAGATGTCCATACCACGGTCGCCGTAAGGCGTTTTTTCATAAACGGCGGGAATGACTCCCTTTGGCTCTAAAAACTGTTGAGATTCTTTAATCCACTTGGGATCGTAAGGGTTGAAAACAGCACCCATATTTGCTCCTTTTACTATCTGAAGCGATATGGCTCTCATCCATGTGATGCGGGAGAGCGATCCTATCGACTAAAACTTAATGTGCAGAGGACCCTTGCTGTAGCAAAGGTATGTACCGTTATCATAACACCTACAATTTGCAAACGCAAGGAGAGAGTGCTACCTTCTCCTTGGATTATGTGGGCGGTGGTCCTGCGCTCCATCGAAGGTGACAATAGTGACCAGGCTTGCATCTATCATGCGCGAGCGGATACGTTCCTCGATACCCTGCAAACCCAGGTTGTTAGTGGTGATGATGGTAGGAAATTGTGAGTTGTAGCGGTAATTGAGGAGTTGAAATAGTTTCTCATTGGCCCAGGGTGAGCTCTGCTGCGCGCCCAGGTCGTCGAGGACAAGCAGTTCCGCTTCGCGCATCTTGGCGAAGAGCTGGTCATATATCTCGGTAGAGGTAGGCACAAAGGTGGCACGCAGGTGCTCAAGCAGGTCGATGACGGTGCTAAAGAGCACCAGGGAACCACGAGCCAGGCAGCGGTTGGCGATGGCTGCCGCCAGGTGGGTTTTACCACAGCCATTTTTGCCTATGAGGACGAACCATCCCTGGGGGTCACGGGCATAGTCCAGTGCTACTTGATACGCTTCATACACTGTTCTAGAAATATTGGGTCTGAAGTTTTCGAAGCTTTTATACTTCAGGTCGCCAAGATTGGATATTTCTTGCAATTGCCAGCGCCTCTTTTCTTTGCGCTCAGCTTCTTTACATTCACAGGCAATGGGCTTGCCAAAGTTCGGGTGCCCGAAGGGAACATCGGCACGTAGATAGCCCGCGCCTTTGCAGGTACTGCAAACCTGTGTAGACACGGTATAGGGCGCAGGAATGCTCTGTTTTGCCTGTTCAGATGGAATGAGATGGCGTGTAGGCCTCGCTACTCGCGGTGGATGCGCCTCTGGTGGTCTATCCTGGCTCAGATGCAAAGGGGAGCCAGGATGTAGCGGCTGTGTAGTACGCTGCTGATAGTGTTGTACTTCCCGGGGCAGCGGCTGTGGCATTGGAGGCGGCACAGGCAAATCACGGGGAGACGGCACGAGATAGGGTCGCGCCTCTAAGCCTGAAGATAATTCTGGCACGATCAGCGAGCGGTTGGCCCCGTGTGCAGGCTCAGTGCCAGGACGCGGGTATGCCTGCATCTCTTGTTCGTCACTTTCCCAATCGCCATAGCGCATAGAGGCCACGTCATCTTCCCATTCCTCCACTACATCCGCCCGGTTTACGGAAACATAGGCACCGGCCTGATAATAGCCGTCGGCCGATGAATAAAGAGAATCTCGCTGGGATGGTGATCTTTGTGGATAGGTAGGCTGCGCATGTCCTTCAAGCGACATTTGCTGGTTGGGCCGCTGCAAGCTGGGGGGAGGTGGCTCTCCTCGCGTAGCAAGCGGACCTGATGGAGGGTTGTACTGGACTGGCTGGTTGTATCTGCGGGAAGCAGGTTTAGCGGGCCGTCCCAGATTCGCCGTCTGCTCAGGGAGAGGCGGTCGGAAGTTACGCTCAAGAGCATCGCCCTGAGGGTGAGGCTGCGGCAGCTGATCTGCCTGTTGATCCTGCTCTGTCTGAGTGCGCGGGCGTTGTTCTGCTGCACGTTGACGGCGCTGCGCCTGTGGCATCGATTTAGACAAAATTTCGTTTAAGCGTTCCATCTTTGCCTGCCTTCTGCTTCCCAACGCCTTAAGATGGCGCGGATATAGCTCCATTTTCGCTTATTGTGCTGCACAGCTTCGCGAAATGCCGACTCAATCCAATCTGCCGGATAGCGGTCGGCTGCATCTCTCAATTCATCTGCAATCAATGGGGAAAGTAACCCGATATTTTGTTCATACAATACAAAGATATTTGGACGTTCTACAAGAACAAGGGCCGTTTCATATTCACTAGAAGGCATAGGCATGCTTGCTGAGATAGCGCCATCATTTTGCTCTTCAACTCCAGTACGTTCACGTCCAGGATTGAGCAGGCGCGCAGGTACCATCTCGGCGCCCTGCATATCGGCCACTGCTTTGCGGCTGCGAGGCGTGTTAAAGAAGTACCAGTCGATGGTTTCTGCCTGGTCGTTGCCTTCGCTCAGCAAACGTAGCTGTACGCGTAATATACTACCACGAACGATGGCTTGTTCCAAGCCCTGGCGCAGGCGTTCTTCCGGTGGCCGTGGGTCACCCCGGCGTTTGAGACCGCGCATCAATACGCGGTCAGCCAGCAGTTCGCGGCCACTGACGCAACGCGGGTCGCCCTTTTTTTGTGCAAACAGCCAGAAGAGGTGCAGTGTGACTTTTAGTTCAGCACTGTCCTCGATTTCAGGCACGAGTACCGTGAAGAATACTTCCGGTACTGGCACGAAGGGATTTTTCCCCGATGGAAATCCAGGAAAAAGTGTCATATATGTACAATCCATTATTCCGTAGGTGGATTGAGTTCCAGATCACGGAAGCGGGTCTGGCTGGCTTGAAAATAGAGACTGAGCTCGCCAACCGGCCCATTACGATGTTTGGCAACGATGATGTCTGCGATGTTTTTGCGTTCGGATTCCGGGTTGTAGATGTCGTCACGATAGATGAACATGACGATGTCCGAGTCTTGCTCGATGCTGTTGTGACAAACAATGTCACTTGCAATAAAGTTATGCAGTTCGTCTACTGTCAGGTCGTAGACGTCAGCTTCGCCATCTAGTTCTATGGCGATGACTTCGTCCCAGTAGCTCTCAGGGCGGGGGGAAGCTCTCAGGGCAGGGGAATTACCTGCCCTCCAGGCAGGGTCCCCCGCCCCTACTATACTACACGCGGAGATAACCCCGCTGCCTGTAGTAAGAGAGCCCCTTGCGGGCCCTCTGGAAGAGGAATGCCGCACATTTCGGTGTTCTTTCTCAGGGCGGGGGCAAGCCCCGCCCCTACTATACGCGGAGATCAATTCGTCACCTATAACCCAGGAAAGGGCATGGGATTGTGGTATGGCGGGCCATACTGTCCCCTGGCGCGGGCGGCCATAAAGGCCCCCACCCAGCTCCACACCACTCCCGCCCCTACGGGACAATGATCCTGCTTGCAAAAAACCTCCCCAGGTAAATCCCTCGCCTGCCCCTATAGAAATTTGGGAGCCAGGCACAGCAATGTGCATCCCAACAGAAAGCGTATCGAGGCGCTGCCAGCCGTGTATTGTCAGGAACTGGTGATTTGCCGTGGCGCGGATAGTGCGGCCAAGGCGGGTGGTCATGCGGTAGACTGGCTTATAACCAGTAGCAAAGGCACGGCTTACCAGGCAGGTTTCCAGGCGCCACGTTTCGGTGTTCAGAGCCAGTACCCTGAATCCATCCTGACCCACCAGCTGTTCGATTGGTCGATAGATGCCCAGGTCGGGCAGGTACACCGGTGTGCCAGCAGCAAGGCAGCCGCTCTCACGCAAGTCAGAGAGTTGCGGTACCTTCGATGAGCGACTTTCTACGGCACGGGACAACTGGGCAAGGGCCAGCACGGGTATGTTCAATTCTCGCGCCAGGCCTTTGAGGCTGCGGCTGATCTCTGAAATCTCCTGCTCGCGGTTTATGTTGCGCTTGCCGCCGACGGTGGCCTGCATGAGCTGCAAGTAATCGACGATGATCAGGTCAACGCCGTGTTCGGCCTGCAGGCGCCTGGCTTTACTGCGCATCTCCATGGTGGAGATGCCCGCGGTGTCGTCGATCCAGATATTGGCCTCGGAGAGCGTGCCCATGGCGTAGACAATGCGTTCCCAGTCGTCATCCTCAATCCAGCCTGTACGCAGGCGCTGCTGATCTATGGAGGCGTCCATAGAGAGGAAGCGCTGCACAAGCTGTTCTTTGCTCATCTCCAGGCTGAAGATGGCAATGGAGTTCTGGAATTTGACGGCGGTATTATGCGCCAGGCTCAAGGCCAGGGACGACTTGCCAATGCCCGGCCTCGCGGCTAGTATAATCAAATCGGACTTTTGCAGGCCGCCGGTGAGGCGGTCAAGGTCGGCAAAGCCGGTGGGCACGCCGACGATAGTGCCGCGGTGTTCGTGCAATTGCTCCAGCTTACCCATGTATTGAGAGAGGAGGTCGCGCAAGGTTGAAAAGTCGGAGCGGGCGTGACGCTGGCCAATGGTGAAGATCAACTGCTCTGCTTTATCCAGCGCGATATCGGCATCACCTTCTTCATAAGCAATGGCGGCAATCTGGCCAGCGGCATGGATGAGGCGACGCAAGATGGCGGTACGTTCAACGATGCGCCCATAGTGTTCGACATTACCGCTGGTAGGTACCTGGTTGATCAGGGAGGTGATATAGCTGGCTCCGCCCACATCTTCCAGTTTGTTCTGCTGCGCTAATTCATCACAGATGGTGATGAAGTCGGCCGGCTCACGCTGCTCATAGAGCTGGAGGATGACCTCGTAGATGGTACGATGGGCATCACGGTAGAAGTCCTCGGGGTACAAAAAATCTGCCACCTGGACAATTGCCTCGGGGTCGATGATGATGCTCCCAAGTACGCCGCACTCTGCCTCGATGTTTTGCGGTAAAAGCTTCTCCACGTCACTGGCTCCAGTATATATTCCACCGCTCACGTGGTACAGGTTCGCTTACGGCGGATTATAGCACATTGGTTCGATATCTGCGCAGCCAATTCTCTCACAGACCTCTCATTTAATGTGCGCTTAATCAGCTTAACGAATTCTGCGGGCGAAAGCAAACAGCAAGCGAAGGGCGTTTTTGTGCAAATGTGGATATGTCTCTGGAAATTGGTGGAGCAGGTATGCATGGACCAGCAGGTTGATCCGTACGATGGGTGTTTATCTCCAGTTTTCCACAATACAGTTCCATTTATCCCCGGTTATCCACGAAGTTATCCACAAACTTATTCACACGGAACAGTCCCACAATAGTCCTACGGGGGGATTTGCACGGTGATTTTCTCACCGGTTCAAGTGTAGCAGGTGTAGTGGGTTTACGTGGTTCCCCAGTTGGAAGGTATACTGTAGTAGCAGTAGGCTAGGGACTTGACCCGAGCAAAGGAGAGAGTTATGATAGCACGCAGATGAGAAGAGGTTCGTAATGGCCACCCACCGTACCGTATATAGACAGGCGTCATTGGCTGGGGGCCGAGTTTATATATGTTGAAAAGGAGTGGTTCTAGAACCCCATGCCAAAAACGAAGAAACGTTCCACTACAAAGCGTGCAACGAGAATTGCGAAAGCGCACGCGACCCAATTGCCACCATTGGAGGTGAAAGAAGCTCCCCGGCGTACCCCAGGTTATAAGCCGCCTGCGCGCGGCCTGGCTCGCTATCCCTGGCTTATTACCCTCAGCCTGCTTATCATTGTAGTAGCTATTGGGTCACTTTATCACTATCACATAGGGCCGTTCGCGATACCGGCCAAGCCGAAGCCCCAGGTGGTGACGTCCCCTTGCCCGAAGGTTGTCAAGCAACTCACCGATCTATCGCCAGCGCCGGGGCCGGCAACTTTCAACAGCATCCCGCATACTTTCAAGCAGGCCCCTGACATGGTCATTAATACGCAGAAAGTGTACTGCGCGGGTATCAACACGAATCGCGGCTTGATCGTACTGGAGCTTGATCCAAAGCTTGCACCGAACACGGTTAACAATTTTGTGTTCCTGGCACAGCAGCATTTTTATGATGGTCAGACCTTCTACCGCGTCGTACCTCATGTCATCATCCAAACGGGTAACCCGGTGGGGACCCTCATTGGTGGACCTGGTTATAAGTTCAATGATGAGCCGGTAAAAGGCAGTTATACAGTGGGTATGGTGGCGATGGCTAATGCTGGCCCGAATACGAACGGCAGCCAGTTCTTCATCTGCACGGGAGATGACTCGAAGACGTTCAAAAAATTGTATAACCTGTTTGGGCACGTGGTACAGGGCCTGAACGTGGCACAGGCGATTGAGGGACCGGGCGATCTCCCTGCCTCGAAGAGCATCAAAGCGGATATTATCACTCACTTGATCGTGGTCGTGGCACCTTGATCCTGTCTGAATAGCGATAAACATACAGGCCGGGTATCCTTAACAGGTACCCGGTTTTGTTTTGTTGCCCTGCTTGATGGACAATTGGCAGAGCTTGCAAAAGATGTATAATGTGTTCGGACACATTGCACGAGATAGAGAGTGCGGATTGTATGTGTTGTGTTCCCGGAATTGCCGGGAAGCCGGCACTCGATGTTCCGCGATAGTAAGATGTCACGAGCCATGGAAACGTGGTTGTGGCGTTCTAAACGTCTAACGGCATTTCAGGAGGTAATTTGATGCCCAATCAGTATAGTAGTCCACCAGCGATGCAGATCGATCCTAAAAAGCAGTATACAGCCATCTTGCACACGGACAAGGGTGATATCCAGGTAGAGTTGCTTGCTGCACAGGCGCCCAAAACGGTGAATAACTTTGTATTTCTGGCGCGCGAGGGTTTCTACAATGGAACTACGTTCCATCGTGTCATTCGTGGTTTTATGGTCCAGGGAGGCGATCCCAAGGGGACAGGGACGGGAGGACCGGGTTATAAGTTCAATGATGAGCCCAGCGCCCTTGAATTGAAGCATGATCGTCCTGGCATCCTGTCGATGGCAAATGCAGGGCCGAATACGAATGGATCGCAGTTTTTTATTACACACGTGCCGACGCCACATCTGAACGGCAAGCATGGTGTTTTTGGGCGAGTTGTGGCGGGGATGGATGTGGTGAATGCGATTAGGGAACGAGACCCAGGACGCGACCCGCGACCAGGTGACAAGCTCATCGCGGTGGATATTATCGAACGCTAGGCTGAGCTATCTCACTCACCTATGTTAAGAAGCATGGAGGACGACATTGAAGTCGTCCTCCAGAGGATTTGTTTTACGGGTAGACGCCGCGAATTTCGGTGGCCTCGGCGACGCGAGCGACAGCGAGCAGATAGGCGCCCATGCGCAGGTTGGTCTGCTGCTCGGCGGCTTTATGCTGCACGGCATGGAAAGCACGCGTCATGATGGCTTCGAGCCGGTGATTGATTTCGTCTTCGGCCCAGAAGAATCGTTGCAGGTCCTGCACCCACTCGAAGTAACTGACGGTGACACCCCCGGCATTGGCCATGATGTCGGGGACGACTGTGATGCCGCGATCATCGAAGATACGATCAGCCTCGGGTGTGGTTGGGCCGTTGGCGGCTTCAATAATCAAGCGGGCCTTTACGCGTGAAGCGTTTCTTGTGGTCAACTGGTTTTCCAGGGCGGCAGGCACCAGGATATCGCACTCGAGTTCCAGCAGTTCGGCGTTGGTGACCGGTTCTGTGTCCGGCAAGCCCTTCAATGAGCCGTGCTCTTTCGAGTAGCGCATAGCCAGGGGTACGTTGATGCCTTTCGGATTATAGATGCCGCCATGGATGTCGCTCAGACCAACGACTGTACAGTCCAGTTCGTGCAGGAGGCGCGCTGAGATACTGCCGACGTTACCAAATCCCTGGATGACGACAGAAGATTCGTCTGGTTTCATGCCCAGGGCAAGCATAGCTTCGCGCGTAATCACCTGGATGCCACGCGCAGTTGCTTCGAGCCTGCCTTCACTACCACCGATGGCCAGTGGTTTTCCAGTAATCACAGCTGGTATGGAATATCCTTTGTGCATGGAATAGGTATCCATGATCCAGGCCATGATCTGGGGATTCGTGTTCATATCTGGAGCGGGAATATCACTATCGGGGCCAATCAGGATAGAAATCTCGGTAGCGTAGCGGCGGGCGAGGCGTTCGAGTTCGGCACTGGAGAGCTTGTGTGGGTCGCAGATGACACCGCCTTTAGCGCCTCCGAAGGGGATATTGACGACGGCGCACTTCCAGGTCATCCACATGGCCAATGCACGTACTTCGTCCTGGGAAACTTCGGGGCTAAAGCGGATACCGCCTTTGGCAGGGCCGCGATTGATGTTGTGCTGTACACGGTAGCCCGTAAACATTTCCACGTCTCCATCGTCCATGCGCACGGGGAAATTAACGATGAGTTCGCGTTTAGGTTTGCGCAAAATAGCTCGTAGGGGCTGTGAGAGGCCAAGGCGCTCGGCGGCCTCATCAAATTGAGCAACAGCCACATGATAGGGATTAAGAATTTCGGTAGCCACGGCTGAAAAACCTCCTTGTTTTGCATGTAGCACCACGCCTGGGCGCCCCTACATTTCAATGCTGTGAAAGGTAGACGCCTGACCAATTACCGAAGTAGAGTCCTTCGCCGTTGAGCACGATGCCATGCACCCAGGAAGGAATGACGGCTGCGAGGGACTGGTGGTCAAGCGGGAGCCAGCCAACATCCTGGATGGCAATTTGTTCGGCCTTGTTATAGAGAGCGATGCGAGCATCGCCTGTAGCCGCCTCGGCCTGCATTACCGTCTGGTCAAAGGCGGGGTTATGCCAATCACCGTTGTTATTGGGTGCCGTGGAGAGCAGGTTGAGCGTCAGCCAATCGTAAGGATCAGGGAAATCAGCGCTCCATTGTGTGAAGCCAAACTGGATCTGATGCCTGGCCGTCTCCTCATTATAGGCATTCAGTTCCACGGAGTTCAGCTTTATCTGAATGCCCAGCGCTGTCTGCCACATTTGCTGCAAGGCGGCTGCCTCCTGTGTGGATACCTGCGAACTCGGGTAAGAGAATATGATCGGAGGTACTTTACTGACATCGGGATAGACCGATTGCAGGAGGGATTTGGCCTTGTTCGGGTCAAAGGGTATGCCTTGATAGTTGGGTTCATAGCCCGGCATCCCCGGCGGAATAATTGTAGGAGCTGGCGTCACCGCGTCCTTGAAGATGGCATGTGCCAGGGTAACTTTGTCAACCGCATAGGCAAAAGCCTGGCGTACCGCCGATTTGTTGAACGGAGGCATTTTGTTGCTGAAGAAGAGCAGGTCAGACTGGAGCAGTGCACTGAAGGTAAACCCCGGCAGGCTCTTCGCGGTGGATAGATCTGTGGGAAGGATATTCCAGATCAGACTATATTGTCCCGCGCGATAAGCTTTAAAAGCGGTGCCGACGTCACCCACAAAGATCATGTCCACTTCTTTCAGCCTGGTCTTTGGACCGTAGTAGTGAGGATTGGGAACAAGGATCATTTTGACGTTATGATCCCACTCCTTGACCATGAACGGGCCAGAGCCAATGCCATTGCCCGCCGCATGGTTGATCCAATCGGTCTGTCCATACTGAGCGATGATCTTCTGATTCAGGGGGAAATAGAGCGGGTTCGTGAGCACTTCGAGGAAATAGGGAGTGGGCTGCGTCAAGGTGATCTGCAAGGTCTGGTCGTCGATGGCTTTTACACCTGCTAATGTTTTTGTCTTGCCACTGTTAACGTCATTGGCGCCGACGATGGCGCCCTCAAAGAAAGTGGCGATGCCTGATTTCACCTCTGGGAGCAGCGCCCGCGTGAGGGTGTAGACGTAGGTTTGCGCGGTGATGGGTGTTCCATCCGAGAATGCGATACCCGATTTCAAATGAAAGGTATAAACCTTGCTATCAGGAGAAATATCCCAGGTTGCCTGGTCGGGCACGACGTTGAGGTTTTTGTCAGATCGAACCAGGCCACTATAGATCATGCCTACAGCAAGGGCCGAGTTCGCGTCCGGTCCCAATGCGGGATCAAGAATGCCGATATCGCGAGTACCGACATTGGGAAGAAGTAATGGCTGGTTGGTCGCCAACGTGGGAGTTCCGCCTGCGAGAGGATTGGAAGAGCTTTGACCGCACGCTGCCAGGAGCACGAGCAGTATACCCAGAAACGAGAGAAGAACCAGCAAACGCTGGGAGAACAGATGCCATTTGTGATTACGCACAAATTGCCTCACTTTCTGAAGCTACACGAAGGGAACAGAGATAAGATGAGTCTTGTAGGCCATTGTACAACGCCTGGAGCGGTATACACAAGAAATTACGCCTGGACGCAAGGTGATATCACGTTGGCCGACACTATTCTTAGATTGACTTTTGAAATTTCTGGACAACAAGCACACAAACGTCTTATAATTAGGTGGAGTCATGAGACTGTTCAACGGTGAACAGGAGGCAAAGAATGCACATGCTGGCGCCTGGCGCTCCTATGGATAGCAGCCCTACAACGCCCCAAATGTGCATCCACCAACAATATCAGTTTTGTGTGCTCTCTACCTGGCTACCTATGCAGGTTGCGAGTTTCTCATTTCCCGGTTGCCTGGATCTCCTCCAGGGAGCCTTTATTCAGTACGATCTAGTTAGTATGGCACATTTCTAGTGTTTCGTTCGTTGCTAAAGATAGAAACAGAAAGAAGGAGGGAAGGTAAGTAGCCTCATTGCCACTTACCGGACACACTATGGGCGTCAAAGAACTTTTTATGAACGGCGAGTTTGTACCTTCTGAGCGTGGTGTGATTTCTGTACATACACACGGTTTTGCTTACGGTACCGGGTGCTTCGAGGGCATTCGAGGCTACTGGAATGAGAAGGACCAGCAGGTCTACATTTTCCGCCTGCGGGAGCACTACGAACGGTTTCTACGTTCGTGTAAGATTCTTCAGATCTCGCTTCCCTATACGATTGACCAGCTTATTGATATCAGTATAGAGCTGGTGAGGCGCAATGGCCTACGTGGAGATATCTACATAAAACCAATTGCTTATAAAGCTGATTTGACGATCGGTGTACGTTTACATGGCCTTCCCGATCACCTGGTTATTACTGTGCAGCCCCTTGGAAATTATATCGATATCACCGGGCTTCACTGCGGTGTTTCTTCCTGGCGGCGCGTTGATGATAACGCTATTCCAGCCCGGAGTAAGATTTGTGGGGCGTATGTCAATTCGGCATTTGCTAAAAGCGAGGCGCTCCAGAACGGCTTCGACGAGGCGATTATGCTCACGCACGAGGGTCACGTCTCTGAGGGAAGCGCCGAGAACATTTTCCTGGTGATGAATGGTGAACTGGTGACACCAGCGCCGACAGAGAATATATTGCTGGGCATTACCCGTGAAACTGTGATGGAGCTGGCGCGGCGCGAGCTTGGCCGCATTACGCGCGAGCGGCAAATAGATCGCACGGAGCTCTATGGGGCTGATGAGATTTTCCTGTGCGGCACCGGGGCACAGATTGCTCCCGTTGTGAAGGTAGATCATCGCCTTATTGGAGACGGGAAGGTTGGTCCGATCAGTAGCACGCTGCAGCAGCTGTACTTTGAGGTGGTTCGCGGCAAGCGTCCCGAGTATCGAGCGCAGTGGTGCATGCCGGTGTACGCGGCGGTAGCTGAGCAATTGCAGGTACCGGATT
>WNGL01001971.1_pt1 | contig 25073 bp, 31 predicted proteins | sample 5400591 | NCBI WGS metagenome assembly WNGL01 (sample SAMN13153377, study PRJNA577476) | soil metagenome | isolation source: 80 cm soil or saprolite under Garry oak tree replicate 1 | place: USA:California | collected 2016-06-15 | reverse complement strand
TGGCGCTCGGAAATGTCGTGTTCGACCTCGCTCGATTCGGGATCCAGTTCGTCGCCTCGCCGCGACACGCCGACGGCATCGTCGTGACGGGTGCGGTGAACACCAACATGCAGGGCGCGCTCGAGAAGACGTTCGAGGCGGTCCCGTCCCCGAAGCTCGTCATTGCGGTCGGGGCGTGCGCGCTCAGCGGCGGACCGTTCCACGGGAGTCCTGAGGTAACGAACGGAGTCGGCAACCTGCTTCCGGTGGATCTGTGGGTGCCTGGGTGCCCACCTCACCCCCTCACGGTGCTGGACGGCCTTCTACGCCTCCTAGGGAGGATCGAGAGCGGGACGCGCGACCGCTCCTAGCGTTCCGAACGCGACGAGGCCCGGACTCGCCGCCGGGCCTCGCACTGGTTCTCAATACCTCACTTTTGCTTCGGGCTTCTCGGCGGTGGCCAAGCGCCAGGGTTTGGCGGGTTGGGCGACGAAGGTCCAGGAGGGTTGCCGCGACCTGGCGGTTGCTGCTGAGGCGGCTTCGGCGGTTGCGGGTTCCCCTTCTGGGGCTGCGATGGTTGACTAGGTTTGCCAGGACCGGTCACGGGTCTACCTCCGCGCGCCATGGCGCGCCGTGCAGGTTGAGGTGCGCTGCAAACGACCGAGAGCGGTGTCGCTCCGCGTCTCATCTCTTCAGAGGCTCCAAGAGCGGATCCTTCGGGCTCGGCTCCGTGGGCCGACGATCCGCGAATTTTCACGCACTTTCGAGCAAATCTCGGTAATACGACGTAGTTCTTGACCGCGGCGGTAAGTCTACGTTACTCTCACTCTAGTGGTCAAGGGAGAGGCGTAACGCGCGGGCGGGAGGGAACATGGAGGCCAACGACCGCTTGATGACGGTGAAGGATCTGGCCGCATACCTAAACTTGAACGAGCGGACGGTTCTTAAACTAGCAGCCGACGGCCCCCTTCCGGCCGTCAAGGTCGGCAATCAGTGGCGGTTCCGGAAGGCGATGATCGACGCGTGGCTCGATGACCAGATGCTCGGCATTAGTCGCCGGTACGTCGAGCCGCGTCGCGCCGTGCGCGGGGACGCTCTGCGGCTCGATCTCGCGAGCTGCTTCGCATCCAGCCACGTCCTCGGTGATCTCGCAGCCCGCACGAAGACCAAGGTGGTGGACGAGTTGGCGGCTCACGCTCACTCGTTGGGACTGGTGCGCGACAAGACGTGGTTCGTCGGCGCCCTGATCGAGCGCGAGAACGTGATGCCCAGTGCAACCGGGAACGGGATCGCGTTTCTGCACACGTTGCAACGGAATCCAGAGCAAGTCGTCCGTCCGTTCATGATTCTTGGGAGGTCGAAGGGCGGGGTGGACTTCGATGCGCTCGACGGGAGACCTACGCATCTCTTTTTTGTGCTCGGGCTCAAGTACAGCGAGCTTCATCTTCCCTGGTTGACGAAGCTGACGCAAATGCTCGCGCGCCGTGAGGCCGTCGAGGCACTCCTCGTTGCGCCAGACGCGGCTGCCATCTACGAGGCCCTCGCCGAGGCCGAGCGCCGGCTCCAGGCACCAGCAGCGGCCCTGCCGTGACGACCGTTCGAGCCGGCGTCGTCCGCCCGAGCAGTCCCGTGAGCGTTCCGCAGAACACCGAACCCTCGGAGGGATCGTCCCGCGGTCGAAACGAATCCGCCGAAGCCGCTTCGCAAGCGTCTTTGCTGGAGCGGCGGCAACGAGACCTGCAAGCGGCGGAGGCTGAGTTGGAGGCTACTTTGAGGGTCAGTGCGCAAGCGGACCAGTGTTTGCGCGAAGCCGAGCGCGCGCTGCGGGACGCGTGGGAGGTCGCGGCGAGGTCCGCGGGAACTGGCGTTGCGGAGCTCGATCAGGTGGCGGAGCTTCGCGTGCGCCTGCGGCCTTAGCCCAGGCGAGGCAAGCAAGTCATCGTGCGGCGGACGCTGCAGCCAGGCGGGTAGCTGCGACGCGATTGGCGGTCGAGGCTGTCGACGCCATGGCGAGACGTTTGCACGCTGCGATCGCGCAGCAGGAGACGACCGTGGCCGCCCTGCGTCGAGCGATCGCCATTGCGGAGCAGCAGCTGGCTAGTCGATGGGAGATCTTGCGGGCGGAGGAGCGGGCCCTGCAAGACCTCCGGAGCAAGCTGCTCGACCTGGCTGGCTCTTAAAGACTGCACTCGCGCCGCTGGTGCAGCAGCCGGAGAAGGTATGACTTGGTGGGAGGCGTTGGCGCACGTCGGCGTGGTGGGCTTTGTGGTTGGCATGGCAGGCGCCGCAGTCACGGTGTTGCGACTACTGCCATGGGGCAAAGACTGGAACGTCGGCGGCTATGCCTAGCAAGCTCTGCCCGATCCGCCTGATCAGTTGCGGTTTTGGTGCTGACATTGAAACCCGAATCGCGCGGCCTAACAAATCCTCGGCAGCTGGTCGCCCGGCAACATGTCTACCACCCGCGTGCCGCCGATCCCCGTTTCCATGACGACCAGTCCCGGATGGGCCTCGACGACGCGGCCGATCCGCGCCGCGTCGCGGCCGAGGGGATAGCTCCGCAGGGCAGTGACGCACGCGTCGGCCACCTGATCGGCGACGAACGCGATGAGCACGCCCTCGTTGGCGACGTACAGCGGATCGAAGCCGAGCATCTCGCACGCCGCGGCGACGGCGGGGGGGATGGGGATAAAACGCTCCACCAGTGTGATCCCGACGCGCGACAGAGCGGCGATCTCGTTCAGGGCGCTCGCGACACCCCCTCGCGTCGGGTCGCGCAGCACGTGTACATCCGGCCCCGCGGCGGCGCGCAGCCGTTCGACCAGGGGGTAGAGCGCGGCGGAATCGCTCTCGATCGCGGTCTCGAAGGCGACCCCCTCACGCGCCGTCATGATGGCGATTCCGTGCCGGCCGATGGGCCCCGAGATGAGGATGGCATCACCGGGGAGGGCGCGGCCCGGGGCGGGGGTGAAGTCGGGCGCGACGAGGCCGATGCCGGTGGTGTTGATGAACACGCCGTCGGCCTTGCCGCGCTCCACGACCTTCGTGTCGCCGGTCACGAGCACGACACCGGCGGCGCGCGCGGCCTCGCCCATCGAGCGCACGATCCGGTCGAGCACGTCGAAGGGCAGCCCTTCTTCCAATACGAAGCCGGCCGACAGGTAGACCGGCCGGGCGCCCATCATCGCCAGGTCGTTCACGGTGCCGTGCACGGCAAGCGAGCCGATGTTGCCGCCGGGGAACTCGAGCGGGTTCACCACGAACGTGTCGGTCGAGATCGCCAGACGTTGACCGTTCACCTCCACCACGGCGGCATCGCCCAGCTGGGCGAGCACGTCGTTCGTGAAGTGCGGCAGGAAGCGCTCCTTCAGGAGCGCCGCGCTCATCTTGCCGCCCGAGCCGTGGCCGAGCTGGACACGATCGTGCGTCGTGATCGGAGTCGGGCAGGCGAGCGTGCTCATACGTGGGTGGAGGCCGGGGCCGCGCGGAAGCGGCCGTAATTATAGTAGGCCGCGCAGGCGCCCTCGGACGACACCATCGGCGCGCCGAGCGGGTGGTCGGGCGTGCATTCCTTGCCGAACGCGGGACAGTCGAACGGCTTGAGCAGGCCTCGTAGCACCTCACCGGCGTGGCACGCCGGTGATTCCTCCGTGTGGATCCCCTCGAGGGAGAAGCGCCGCTCGGCGTCGAACTCGGCGAACTCCTCGCGCAGGGCCAGCCCGCTGCCGGGGATCTCGCCGATGCCCCGCCACTTCCGGTCAACCAGGTGGAAGACGCGGGACACGAGCTCCTGTGCCGGCTGGTTGCCGTCACGCTTGACGGAGCGGACGTATTGATTTTCCACCTCGTGGCGGCCGTCCTCGAGCTGGTGTACCGTCATCAGCATCCCTTCGAGGATATCGATCGGCTCGAACCCGGTCACGACGATCGGGACCCGGTATTTGGCAGCGATCGGCTCGTACTCGGTCCACCCCATGATCGTGCAGACGTGGCCCGCTGCGAGGAACCCCTGCACCCGGTTGTCCGGGGAGTCGAGGATCGCGGTCATCGCGGGGGGTACGGTGACGTGCGAGACTAGGACGGTGAAATTCGTGACTCCGAGCTGCCTCGCGCGCCACACCGCCATCGCGTTGGCGGGCGCGGTTGTCTCGAAGCCGACGGCGAAGAATACGACCTGCTTGTCGGGATGCTTGCGCGCCAGGTCGAGCGCGTCGAGCGGCGAGTACACCACCCGGACGGCACCGCCCCGGGCGCGGATCTGGAACAGGTCGCAGTCACTCCCGGGCACGCGGAGCATGTCGCCGAACGACGTGAAGATCACGTCCGGGCGCGCGGCGAGCGCGAGCGCCTTATCGATCTGCTCGAGCGGCGTGACACACACCGGGCAGCCGGGTCCGTGAATCATCTCGACCGCGCCCCCGATCAGCTCGTCGAGTCCCTGCTTCACGATCGTGTGGGTCTGCCCGCCGCACACCTCCATCAGGACCCAGGGCCGCGTCGCGGCGGCGCGGATCTCCGTGATGAGCGCACGGGCCACCCGGCCGTCCCGATACTCGCTCAGGTATTTCATACGCCCTCCGCCCGGTCGGCCACTTCCTTCAGCCACTCGAGCTCGTCGAGCTGGCTCATCTCCCGCAGCACCTCGTAGGTCCGCCGCGCCTCCTCCTCGTCCACCTTGGAGATCGCGAACCCGACGTGGATCACCGCGTAGTCGCCTGGCTTAACCTGGTCCGCGACGTAGGCGAGGCACACCTCGCGGCGCACGCCGCCGAAGTCCACGACGCCCATTTGGAGGCCCTGTGTCTCGTGCATCTCGACGATGCGCGCGGGTATGCCTAGGCACATGTCATTTCACTCCTTGCACGTGAAGCTGGCTCTTGACGTAATCGCCCACGAGGATCGCAGCCGGGTACAGCACCTCCTCCTCCATCTGGGCGTGGTGCCGCAGTTCGTCGGCGAACTCGGCCCACTCCCGCTGACCTTCCTCACTCGCGGCATTCCCGAGCTGGATGAGGGCACCGGTGATCGCGCGGTGCTCCTCGATCATGAGCGGCATCTCCTCCTTGAGCCGGGCGACGAGCGGCAGCACCTCCGCCATGTCGGGAGTCAGGCGCCCCTTCGCGAGGCGCGCCAGCAGCCCGAGCCGTGGAATCGCGTATTCGTCTTCCCGCAGGAAGTGCGGGTGCATGATCTTCGCCGCCCTGCGGGCTGACTCGCCCGTGCGGCCCTCGAGGCGCGTCGCCTCAGCGAGTCTCGCGTGCAGTTGCTCGTGCTCGAGTCGCAGGGAATCGGGAATCTTCATGGTGTCCTCCGTTCACGCTCCCAGGTCACGCCGCAGCACAGCCGCCGCGACCGCCGCCTGGCCGTAGCTCACGGCGCCGTCGTTGGGCCCGAGCCGGCGAGGTACCAGCACGCGCAGGCCCCGTGCTGCGAGCCGCGCGCGCAGCGAGACTAAGAGGCGCGCATTCTGGAAACAGCCGCCGCCCAGCGCGACGATACGGGTGCCCGCCGCGGTCGCGATGCGCGCCGCGAGCTCATCGGTCGCGGCGGCGACGCTCTCGTGGAATGCAGCAGCCAGGTCGGCCGCGTGCTCGCCCTGGGCGAGGCGCTCGCCCAGCGCCGCGAGTAACGGCACGGGGTCGAGGGTCCAGCTCCCGTCGCCGTTCTCGGCAACCGGGAACGGAAGCGGCCGGGCGCGGTGGGTCCCCGCGAGCGCTTCGAGCTCCATCGCGGCCTGCCCCTCGTATTGAGCGACCCGCCGGACGCCCAGCACGGCGGCCGCAGCGTCGAACAGGCGGCCCATGGAGGAGGCGAGCGGCGCGTTGAGCCGTGCGGCAAGCTGCTGTGCCACGGCGAGCTGCTTGCCCGGGTCCACACCCTCGAACGCCCGCGCGAACGCTCGCACGGCGCCGGGTTCGAGAGAGAGGTATCCCGCCGCCACGCGCCACGGCCGGCGTGCCGCCAGATCGCCACCCGGGAGCGGTGCGTAGCGCAAGTGCGCGAGCCGGTGGTACCCGGCGAGATCCGCGACGAGGATCTCGGCGCCCCACACGTGGCCGTCGTCCCCGTAGCCTGTGCCGTCGTAGGCGACGCCGACCGCGGGCTCCGTGACTCCGTGCTCGGCGAGCACGGCGGCCACGTGGGCGTGATGGTGCTGCACGGCGATGGTCCGCTCGAGGCCGAGCTCGCCCGCCAACCTGGTCGAGAGATAGCCGGGGTGCAGGTCGCGCACCGCCACCTCCGGCTCGATCCGGAACAGCCGCTTGTAGGCATCGAGCGTCGTCCGGAAATGCTCCAGCGTCTCGAGGTTCTCGAGATCGCCGATGTGCTGGCTCACGTAAGCGCGCGCCCCGTGCACCAGCGTGAACGTGTTCTTCAAGTGCGGGCCGACGGCGACGAGCGGGCGCGGGCTCGCGAAGGGCAGGTCCACCGGGAGCGGCGCGTAGCCGCGCGCGCGGCGCAGGAACACAGGCAGGTCGCCGGCCAGCCGGACCACGGAGTCGTCGTAGCGCGACACGATTTCTCGATCATGCAGTAGGAACGCATCGGCGATTCCGGCGAGGCGCGTCCGGGCGGCTGCGTTATCCGTCGCGATCGGCTCTTCGCTCTTGTTGCCGCTCGTCATCACGAGCGGGCGCTTCACCTGGTCGAGTAACAGGTGGTGGAGCGGGGTGTAGGCGAGCATCACGCCGATCGTATCGAGCCCCGGAGCGACCGACCGCGCCACCCCGGGCTGGCGCCCGGGGTCAGTGAGGCGCTTGAGCAGCACGATAGGCCGCTCAGCCGATCTCAGGAGAGCGGCCTCCGCCACGCTCAGCTCCGCTAGATCTCGCGCCTCGGCCATGGTACGTACCATGACGGCGAGCGGCTTCGCCTCGCGGTGCTTGCGGGCGCGGAGACGTGCGACCGCCTGTTCATTGGTCGCGTCCACGGCCAGGTGGAAACCTCCCAGCCCGCGGATCGCGACGATTGTGCCGGCCGCGAGCAGCCGCGCTGCTGACGCGATCGGGTCAGCGCCCTTCACACCCGGAAACTCGGAGCCAGGGCTTTCGAGCCACAGGCGTGGTCCGCACGCGGAACAACTGTTCGTCTCCGAGTGGTAGCGCCGGTCGCCGGGCGAGCGGTACTCGCGCAGGCACTCGGGGCATTGCGTGAACGCCCGCATGCTGGTGCGCTCGCGGTCGTACGGCATCGCCTCGATCACCGTGAAGCGCGGCCCGCAGTCGGTGCAGGTGATGAACGGATAGCGGTACCGGCGGTTCGCCAGGTTGAACAGTTCGCGCTCACACGCGGCGCACAGCGCCACGTCGGGAGACACCGGCTGCCGCCGGTCGGGCTCGTCGCGGCTCGCACGGATCACGAAGGCCTCAAGCCCGGAGGGCGTGCACGGCTCCCTGTCGAGGCGCTCGATCCGGGCGAGCGGCGGCGCCTCGGAGCGAAGCTCACGCACGAACGCCGCAATCTCCACCGGGTCGCCCTCGACCTCGATTTGCACGTCGCCCGCGGAGTTCAGCACCGAGCCCGCGAGCCCGTGCCGCAGCGCCAGACGATGGACGAACGGCCGGAACCCCACCCCCTGCACCACGCCCGCGACGTGCAGGCGCAGCGCCTCGCGCACACGCGGCGCCGTCGCGGTCATGCGGCCGACCGCCGGCGTAGCTGGGATCGCAGGAACGCGTACCACTCGTCCAGGCCGTCCGTGCGGACTGCCGAGGTGAAGAAGAACGCCAACTCGGGGTTCACCTGACGGGCAAGGTCCACCGCCCTCTCGACGCTGAAGGGCACGTGGGGCAGCAGATCCATCTTCGAGAGCACGGCGTAGCGCGCCTGCTGGAACATCTTGGGGTACTTGACTGGCTTGTCCTCGCCTTCGGTGACCGAGAACAGCACGACCTTCGCGTCTTCGCCCAAGTCCCAGCTCGCCGGGCACACGAGGTTGCCGACGTTCTCGATGAACAAGAGCCGCGTGTGCTCCAGGTCAATCGCCTCCAACGCGGCCGCCACCTGCCGCGCGTCGAGATGGCATGCGCCATGGGTGACGACCGCCTGCACCAGCCGATTGGTGTGGCGCGCGAGGCGGTCGGCGTCGTTCTGGGTCTGCACGTCGCCCGTCACGACCGAGATGGCGAGCTCCTCACCGAGATCGGTGAGGGTGCGCTCGAGCAGCGTGGTCTTACCGGAGCCCGGTGACGAGACGAGGTTGAAGGTGAGCACACCCGCCTCCCGCAGCCGCCGCCGCACGTCGGCCGCGAGCTCGTCATTCCTCGCCATCACCCGCTCGCGTACGTCAATCGTCCGGACGGCCATCGTCCACCTCCAGGTAGCTCACGCGCAGCACGTCGCCGGGCAGCCGATCGATCACGGGCTTCGCCTTCGCGAAGGGCGGCTGCGCCAGTAGCTCCTCCAGACAGAACGCGAGGCTCGACACCTCGACCCCCGCGTCGTCCCCCACCTCCACACCCACTGTGACCACACGTCCGGCGCCGCCTTTCCCCACCTGCCGCTCCGCGATGCGGCAGATCTCGAGCGCCAGGCTCATCTCATGCATGCACCGGCGTGCCCTTCGCGGTGCAATGGTGTCCCCAGCCCTCGAGCAGGCGCACCACACTTGCCACGAGGTTATTGACGCGGCAGCGGAGCACCTCGCTCAGCTCGTTCGACAGCTCCACGTTCGCGGGCTGGAGGCCGATGGCCGTGGTCTGCTCCGGCAGCGTGCCACGCAGCTCGGCTAGGGCCAGCACGTCGGCCATGTCCACCTGATGGGGAGAGATCTTGGTCGCGAGGTAACGCGGCAGGCGGTGGCGCGGGATCACGACTTCGGTTCCCGGTGCGGCATCAGCGTTGATCGCATCGATCAGCAACACGCGCTCCGCGTCCTCGATGACGGGCAGGAGGTTCATCCCCCACGTGCCGCCGTCCACCAGCTCCACGCCAGCGGGCAACTCCCATTCGTCACGCAGCTGCGCCAGCGCTGCGAGCCCGAGCCCGTCGTCTCCCATCAAGGGGTTCCCGAGACCGATCACCACCGTGCGGCGACCGAGCTCACTCGTCGACATAGTGCTCGTCCTTGGGCACGAACCGCCCGCCGCTGATGATCGAAGAAATGGTCCCGGTGCGCTCCAGCAGATCGGCGCGCAACGCGAGGTAGAGGTGGATCGGGAAGAAAATGATGAACACCCACGTCAGCACATGATGCACGAAGTGCACGACTTGGATGCCGCCCAAGAGCGGTACGACCCAGCCGAACAGCGTGTACCAGAACCCGCCGGGGCGCGACTGACCGTACATCGCGAACCCGGTGACCGCCATGACGACGGCGACGGCGTACACTCCCGTGTAGCTGAGCTGTTGCAGCGGGTTGTGCCCGAGGTAATGCGGCGCCTTCTCGGGCTGGATCATCAGGTAGTACTTGACCTGCTTCCAGAGGTTGATCCAGTCCTGTTTCAACACCGGGAACAGGGCGCGCCAGCGCTCGAACTTGTCGCCCGCGACGAGCCAGTATGCCCGGACGATCCCCGTCGCCACGAACACGCCAGCGGCCGCGAAGTGCAGGAACCGCATCCAGCCCATCAGGTAATGCGCGCTCGCTTCGCCGCCGGTGATGAAATACGGCGCACCGATGTAGAAGCCCGTGACCACCAAGACGACGATCGACGCGACCGCCGCCCAGTGCATCGCCCGGATCGGCCAGCCCCACAGGTACACCCAGCGATACTCACCGATGGGCGGCGGGACCTTCCGGCCCAAGGTCATTCCCCCCGGCAGCGCCGGCGTCTTCATTGGACCTTCACCGACGTGACGAGGCCGCCCGTGGCGTCGAGCACGTGCACCCCGCACGCCATGCACGGGTCGAACGAATGGATCGTCCGCAGGATTTCGAGCGGCTGGTCCGGCTTTAGCAGCGGGTGGTGGTCCATCAGCGCCGCCTCGTACGGCCCGGGCACGCCCTTCCCGTCCCGTGGCGAGCAGTTCCACGTGCTCGGCACCACGCACTGATACCGAGAGATCTTCTGGTCCTCGATCTGCACCCAGTGGCCGAGCGCGCCGCGTGGCGCGTCGAGGTAGCCGTACCCCTGGGCCTTAGTGGGCCACGTCGCCGGCTCCCACTTGTCGCCGTTGAAGGTCTGGGTGTCGCCGCCCTTGATGCGGTCCACAAGCGCGTCGTACCAGTGCGACAGCCGCCGGGCGAGCAGCACCGTCTCGATTCCGCGCGCGGCGACCCGGCCGAGCGTCGAGAACAGGGCCGCCGGACCGACGTCGAGCCCGTCCATCACCTGCTTCACCAGGGCTCGCACGTCTTGGTGTCCGGAGGCGAAGGCCACGAGCATACGGGCGAGCGGCCCGACTTCCATGGCCCGACCCTCGTAGCGCGGGACCTTCATCCAGCTGTACTTCTTCTCCCCCTGCAGGTATGTCCAGGGCGTCTTGGGGCCGGTGTACTTCGCCTTGGTCTCGCCCTCCCACGGATGGAGGCCCGCGTCGTCCCCCTTGGAGTACTCGTACCACGAGCTGTTGATGTACTCCTGTACCAGCTTGTGGTCGTACGGCCAGACCTTGGTCAAGTCCTTGCCGAGGATGATCCCGCGGGGGAAGTAGAGCGAGCCCACGTCGCGGACGTCGCCGTCGGGGAACTCGCCCACGGCCAGGTAGTTACCCGTGCCGCCGCCGATCCCCGCCCATTCTTTGTAGAAGCCCGCGATGGCCAGCAGGTCGGGGAAGTAGACTTGCTCCACGAACCGCTGCGCGCGGGCGATCATGTCGCGGATGTCGGTGAGGCGCTCGGCGTTGATCGTGGCGCGACTGTCCAGGTTGATCGCCGACGCCATCCCGCCCACGAGGAAATTCGGATGGGGGTTCTTGCCGCCGAAGATCGTGTGCAGCCGGATCACGTCGCGCTGCCAGTCGAGCGCCTCGAGATAGTGCGCCACGGCCAGCAGGTTCACGGCCGGCGGCAGCTTGTACGCCGGATGACCCCAGTAGCCGTTCGCGAAGATGCCAAGCTGGCCACTCCCGACGAACGTTTTGAGACGGCTCTGCACCTCGCGGAAATACGTCTCCGAGTTGTTCGGCCAGGGCGAGATCTTCTTGGCGATCGCGGCGGCGTCGGCCGGGTTCGCGGAGAGCGCGCTCACCACGTCCACCCAGTCGAGCGCGTGCAGGTGGTAGAAGTGGATCACGTGGTCCTGCACGAACTGCATGCCGTGGATCAGGTTGCGGATGATGTTCGCGTTGGGCGGGATCTTGATATCGAGTGCATCCTCGACGGCCCGGCACGAGGCCACCGCGTGCACCACGGTGCACACGCCGCAGATGCGTTGCGTGAACGCCCAGGCGTCGCGCGGGTCCCGGCCCTGCATGATGATCTCGATGCCGCGGAACTGCGTGGAGGTGGCCCACGCGTTGGTGATCTTCCCGTCCTCGGCCTGCGCCTCGATGCGAAGGTGGCCCTCGATCCGGGTGATCGGGTCGACGACGACTCTAGTTATGGCCATGGCCGCCCCCCCCTCCCTCGCTCTTCTCTTGATCGATCACGGGCAGCTTCCTTCGCTGACGGATCTGATGCACACCCGTGGCGATGGCGTGCGCGGCCACCCCGGCCGCCGCGCCGACCGCCAGGGCCGCGCCGATGGTGTCGGCGTAGCGCTCGACGCCGAACCCGGCGACGTCGGGGAGCCGCCCGTAGAACGGCGTCATCATGTCCCAGAAGTGGCGCTCGGTACAGCCGAGGCAGGGGTGGCCGGCGCCGATCGGCCAGCTGGTGCGGGTGTTCCAGAGAAAGATCGGGCATGGCGAGTAGGTCGCCGGCCCTTTGCAACCAACGTGGTAGAGGCACCATCCCTTGCGCGCAGCTTCGTCGTCGAACTTCTCGACGAACTGTCCGGCGTCGAAGTTGGCGCGTTTGGGGCACTGGTCGTGGATGCGGGCGCCGTAGGCGAACAGCGGCCGGCCGTCGTAGTCGAGCGCCGGCACCCGGCCGAACGTCAGATAGTGTACGATTGTCGCGGTCACTACGTCGCCGATCGGCGGGCAACCCGCGATGTTCACGACCGGCTTGTCCTTCACGACGTCGCCCACCCCGACCGCGCCGGTCGGGTTGGGCCGCGCCGCCTGGATGTTGCCCCAGTGGGCGCAGGCACCGATCGCGATGACAGCCTTCGCGCCCTTCGCGGCCTCTTCGAGAATCGTCTTCGCGGTGCGGCCACCGATGGTCGTGTAGATCCCGTCGTCGTTCAAGGGGACCGAGCCGGTCACGACCAACAGGTACTCGCCCTTGTTCTTCGCGATCGAGTCCTGGAGCGCCGCCTCCGCCTGGAAGCCAGCGGCGGCCATGATGTTGTGCTGGTAATCGAGGGACACGACATCGAGGATGAGATCCCCGATGGTGGGATCGGCAGTACGGAGCACAGACTCGGTGCAGCCGGTGCACTCCTGCAGTGACAGCCAGACGACGGTGGGACGCTTCTGCGCCGCCAAGGCCTTCGCAATGCGGGGCGTCATCACGCTCGCGAGGCCCAACGCAGCGGTCATCTGGCCGCAGAAGGTGAGGAAGTCGCGCCGGGTTACTCCACGCTTTTCGAGGTACGTGCCGAGGGTCTCGTCATCGGCCCAGGCGTGTGACGTGGGGAAGTACATAACCGCTCTCCGATCGAGGATCTACCAGATCGTCCGGCCGGGATCGCAATCTCACGTTATCCCCCGGAGCTGCTAGGCAGCAAGAAGGGTTCATGAAGAAATCTTTAGACGCTCCGGCGGCCAGATGAAGCCTGGCTCAGGTCGTGAGGCAAAGCTCAGCCCCGTTTCAGTGTCGCTTTAGACGCCCAATGCCAGCCTATGAGCATGTTTCGAGTCTTGGTTCTGTACGGCACGACCGACGGTCACACGCGCAAGATCGCGGCGGCCCTCGCGGGCGTCCTCAAGTGGGAGGGGAGTTGCGTCGATGTGATCGACACCAAGCATGTCTCTCCGGATGTCCGGCCGGAGCGTTATGACGGCGTCGTCATCGCGGCCTCGATTCACATCGGAAACTTTCAGCGGGCGGTCAAGCGCTGGGTTCGCCTGCACGCCGAGGAGCTCAATCGGAGGCCGAGCGCGTTCGTAACGGTGTGCCTCGGGATTCTGGAGAAGCGCCCCGAAGCTCGGCAAGAAGTCCAGGAGATACTGCACCGGTTTCTGCACCGCAGCGGATGGCGGCCGCTCATCACACGGACGATGGCCGGGGCGGTGCCGTACACCCAGTACAACTGGTTGAAGAAGTGGATCATGAAGCGGGTCGTGGCGAAGGCCGGAGGCGACACAGACACGACACGCGACTATGAGTACACGGATTGGGACGAGCTTCGTGCCTTCGCGCGGGATTTCGCGGGCCGTGTCGAGGTGGGTCATCCCGCTTCGACCGTCTTGCGCTGACGGGCAGTTAGCACGCAGCTTAGGCGCCATGACACTGCGCTCTGGCATCTACATCGTTCCCACCCATCAGTGGTACATCGAACGGACGGTCTGGCTGATCGCCGGCTTCGTCCTCCTCGGCAGCACGGCGCTGGCCGCGCTGGTTCAGCCGCTGTGGGTTCTGTTGGTCATTGCCACGGGCCTCGCCTCCATCACGGTGTCCCTCACCGGCTTCTGCGTCGTTGGCAATGTGCTTCACCTGCTCGGCTTCACCCCTATGCTGGGGCGGAGCGCGCCGACGTGGCGGAACCTGTACTTCATGCAGACCGACCGGTGGTATCTCGAGCGCCGCATCTACCTGGCGGTAGGAATCAACATCTCCGTGGCGTTGGTGCTGTCGCTGCTGCACAGCCCCTGGTGGCTGTTGTTCACCAGTTTCGTAGGCGCCGCGATGGTGTGGTTCGCCGCGACCGGGTACTGCATCATGGCCAACAGCCTGTATTGGCTCGGCGCCGAGCCGCGTCTGGCACCGGAGCGCAAGGCGGCGCGCGATGTAGCTCCGGGCAGCCGGAGTCAGCCCGCGGTGTAGCGGCTGTCGTGACTACGCGAGCGTCCACTGTAGCCAAACTGGTGGTGGCGTGTCTCCTGTGTCTCGCTGTGTTTGCCGGCCTCGCGCTCCTCGTGCAACATTTTCGGAAACCCTGACTCACGGCATGCCCTTCACCAGGAGCGGTCCGAAATGACGAAGAACATGGGCACTCTCGACCGCGTCGCCCGGACTCTCATTGCGCTCGCCGTTGTTGCGCTGTATTACACCGGCACGATCAGCGGTACACTCGCTATCGTGCTCGGGATCGTCGCGATCGCGTTCTTGGTCACGAGCCTGGTGGGGTGGTGCCCGAGCTACGTACCGTTCGGGCTCTCGACTCGCAAGCCGCCAACGGGCCCCTCTCCCTCCGCCTGAAGTCCTACGACGGCTTTCCGTCTGCGCCGGCAGACGGCCCGTGGTGCGCCGTGCGCTCGAAGAACGTGAGCGCGAGGAGCGCTTACGGCCCAAGCACCTGATCCGAGTGGCTTCCCCGAACGGAGGGTTTGACATGGAGAGAATCAGCATCGAGCAGCACAGCTTTGTGGGGAGCCTGTGGTTCGTAGGATGGCTTTTCACGCTCGGGTTGCTACACTTGTCCTTCTGGAAGAGCGTCCTCGCGATCGTGGTGTGGCCGTATTACCTGGGCGCGACGTTCAGCTCGCTGCTGCCGCACTGATCAAGAGCGCGTGCGGGAGGGGAAACGATGATCAGCGTCCCGGCCGGATTTCCGGCCGTCCTCGAGATCGATTACCCAGACCGGGAACTGGACCGACTGACGACGTTCTTCCGACCGTTCACAGTCATTCCCATCGCCATCTTACTAGGTCTCGTCACCAGGTCCACCGTTCGCGCCGAATCAGCGACCTACGTCGTCGGATCAGGCGGGATTGTGTTCTTAGCGACCGTGCTGATGCTCCTGTTCCGCCAGAAGTACCCCCGCTGGTGGTTCGACTGGAACCTGGCGCTGACGCGATTCGGCACCCGCGTCTGGGCGTATCTCGCGCTGCTGCGGGACGAGTATCCGTCGACGGACGAGGAGCAGGCTGTGCATATCGACATCGCGTACCCCGCCGCCACGCGCGACTTGAATCGCTGGCTGCCCCTGATCAAGTGGTTCTTGGCGATTCCACACTACATCGTGCTGTGCTTCCTGTGCGTCGCAGCGTGCGTCTGCGTCATCATTGCGTGGTTCGCGATTCTGTTCACCGGTCGCTATCCCCGCACGCTGTTCGACTTCGTGGTCGGCGTGTTCCGCTGGTGGCTGCGCGTCGCGGTCTATGCGTTTCTGCTCACGACGGATCGCTATCCGCCATTCAGGCTCTCGGCTTGAAGGAGCGACGAAACGAAGTGAGGGGAAACGTGCCAGCAAACGGTCCCGTGACGCGCCCGGCCCGCGCCTGGCTCGTCTTCCGGGTTCTCGCGGTCGCGCTGCTCGGCCCCTGGAGCGGCTCCGGCTGCGCGGGGCCAGCCAGGGTGCGGCCGACGGGTATGTCGCAACCTCCTGATCCCGGCGGCGCGATCTTCGTGCGCCACGGGTGCACCGAGTGCCACGCGATCTCGGCGTTCCACGTGAAGCCTGCAAGAGACGTGGGGCCGGACCTCACTGTCGCCTATGGGGACGTGATGAACCGGTACGGGGTGAGCCTGGAGGCGTTCCTGTACGATCCTTCCGGCGTGATGCGCATGATGCTCGCCTCACACCTGCGGCTCAGTGCCGTCGATCGCGACTCGATGATTCACGTCCTCAAAGTCCTCTATGAGAATCGCCGGCGCGAGCTGGATTCGATGCCTCCGCAGTAGCTATCTACCGAGCGGGAACTCGAACCGAGACTTGAGCACCAGCAGGTTAGCCGCAGCGGTAGTGCCTACGCCGACGCCGATGCTGCACTCGAAGTCCCCGCCCAGCTTCAGGTCCACGCTCGGATAGAATTGGTGCGCAGCTCCGCCCGTGGGTGCCTCGCTCTCGAACAGTCCGGTCTTGCCGTAGTACTCGAGGCTCACGTCCACCGCTTTGCTCAGCGTCAACCCCACCCGCGCGCTCGGCTCGAACTCCCACTCCTCCCCGCTGCCCGATCCTCGCCCCCGCAGCCCGCGCTCGACCACCGGGTTGAGATCCACTTCCCATCGTCCGAAACGCTTCCCCAGGGTCGCTCGAATCTCGAGTCCCGCGGCATTCTCGTCGTAGGGAGCGCGGCTGAACTCGAGCTCGGCTCCCAGGCTCATCAGCACGGGCAGTCGCCACGACTCCGGGAAGCGCACCCGTGACCGGAGCCGCCAACCGGCGTACTCCACTCCGACCCCTGGCCGATAGGCCGACAACAGGTACGCCCCCGCCTCCCAGACGTCGGTGATCCCTCTGGTGAGCTCCAGCGCGAGGTGCGCTTGGTGTTGGGTCGGAGCGACCAACCCGTCATACTGGGTCGTGCCGCTCGCTGTGTAGTTGAGATGGGCGTCGAGTTCCCATTCACCCCGCTCGGCGGTCTGGTAGCGATAGACCTCGATCTCGAAGGGGTCCTGGGCCGCCGCTGCGCTGGGGACTGCGGCCGTACCCACGAGGACACACACCGGCGCGAGGAGTCTGCTCAGGTGCCTCATCTCAGAGCGAGCCCTGCGGTTGGGGTTGTTCGACGACGCCGGAGGGAGCGTCCTGACGGCGGGCGACAATCCCGAATCTATTTCACCCATTTATTGCGTCAAGAAGTGCCAAGGACGGTGGCCGCCCCGTCACATGAAGGGCTCTTGTGAGAAATCTCGATATGGCCATATCGCGGTGCGGCGATGTTCAGGCCGTACTCGCACTGAGGGAGCTGCTCGCATGAAGCGCATCGTCATCCTCGGCGCCGGCACCGCCGGCACCATCATGGCCAACCGACTCGCCAAGCGCTACCGGCGTGACGTGGATGCGCCGCCCGTCAGGATTACCGTCGTGGACCAGGATGACGAGCACGTGTATCAGCCCGGTCTCCTCTTCGTCCCCTTCGGCACCTACCAGCCGGGCCAGATCGTCAAGGCGCGCCGGCGCTTTCTGCCGAATGGCGTCCAGTATGTCTCGAGCGCGATCGACCACGTCACCGCCGAGGAAAACCGGGTGTACCTCGCGAAGGGCGATCCGCTGGACTACGACGTCCTGGTGATTGCGACGGGCAGCCGCGTCGTCCCGGAAGAGACGGAAGGTCTCACCGGACCAGGTTGGCGCGACAAGATATTCGACTTCTACACGCTCGCCGGCGCCGCCTCACTCAGGCGTAAGCTCGAGTCGTGGCCCGGCGGCCGGCTGGTGATCAACATCGTCGAGATGCCGATCAAGTGCCCGGTGGCGCCGCTCGAGTTCACTTTCCTGGCCGATGCCTTCTTCACCAAGAAGGGGATCCGCGACAAGGTGGAACTGGTGTACGTGACGCCGCTCGACGGGGCGTTCACAAAGCCGGTCGCATCCCGGGCGCTCAACCACCTGCTCGCCGACCGGAACATCCGGCTCGTCACCGAGTTCAGCGCGGGTCGCGTGGACGGGCCGGCCGGCGAGCTCGTCTCCTGGGACGAGCGGGTGGAGCCCTTTGATCTCCTCGTGACGGTGCCGCTGCACATGGGCGCCGAGTTCGTGCAGCGCTCCCCGGGCCTGGGCGACGACATGGGGTTCGTGCTCACCGATCCCGCCACGCTCCAGGCGAAGGTCAAGCCCAATGTCTTCGCGCTGGGTGATGCGACCAACGTCCCCGCGTCCAAGGCGGGCTCCGTGGCCCACTTCCAGGCCGAGATCTTGACCGAGAATATCGTGGCGTATTTCGCCGGCCGGCCGCTGCCGGAGACGTTCGACGGCCACTCCAATTGCTTCATCGAGACCGGGTACGGCCGCGGGCTGTTGATCGACTTCAACTACGATGTCGAGCCCTTGCCGGGGAGGTTCCCGTTCTCCTTCGGGCCGTTGTCGCTCCTCAAGGAGTCGCGCCTGAATCACCTCGGCAAGCTGCTGTTCCGCTGGGTCTACTGGCACCTGCTCTTGCCCGGACGCGACTTGATCGGCATCCCGACGAAGATGTCGCTCTCGGGTAAGCACCGGCCAATGCAGCAGGAGACCGAGCCGCAGCCGCAAACCACGGCCGCCTGAGGCCTGAACATTAGAGAGAGGAGACGCATCCGTGACGACCATGATGCTGGCAAACAAGGATCTCGAAGTCGACGCCGAAGGGTTTCTCAAGCACCCGGAGCAATGGGAAGAGAGCATCGGCGAGGCCATCGCCAGGGAAGCGGGCATCGCGCCGCTGACCGATCGGCATTGGCAGGTGGTGAAATTCATGCGCGACCGCTTCCTCACGACCGGGTCGGCGCCGTCGATCCGGACGCTCGGCAAGGAGTCGGGAGTGCCTATCAAGGAGCTGTACCAGCTGTTTCCGAAGGGGCCCGCGAAGCTCGCTGCGAAGATCGGCGGTATTCCCAAGCCCAAGGGGTGCATATGAGCGCGACGGCACTGGTTCCCGGGGAGCTGCTCCAGGACGAGCAGAAGCCCGAGCCGATTGAGAAGGTCTCGATCATCGTCTCCAAGGGCACCTTCGAGGGCATCTACCCGGGCCTCATCATGGCGAACGGCGCCCGGATGGACGGGATCGAGGCGAACGTGTTCTTCACCTTCTTCGGCATGGACGCCATTACGAAGAAGAAGATGGGCAAGGTCAAGGTGGCGGCAGTCGGGAACCCCGCGCTCGGGCTGCCGACGCTACTCGGCATCCTCCCCGGCATGTCGGCCTTCGTCACGAAGCAGATGGCAAAAAAAATGGAAGAGCTGGACATCCCGCCTATTCCGGAATTCATCCAGCTGATCGCCGATTCGGGCGCGAAGCTGTACGCCTGCAAGGCGTCGGTGGACATGTTCGGCCTGAAGGAGGAGGACTTCGTTGACACGCTCGAGGGGATCCTGACCGTCGGCGAATTCTACGAAAAGGCCGCCGGCGGGCAGATCATCTTCACATGATCACGGAGACCCGCATCGGCCCCGAAGTCTTGCGCCACGCTGCCGCGGTGCTTCGCTGTCTCGGCCATCCGCTCCGGCTGCGGTTGCTCGAGGCGCTCGAGACGGGGGAAAAGACGGTCTCCGAGCTGCAAGAGTATGCGGGCGTCTCCCAGCCGATGGTGTCGCAGCACCTCATGGTGCTCAAGGCGCACGGCGTGGTGGACCTAAGGCGCGCCGGGCCGTTCGCCCGCTACTCGATCGTGGAGCCCAAGGTGAAGGCGATCCTGGAGTGCATCCGTGCCGGCCAGTGCGGGGCGCGCGAACCAGAATTCCGTGATGCGTGACGATAAGGAGTACCGCTGGAGGATGCGATGGTAGAACAGACGACCCGATATGGCATCGCCACGACCGTAGCCCTTCCGTATAAACGCGCGCTCGAGCGCACGCGCGAGGAGCTGGCCAAAGAAGGCTTCGGCGTGCTGACCGAGATCGACGTGGCGGCGACCCTGAAGAAGAAACTGGACGTGGCGTTCCGTCCCTACATGATCCTCGGGGCGTGCAATCCGCCGCTCGCCCACCGCGCGCTCACCGCGGAGCGGGACATCGGTCTGCTCCTGCCGTGCAACCTGGTGGTGTACGCGGCCGACGAGCCCGGGAAGAGCGTGGTGGCCGCCATGGATCCCATCGCTGCCCTGGAGCTGACCGGAAACGAGCAGGTGCGGTCTCTCGCCCAAGACGTCCGGACCCGGCTCGAGCGCGTGCTCGCGGCGATTCGGTGACGCAACAGAACGACCGGAGGAACTGATGGCAAACGTGACCATGAGCTGCCCATTCTGTGACACGCTGAACCGCGTCGATCTCGCGCGCCTGGGCGACGGACCGAAGTGCGCCGGCTGCGGCCGGCCGCTCCTCTTGGACCGTCCGCAACCGATCCCGGGCGAGGCGCTGGACCGGATCATCGCCGACGCCGAGGTACCGCTCCTGATCGACTTCTACGCGGATTGGTGCGGGCCCTGTCGCATGATGGCGCCCCTCCTGGACGAGTTCGCGCGGGACCGGGCGGGCGAGGTGCTCGTCGGCAAGCTCGACACCGATCGCCATCCGCAGGCGGCCGTGCGCTTCAAGGTGCGCGGGATCCCGACGCTGATTCTGTTTTCGGGCGGCCGTGAGGTCGCCCGCCAAGTGGGCGCGGTTCCGCGCAGCGGACTGGACACGCTGCTGGAATCGGCGGGAGGGGTGCTCGAGCCGTCGACCCCGAGCGTTTCGCGCTGACCCTGGCGCTCAACGACGGATTCGAGTTCGCCGTGACGTATACGAGCCGTGCGCCCATGGCTGAGCGGATCCCGGTCGTCGTCGTAGGAGCCGGGCCCGCGGGGCTGGCGACCTCGCAGCAGCTGAAGGAGCGCGGCGTCCCGCACCGTGTGCTCGAGCGCGGCGACACCGTGGGGTACACCTGGGCGAACCTGTACGACAGCCTCACGCTGCATACCGGGAAGCACATGTCGAGCCTCCCCGGCCTGCCGTTCTCCCGCTCGGCCCCGCTGTTCGTTCCCCGGCGCTCACGCTGGCGGGGCTGCCCATCCAATACGTCGCGTACTGGGTTCGCCAGCTGCCGCGCGCCATGCAGGAAGGGGCCGTCGCGCTGGTGCGCCTCATGACCGGGCTGCGGGGCGCGCAGGTGCTTCCGCGATCGTCTCACAGCCCGCTCGACGCCATTCCGGTGACCGGCTTTCAGCTCGCGGACGCGATCTCGGAGGGCCTGATCGACGTGCGCTCCGGCGTCGCCGAGCTAACGGCCGACGGGGCGAGAGGATCAGGGCCGCTCCACCCACTCCGCGAGGAAGATGTTCGTCTCGTGTGGCGCGGTCCCGTGGCGGTTCGACGCCCAGACGAGATGCGTGCCGTCGGGTGAGAACATCGGGAATGCATCGAACCCGGGCGCCGTGGTGACTTGCTCCAGCCCGGTGCCGTCCGCGTTCACGAGGTAGAGGTCGAAGTCGCGCGATTCGGGGCTCTTGTAGTTGGACGAGAAAATGATCCGGCGACCGTCGGGGTGGAAATACGGCGCGAAGCTCGCGCCCGGCAGGTGGGTGACCTGATGTTGATCCGATCCGTCGACGTTCATCACCCAATCCGGGCGCGGCGGGCAGTCGCCGCCGGCGTGCTCGGTGCTCGCGTAGAAGATCCGGCGGTCGCCATCGTAGAAGTAGCCGCAGGTCGTCCGACCGCGTCCCGAAGACACACGGTGCAGCCCGCCGCCGTCCACTCCCATGACGTACATCTGGTCGCATTGCTCGGCCGGGCCCTGGCGCTGGAAGATCAGCAGCCTCCCGGACGCTGAGAAATACGCTCGGCGTTCTGCCCGCCGGACGTGAGCTGGTGAACCCATCGGCTTCACCCCTCTCGACGGCCTTCATGAAATCTTCATAAGGGCACGAATTTGCTCTTGCCAGATACGCCGAAACTGTTTCTCTTGCCAGCGTCGTCAAGGTGAGGGCCGCATGGCGTATCGCCACGCAGCGACGGTTGCGACTCTGGTGATGGTGGGCGTGGCGGCGTGTCGTGAGTCGCCGCGCGCGGCCGCAACCTCTGGAGCGGCGGCGACAGTGGCGCCGCTCACGCGCAGCGATCAACTGGTCCTCGCCGCAGCGAGCATCGGGCTGCCGCCTGCCGGCCTCGCTCCAGGCGACCTCCCCCAGCCGACGTCGGCTCGCGCCCAACTGGTGGTGAAGTATTGCGCCCAATGCCACGCGCTGCCCGCGCCGACGGCGCACAGCGCCACCGATTGGCCGGGCGTCGCCCGGCGCATGTGGCTCCGCATGGAATGGCTCCCAGAGTCGCTGAGGGTGAAAGTGCCATCGAACGCGGAGCGCTACGAGATCCTGCAGTACCTCACGGTGAACGCGCTCAAGGTGAGTGGCAGCGTGCTGCCGGAGGGACGGGGGCGTGAGGCCTTCGCCCTGATTTGCAGTCGCTGCCACGCGCTGCCCGACCCGCGCGTCCACTCGAGGGTCGACTGGGCGATCGTGTTCGCGCGCATGGAGCGCAACATGGAGCGGATGAAGGTCGCTCCACCGACCGGCCAGCAGACGGAGGAGATCCTCTACTACCTGCAGAATCAGACAGGAGTCCGGCGATGAAGCTCCCCCGTGCGTTGGTCTTCGCGGCGCTCGCCCTCGGGGCCTGCACCGACCACGAGATCCAGTACGTGACGCGACCCTTCATTCAGGGCAAAGACACCACGAACGGGTTCCTCGGCTACTTCACGGTCAGCGACAAGCAGACCAACTGCGGCAACTGTCACGTCGGCACACAGGCGGCGTGGAAGACTACGAAACACGCGCAGGCGTGGGCCAACTTGCAGGCCTCGGGTCATGCCCAGGCGTCCTGCAACGGCTGCCACTCCGTGTCGCAGCTCGGCAACAGCGTCGGGCACCCGGCCGGCTACGCCCTCGTCGCCGACTCGGCCTACCACGACGTCCAGTGCGAGAGCTGCCACGGGCCGGGCTTCACGCACGCCTCCTCTCCTACCCTCTCGAACGTGCCGCTGGCCTCGATCCACGTCGATACCGGGCTCGCCAACGGGTGTGGCGGGTGTCACACCGGCACGCACGAACCGTTCGTCGACCAATGGGTCGGGTCCGCGCACGGGTCCGGTCCCGCCTTCTCGCACGCCGCGGCCAATGCCAGCTGCGCACCGTGTCACGAGGGAAAGGCCGCGCTGCAGGTGAAGTTCGGCGTCACCACGAACTACGCCGAGAAGGCCGACACCACACACCAGCGCATCGTGTGCGTCGTGTGTCACGACCCGCACGGCGCGACGCCGTACTCGGGACAGCTGCGCGCGTCGATTTCGGAGCCGACGACGGACAACCTGTGCATCAAGTGCCACTCCCGCAGTGGCACGCCGCCCTGGGGCGTCGCGACCGCCACGTCGCCGGCCCGCGGGGCGCATGGTGCCCAGGGCTTGCTCGTGATCGGGCAGAACATCGGGTGGATCCCCCCCAATTTCGCGTACGACACGAACCAGATCGTGAGCAGTCACGGCTCCGCTGCGAACGCGCGGCTGTGCGCCACGTGCCACGTGGCGTTCACCACCATCACCGACGCGAACGGGGTTCTCATTCAGAACAGCGTGGGCCATCTGTTCGAAGCCATCCCGTGCACCAAGGCGAGCAACGGAGTTCCGGTGCCGTGCGCAACCGCGACTGGGCCCGACACGGTGCGCAGCTTCGTCGCGTGCTCGAACAGTACCTGCCACATCGGGGGACCGAGCGTCGCGCGGAATGCCTATCTGGCCACGAAGGGTAACATCGACAACCTGCTCGACCAGATCTGGACCGACGCGAACGCCAACGGGGTGATCGATTCGACCGACGGCGGTCTGATCCCGCAGCTGGTCGCCCGGGCGCAGCGGCCCACGGCGACGGCGGCGGATACGGCCGCGATCAACTTCGGCAGCAACGTCACGACGGTGGCCAAGGGCGCCCTCTTCAATGCGGCGCTGGCCGCCACGGACGACCGCGCCTACTTCCTGAACGGCACGGTGTTGGGGAAGGGCTTCGCGACGCACATGGCGTCCGGGAACGGGGTGCACAACCCGTTCCTGCTCGTGGCGCTGCTGACGTCGTCGATCGCCGCGCTGCACACGACGTACGCCCTGCCCGCGCCGCCGCGGCCCAATCCGCAGATGACCGCGCCGCCCGGCGTGCGGTTGCGGGCGAGTCTGCGCTAGCCGGCGGAGGTGGGACGCTGCACGGCCCCGGAGCCCGGGTGGGTTGCCGGGGCCCTGGTTTTCCATAGCGTAGAGGGGACCGCCATGCTGACGCTCCAGCAGGTCGCCGTCGGTCCACCCCCGCTGCCCGGCGGCGTCGCCGCCGTGCTGCGGTTCTTCTTCAACTTCCCCCAATGGTTTCAGATCGCCGGGTTCATCGTCGGCGTCATCGTCGCGGCGATCGTGCTCGTGCTGCTGTGGCGCCGGCGTGGGGCGATCGTGGCGTGGATCGTGTCGCGTCCGCGGGGTCTGAAGATCGGCGTGGTGGCGGGCGTCGCGGCCGTGGCGCTCGGGTTCGCGGCCTTCGGCGTCGTCGGCTGGGACTACATGCAACACAACAACGGGTTCTGCACCGGCTGCCACGTGATGAACGAGCCGTTCCAGCGCTTCGCCGGCTCGAAGCACGACTCGCTGTCGTGCCATTCCTGCCACCAGCAGTCGATGTACGCCAATGCACGCCAGCTGTACCTGTGGGTCGCGGACCGGCCGGAGAAGATCGGCAAGCACGCCAAGGTGCCGACCCGCATCTGCGCGAACTGTCACGTCCGTGGTGACGCGAAGCAGACCTGGCAGCGCATCGCGTCCACCGCGGGGCACCGCACGCACCTCGAGTCCGATTCGAGCGCCCTGAAGAATGTCCAGTGCGTGACCTGTCACGGTCTCGAGGTGCACCGCTTCGTGCCGGTGGATTCGACGTGCGCGCAGTCCGGCTGTCACGTGAACGTACGGATTACGCTCGCCAAGATGAGCAACCAGACGGACGCGCATTGCACGACGTGTCATCGTTTCACGGCCGAGGTTCCGGCGTTGGCCACTCGCGACTCGGCGCGCGGCACGCTCGTGCCGCAGTTCAAGCAGTGCCTCTCGTGTCACCAGATGCAGGCCATCCTCGCGAACTTCGACCCGGCGCGCGACCCGCACCGGGGCACGTGTGGATTCTGTCACAACCCGCACGTCCAGAAGCAACCCACCGAGGCGGCGCAGATGTGCGCCTCGGCCAAATGCCACGCCGATTGGCGCGACGCGTTTCACGTGGGCAAGAACCACGCGGCGGTCGCCCAGAACTGCGTCCTGTGCCACGAGCCGCATCACGCGAAGGTCGACGCGAGCGACTGCGCCGGGTGTCACGCGGCGGTGAAGCAACGCCGCGGCGGCAAGCGGCTCAATCCGCCGCTCCCGTTCGATACCACGGCGGCGTTGCGGCGCGTCTCGGCGGCACCGGCGGTGCCGTTCGGTCCCCGGAAGGGCAAGGGGGATGGACCTTTTTTCGACGACCCGCCGCCGGGGGGCGTCCCGCGCGGCGGTGACGTCGCAGCCGCCGACACGTTCCCCCACGCCCGCCACAAGGCGCTCTCCTGCATCACCTGCCACACGTCGCGGAGCCAGCGTACCCGGCTCAC
>WNGL01002112.1_pt1 | contig 25078 bp, 19 predicted proteins | sample 5400591 | NCBI WGS metagenome assembly WNGL01 (sample SAMN13153377, study PRJNA577476) | soil metagenome | isolation source: 80 cm soil or saprolite under Garry oak tree replicate 1 | place: USA:California | collected 2016-06-15 | reverse complement strand
CGATCACCAGATCGATGGCGTGCCGGTGCTGCCGGGCGTGATGGGAACCGAGGCCTTCGCGCAGGTGGCGAGCGTCCTCTGCCCCGACCACGTCGTCACCGGCCTGCGTGACCTCGAGTTCCTGCTGCCCTTCAAGTTCCACCGGATGAAGCCGGCCACCTTGCACCTCACCGCCGTCGCCCGGCCGGGCGCGGGCGACACGGTGGTCGTCGACGTCCAGCTCTCGTCGAGGCTACAGCCCAAGCCCGGGGTGCCGGTGCAGGAGCGCCTGCACTTCCGCGGGCGGGTCCTGCTCGACCGCGCGGCTGTCCCCCGGAAGACCGTGGCCTTCCATCCGCCGACGGAGGTGACCGTCGACGCCAGCGCGATCTACCGCGTCTACTTCCACGGCCCCGCGTACCGGGTCCTCGAGGGCGTGCGGCTCGAGGACGGCTCCGCGATCGGCATCATGCGGCCCGATCTGCCGCCGAACGCCAGGGAGGCGAACGCGGCCGAGCTCGTCGCACCGCGGCTCGTCGAGCTCTGCTTCCAGACCGCCGGGATCTTCGAGATCGCCCACCGCCACGTGTTCGGGCTACCGGCGAAGCTCGAGTCGCTGCGCGTGTGGCGGGCGGCCGAGGCCACCGGCAGCCGGCTCTTCGCGGAGGTCCTGCCGCGAGAGGAGGACGACGGCTTCGATGCTCGCGTCATGGACGCCGACGGTAACGTCTACGTCGAGCTGTCAGGCTACCGCACGGTCGCCATCCCCGAGCCGGAGACGATGGCCGACCTGCTCGAAGCCGTCACGGAAGGAGCCCCGGCATAATCCACTGGTCGCTCCACACGAGGTCGTGCCGGGACACAGCCGCGTGCGCTCGCGGCGACGCGTCGCTGACCGTCGCCGAGCGCGCGCGGCTCGCGGGGTTCCGCGTGCCGAAGCGCCGGGCCGACTGGCTGATCGGTCGGATCGCGGCGAAGTCGGTGGTCGCCGCGGCGCTGGCGAACGTCATCCCCGGCGACTGGCCTCTCCGCGCCATCGAGCTCCCCAGCGGCTCGAGCGGGATGCCGTACGCGCGGATCGCGCCGGAGTCCGGCCCGGTGGCCGGCTTCGCGCCTGGCGAACGGCTACCGATCAGCGTCACGATCAGCCATGCCGAAGGGCACGCGCTGTGTGCCGCAACGTGGTCCGAGCCGGTGGACGACGGATCGCGCCGGACGCTCGGCATCGACCTCGGCCTGGTCGAGCCGCGATCGCGCGAGCTCGTCGCCACCTTCTTCACCGAGGACGAGCAGCGCTTCGTCCGCGACGCGCCTCCCTGGGAGCGCGACCTGCGCGCGAACCTGATCTGGTGTGCGAAGGAAGCCGTGCTCAAGGCCCTGGGCCTCGGCCTCACGGTCGACACCTTCGACCTGAGCTGTCGGCCAGAGGCAGGCCTCGCCGACCCGGCCGAGTGGCCGCTCGCGCCGGCCGACGACGCGTGGCGCCCGTTCGTCGCCACGTGCAGTCCGGGCCTGGTGCCGGGCGGGGGAACGATCCGTGGTGTCTGGCGCTCGTTCCCCGGATTCGTCGGCGCGCTGGCGACGAGCTCGGGACAAGCCCTTCCTGAGGGGACGTTCTGGCAGCCAGGTACTCCTCCAGGCTCCATTGCGCCTGGCCCTCACCAGCCGCACGTTCAAGCCAAGCTCACGCGCTGACGACCTCTCGCGGGGAAGGTCACCCGCGGACGGGGAGCCATGGCACAGCAGCCCGTCGAGAACTACGGCGTCATCGGCGATATGCACACGGTCGCCCTCGTCGGGAAGGACGGCTCGATCGACTTCATGTGCTTCCCGCGGTTCGATTCGCCGACGATCTTCGCGGCGCTGCTCGACCCGGAGAACGGGGGTACTTTCCAGCTCGCTCCGGAGTCCGCCGACGCGCGCCAGGTCCAGCTCTACCTGCCGGACACGGCCATCTTGCTCACGCGGTTCCTCTTCGCAGAGGGCGTCGCCGAGGTCTCCGACCACATGCCCGTCCGGAGCCCCACGCGGGCGCTGGTGCGCCGGGTCAAGACGGTCCGGGGGGAGATCTCGTTCCGCATGCGCTGTGCGCCGCGGTTCGACTACGGCCGCGCCCGTCACCGCATCGAGCGGCGGTCGGAGCGGGAGTGGGTGTTCGCATCCGAGGGAGCAGATCGCGTGGCCTTCCTGCTCCGGAGCGACGTGCCGCTCACCCTCGAGGACGGCGACGCCGTCGCGAGCTTTCGCCTCGGCGCCGGCCAGTTCGCTTCCTTCATCCTCGAAGAGGTGACGCCCGGGCAGCCAGCCGTCTCGTCGGCGCCGGACTACGTCTCCGCCAGCTTCAAGCTCACCGGCGACTTCTGGCGGAGCTTGATCGCTCGATCGACCTATCGAGGGCGCTGGAGGGAGATCGTCAATCGCTCGGTCTTGACGCTCACCCTCCTCACCTCGTCGGAGCACGGCTCGATGGTCGCTTCACCCACGTTCGGGCTCCCCGAGCAGCTGGGCGGCGACCGCAACTGGGATTACCGGTACACCTGGATCCGGGACGCCTCGTTCGCGCTCTACGCGGTACAGCGTCTCGGATTCACCCACGCTCGCGCGTTCATGGACTGGGTCGAGGCGCGCTGCGGCGAGCTCCGCTCGGACGGCTCGCTCCAGGTCATGTATGGCATCGACGGGCGTCACGATTTGCCCGAGGAGACGCTGCCCCACTGGTCGGGATACCGGCACTCGCAGCCGGTGCGCATCGGCAACGCCGCGCACGGTCAGCTGCAGCTCGACATCTATGGCGAGCTGATGGATGCGGTCTACCTCTACAACAAGTTCGCGGAGCCCATCTCCCACGACCTGTGGCGCAACCTCGTGCGTCTCATCCAGTTCGTGTGCGCCCACTGGCGCGAACCGGACGAAGGCATCTGGGAGGTGCGCGGCGGACGGCAGGAGTTCCTCCTGTCCAGGGTCATGTGCTGGGTCGCGGTCGATCGCGCCATCCGGCTCGCCCAGAAGCGCTCGTTTCCGGCACCTCTCGCCAGCTGGTACGAGGTTCGTGACGCCATCTACCGGGACGTGTTCGAGAACTTCTGGGCCCCCGCGCGTCGGGCCTTCGTGCAGCACAAGTCCGCGAAGACCACCGACGCCTCGACGCTGCTCCTGCCGCTCATGAAGTTCATCAGCCCCACGGATCCGCGCTGGCTCTCCACGCTGCGGGCGATCGAGCAGGATCTCGTCGAGGATTCGCTGGTGTTCCGTTACCGTCCGCGCGACGCCGCGCCCGATGGCCTCATCAGCGAGGAGGGCACGTTCAGCATGTGTTCCTTCTGGTACGTCGAGGCGCTCGCGCGCGCCGGCGACGTCGATCAGGCGCGCTTCATCTTCGAGAAGATGCTCGGATATGCGAACCACCTCGGCCTCTACTCCGAGGAGCTCGGCCCGCGCGGCGAGCACGTCGGCAACTTCCCGCAGGCATTCAGTCACCTCGCGCTGATCAGCGCTGCGTACTGCCTCGACCGCGGGATGGACGCCGCGGGGAGGCCGCGCTGATCAGCGCAGCGCGAATCGCGGCAGGGTCATCACCAGGCTCTGCAGCCCCTCCGCGAACGTCGGGTGCGCGCACTCCACGTCCACGATGGCGCGGGCGGTGGCGCCGGCCTGCATCAGCGCAGCGAAGACGTGGACGAGCTCCCCGGCCTCGAGGCCGATGAGCGACGCTCCGAGGATGCGCTCGGTGTCCGGATCGATCAGCACCTTCATCGTGCCGGCCGTCTCGTCGAGCTCGATGGCGCGCGCGACGTTGCCGAAGGGCAGCTTCGCCACCTCGTGGCGGACGCCGCGCGCGCGGGCCTCCCGCTCGTTGAGCCCCACGCCGGCCACCTGCGGATCCGTGAAGACGACGTAGGGGACGACGCGTCCGAAGCGCCCGCGGACGGCCCGGCCCTCGATGACGTCGAAGAGGATGCGATGGTCGTCCCACGACGTGTGCGTGAACTGCGGTCCCCCGATCACGTCGCCGACCGCGTAGACGCCTGCTGCGCTCGTCCGGTAGTGGTCGTCGACGGCGACGAATCCCTTGCCGTCCAGGTGGATGCCAGCCGCCTCGCAGCCGAGGTCGTCCGTGTTCGGCCTGCGCCCGACCGCGGCCAGGACGTGCGAGCCGACGATCTCGCGCCCATCCTCGAGCGCGACGCCGACGGCGCCGGCCCTTCCAGGGAACGCTCGGGCGACGCGCGCCCCGAGCAAGAGCTCGATTCCCTCCGCGCGAAACACCGCCTCGAGCGCCTCCGACACGTCCGGATCCTCGCGGTCGAGGAGATGTGGTCCGCGCTGCACGATGGTCACCGAGGATCCGAACCGGCGGAACATCTGCGCGAACTCGCACCCGATGTAACCGCCGCCGAGGACCACCAGGTGCGAGGGCAGCTGCTGCAGGTCCATGACGCGGTGGTTGTCGAGCCAGGGGATCGACGCGCTGCCCTCCACCGCCGGCGGGACGGGGCGACCGCCGACATCGATGATGATGACGTCGCCCCGGTATTGCGCGCCCGAGACGTCGATCTCGCGCTCCCCCACGAACCGGGCGTGCCCGGACACGACGCTGAGCCGGTCGCCGGCGGAGGCGAGCCGCCGATCGAGCCCCTCGCGCCACCGCTGGACGATGGCGTCCTTGCGCGCGATGACGGCAGGGAAGTCCACGCGGACGGACTCGGACTGCACGCCCAGCCTGCCGGCCGAGCGCGCCACGTGCGCTGCGCGAGCGCTCGCGACGAGCGTCTTGGTCGGGGTGCAGCCGTAGTTCACACAGGTTCCGCCCACCCGAGAGCGCTCGACGAGGAGCACGCTGCGTCCTGAGGTCGCGAGGCGCTGCGCGAGCGGCGTGCCCGCCTGCCCGGCACCGATGACGATGGCGTCCACGTGCATGCGTCCCCCCTTTCACCGCACGGCCTTGGTGATTGTAGGGTCGCGTCCCGCCGAGATGCCGGGCGTTACGGCGTCGCTTTCGGGGCTCGCGAGGGGGCCTGTAACGGGCGCGCCGCCGCGCGCACTCAGGAGGCGAATCGCCGGTCGGCCATGTTGCGGTTTCGTGGGGGGGGCGGCCGATGCGGGCGGCTCGAAGCCGTTGGAACCGTGCCCCCCGACGCCGGGGCTGGCGCCACGCGGTACAGCGCACCGAAGGCCAGGGACGCGCCTGCAATCTCGAGGAACTTCCTACGGTCGATCGGATCTCTCGTCGTTTGTCTCCGTCGCCGACGCGTGCGCCGCCAGCGGTGGGAAAGGAGGGGGGGACGCTACGGCACGTCGAGCGAGCCGACGACGTCTTCCTTCGGACAGCTGAGGTGGAGCTGCCCACGCCCCTGCGTGATCAGCGTGAGCGCAACCGGGTGCCCGGCCAGAACGGGCGTGCGGAGGCCGTACTCCGGGACGAGCACATCCGAGCGGCAGGCGTTCGGGCTCGCCCGCGTCAGGACGAGCTCGAGCTTCTCGCCTCCGTCCACCTGGATCTTCCTGGGCTGCGGGCCCTGGTCGGTGATGGTGACGTCGACCCGCCGTGGCGAAGCTGCCTCGGCGAGGTCGTCGGGGTAGACGGTGTCGTCGTGGCCGAGGGGAAGTCCGGGACCGGCGAAGGCCGATCCAGACGCGAGGAAGAGTGCTGAGGCGACCATCCACATAGAAGCACGCATCGTCATCTCCTGTTGGTGCGGCGCCGAGGGGCGTCGCGCATTCACCCCTCGTAACGCCCCCCTGCCCGGATCGTTCCACACGTGGTGATCCGAGGCGCCGACTGCAGGCCCCACTTGCTTCGACGCCGCCGGACCCCTGACCGGAACGATCACCGGTCACCCGACGTTTGCAGGGCTGAACCCTTAGTGAACGGACACCGCGAAATGAGAGGCCTGATCACCGGTAGAGATGTCGTCCTGCACACGTTCACCATCATCCGGCTCTGGGGGCTGCCGATGTACGTGCGGAGCCTGCGCGCCACGCTAAGCCGGAGGCCCACCACCTTCCTCGCTGTCGTACACTCGTGCCGTGGCTGAGGCGCGGGAGCCCTCCCGTCCCGGCGCGCCTTGAGGAACCATTGGGCGGCGGAGGCCGAGTAGGCGTACCCGACCTTCTGGGTGAATCGACTGGGTGTCCCACTCGGGCGCCGAACATGGTCCCCGCCGCCACGCCGGGGATGAGCTGAAGAAAGGTGCGTCGTTTCATGCGAATAGCATGTGCGACCCGGGTTGAAGAGCTCACGCTCCGCCCGATTCAGGGCATCGTCCACACCTGCTTCTGAAACTCCGCCTGCCGCTCCTCCTCCTGCTTGGTGCGCTTCAGCTCTGCTGCAGTTGGCGCGGTGGAGGGAGCGGCCATGCCGAGCTGATCGACCCTCTGCTCCAGCCCCACGACACGTTCGCCGAGCCGCCTGATGTCGACCGAGTCCCGCTCGAGAGCGGTCGCCTCGGCGGCGAGGTCTGCCGTGGCAGCGCGGGCACCCGAAGCACCGGTCGATGCGAGCGCGGGGCCGCCCGTCAGCGCGAGAAGCATTGCGACAACGGTTGCCCTCCACGCTGGAGTCGCCCGGGTCCTCGAAGACAACGGCCTCGAATGGAATTGCATGATGGAGTCCCTTTCAGACGTGCTTGATTGCTTCGGTTACGGTGTGATGTCTGCCTTGACCACATCAACTCCTCGTCGCTCGAATGGTTCCCTGACGACGGAACCGTGCAGTGCCGGGCAACGTTCAGCAAGGTGACTCGCCGCTGTCAGCGTGTGTCGTTGCTGACACCACGCCCACCCCCATTTTTGGAATGGAACCATGAATGTCGTGCACTCTCGCGCGGGGCACCTCGCCCTCGTCGCCGCTCTCGCGGTCGGACTGCACCCTGCCCGCGCCGCCACCGCTCTCAAGGTCGTCACCACGATCGAGGGGCTTCGTGCGCTGGTGATGGAAGTGGGTGGCGACCGGGCGGACGTGGAGAGCCTATCGCGAAGCATCCAGGATCCGCATTTCGTCTGGCGCGAGGCGCGAGGTCCCGCGCCTGCGAGAGCTCGAGGATGAGGCGGGCACGATCTTCTCGGGCCGAGGCGGGATGATGGGGGCACGTGCCCGGAACGTGAGCCGCTGCAAAGGGCTCAACGCGTAGCCCGCGCGGTCTCACGCGGACGGTGCGGCGCCGGGCAGGACAGCGCACCGTGCTTCTCGTCCCACTGCTGGTGGTAGTCCTCCGCCGCCCAGAAGGGCCCTGCGGCCGCTATCTCGGTGGTGATCTGGTCCGCGCCGCGCACCTTCCTGAAGCGCTCCTCCACATCGCGCCCGCGGCGACGATCGCGACCACCGCCGCTCCCGTGATCAGGTTCACCTTCAAGGGCTGTGTCCGCCGCTGGCGGTCTTGTCGCCACCCGACCCGAAGAGCGGCAGATACTGGCCGTAGCCCGCCTGCGCGAGTCGTTCGACCGGGACGAAGCGCATCGCCGCCGAGTTCATGCAATAGCGGAGTCCGGTCGGGCGAGGCCCGTCGTTGAAGACGTGGCCGAGGTGCGAGCCGGCGAGCTTGGAACGAACCTCCGTGCGCGCCATCAGGAGACTGCGGTCGGTACGCGTCACGACGTTCCCGGGCTCGAGCGGTCGCGTGAAGCTGGGCCAGCCGGTACCCGAGTCGAACTTGTCGAGTGAGCTGAAGAGCGGCTCTCCCGACACGACGTCGACGTAGATGCCGGGCTGGTGGTTGTTCCAGTACTCGTTCCGGAACGGCCGCTCGGTGCCCTCGTGCTGGGTGACGTCGTACTGCTCGCCGGTGAGCCGCTTACGCAGCTCCTCGTCCGACGGCTTCTGGAAGGTCGGCATCGTCGATACCTCCTGGTGCGGGGTCTGTGCCGGAGCGCCCGGCGTCGTCTGCAAGGTAAGGAGCAACAAGGATGGAGCGAAGGGCATGGGCTATCCGGTGCTGGGAGTTCGGCGCTGAGTACGTCGTGCCGCCACGGCCGGTTACTGTCCCGAGTGGGATGCACGCCCTTTCGGGGCATCAGCCTGACGCGAGCGTCGGCAGAAGGACCCGCGTAACCAGCGGAAGAGCCGATGCGTATACGTTCGACAGCGGGCGAGGAGGCGCTCATGCAGGCCTACGTCGAAGGTGACGTCGAAGCGTTCCAGCGCCTGTTCGAGTCGCTCGCGCCGTCCCTTCACGCGTTCTTCATGCGGTCGGTGGCCAACGCGAGCGTGGCCGAGGATCTGATGCAGACCACCTTCCTCAAGCTGCACGGCGCGCGCAGGCTCTGGAAGCGCGGAGAGCGTCTCCGACCGTGGGTCTTCGCCATCGCCGCGCACGTCCGCGTCGACTGGTTTCGGAGCCAGGGGCGCCTCCCGACCGAGGCCCTCGACGAGGAAGGCCTCTCGGCCTCCCATCCGTCGAGCGATCCGAGCGCTGGGCTCCAGGACCGCGAGCGCGGCGAACGCGTGCACGTCGCGATCGAATCGCTCACGGAGCCGCAGCGCATCGTCGTTCAGCTCCATCGGTTCGAAGGTCTCGGGTTCGCGCAGATCGGACAGATCCTCGGCATCTCGGAGGGCGCGGCGAAGCTGCGAGCGTTCAGGGCGTACGCGGAGTTGCGGAAGCGCCTCGGCGACCTGGTCGAGGAGGGATCGACGTGACCCCGTGCGACCGCATTCGCGCGGACGGCGCTGGCCTCGCCGCCCTGCCCGACGACGATGCGGAGCGGAGGGAAGCTTTCGCCCACGCACGGGCGTGCCCCGCCTGCGCGCGCTCTCTCGAGGAGGCAGAGCGCCTCCAGGTGGTGGTCGGCGATGCGGCGCCTTCGCCGCTCGGCGCGGCCATGCTGGCCCGAGCTTCCGGTGCGATCGTCTCCGAGCTCCGGCACGAGGCGCGCTGGAGGATGCTCGCGTCCGCTCTGGCCGTCTGCGTGGCCTTCGCGGCGTTCGTCACGCTCGCGCAGGCCCGTTCACCATCGCGGCGCGATTGGGCGGTCGGGTTCGCACTGTCAGCAGCGGCCGTGGGTCTCGGCGTGGCCGAGCGTCGCTGGAGGGTCACCGTCGTCCCCCTCGCCGTCCTGGCCACACTCGGTGCCGCCGCGGCGACTGGCGTGACCGGCGAGCTGGATGAGGGGGTGGGGCTCGACTGCCTCGCGACCGAGATCGCCTGCGCGGCCGTCGTCGTGATCGGAACATGGCTCGTCATTCGACGGGGGACCAGCTCGCTCGCTCCTGGCGCCGTCGCGGCGGGAGCCGCCTCGGGCGCGGTCGCAGGAGCCGCGGCACTTCAGCTGACCTGTCGGGCGCACAGCTCGCTTCCACACGTCCTCGCCTTCCACGTCGGAGGTGTGGTGTTGGCCGCGGCCCTCGCGGGCTCCGTCTGGGCGGTGGCCCGCCGCACCTACACGTGTGAGCTCGAGCGGCGCTGAAGATTGGCTGACGCCTGGGCGCAGGCATGAGCAATGGAAGTTTCATCGACGAAGCCGAGGAGCCGTCCCGCCACGTCGGTCACGGGCAACTCCCGGATCCCATGGGCCAGCATGAGCTCGAAGGCCGCGCGCAGGGCGTCCTCTGGCCTCACCTGCGGAGCGGGCTGCATCACGTCCGCCGCGATGATCGGTGCTTCGAGGTGTGATTCGGAGGCCAGCGAGACAAGGTTGGCCAGGGTGACGATGCCGACGACTCGCCCCTCGATGACGACGGGGAAGACTTCCTGGCGCGCAGGGCTCGTGAGGCCGACCAGGAGGCCGGGGAGGCGCGTGCCGAGATCGAACGTGGCGTAGGGGCGGGTGTCGAGCGGGACGTCCGCGACTCGGATGCCCGAGAGCGCATCGGCGACACCGCGCTGGCGCAGGTCGATCCCGTCCTGTTCCAGCAGCGCCTCGTAGATGGGGGTGGGCCGGTAGTGCCGGGCAATGCCGTACGCCAGCATGTTGGCGATCATCAGAGGCAGGATCAGCGAGTAGCCCCCCGTCATCTCGATGATGATCAGCACGGAGGTGATCGGCGCGCGGATGATACCGGCGAAGACGGCGCCCATGCCGACCAGGGCGAAGGCCCCTAGCGAGGCCGGTCCATGGTGGAAGAGCGCCATGTCGAGGGCCCCGACGACGCCACCCGCCATGCCGCCGATGAAGAGGGCCGGCGCGAAGATGCCGCCCGCTCCACCGCTCGAGTAGGAAAAGACCGTGGCCGCGATCTTCAGCAGGCAGAGCGGGAGGAGCACGCCCACAGCGAGCCTGCCAGCCAGCGCCGCGCCCAGGGTCTGGTAGCCACCTCCGGTGATGCCTTTCATTCCAAACAGGCCCAAGGCGGCCACCGCGAGGGCGCCGGTCGCGAGCCCCCCCACCGCCGGCTTGGCCCAGCCGGGCAGCACCCGCAACGCGCGGAAGCGCAGGCGGAGAGCGAGCAGCGAGTCGGTGAAGAGGATGGCCAGAGCGGCGGCACACAAGCCGAGAGCGGCGTAGAGCAGGAGGGAGGAAGCGTGATCGAGCCCGGCGCCCTGGGGCATATCGAAAACGGGGTTCGTCCCAAGAACGCTGCGCTCCACGACGGCGGCCAGGGCGGCGGCCACGATGACGCCCGAGAGCACCGTCTGATCGAGGGTGCCGATCACCTCCTCGATCGTGAAGGTGACGGCGGCGATGGGAGCGTTGAACGCGGCGGCGATGCCGGCCGCGGAGCCGACGGCCAGGAGGCGGCGGACGTCATCCGAGGGCAGGCGCGCCAACCGCCCGATGCGGCTGGCCAGGCCCGCTGCGATCTGGACGGTGGGACCCTCGCGACCCAGCGAGGAGCCGGTGCCTATCTGCAGGGCTCCGACGAAGAACTTCCCCATCGAATCCCGCATGCGAAGCGGGCCGCTCCGGCCTGCATACGCAACCTTGACCTGCGGAATTCCGCTGCCACGCGCGTTTGGGACCACGTACTGGAGCAGCAGGCCCGAGGTCAGGCCGCCGAGAGTGGGGACAAGGAGGGTCCACCAGATCCAGCTCCGGCCGGGCGCCGCGAGCGCGGGGTCGATGGCGATGCGGCTGACGAGCTCGATGAGCAGGTGAAACGCCACCGCCGCCAGGCCACAGACGCCTCCGATGATCACCGTCAGAACGAAGAGCTGCTGGCGCCGATTTGGCACCGCGCGACGAAGGAGAGCGATCAATCGCTCGCCGGGGGAAGCCTGCGCCCCGGGGGACGGTGCTCTGGGCCGATCGGTGTCACGAGGGAGCATGCTCGGATCGAATATAGACCGGCGACGAGACGAAGACGGCGTGGTTGAGCCCGACGCGACGCGGCTCGGCTCTCGCGATTTCGGTGTCGGACCCGGCGGCTATCCTCTTCGAGCGCAAGCGTCCACTCCAGGCCGCGCCTGGGCGCAACGGCCGGCGATGTCCGTCGCCTCCGTAGACTCCGAGGACCATGTCGCTCCGCCTCCTCCACACCTCCGACTGGCACCTCGGGCACGTGCTGCACGGCTTCGACCGCGCGCGCGAGCACGCGCTCGTGCTCGAGTGGCTCCTCGCGACGCTCGAAGCGGAGGACGTGGACGCGCTGCTCGTCGCCGGCGACGTCTTCGACGCGGCGAACCCGCCCACGGAGGCTCAGCACGTCTGGTACCGCTTCCTGGTGGACGCCTGGAAGCGTCTCCCACACCTCCAGGTCGTCGTGGTGGGCGGGAACCACGACTCGGCCGCCCGCCTCGACGCGACCCATCCCTTCCTCAGCGCGCTCGGGCGGCTTCACGTCGTCGGCGGCGTCGTGCGGCGCGACGGCGAGGTGGACCTCGATCGCCACGTGATCCCGCTCCGGGATCGCGCAGGTCAGACCGCGGCGTGGGTCGCGGCGGTGCCGTACCTCCGCGCCACGGAGACCGGCGCCGGCGACGAGGCCGCTATCGCGGCGGGCACGCGCGCCTTCTACGACGCGGTGCTCGCACGCGCCCGGGCGCGGCGCGGCGACGGCGACGGCGACGGCGAGGGCCAGGCGCTGGTGGCGATGGGCCACCTCTACCTCGTCGGCGGCCAGGTCTCGACGCTCTCCGAGCGGAAGCTCACGCTCGGCAACCAGACCGCGATCGGCCATGACCTCTTCCCGGACGACATCGCGTACGCGGCGCTCGGACACCTTCACCTGGCCCAGTCGGTCGGGGGCCGCGACCACGTGCGCTACGCGGGATCGCTCATCCCGCTCTCGCTCTCCGAGCGCGGCTACCCGCACCAGGCGGTCGTGGTCGAGCTCGACGGGGCGCGGGCGACGGCCGTACGCGAGGTGCGCGCGCCGCGGTACGTGGAGCTCCCGCGCATCCCGGCGAAGCTCACGGCCACCGTCGACGAGGTGATGGCGGAGATCCGGGCGCTGCCCGCGCGTGGCTCCGGGCCCGAGGCGGCCCGCCCGCTCCTCGAGGTGGAGGTGAGGCTCGAGCAGCCCGAGCCGGCGCTGCGGCAACGGCTCGACGAAGCGTTGCGCGGAAAGGAGTCCCGGCTTGCGCGGCTCGGCGTCACGCTCACCGGGACGGGCCAATCACTCGGCGAGACCCAGGTCCGCGCCATCTCGGACCTCCAGCCGGAGGAGGTGTTCCGCGCGAAGTGGCGCAAGCACCACGAGGGAGATCCGCCACCCGACCTGCTCCTCGCCTTCCACGAGCTCGTGGACCTCGTGCACCAGGAGGACGCATGAGGATCCTCGCCATCCGCGGCAAGAACCTCGCCAGCCTCTATGGCGAGTTCGAGCTGCCGCTCGACACCGGCCCCATCGCCGAGGCGGGCCTCTTCTCCATCTCCGGCCCGACCGGCGCGGGCAAGTCCACGCTCGTCGACGCGCTCTGCCTCCCGCTCTACGGAGAGACCCCTCGCTTCGACGAGCGCGGCGGAGGCGTGAAGCCGGGCCGCCCGGACCAGGACCCGGACGCACTCGTGGACGCGAACGACAAGCGGAACCTCCTCTCCCGGGGCACAGGCGAGGGGTTCGCGGAGGTCGACTTCGAGGGCGTGGACGGGAGGCGCTACCGCGCGCGCTGGATCGTGCGCCGCGCCCGGAACAAGCCGGACGGCCGGCTCCAGAGCGTCCAGATGACGCTCCACGATCTCGAGACGGACACGCCGCTCTGCGCCAGCGTCGAGGAGGTCAAGGAGCGCGTCCTGGCGCTGGTGGGCTACTCGTTCGCGGAGTTCCGGCGCGCGGTTGTGCTGCCGCAGTTCGAGTTCCGCGCGTTCCTCGACGCCGAGACCGACACGCGCGCCCGGATCCTCGAGCGCGTCACCGGCACCGACATCTACGCGCGGCTCTCGATGAAGGCGCACGAGCGCGCGGGCGCGGAGCAGGACGCGCTCGACGACCTCCAGGCGCGCGCGGGGACCCTCCCGGTGCTGCCGCCGGAGGAGCGCGCCGGTGCGGAGGCGCAGGCGAAGGCGCTCGAAACGACACGCGAGCGCGCCCGGGCCGCCAAGGACGCCTCCGAGGCGGAGGTGCGGTGGCACGAGGAGGACGCAAAGCTCCTGGGCGAGGTGAAGGAAGCCGACGCCTCCGTCGCGCATGCAGAGAAGACAGCGGGGGCGGCGAGCGACCGGCGCGCCCTGCTGGCCGAGATCGACCGCGCGCAGCCCCTCCGCGGCCCTCGTGACGAGGAGGTCCGGAGCGCGGGGGATCACCGCGAGCTTGCGAAGAAGCTGGAGGAGGAGGCCCGTGTGCTCGCTGACGCACAGCACGGCCGCGAGCAGGCCGATACCGCACGGGCCTCGGCGGCTGCGGCGCTCGAGGGCTGCCTCGCGGAGGCCGAGGCGCGGCGGCCCGACCTCGAGCGGGCGCGCGCGCTGGACGTCCGGATCGGCGAGGCCGAGCCGCGGGCGCAGAAGGCGGAGGCCGCCCTCGCTCTCGCGCGGCGCGAAGCGGCCGCGAGGCAGGACGCATTCGCGGCGGTCGAGAAGCGCCTCGTGGCGGCGGAGCAGGACCGGGCGACCGCGAGCAGCTGGATCGCGGCGCGCAACGCAGAGCGGATCCTCGCGGGCGACTGGCCTCGCTGGGAGAGCCTGCTCCGGGACCACGCGGGGCTGGGGCGCGAGCTCGCGAGGGCAGCGGACACCCTCGAGGCGACCCGGCGGAGCCTCGCGACCGCCACCACGCGGCGCAAAGCGCTCGCCGCCGAGGTCGCTGGGCGGACCGAGGTGTTCGCGCAGGTGGGGGCGCGGTCCGCCGCGGCGACGCAGGCTTCCGCCGGCGACCACCTCATCGCCCTCGCCTCGCAGCAGAAGGCGGCAGGATCCACGAGGGATCGGCTGGTCGCGCTCCGGGCGATTGCCGGCGAGGCCCGCGCTGCCGCCGCCGCGCGGGACGCAGCGGCCGTCGAAGGAGTCGCGGCGCGCGAGGCGCTGTCGAAGCTCGGGGACGAGCAGCAGGTCGCGAAGCTCCAGCTCGCCTCGGCCGAGGCGAGCGTGACGGCCTCGCGCGAAGCGCTCGCGCGCATCGACGCCGCGCTCAGCGTCGAAGGGCGCCGGGCCGAGCTGGTGGACGGGGAGCCTTGCCCGCTCTGCGGCGCGTCCGAGCACCCGTACGCGAAGCACGCGCCCGCGCAGACCGCACGGAAGGCGCAGGCCGCCGCCGTGACGGATGCCGAGGATGCGCTGAAGCGCGCCCAGCACGAGATGAAGGTGCGCGCTGGCCACTTGGCCACAGCCGAGGAGAAGGCGAGGAACGCCTCCGAGGCCGAGAAGCGCCACGCCAGCGCGCTGGCGAATGCGGAGGCGCGGTATTCGGCTGGCCGTGATGGTGCGGACCTGGGCGAGGTCCCGGCGAGGGCCGCTGAGGCTGCCGAGCTGCTCGCGAGGCTCGTCGACGAAGCCACGGCGGCGGTCGCAGACCTGGAGGCGACGCAGGGGGCGGCGCTAGCGCGCAAGACCGCGGCGGACGATGCGCGCGCGGCCATGGACGTGGCCCGCACGGCGCTCGAGACGCTGCGCACGAAGCTCGGCGCGGCCGAGGTCGACGTCGAGCGCGCGACCGGCGAGGCGAAGGGGCACGAGGAGAAGGTCCGCGGCCTCGCGCTCCGCCGCGACGGCCACGAGACCGAGCTCGAGGCCGCGCTCTCCTTCCGCCCTGGCTGGCGCGAGGAGGCGCGGGCGAGGCCGGAGGCGCTCGCGAAGGCCTGTGCCTCGATCGCGGAGGCCCACGCGACGCGGGACGCTGCCTCGAGCGAGGCGGGAGAGGCGCTCTCCGTGCTGGGCCCCGAGCGCGAGGCGGTCGGCGCATCACTGTCCGAGAAGCAGGCGCGCTCGGTCGAGGCCGAGGCTGCCGCGGTGGCCGAGCGCGCATCGCTCGCGGCGCTTCGCTCGGAGCGAGCCGGGCTCCTCGACGGGAAGTCCGTCGTGGAGGTGGAGCGCGCGCAGGCTGCGGCGCAGCGCGCTTCGCGGGAAGCGCTGGACCTCGCGCAGCAGCAGCTCGGGGCGATGGACCGCCGGCTCGCCGCCGCGAGGTCCGCGCTCTCCGGTGCGGACGCTGCGCTCGGAAGAGCCCGCGAGAAGGCAGCGGCGGCTGCGGCAGCGATCGCCTCGGCGCTCGCGATGCACGGGCTCGACCGAGCCAGGCTCGACCTCTCGCTCGGCCGGGACGCGGCGTGGATCGCCTCGGAGCGAAAGGCGCTCGACGCGTTCGAGGCCGCGGTCCGTGACGAGCTGACCAAGCGGGCCGAGCGGCAGCGGAAGCTCGAGGTGCACGGCGCGGACGGGCGGCCAGCCGTCACGCTCGAAGAGGCGAAGGACCGGGCCCAAGGCGCCGATCTCGCCGAGCAGCAGGCCGCGCAGGAGCACGCTGCGGCTCAGCTCCGGCTGCTCGAGGACGATCGAAACCGCGCGGCGCTCGCCGGGCTCGAGAGCGACCTCACCCGGCAGCGATCCATCACGGCGCGCTGGTCGGCCATGAGCACCCTCATCGGCTCGCACGATGGGAGCGTGCTGCGCGTCTTCGCCCAGGGGCTCGCGCTCCGCGCGCTCCTCCAGGCAGCGAACCGGCACCTCGAGAGCCTGGCGCCTCGCTACCGGCTCGAGCCCGTGCCCCGGCGCGACCTCGACCTCCAGGTGGTGGACTGCGACCTCGGCAACGAGGTCCGCGGCGTGAACGGCCTCTCGGGAGGAGAGAGCTTCCTCGTGTCGCTCGCGCTCGCCCTCGGCCTCGCGTCGCTCTCCACCCGCCGGACCCAGGCGCGGACGCTCTTCATCGACGAGGGCTTCGGTACGCTCGACCGCGACACGCTCGAGCAGGCGATGGCCGCGATCGATCAGCTCGGGTCCGGGGAGCGGACGGTCGGCGTCATCTCCCATGTGCCGGAGCTGCACGAGCGGATCGGGGTGAAGGTGACGATCGAGCGCGTGAGCGCGGGCCGGAGCCGGCTCGTGCTGCCGGAGGGGACGGCGGTCCGGAGCGAGGGTCCGGCGGCGGCGCCGCGGCGAGCCTCGTGAGTCATTGTGCGCGATGACAAGTCATCGGGCGCGGTGACACGCCTTCGCGGGCCGGTGGATTCTTCCCACCCACATTGGTGCCCTCGGGCGGGCATGCCATAGTGCCTCGGATTGGGTCTCGCCGGTCGCCTCTCCAGGGAAAACGATGCACTCGCCGCTGCGCCCGGTCACCGGTCCCGTCGAACGGATCTTTGAAGGCTACCCCTCGTGTTGACGCTGGATGACGTAAGGGACTTCGCGCGCCTGCAGGGCGAGTTCGCCGAGGCGCAGACCCTGTACCGTTCGCTCTTCGAGCTTGCCCCGAGCGGTGTCGTCCTGGTGGATGAAGAGGGACGCATCCTCCAGTTCAACGAGCAGGCGCACCGCCAGCTCGGGTACACGCGGGAGGAGTTCGCGCACCTTCACATCTCGGACTTCAACCACGATGAACGGCAGGCTGACGTCCGCAGCCACATCTCGCGCATCTTCGAGGCCGGCGGAGCAGAGTTCGAGATCCGCCACCGCTCCAAGTCAGGAGAGATCTACAACAGGCTCGTCAAGGCCCGACCGGTCGAGATTGGCGGCACGAGACGACTGCTCTCTGTATGGCATGACATCTCCGAGCGGAAGCGCGCCGAAGCGACGCTGCGCGACAGCGAGGCGCGCTACCGCGCGCTGTTCGATAACAATCCGCTGCCGAAGTGGCTCTACGACCTGGAGACGCTGCGGTTCCTCGCCGTCAACACCGCGGCTGTTCAACAATACGGGTTTTCGCGCGAGGAGTTCCTCGCCCTGACCATCATGGAGATCCGCCCGCCGGAGGAGGTCGACCCCCTGCTGGAGAGGCTTCCACAGCTCGCGGTCGGCTCCTCCACCTATGCCGTCTCGAGCCACCAAAAGAAGGACGGCACGGTCATCGAGGTCGAGATCCACGGCGACACCCTCGAGATCGGAGGGCGCCGCTGCCGGCTGGTCACGGCTCACGACGTCACCGAGCGGCTGCGTACGGAGAGGGCGCTCCTGGAGCGGGTGCGGCTCGCGTCGCTGACCTCCGACGTGGGTCTCGCGCTCACGCGGGACGACTCGCTGCGCGAGATCCTCCAGCACTGCACGCGAGCGATCGTCCACCACCTCGACGCCGCCTTCGCGCGCATCTGGACACTCAGCGCCGACGGGAAGGTGCTTGAATTGCAGGCCAGCGCTGGTCTCTACGAGCACATCGACGGCCCGCATGGCCGCGTTCCGGTGGGCAAGTTCAAGATCGGCCTCATCGCCGAGGAGCGCAGGCCGCACTTCAGCAATGACGTGCTCCACGATCCGTACGTGGGCGATCCGGAGTGGGCGAGGCGCGAGGGCATGGTCGCCTTCGCGGGACACCCGCTGGTGGTGAGCGGAGAGCTGGTGGGGGTGATGGCCATGTTCGCCCGCCAGCCGCTCAGCGACCTGGCGGCGAAAGGGCTCGCCTCCATCGGCGACGCCATCGCCGTGGGGACCCAGCGCAAGCTCGCGGAGACTGCAAAGGCCTCGCTGGAGGCCCAGCTGCGCCAGGCGCAGAAGATGGAAGCCATCGGCAGCCTGGCCGGGGGCGTGGCCCACGACTTCAACAACGTGCTCACGGTCATCCTGAGCTGCGCGGAGGCGCTGAAGGAGGACGTCGGCGAAGGATTACCGGCGGACCCGGAGGTGATCGACGAGATCCGCGCAGCGGGCAAGCGTGCCGCCGAGTTGACACGCCAGCTGCTTGCCTTCGCTCGCAAGCAGGTCATCGCCCCGGTGCCGCTCGACCTGAACGCCGTGGTGCGCGGAAGCGAGAAGTTGTTGCGCCGGGTCCTCGGCGAGGACATCGAGCTCACCGCGACCTCGGTGCCGGATCTGTGGACGGTGCTCTGCGACCCCGGACAGATCGAGCAGATCGTGCTCAACCTCGCCGTGAATGCCCGCGACGCGATGCCCGGCGGCGGCACGCTCTCCATCGACTCGGCGAATGCCGTCATCGACGAGAGCCATGTGGCTGCCCACCCGTTCATGCGGGCCGGGACCTATGTACGGCTCGCCATCCGCGACTCAGGAACCGGGATGTCGGCCGAAGTGAAGGCGCGCATCTTCGAGCCATTCTTCACCACGAAGCTCTCTGGAAAGGGGACGGGGCTGGGCCTCGCGACCGTCTACGGCATCGTGAAGCAGAGCGGCGGCCACATCTTGGTGGACAGCGCTCCGGATCGGGGCACGACCTTCGAGGTCTATTTCCCCCGCACGCTCGACCCGGTATTGGCGGCAGCGCCGCCGGACCAGGCGGCGGTGGCGCGGGGCAGCGGGACGATCCTCGTCGTCGAGGACGACCCCCACGTTCGGGAGGTCACCGTTCGTTCACTGCGAGCCGGAGGCTACCGTGTCCTCGCTGCCAGGGATGGGCGCGACGCTCTCGAGCTCGCAGCGCGAGAAGACGGGCGGCTACACGTGCTCGTCACCGACATCGTGATGCCAGGCCTGAGCGGGCGCGAAGTCGCGGACGAGCTGCGTCGACGGCACCCTGACCTCCGCGTGCTCTTCGTCTCGGGCTACACGCGGGACGCCATCGTCCAGCGCGGGGTACTGGACGCGGGGATCGCGTTCTTGCAGAAGCCATTCACGGCATCATCTCTCCTCGCACGGGTACGGGTGGTCCTCGACGCCGACTGAACCGGCGTCCTTGCTCGAGGGTACCCCGACCCCCGATTCCGTCGCGCACCCTCGTCACCAGCGGTCGCGGCCTTCGCGGACGACCGCGCGGTAGCCGGTCTCCCGGGTCACGACGTCGGCCATGCTCGCAGGGGAGACACGCCCGGCGTCGTAGGCTACCGTCACGCCAGCCCGTTGCGGAACCACCGCGGAGACGCCCGGGATGCGCTGGAGGGACCGCAGGACCGCGGCCCTGCAGGTCGTTCAGCCCATCTCCCTGATCGACAGGTCTGTCGAGGCGAGCCCCGCGGCAGCCGCTCCGACCCGGAGTCGTTCGGGCGCGCGGCGCTGGTGCACTCCGAGAGCTGCGAGGCCCATCAGTCCGACCGCGACGATGAACGGCAAGAGCAGGCGTTCCATGTCAGGTGAGAGCCCGCGATGCCCCGGGGGGATTCGCTCAGGGCATCATCGAGGGGGCTCCGGCGCCGTCCGCCGAGAGCGCGAGCGCCTTCATGATCGTGTCAGTGAGCGCCGGCCGGTGCGGCGCCCGGGTCGTTCTTCTTCAACAGCAGGAGGATGATCGGCACGAAGAGCGCGCAGACGATGGCGAGGTCCTGGATGATGCGCACGTAGGACAGGACCGCTGCCTGCTGCTGGATCACCGCGTAAAGGGACCCGTACGCGCGTCGCGCGGCCTGTGCCGGGCCCGCGGAAGAGAAGAGCCGCTCCAGCCGAGACAGGCGCTCCTGGAGGAGCGGGTTGGACTGCGCGACGTGGTCGACGAGGCTGCTCTGGAAGACTTGCGATCGGCGCGCCAGGACCGTGCTGACGAAGGCGATGCCCACGCTCCCGCCGATGTTGCGCGCCAGGTTCATGAGCCCGGACACCTGGTTGTTCTGCTCGCGCGGGACCCCGATGTAACTCACGGTGTTGATGGGAATGAAGAGGAATGCGAGCGCGACCGCCTGGTACACCCGGTACATGGTGGCGGTGTGCACGTCGATGCCGAGGTTGATGCTCCCCATGTGGAAGAGCGCCAGGGACATCCCCGCGAACGCGGTCGCGATGAGGTACTTGGCGGGCACGCGTGAGACGAGGAAGCCCGCCAGCGGCATCATCGCCATCGTGACGAAGCCGCCCGGGCTCAGCACCTCGCCGGCACCCTGGGCGCTGTAGCCCATGAGCGTCTGCAGGAACAGCGGGAGCAGCACGGTCGTCCCGTACAGCACGCCCCCCAGCGTGAACATGAGGCCGACGCTGACGGCGAAGTTCCGCTTCCGGAACAGCCGGATGTTCACGATTGGATTGGGATGATCCCACTCCCACACCAGAGTCCCCAGCAGGCAGATGACCGTCGCCATCATGAACGCGACGATGAACGGCGACGAGAACCAGTCGTCCTCCTGGCCCTTGTCCATGACGACCTGGAGACTCCCAAACGCGATCGCCACCAGACCCAATCCGAACCAATCCACGCGCACGTGCTTCGAGCGCTCCCGCTCCTGCTGCAGCCATGGGGGATCCTCGACCATGATCGAGCTCAGGAACAGCGAGGCGATGCCCACCGGGATGTTGATGTAGAAGATCCAGCGCCAGGTGGTGTGGTCGACGATGTAGCCACCCAGTGTGGGCCCGATCGCCGGCGCGAACACCACGGCCAGACCGTACATCGCGAAGGCCATGCCGCGCTGCTCGGGCGGAAACGTGTCGGCCAGGATGGCCTGCTCGCTGGGGGCCAGCCCACCGCCCCCGATGCCCTGGAGCACCCGGAAGAAGATGAGCGACTGCAGCGTGGGAGCAAATCCGCACAGGAAGCTGCTGGCGGTGAAGAACCCCACGCAGGTCATGTAGAAGCGCTTGCGGCCGACCCGGCTGGAGATCCAGGCGCTGATGGGCAGGACCACCGCGTTGGAGACCAGGTAGGAGGTGAGGACCCAGGTCGCCTCGTTCTGGCTGGCCGACAGCCCGCCGGCGATGTGTGGCAGGGCCACGTTCGCGATGGCGGTGTCGAGCACCTCCATGAACGTGGCCAGCGTCACCGTGAACGCGACCAGCCAGGGATTGTGCCGGGGTCTCCAGGGAGCGCTCAAGCCTGGATCACTCCTTCACGTGGACCGTGACGACCACCGATTGGCCCGCACGCAGGGACAAGCCCTGGGGCACATCCTCCAGCGAGATGCGCACCGGTATCCGCTGGGCGACCTTGATGAAGTTGCCGGTGGCATTCTCGGGCGGCAACAGGGAGAAGCGCGCGCCGGTCCCCGCCGACAGGCTCTCCACCTTCCCTGAGAGTGTTCGGCCGTACGTGTCCACCTCCACGTCGGCCCGCTGGCCCAAGCGCATCTCGCCCACCTGGGTCTCCTTGAAGTTCGCGGTGACGTACTTCTTCACCGGGACGAACTGGGCGACCGTCTGTCCCACCGCCAGGAAGGCGCCGAGGTGGCTGGTGATCCCGCTCACGACGCCGTCGTCTGGAGCGCGCAATCGGGCCCACTCGAGGTTCAGCTTGGCCAGTGTCAGCGAGGCTTCGGCGTTGTGCACCCGAGCGTGCTGGTAAGCGGCGTTCGCTCGCGCCGCGGCGATGCTCGCGTCGACGGGTCGCGAGGCGGCCACTCGACCCCTGGATTCGTCGACCTGTGCCTCGGCGCGACGCAGCTGTTCCTCGGAGGCTTTCACGCTGGCTTGCGCCGATGCCACCGCGGAGAGGGCCACTTCGTGCTGTGCCTGGACCTGATCCAGCTGCTGCGCCGGGATGGCATCCCCCTTCCGCAGCTCGCGTGCGCGCCGAAGGTTGAGGTCGGCCAGCTGGAGGTCGGCCTTGCGGCTGACGAGGACGGCACGAGCCTGCTCCAGCTGCGCCCCCGCTCCGGAGACGGAGCGGGTGGAGCCGAGCAGGCTCGCCTGAGCCTGGGTGAGGGAGCCACGTGCCGACGCCTCGGCCACCGCCATCTGGGCATCGGCGGCGTCCGCCTGCGCGCGTGCGCTGTCCAGCTCGGACGAGGACTGGGCGACCTTCGCCTCGTAGTCTCTATCCTCGAGCTGGACCACGACGTCGCCCTTCTTCACGGCTTGATTCTCTGCGACCAGCACGGCGGCCACCTGCCCTGCGACGCGGGGGGCGAGCGGCACCACGTCGGCGTCCACCTGCGCGTCGTCGGTGCTCTCCTTCCCGGCGTGAACCAGGACGTAGACGAGAACGCCCAGGAGGACGACGGCAGCGATCCCACCGACGATGAGCAACGCGCGGCGCCTCTTGGAGGAAGAGGCCTCTTCCCGGCCACGGGGTTCTTCGGCGCTGTCGACCTCGTCGGCGCGAGGCCGTGCCCGATCCGGTGCCGACTCGGCGGCGGCGTCGCTCATCTGCTCCCCCTCGCGCCCCATCAAATTAAGCTGCCGAACGATCCTGCCTACCCCCGGCCCCCTCTTCTGGGGCTGACCCTTTCATGGCCTACCTCTCCTGCGGCAGACGCCGGACGATCGGGTCGTGCCAGCGAACCTCACGCCTCGGTACAAGGACGCTGAGCTGCGCCTCCGTCGCGCCGTGACGCGCGAGGAGAAGGAGGACGCTCTTCGCGAGATGGTCGCGCTCCTCCCGAAGCACAAGGGCACGGAGAAGCTCCTCGGCGATCTACGGAAGCGGCTCTCCAAGCTCGAGGAGGAGGCACAGCACGCGCGGCGGCCCGGGCACCGCGCCGAGGTGGGCCGCGTGACACGCGAGGGCGCCGGGCAGTGGGTCCTCCTCGGCCCGCCGAACTCGGGCAAGTCGTCGCTCCTCGAGGCGCTCACCCACGCGCACCCCGACATTGCGGACTATCCGTTCACGACGCACGAGCCGCAGCCCGGCATGGTGGCGTTCGAGGACGTCCAGGTGCAGCTCGTCGATACCCCGGCCGTGGCCGCCGGCCACCTCGATCCATGGATGCCGAACCTGGTGCACGAGGCCGATGGCGTGCTGCTGGTCATCGACGTGGCCGACGACGCCTCCGAGGAGAGCGCCCGCGCCGTAGCCGAGGTGCTGGAGCGCGCGCGGGTCTGGCCGGCGGTGCGGCCGCTACCGCCGGGTGCCTCACCGCTCCTGGCAGCCCGTCCCGTGGTCCTGCTCGGGAACAAGCGCGACCTCGATGACGACGGTACTTACGCGGCGCTGGCGCGCGAGGCGTTCGGGACGGACCTACCCTTCCTCGCCGTCTCGGCGGAGCGCGGGGACGGGCTCGACGCGCTGCGGGAGCTCCTCTTCCGCGATCTGCACCGCATCCGCGTCCACACGAAGGAGCCCGGGCACAAACCCGACCTCGCCAGGCCTTTCGTCCTGCCGGAGGGCGCCACCGTCGAGGACCTCGCCGCCCGTGTCCACGCTGACCTGGCGGCGCGTCTCAAGTTCGCCCGGCTCTGGGGACCGCACGCGCGCTTCGATGGGCAGCAGGTGGACCGCCACCACGCGCTCGGCGAGGGGGACGTGGTCGAGCTGCACACGTGAGTCAGCGCGCTCGGCGCTACTTCGGGCGCTCGAAGGCACGGCGGGCGCGCTCCGCGCGCGGGCGGAACGCGCAGCCATCGAGGTGATCGTTCACGATCCCGACAGCCTGCATGAACGCGTGGACGGTGGTTGGCCCGACGAAGGTCCATCCCCGCCTCCGGAGGTCCTTCGAGAGCGCGACCGACTCGGGCGTGGTCGTCCTCGCGCGGAGCGCCGCCCAGGTGAGCCGCTTCGGCCGCGACGCGGGAGCGGGCTCGAAGCTCCAGAAGTATGCGGCCAGCGAGCCGACCTCGTCGCGGAGCTCGCCGGCGAGGCGGGCGTTGTGGATGGTGGACTCGATCTTCCCGCGGTGGCGCACGATGCCAGCGTCGGCGAGGAGGCGCGTCACGTCGCGCGCGCCGAAGCGGGCGACCTCCCCCGGCTCGAAGCCCGCGAACGCGCGGCGGAAGGCCTCACGCTTGCGGAGGATCGTGAGCCAGGAGAGGCCCGCCTGGAAGCCCCTCCTCATCGTGATAGGGCACGTACTCCGCGGCCGAGACGCCCCAGGCACAGCGGAGCTTCCCGTCGGCGCCCGGCTGGAGCCCGCGGACCAGAGCAGAGCTCACAGGAAGCTCGTCAGCGCATCCATGGTCTCTCGCGGACGCTCCTCCATGAGCCAGTGTCCAGTGTCCTTCAGGATGACCGTCGTGACATCCGAGCCCACGAGCTTCGTTTGCTGAGCGAGCGCAGCTCCATTTGCCTTCTCGCCACCGATCGAGAGGACCGGCATCGTCAGCTTGGTCCGAGAGAGCTCTTCGAAGTCCTTGGCTGCCTGCGGAAATGAAACGAAATACGCCCACCCCGCCCGCATTCGCCCGGGGCGGGCGTACGCCGCGGTGTAGGCGGCGCGCTCGGCCTCCGGAATCGAATGCGTCTTGTCGGCGGCGAAGTCGTTCCAGTAGTGCTCGAAGTATGTTCGCTCACGACCCTTCACCAAGACTTCCGGCGTGGGGCCGTTGAAGCGGAAGTGCCAGATGCCGGGGTCGTTGTAGATGGTCTCCCATCCGGCCACGCCTGGAAGGAAGGCATCCATCAGCACGAGCTTCTCCACCTCTGCCGGGAACTGTGCGGCGTAGGCATACGCCACCATCAGGCCGATGTCGTGACCGACGACCCTCGCTCTGTCGATCCCCAGTGACCTGGCCAGGGCGTGGATACGGACGGCAGCCCCCTTCATGTCCAGACCATCCGACGGAATCTCCGAATCACCGATCCCTGGCAAGTCCGGCGCGATCACCGTGAACTTCTCGGCGAGGCGCGGGATGAGCGGCCTCCACATGCGGGAGGTCTCGGCATAGCCGTGCAACAAGATCACGGCTGGACCGTGGCCGGCGGTGAGGTAGTGCAGCTTCACTCCGTTGGCTTCCGCAGTGCGTGACTCGATAGCGCTCGTCGCTGCACCATGAGCCTCTCCGGTCAGCGAAGCACACCCAGCGAGTGCGAACACGGCACGACAAAGGACGGCGCTCCTCATCGTCATCTCCTGGTTGGGTGGCGAGGATCGGCTGCGCGTAGGCTCTGTCCTTTTCG
>WNGL01007165.1_pt2 | contig 25083 bp, 17 predicted proteins | sample 5400591 | NCBI WGS metagenome assembly WNGL01 (sample SAMN13153377, study PRJNA577476) | soil metagenome | isolation source: 80 cm soil or saprolite under Garry oak tree replicate 1 | place: USA:California | collected 2016-06-15 | reverse complement strand
AACAGCACGCCGAGCACCCCGCCAACGAGCGAGAGTAGTACGCTCTCGGTCAGCAGCTGACGGAGCAGCCGCCGGCGGCTGGCGCCGATCGCGATCCGGATCGCGATCTCGCGCGCCCGCGCGCTGCCGCGGGCCAATTGCAGGTTCGCGACGTTGGCGCAGGCGATGAGCAGCAGAAATGCGACCGCGCCCAGCAGGAGCCGCAGGCTCGTCTGCATTTCTCCGCTCGCGACGGTGATGTCGAGGTAGTTCCGGAGCGTCGTCGTGAAACCCTGCGCCGGGAACGTCGAAGGCTTCTCCAGCGCCAGCTGCCGGTTGAGGACGCCGAGCTGCTGCTCGGCGATCTCCTTCGACACGCCGGGCGCCAGCCGCATGATGGGATTGATGCCCGGCAGGTCCTTGCGCGCCAGCGACAACGGGAGCCAGAACCCCTCGTTGCCGTACCAGCCGAAGCGCGGGGGCATCACGCCCACGACCGTGTGCGGCCGGCCGTTGAGCATCAGCGTACGGCCGATGGCGGAGGGATTGCCCTCGAAGAGGCGGAACCACAGCCGGTAGCTCAAGACGACGACGGGTTCGGCCTGGCCGTCCGGATGAATGTCGGTGGGCTGGATCGTCCGGCCCGCGACAGGCGGCACGCCGAGGAAGTTGAACGCATTGGCCGACAACAGCACGCCGTTGAAGCTCTCGGGCGCGAACTCACCCGTCATGAGCACTGTCTCACCCGACGTCGCCATCACGTCGGCGAACGCCGGTATTGCGGCGAGACGCGGCAGCTCGTCGACCTGATATCCGCGCCCGCCCCGGCCGTCGATGGCACGTATCTGCGGCGCCCAGATTTCACCCGGCTTCGCGTAGGGATAGGGAGCAATCAGCACGCCGTAGATGACGCTGAAGATGGCGCACGTCGCGCCGATGCCCAGGGTCAGCGACAGCAGCGCGACCAGCGTGAATGCCGGGCTTCGGCGAAAGCTTCGTAAGGCGTAAGCGAGATCCCGGGCCATCGGGCCCAGTACGCGGGACAGAGGCGCCTCCTCGAGGTGACGGAGGCTTAGACGCACCCACGCAGGCGACGGTTGCAGGCCATAAACCCCACCCGCCGCCTCACGCGCGTACTCAGCCCTCCCGTTCATACAGCGCGGATTGTCCGCTGGCCACGGCCAATGATCTGCACACCGCTGGATCTGGCCAAGCTGCGTCCGCGCATCGAGAGCCGATACGATTACTGGCAGGAGACTGCACGCCAGAATCGGTCCATTCATGCTCATTCGTTCGGCAGCTAGCGCCTGCTTGACGACTCAAAATCCCGTGGGGTTGACGCTCCGTGTGGGTTCGATTCCCACCTCCGGCACCACAGACGCTGCCTCGGACAGGTTGCTAGAGAAAGATGCCCGAATCGTGCGTCGGCCGATTTGTCGGGATGACTCGGGAGTGTCGACGCCCGCTTCGTGGCGCCGCACAAAGACGTCGAGCAGGTCCGGACGAGTCGCCGCTCCAGGTCGTGACGGTTGACCTTTACAGCGGCACCCCAGGGAACAGACGCCCGACAAAGAACATAAGTCGAATGCCGACATAGAGTCCGGGAATCGACATGAGCAAACCGCCGACCGCCAGAACGACGTCGGCGTCGACGCCGTGAGCGACCGTATAGGCCCACACAATTCGCCTCTGTTCTGCGGGCGTCCAGAAGCCGAAAGAGTTCTGCAGGAGCGGGTTGTGTGGGTCCTCACGCCAGAGTCGAGCATAGATCGCGTTGTAACCGATCCATGCGGCGACTGGACCAACGCAGACGAGCGCGATCCCCACCACGATTACGATCAAGGCGAAGATAAACATCAACAGACCCTTGATCAGAAGAATCATGCGCCCTCCGATTGTCACCCAACGTTCGAATGCGGCCGCTGAGGACCGTTTGAAAAGCGGCCACGGCGTAGGCGGTCTCAGTATCGTCTCACGCCTGGATCAGCAGCGATTGCACGTCGGGATGTGCACTGCAGGATCCGACCGCGCTGCTGATGCTCGCCGGAGCTGTACTCGCGCGGCACGAGATAGCTGGTCACTTGCGCCACGCCGTCACCGTCATCCCGCGGCGTCGAGCGATGCCAATCGCGAGAGCGTATCGGGGTAGTTCCTGACCAAGAGGATCAGCGCGACCGCTTGGTCGTTGGGCTTGCTGCGTTCTTGCTCCCATCGCTCGAGCGTTCGTGGGTTGACGCTCAGTCGGCGCGCAAAGCGGTCCGTGACATGTGCAATCGTTCTCGCGTCGTCCGAATCAGCCGCTCATCGACGGACGGCAACGATAGTGCGCGGACGTGATGCGATCGAGGCGTGATCCGCCCTTCCCGATGCGCGCGCATCGCTCGCACACCTTCCATCAGCTCGCCAAACACGTTTCGCTCTTTGGATTTCGACATCGCATCACCGGCGACAGAAATAACATCGTCGCGCTCGACCTCAGATCTTGAACGAAAACCGTCTATTTCGCCTTGATGTCGTAGACGGCGAGAGTGTCTTGGTTGCGCACGTACAGGCGACCGCCGCTGACGACGGGATGCGCCCAGCTCGGAAGGCCCTTGTCAGGAATCGAGAAGCGGCCCTTTTCCTTGTAGCCCGCCGGCGACGCCTCGGCAAGGCCGACGACGTTGTTTTCGCCCTGTATATAAAGGTTGCCGTCGGCGAACGCGACGGAGCCCTTGCCGACGCTGCGATCGCGCCACACGGGATTGCCGGTCGCAAACTCCAGACACGTCAGGATCGAATCGTTGAAGCCGTACAGATAGCCGTTCACGAGCACCACGCCGCCGTGATGGTTCTTCATGTTGCGCGTGAAGTAGATCTCCTTCGCGGTCACGGCGCCGTTCTGCGCGGTGAGGCCGACGAGGCCGCCGCCCGTGTCGTACGCCGAGGTGTAGAAGACCTTGTTGTCGAAGAAGACCGGCGTGGTGATGTTCGCGGTACCATTCGCGGCGCGCTCGTAGTGCCACATCAGCTTCCCATCCGATGCGCGCACGCCGACGCCGGCGTTCGACGTGAGGGTCATATACGTGCGCACGCCCTGCACGTCAGCGACGATCGGCGATGAGTATCCCGCGGGATCGCTCAGATCCTTGCTCGTCCAGAGCGTCTTGCCCGTCATCTTGTCCAGCTTCACCATGCCGGCGCCGTTCCCGCCGGGCGACACGATCACGGCGTCGCCGTCGACCAGCGGCGATTCGCTGATCAGCCAGCGCAGCTGGCGGCCCCGAAAATCCGACAGGATGTTGCGATGCCAGACGGCGGACCCGTCGGTCTTCAGGCAGTGCAGATCGCCGTTCTCCGTGAGCACATACAGACGATCGCCGTCGACCGTCGGCGTGCCGCGCGGCCCGGAGCCTTGATCGTTGTCCGAGGCGGGCCCGAGCGCCTTCGACCACGCCGGCTTGCCGTCGGCGCGGTTCAGCGCGGAGACGATGCTGTTGCCGCCCTTCATGCCCTGCACGTACACGCGCTCGCCCACAACCGCCATCGAGCCATACCCGCGCCCGAGATCGGCCGCCGTCCACACCTGCGGCGGGCCCGACGCCGGCCACTGCTTCAGAAGGCCGGTCTCTTTCGAGATACCGGTGCGATCCGGTCCCTGCCACTGAGGCCAGTCGGCCGCTGCGCCGACCGCCACCACGCTCACAACGAGTGCTGCTACGACCGACGGCGCAGACTTCATGCGATCTTCCTCCATCTGGCGACTCGGTCAATTCCCAACTACCAATTCCCAATTCCCAAGACGCGTGCCTTGTGGAATTGGAAGTTGGAAGTTATCGCGATCAGAAACTTACTCCCGCCGTCATTCCGAACGTCCGCGGGCGACCCATCTCTCCGACGAATCCCGACGGCGCGAGCTGTCCGTACGCGAAGGCGACCGGAATGTACTTGGTGTCGAAGGCGTTGCGAATCCAGGCTTCGACGAAGACGCACTTTCCGCGCGCGCCGGCGCGAAGGTTCGTCAGCGAGTACGCATCCTGCCCCGCCGTGTTCGCGTCGTCGTACTGGAGCGCGCCGTAGAAGACGGCTTCGGCGCGGCCGTAGACGCGAATGCCATGCCGGATCGGGTGCGACACCTGTGCGCCGAAGGTCGCGGTGTAATCGGGCATGTCGGGAATCTTCTTGTCCGACACGTTCACGCCGCTCGACGTCGTGCCGGCGGCGAAGCGCGCGTGCGTGTAGCCGAAGGCGGCGAACACGTCGACACCATCACGCGGACGGCCGTTCAGCTCGAATTCGACGCCGCTGCTGCGCGCGCCGCCGACGTTGGCGATGTAGAACTGGCCGGGAACGGCCGGGTTCGGCAGATTGAGCTGCAGATCCTGCCAGTCGATCGAGAAGACCGATGCGTTCGCGGTGACCCGGCGTCCGAACCACGCGGTCTTCAGGCCGCCTTCGACGTTCCAGGTGTGCTCCTCGGAGTACGCCTCCTGGCCGGCCGGCGACGCGGGATTGAAGCCGCCCGCTTTGAAGCCGCCCGTGACCGAGACGTACGCGAGCGCGTCCGGATGCACGCGATACGAGACCGCCGCCTGCGGTGAGGCGTTCGAGAACGCCTTCTCGGTATTCACAACCGTCGGCGGCGCGATCGCCGGCGAATAGAACGTCTTCAGATCCGCCTTCCGGTTCTCGTGATCGAACCGCGCGCCGAACGTCACGTTCAGCTTCTCGCGCACGGCGAGTGTACCATTGCCGTAAATCCCGACGCCGGTGTCGTCGAGCGAGGCCTGCGGCGAGTGCTGGCTCACGCTCACCGGAATGGACGCCGAGAGCACGAATGGAGCAAAGTTATTCACGGCGTCCTGATCGTAGTTCTGCGAGAAGAGGAACAGGCCGGCCTGCCACTTGAGCGACGCTGCGTCCGAGATCTTGACTGCGCCCGCCGGCGCCGACGCGAACCGCACTTCCTCGGTGAACTGCGCGTCCTTCTCGGCGTTCGCACGCGTCAGCAGCGGCAGCGGCGTGTAGTCGAGATCGGTCAGGTCGTCCGTCTTCCATCGCACATATCCGGTCGTCGACGCGAAGGTCAGGCGCTTTCCCTCATGCCGTGCGAGGAACGTCGTCGCATTCACGTCGCGGTTTGTATGCCCTTCGAAGTCGCGCGCCGTGTGGAAGGGCCGCTGACGGAGCGATCCCAGATCGTTGAGCGCGTAATCGCCGTCGCGCGCGCGCTCCCCGGTATAAATGAGGCGCGCTTCCCAGTTCGGCGTGGGCGTCAGCAGCAGCTGCGCCTTGCCGAACGTCGCGTTGCGGAAGTCGACGTCGTGTCCCGTGAGGTCGTTGGTCGTGAAGCCATCGCGCTTCGCGTGGCCGATCGCGAAACCGAGCGCCGCTTTCGATCCGATCGGACCCGACGCATTCGCGCGCACGTCCACGGCGCTGAAGTTGCCGAACGGGACGATGGCGGAGCCGGTCCACCTGGTCAAGGACGGCCGGACGCTCGTGATGTTCACGAGACCGCCCAGGGTGTTCCGTCCGAACAGGGCGCTCTGCGGCCCGCGGACGAATTCCAGCTGCCCCACGTCGAGCAGCTCGATGCTCGACGAGTTCGTGTTCAACTGCGGCACGCCGTCGATGTACGTCGAGATCGCGGGGTTGGCCGGGCTCGATCCGATTCCCCGGAAGCGGGGATTGCTGAGTTTACGGGCGGTGAAGTCGGTGAAGTACGTATTGGGCGCGTAGATCGACGCTTCGCCGATGGTCGTCAACCCGCCGTTCCACAGCGCGTCCAGCGGAATCGTGGTGAGGCTCACTGGAAGATTCTGGGGGTCGGCTGGTTCTTTTTGCGCAGTGACCGTCACCGAAGGCAGCGTCACGTGCGGCGGCTGCTGACCGGTTTGCGCGTGCGCCACGGGCGGTGTCACGAGGCTCAGGACGACGACGTAGAGGATCGAGCAGGGCCGGAGTAAACGCATATGCGACATTATGCATCGGACATACGACGATTCCTGCCCCGCCGCCCTGCGATCGGTCCCAGAGTTCGTCCCGGCGCCTTCCTCCTGGAGCGAAACACGCTGCTGTAAGATGACGTAAACACGAGAGTGCCATGGTAAAACGTCTTCTTCTTCTCGCTGCCTGCGTGCTCGTGCTCGGCGTGCTCGCCGACGCCCAGAAGCCCGAACTGCCCGCTCCCGTGGCGCCTTACCGGGTCGCTCTGGGCGACTGGCCCGAAGCCCGGGGCCCCCATCGAACCGGTATCTCCGACGAAAAGGGCCTCATCGAAAAGTGGGCCCTCAACGGCCAGAACTTCCTGTGGCGCGCGCCGTACGGCGGACGTTCCGCGCCGATCGTCATGGGGAATCGCGTCTACGTGCAGAATCCCTCGGGACTCGGGGATGCCATGCAGGAACGCGTCATGGCATTGGACGCCGATACCGGAAAAGCGGTCTGGGAATACAAGTTCAACGTGTTTCAGAGCGACGTCCCGCCCCATCGCGTCGGCTGGGCCTCGCCGGCGGCGGATCCCGAGACGGGTGACATCTACGCGCTCGGCGTCGGCGCGACGGTCATCGCGTTGAGTAAGGACGGCAAGCTGCTGTGGGACCGGTCGATCGGCGAAGAGTTCGCCGCCTTCACGACGCACGGCGGCCGGACGATGTCGCCGATCATCGACGGGAATCTCGTCATCGTCAGCGCGGCGGTGTCGAACTGGGGCGCGAACGCAGGCCGCGCGCAACGATTCATCGCACTCGACAAGCGCACGGGCGAGATCGCCTGGGTCGCCAATCCGGGCGGACGCCCGTACGACACGGCCTACGCACTCCCCGTCATCACCACGATCAACGGCCTGCGTCTCTTGATTTGCGGCATCGGCGACGGCGGCGTCTATGCGATGAAGCCGCAGACCGGCGAGAAGGTCTGGGGCACCGTCATCGCCAAGCGCGCCGTCAACACCGGGGTCGCCGTGTCTGGCACGACGGTCCTCATCTCCCACGGGGACGAGAACCTCGACGTCCCGGAACTCGGGATGATTGCCGCGATCGACGGATCGCAGACCGGCGACATCAAGACGGTGAAGTGGTCGCACAAGGGCGAGCAGTACGGCTTCTCGTCTCCGGTGATCGACGGCAGCCGCGTCTATCAGGTTGAAAACGGCTCGCGCCTGCACGCGTACGATCTCGGGACCGGCAAGCCGCTGTGGGTGCAGACGCTCGGGACGATCCAGAAGGCGCCGCTCGTGCTCGCCGACGGCAAGCTCTATGTCGGCACGGAGAGCGGCAAGTTCTTCATCGTCCGGCCCTCGGCCGACAAGGCGGAAATCCTCAGCGAAGTGGAGATGCCGGCGAGCAGGGACGACAACGCCGGGCAGTCGGCCGGCATTCCCGAACCGATTTTCGCCGGCGCGGCGATCTCGCGCAGGCGGATCTTCTTCGTCTCGACCGGCGGCGTCTATGCGATCGGGCCGAAGACGCCGACCAGGCCGACGGGACTCGCAGTCGACGAAGCGATCGACAAGGGACAAGGCGACCCGGCATGGATGCAGGTGTCGCCGACCGAGGTGTTCCTGAAGCCGGGCCAATCGGTGAAGCTGGTCGCGAAACTGTTCGACGCGAAAGGACGCTACCTCGGCGTGCAGACCGGGCAGACCTGGACGCTGCAGGGATTGAAGGGCAGCATCGCGCAGGACGGAACGTTCACGGCCGCCGCCGACGGCGGACAGGCCGGGACCATCAAAGCCACGGCCGGCGCACTATCGGGCGAGGCGCGCGCGACGATCGTGCGTCCGCTGCCGTGGACCGAGACGTTCGATTCGTACGCGGACGGGGCCGTCCCGCCAGGCTGGATCAACGTGACGGCGGGCAAGATGGCGGTCGCGACCGTCGACGGCCAGAAGGTGTTGAGCAAGGCGCCGGACCCGACCATCTTCAAGCGCTTCCGGGGATTCGTCGGGCCCACCGATCTCTCGAATTACACCGTCGAAGCGGACGTGCGCGGCACATCGCGGCGCCGGCAGATGTCGGATCTCGGCGTGACCGCGCAGCGCTACACGCTCGTCCTCTACGGCAACGCGCAGCAGCTCAAGATCGAGCCGTGGGAGCCGGAAACGCACCGGTCCGTGGCGGTCCCGTACGAGTGGAAGCCCGACACGTGGTATCACCTGAAGCTGCGCGTCGAGAACATGCCCGACGGCAAGGTCCGCGCGCGCGGCAAGGCGTGGCCGGCCGGTCAGCCCGAGCCCGCCGCGTGGGCGATCGAGAAGATCGATCCGATCGGCAACCACAAGGGCGCGCCCGGATTCTTCGTCGACGCGGAGTTCGGCGCCGCCATCGACAACATCAAGGTCAGCGGGAACCAATGAAGAAGATCGTCGCCATATTCATCGTCGTCGCCGCGGCCGCCGGAGTCTTCCGGCTAAAGTCGGACGCTACGGGAGGACGTGGCTTCCACCTCCAGGCGGCAGGCGTGCTGTCCGACCCCGGCAGCGGCGACTGGCCCATGTGGGGCGGCACGCCCGACCGGAACATGGTCTCGAACATGAAGGGACTGCCCACGGAGTGGGACGTCAAGACGAAGAAGAACATCAAGTGGATCGCGGACCTCGGGTCGCAGAGCTACGGCAACCCCGTCGTCGCCGGCGGCATGGTGTTCGTCGGCACGAACAACGAGGGCATGCGCGATCCGAAACAGCCGGGCGACCGCGGCGTGCTGATGGCGTTCAAGGAAGACACCGGCGAATTCCTGTGGCAGCAGACGCACGAAAAGCTCGCGTCCGGCCGCGCGAACGACTGGCCGTATCAGGGCGTCGCCAGCTCGCCGCTGGTCGAAGGGACGCACCTCTATTACGTCAGCAACCGCGGCGTCGTGTGGTGCCTCGACATCAAGGGCTTCCGCGACGGCAAGAACGATGGGCCGGTCACCGACGAGAAGCTCACGGGTCCGCACGACGCGGACGTCATCTGGTCGTTCGACATGATGGAAGAAGTCGGCTCGTATCCTCACAACATGTCGAACTCGTCGCCGGTGATCTGGGGGGATCTCGTCTACCTGAGCACGTCGAACGGACAGGATGAGAGCCACGTCCACATCCCGTCGCCGAAGGCGCCCGCGATCATCGCGCTCAACAAGAACACCGGGAAGCTCGTATGGGAAGACAACTCGGTCGGGGATCGAATTCTCCATGGCCAGTGGTCGACGCCATCGATTGGGAAGATCGGCGGCGTCGATCAGGTCGTCAGCGCACAGGGGGATGGCTGGGTCCGCGGCTACGAAGCGGTGTCTGGCAAGAAGCTGTGGGAGTTCGACACGAACCCGAAAGACTCGGTGTGGCCGAAGACGCGCAACGAGGTCATCGGAACGCCGGTCATCCTCGAAGACAAGGTCTACATCGCCAACGGCCAGGATCCGGAACACGGCGAAGGCGTCGGCCACCTCTATTGCATCGACGCCACCAAGCGCGGAGACATCACGCAGAGTGGCCGCGTATGGCACTTCGACAAGATCCGGCGATCGATCTCGACGCCGTCGATCGCCGACGGCTTGCTGTACATTTCCGACTTCAGCGGCTTCCTGCACTGCCTCGACGCGAAGACCGGCCAGGAATACTGGTCGCACGACATGTTCGCCGCCGTGTGGGGCTCGACGCTCGTCGTCGACGGACGCGTGTACCTCGGCGACGAGGACGGCGACGTCGCGATCCTGCAGACCGGCAAGACCAAGAAGGTCATCGCCGAGATCAACATGGGGAGCGCCGTCTACGCGACGCCCGTCCCCGCGCACGGACGCCTGTACCTGAACAACCGCAACCAGCTGTTCGCGATCTCAGTTGATGGCAAGTGAACGCTGCACGGGCCCACGGCTGCGGGCCACGAAGATCACAACGGTCACAAAGATCACACAGAACCCTTGGGATGTTTGCTTTGTGGTCTTCGTGTTCTTTGTGGCCATCGTGACGCAGCCGTCGGCCGTCTCGCCGCACGCGTCACAAACAGCGAATTGGCCGCAATTCCGCGGCACTCCGGCGCTGACGGGCATCGCAGCCTCCGACGTTCCCGCGGCGCTGTCCCTCAAGTGGACCTACCAGGCCGGCGAGACGGTCGAGTCGTCCGCGGCGATTGCCGATGGAGTGGTGTACGTGGGCGCCGGCGACGGCAGCCTCCTGGCGATTGACGTCGAGACCGGAAAGCTGCGCTGGAAGTATGCGACCGGCAACGAGATCGGCGAGTCGTCGCCCGCGATCGGGGGCGGACTGGTCTACATCGGCGATCTGTCGGGGATCGTCCACGCCGTGCGCGCGAGCGACGGCGTGAGGGCCTGGACGTTCAAGACCGGAGGCGAAGTGAAGTCGTCGCCGGTGATCGTCGCCGGCCTGATCCTCATCGGATCGTACGACACGCATCTCTATGCGCTGGACGCGAAGACCGGCGCCGTGCGATGGAAAGTGCGGACCGAAGGGCCGGTGCACGCCACTGCGGCGATCCAGAACGGGACGATCTATATCGGCGGCTGCGACGAGCGTTTTCGCGCGATCCGGGTCGCCGACGGCAGAGTCCTCTTCCAGTTTCCGCTCGGCGCGTATACCGGCGCCTCGACGGCCGTGGATGGCACTCGCGCCTACGTCGGCACGTTCAACAACGAGGTCGTCGCGATCGATCTGAGCGCGAAGAAGATCCTGTGGCGGTATCGCGATCCAGATCGGGAGTTTCCGTACTATTCGTCGGCGGCGATCGCCGGCCGACGCGTGATCGTCGGCGGCCGCGACAAGTCGGTCCACGCCATTGACGCGGCAACCGGGAAAGCCGCGTGGAAGTTCAGGACGCGCGCGCGCGTCGATTCGTCGCCGGCCATCGCCGGCGGACGCGTGTTCGTCGGGTCGAGCGACGGCAAGTTCTACGTGCTCGACGCGCAGACGGGACAGAAGACGTGGGAATACGAGGCCGGAGACGCGCTCACGGCCTCTCCCGCCGTCGCCGGCGGCAGAATCGTAATCGGGGCGCAGGACGGGCGGATTTACTGTTTTGGGTGATCCGGCCCACGGCTCATCACAAAGATCACCAAGATCACAAAGGCCACAAAGATCTTTTGTGATCTTTGTGACCTTCGCGACCTTTGTGATGATCCCGCCGAGCGTGACGGCGGGGTTGGTATAGTTGAAGGGTCCATGGCTGACAGTTCCTCCACGGGGATCGCAGAGCCCGAAGTCGGCAGCTATTTCGTCGCGACCTATCCGCCGTTCTCGGTGTGGTCGGCCGAGGCGGTCGAGCGCGACGCGCGGCCGGCGCTGCAGTCGGCGGCAGATCCGGCGACGCCGCTCGGGCTCTACCTCCACATTCCCTTCTGCCGCAAGCGTTGCCACTTCTGTTACTTCCGCGTGTACACCGACAAGAACGCGCAGGAGATCGGGCGCTATCTCGACGTGCTGGGACGAGAGTGGGAGATGTACGCCAGCCAGGGCGCGATCACGGGCCGGCCGCTGAGCTTCGTGTACTTCGGCGGCGGGACACCGTCGTTCCTGTCGACGCAGCAGCTCCAGGGGCTCGTCAAGCGGCTGACGGCGGCGACGCCGTGGACAGACGCCGAGGAGATCACGTTCGAATGCGAGCCGGGCACCCTGACGCGCCACAAGCTGACGGCGATCCGGAAGATGGGCGTGACGCGCCTGAGCCTCGGCGTCGAGAACTTCGACGATCGCATCCTCGAGATCAACGGCCGCGCGCACCGCTCGCCGGAGATCGAAACCGCGTATCGCGTCGCGCGGTCGCTCGAGTTCCCGCAGATCAACATCGATCTCATCGCGGGCATGCTCGGCGAAACGGAAGAGAACTGGCAACGCTGCATCGAGAAGACCGTCGCGCTCGAGCCCGACAGCGTGACGGTCTACCAGATGGAGCTGCCCTACAACACGACGATCAGCAAGGACCTGCTGCAGAAGACCGGTCAGCTCACCGGTTCCCTGGCCGGCTGGGACACGAAGCGGCGCTGGGTCGAGGGGGCCTTCGAGGCGCTCGAACGCGCCGGGTATCACATCGGNNGATCCATCCCGCACGAAGTTCATCTACCGCGACCGTCTCTGGCAGGGGGCCGACTTGGCGGGCCTCGGAGTCGCCTCGTTCGGCCACGTCAACGGCGTGCACATGCAGAACCGCGACACCTGGGAGTCGTACAGCGAGGCAATCGAGCGCGGTGAGCTCCCGCTCGGCCGCGCCTATCGCCCGACGCCCGAGGAGCGCATGCGTCGCGAGCTGGTGCTCCAGATGAAGCTCGGACGCATCAGCCCGCGCTATTTCCGCGAGAAATACGGCGTCGACGTGCTTCGCCACTTCGAGAACCAATGGACGTCGCTCCGCGCCCAAGGGTACCTCGCGGAGAGCGGCGAGGACCGCGTGGCGCTGTCGCGCCAGGGCCTGCTCCGCGTCGATGCGCTGCTGCCCCGCTTCTTCCTCCCCGAGCACACCAACATCCGTTATACGTAACGCCGTGCCGAACGAGCTTCGACTACGCCGGCGCGTCCAGTTCTACGAGACCGACGCCGCGGGAATCGTGCATTTCAGCTGGTTTTTTCGATACATGGAAGAAGCCGAGCACGCGCTGTGGCGCGAGGCGGGCCTCAGCATCCATCCGCCGGATTCGGACATCGGATGGCCCCGCGTGGCCGCCGCCTGCGAGTTCCACCGCGCGCTGCAGTTCGAGCAGGAGTTCGACATCACGATCCGCGTCACCGAGATCACGAAACGGACGATGAGCTATGCGTGCGAGATGACGCAGGATGGAAAGAAGATCGCCACGGGATCGCTTCGCATCGCCTGCGTGCACAAAGGATCCGACGGAACGATGAAATCGGCGGAGATTCCCGCGAACGTAGCCGAACGCTTCACGCCCTCTGAGATCCGGACTCGGACCTCGGACCTCGAACCTCGATATGAGCCATCCTGACGTTGTTGTGATCGGCGGTGGCCCGGGCGGATCCACCGTATCCACGCTCCTCGCCCAGCAGGGCGTATCGGTGGAACTCTTCGAGCGGGAGACGTTTCCCCGCTTTCATATCGGCGAATCGCTGATCCCGGAGACCTACTGGGTGCTGAAGCGGCTCCAGATGCTCGAGAAGATGCAGAAGAGCCAGTTCGTCAAGAAGTACAGCGTGCAGTTCGTGAACTCGGCCGGCAAGGAATCGGCGCCGTTCTACTTCTGGGACAACAAGCCGCACGAGTGCTCGCAGACATGGCAGGTCGTGCGCAGCGAGTTCGACCAGATGATGCTGAACAACGCGCGCGAGCACGGTGTCACCGTGCACGAAGGCGCCCGCGTGATGGACGTCGTGTTCGAGGCAGGCCCCTCGACGTCGCTCGGGACCGCTGCAACCCGCGCCGTCGGCGTCAGGCTCAAGGACCGCGAGGTCCGCGCCAGGGTCGTCGTCGACGCCAGCGGACAGAACGGTCTGATTGCCAACCGTCTGGGACTGCGCGTGTGGGATCCGATCCTCAACAAAGGCGCGATCTGGACCTACTGGGAAGGCGCTTACCGCGATACCGGCCGCGACGAAGGCGCCACCATGGTGCTCCAGACGCCCGACAAGCAGGGCTGGTTCTGGTACATCCCCCAGCACGACAACGTCGTCTCGGTGGGCGTCGTGGCGCCGTTCGATTACCTGTTCAAGAATCGCGGCAAGGATTTCGAGCGGACGTTCACCGAGGAAGTCGACCGCTGCAGCGCCGTGAAGAAGCGGATCGAAGGCGCAACACGGGTGACCGGCTATTTCGCGACGAAGGACTATTCCTACCGCGCGACCCGCGCGTCGGGCGACGGCTGGGTGCTCGTCGGCGACGCGTGGGGCTTCCTCGATCCGCTGTATTCGTCGGGCGTGCTGCTCGCCCTGAAGTCCGGCGAGCTCGCCGCGGAGGCGATCGCCGAAGGATTGAAAGCGGGCGATACATCGGGCGGGCAGCTCGGAAAGTGGGCGCCGGTTTTCAACGAAGGCGTGGACCGCATGCGGCGGCTGGTCTGCGAGTACTACGCGGGTTTCTCCTTCGGTCAATTCATCCGCAAGCATCCCGACCTGCGCGGGACCGTCACCGATCTCCTGATCGGCGACCTGTTCACCGCTCGCGTCGACAAGGTCTGGGGACCGATGGAAGCGATGTATCCCGACAACACGCACCAGATTCCGAAGTGGAATGCCGGCGTCCCGACCGCAACCGCGCCCGCGAAAGCCAACGAATTATTCCTGCCGGAAGACTTGTCGCGCCGGGTATGAGGATAGAATCGCGCCACGTCTGATCCTGTGGCTTCCGCCTTCAGGCGGAAGGACAACCGAATGAGGTCTGGTATGAGCTGGGTCGTGTTCGTGGCGGGCGCCGTCCTGTCGTGGGGCGCCTATGGCGTGCTGCTCTATCTCGGCGGGCAACAGCTAGGAAACCCGCTGAAGGCGCTGCTGTGCGTGGGCGTGGCCTACTTCCTGATCGGCGTGATCGTCCCGGTCGCGGCGCTCGGATCGCAGGGCGGCCTGTCGAACTTCAACAGCCATGGGCTGGTCACGGCGACGATCGCGGGCGCGCTGGGTGCGATCGGCGCGGCGTGCATCATCTACGCGTTCAAGGCCGGCGGCCTGCCGCTCTACGTGATGCCGCTCGTGTTCGGCGGTGCGCCGATCGTGAACGTGTTCCTCAGCATGGCGATCCATCCACCGAAGAATCCGGTGAACCCGATGCTGTATCTCGGGCTCCTCTTCGCGTCGGTCGGGGCCGCGATGGTCCTGTATTTCAGGCCGACGGCCTGATGGGCCTCATGAAGGTGACCACCATGAACGCGCTCGCTCTAATCGTTGCCGCATTCGCTCTGACGCAGGTGCCGGCCCCCACGAAGTCCGAGCAGCTGCAGGACGCGGCCCGGAAGGGGGACGCTGCAACGGTGACGCAGCTGCTCGACGAGGGGGTCGACGTCAACACGAAGTTCCGCTACAGCGCCACCGCGCTCTTCTACGCCTGCGACGCCGGCAACGTCGACGTCGTGAAGGTCCTGCTGAATCACGGAGCGGACATGAATCTGAAGGACACCTTCTACGGCTTCACGCCGCTGATGCTGGCGGCGAACCCGCCCCGCAAGAAGAAGCCGGAGCACACGGCGATCGCGAAGCTGCTCATTGCGAAGGGAGCGCTCGGCAAAGACGCCGTACTCGCGTCGGCCGCGGAAGACAATGACATCGAGCTGGCGAAGGCGATACTCGACGGCGGCGGCGTGCCGGCAGCGAAGCTCAGCGATGCGCTCGAAGCGGCGATGAAAGCGCAGAAGCCTGAAATGGTCGCCCTCCTCCAGAAGGCGGGCGCGAAGCCTCCCGAGGAGTTCAAGATCGATCCCGCGCTGCTCGCGAAATACGCCGGCGTCTACAAGGGACCGCAAGGCGAGATCGAAATCGCCGTCGCGGGCGCGGGCCTGACGATAGGCCAGCCCGGCGCCCCGATCGGCCAGCGCGGGACAATGGTGCCGAAAGACAACACGACATTCCGCGGCGTGGGCATGAGCGGGACGGCGTTCGCGTTCCAGGTGACGGGTGACAAGGTCACCGGATTCCAGATCGTGCCGCCGCAGGGGTCCCCGATTTCCTACACGAGAGTGGAGAAATAGTCATGCGCCGGCTGATCGCGATCGCCGTACTCTTCCTTGCGGGAACGTCGCTCTCCGCGCAGAACTGGCCGGGCTTCAGAGGCTCCAACGGCGCGGGCGTTGCCGACGGCACGCCCACGGCGGTGAAGTGGAACGCACCTGCCGGCGAAAACGTCGCGTGGAAGACGCCCGTGCCGGGCGTCGCCGTCTCGAGCCCGATTGTCTGGGGCGACCGCGTGTTCGTCTCGACCGCGATCAGCAGCGATCCGAACCAGGGGATCCGCACCGGATTGTACGGCGACGTCGAGCCGGTCAGCGATGCCTCGAAGCATTCGTGGCACCTCATCGCCATCGACAAGAAGACCGGGAAGGTCGTGTGGGACAAGGTGGCGTACGAAGGCATCCCGAAGACCAAGCGGCATCCGAAATCGAGCCAGGCGTCGCCGACGCCGGTGACGGACGGGAAACACGTCATCGTCTCGTTCGGGTCGCAGGGGCTCTACTCCTACGACTTCGACGGCAAGCTGCTCTGGCAGAAAGATCTCGGCGTGCTCAATGCGGGGTGGTTCTTCGATCCCGACTACGAATGGGGCGTCGGCAGCTCCCCGATCATCTACAAGAATCTCGTGATTGTGCAGTGCGACATCCAGCGCAACTCGTTCATCGCCGCGTTCGACACGTCCACCGGCAAGGAAGCGTGGCGCACCGCGCGCGAGGAGATGCCTTCGTGGTCCACGCCGACGATCATCGAAGCCAACGGCAAAACCGAGCTCGTCACCCAGGCGACGACGTTCATCCGCGGGTACGACCCCGCGAACGGCAGGGAATTGTGGAAGCTTTCGGGAAACTCCGAGATCACGATTCCGACCCCCATCGCCGGCCCCGGCTTCGTGATCGTCACCAACGGCTACCGCGGCGTGCAGCCGATCTTCGCGATCAAGCCTGGCGGCACGGGGGACATTTCACTCAAAGACAATCACACGAAGAGCGACGCGATCCCGTGGAGCACCAACCGCGGCGGTCCCTACATTCCGACGCCCGTCATCTACGGCGATCTGCTCTACGTGCTGCAGAACAACGGCGTGCTGGCCGCCTACAAGGTGGCCAGCGGCGAGCGCGTCTACCAGGAGCGCCTCGGCGGCACGGGTGGTTCGTTCAGCGCGTCGCCGGTCGCGGCCGACGGCAAGATCTACTGCTCGAGCGAAGACGGCGACGTCTTTGTCGTCAAAGCCGGTCCCACATATGAGCTGCTGGCGAAGAACCCGATCGGCGAGGTGCTGATGGCGACGCCGGCGGTGTCGGACGGACTGCTGATCTTCCGCGGACTGCGGAACGTCTACGCGATCAAGGCCGGCTGATCTCACCCGACTGTCACGGCGCGCCGAAGGCATACAGGGCTGTCTTCGTCCTCAGGTAGATCCTGCCGTCGGCGATCGCGGGCGTCGCGAACACCTCGTCGTCCAGCGGATTGACCGAGAGGATCTCCCACTGCGCCCTGGCGGCGACCACCGACGCGGTGCCGTCCTGGCTGACGAGGAACACCTTGCCGTCGGCGCCGACCGGCGATGCGAAGTACTTGTCGATTGCGCCCTTGAGTCGGCCCTGCTTCAGCACGGCGCCGGTGGCGGGATCGATCGAGAGCAGGATCCCGCTGTCGTTCACCATGAACAGGACGCCCTTGTAGAGAAGCGTCGACGGGACCTGCGGGACGGGCCGCTGGTACTTCCATTTGATCGCGCCGTCGGTCATGTCGCCCTTGCCGCCCAGACGGATGGCGAGCAGACCGTTCTCGGACGCGACCATCTGACGCATCACGCCCCATTCCTTTTCGTCGAGGCTGCCGTTGCGATCGGCGTCGAACGCCGGGAAGCCGTACTTCGGGCTGAGCATGCGATCGAGCGGATCGATCCCTGAAATCTCGTCGCCGGAGATCTTGCCGTCCCCGTTCTTGTCGTAGCGTTTCAATCCCTCCTCCCACGAAATCGTGGGCACCTGCTGTCCCGGCTGGTTCTGCGGAAAGCCCCAGCCGTTCACGTAGCCGGTGTCGCCGTCCACGCTGAGGACCGATTTCATCTCGCACGCGAGGCCGCGGACCCACCACACGCGCCGGCCGTCGCTCACGTTGTAGGCCGACAGCTGGAACGACTCGGGAATCAGGACCTGCTTGCCGGCGCCCGTCGGCTCGTACACGGTCGGCGTGGAATAGCCGGAAATCACTTCAGGACGGTTCGTCTTGTAGCGCAGCTTGCCCGTCTTTGCGTCGACACCGATGAGGTACGAGCTCGTGTCCTGATCGACCGTCAGGACCAGCGTCCCGTCCACCAGGATCGGCGAGGCGCCGAAGCCGTAAAACATGTTGAACGGACCGAGCGGCAGCCGCCATTGCTCGCGGCCGTCGGCGGTGAAGGCGACGAGGCCGAAGTCCTGAAAGAACGCGTACACGCGATCGCCGTCCGTCACGGGCGACGGCGAGGCCGGACCGTTTGGTCCATCCAGATGCCCCTTTCGCACCCGGGGGACCTCGCGCCGCCACAGCTCCCGACCGCTCGCGCGATCGAGCGCGAGCACGAGCAGCTTGTCGCCGTCGACGGCGGTCAAGAAGATGTGCGTGCGCGTCAACACCGGCGACGAATGGCCGCCGGGCACGGCCGTTTTCCATGCGACGTTCTTCGCCGGCCCGAATTCCGCAGGCAGGCCAGACGTGTGTGCGATGCCGGTCCCGTTCGGTCCGCGAAACCGCGACCAATCCGTGTCGGCGCCCGCGACGAGGAGAGAGGCGACGAGAACGGCGGCTTTGAACATGGGCGCTATCGTAATCCCAGTTGGGGGCAATTCAAGAGATCACCACGGAGCCACAAAGAACACTGAGACGCACAGAGGGTCGAGCCACGGACCACGCGGACAACACGGACATGGCCGACCTGGCGCGACGAGCCGTCGGGCGAGCCGCGCTTTGCGCGGCGGGCGGGTGGACGAGATGAGGAACACGAATCGCATGGGCGGCGACGTGAGCGATTCGTGTGCCTCATCTCGTTCACCCGCCAACGGCCGGCCGGCCTCGCCCGACGGCTGACCCGCGCACGCCGTATCCAGGCCTCGCCTGACGGCTTGTTGCGCTTGTCCAGCCGTGTCCGTGTCGTCCGTGTGGTCCGTGGCCGATCCTCCCTGCGTCTCTGTGTCCTCCGTGGCTCTGTGGTGATCTTTTCTTTGGGGCAACCGCCATCTGGCGCTCTGTGCTCACTTCGCTCCTATCGCCCACAGGAACTTCGCCGTCCGGAAATATATTCGCCCACCGGAGACCGCAGGCGAGCTGAGCGTGTAGTCGTCGAACTCGTTCTCGGCGAGCACCTGAAAGGTCGGCCCGGCCTTGATGACGCTCGTGAGGCCGTCTTCATTGGTGATGTAGATCTTGCCGTCCGCGAGTACGGGCGACCCGCTGTAGGTGCTGGGCCGCAGCCGCCGCCGGCCGTAGATCTCACGGCCGGTGCGCGCCTCCAGGCAGAACGCGATGCCGCGGTCGTTGATCACATAGACGTATTGGCCATCGGTGACGGGCGTCGGCACGTCGGGACCGCTGCCGAACGTCCAGAGCAGGTTCGAGGTCGTCACATCGCCGCGCCCGCCCGCTTTGAGCGCGAGCATCGGACGCTCGCGCGTCGGCGCGAGGATCAGATCGCCGTAGGTCACGGGCGACGCCACGATGCGATAGTTGGGATCGTTCCGCGGGTTCAATCCATTCGCGCGCCACAGCTCCTTGCCCGTTTCGGGGTCGTGGCCGGTCACCACGTCGCCGCCGGTGAGAACGATCTCGGTGGTGCCGTCGTACTGCAGAAGAGCCGGCGTGGTGTACGCATCCGGGGATTCGAGCTGCGCGGCGGTTGGGCGCTCGACGCGCCAGATCGTCTTCCCCGTTGCCTTGTCGATGCGCAGCAGGTACGACGGATCGTCGGTCTTCATACCGTGCAGCACCTGCACGTAGAGCGAATCGCCGTGCAGCAGCGGCGACGATCCATAGCCCCAGTTCAGCCCGAAACGGCCGTAGTCGGCCTGGATGTTGCGTGTCCAGATCTCGGCGCCCTTGAAGTCGAACGCCTTGAGAATGCCCGTGCCCGTCATCGCCCACACGTGCGATCCGTCGCTGACCGGCGACGGCGTCGACATGTTCTGCTTGCGATGCTGCCGGTTGCCGCCCCCGAGCGGACGCCGCCACACGATCGCACCGCTGTCGCGGTCGACGCACCAGAGATGCAGCGTCACGGCTTCGGTGGATTTCAGATCGTCGGCGACATTGAGGAAGATGCGCCCGCTCGAGACAATCGGCGTCGAGCCCGACCAGGCCGGCAGCGGGAGCTTCCACACGACGTTCTCGGTCTTCGACCAGGTGACGGGCAGGTTGGTCTCGGTACTGACGCCGTTTCTCGATGGCCCGCGCCACTGCGGCCAGTCTTCGGCGCCAAGTGGAGCGACGGCGAGAAAGAGCGTCGCGATGATCAAACCTCGGCGCATATATTTTCCTGCGACACGGCCGACGGCTCTTCACGTCGGCCGTCACTCCGAGCGTAGAGCCGCGATCAGCGGCGCGCGTAAGGCCGCCCGCGTCGCGACAATCGACGATAGCAGCCCCGCGGCGAGCACCGCAACCAGCAGCAGACCGCCGCCCGCCGAGACGGGCAGCCGCGCGCCGCGTTGGAGCGCGGCCGGCGCGATCGCGATGAGCGCGCTGACGAGTCCCGCCGAAAGGCCCCATATCAGAAGCGCCACGTTTTCGGAGAGGATGATGGTGAAGAGGTGGCCGCGTTCGAAACCGACGGCCCGCAGCAGCGCGAGCTCGCGGCGACGCTCGAGCACGTTGCGCAGCAGCACGGCGGCGAGCCCGACCGTGCCGACGAGCAGGCCAAGCCCGCCGAGCGTCTGGAACGTCGAGAGATAGGTGTTTTCGACGGCATGGAACTCGGCGAGGCGACGGGTTGTCGCCACCGCGTCGGCGCCGAGATCCGATGCGGTCCGCTCGATCGCGTCGCTCAACTGTGCCGCCGCCGGAGCCGGTGCATCGATCAGCAGGAACCGGTAGCCCTGCTGCTCAGGAAACAGCCTGATGAAATTCGCCTCCGACATCAGCAGCTCGCTCTGGAATAGGCTGTCGTCGAGCGCGGCGACGACACGAAGCCGCACCGGCGCGGCGCCGTGCGACAGCACGATGTCGTCGCCGACGTTCCTGTGAAGCACGTAGGTCAGCGAATTCGCATCGGCCGCGATCGGGATGGCGCCGTCGGACGCGGTGCGGTCGAGGAGGAGCCATGGATTCGCGCGCTCGGCGGCGGTCGACGCCAGCGAGCCCTGGAACGAAAAGCGGCCCTCGGAGATGAACCGCCGCGTCACGCCGAGAATCCTCGGCGTTGTCGGCTCGTACAGGTTCAGGCAGCTCGCGTCCTCGCCGGGGCGGACTCTGAACGGCTCGACATGGACACCGGCGTCTCCCGACAACCCCAGAGCGTCTCGACCTTCGGTGGAGTTTGGATCGTGCACGATCGGAACCAGCAGGTCGACGAGCAGCGGATAGCCGCCAGTACCCGACTTGCGGTCTGTCGAGTCCACGTCGCGCAGGCGGAACGCATCCACTGAAATCAGGATGAATACCGCCGACGCGATCACCGCGACCGCGAGCACGCTGCGGCCGGGCCGCGCCGATGCGTTGCGGAACCCGAGCCACAGGATCCGCGTCTTGGGCGCAAGCGTCCTGTCTTTGGGTGGACGTCTCTTGAGGCGCGCCGCGAGGACACAGAGGCACGCGATCAGAATCGCCGCGCCCGCGCCAAAGAACGCGCCTGCCGGATCGATCGCCTTCATCGCCGCCGCGCCTATCAGTCCGAACCCGACGGCAGCGAAGATGACGGCCGAGAGCGTCGTCGCCCGCTCCCCACGACGAGTCGTCAATGCGTAATCTGATTGGATCTGGCCGGCGAGCAAGGCGCGTTCGGATACACGCGCCAATCCGCGCAGCGTCCACCAGATGCAGCCCACCGCGGCAATCAGTGCGCCGGCGGCGCCGGCCAGCAACGACATCGGCGAGATATGCAGGGTCAGCGAGGTCGTCCCGACCGCGCCCGACCACCACGTCCGCAGTCCGGCCATCATCGCCGCACCGTAGCCGACGGCGGCCGCCGCGCCAATCACGCTGCCGATCGCCGCCAGCAGCAGGCCTTCGATCGAGAAGAGCCTGCGCACGCCCGGCGTGCTGAATCCAACCGCGCGAAGGAGTCCCACTTCCCTCGCACGCTGCTCGACGCCAAGGCGGAAGAACAGCGCCGCGAGCACGAGGGCCGACGCGACGAGAAAGAAACTGAAGTACACGAAGTACTCGCCGAAATCCGTCGACCCGCGCGACGCGGCGAGCCCTTCGTCGCGCACCGCACGCACGGTGAATCCCATCGACTCCGGGTCGAGCGCCGACCGCAGCGCCGCTTCGTATCGCGTGCGTGCCTGGTCGAGCGGCTGCCCCGCCGCGACGAGACGGACCGACGTCCGGTCGCCATACCGCGTCTGCCACAGGCTGCGGCCGTCGGCAAACGTCACGAACGCCTTCGGCGTCGTCCTGAACTTCTTCCAGTAGTCTTCGTCGACCGGGCGGACGCGCTTCAGGTCGATCGGGAACGGCGGATCCCAGTCCGACAGGCTCTCGGCTCCGGTGATGCCCGGGTACAGCGGCGTGAGATCGCGATCGGCCGCGGTGCCGGCGATCGGGACGATGCCGGCGACGGTGAAGGCGGCGCGGCGAGTCTCGAGATATCCGGGCTCCTCCCAGACGTAATAGTCCAGCGTGATGGAGTCGCCCGTTCTGGCGCCGAGCTCGCGCGCCGTCCAGTTGTTGAGCACGATGGGATGGCCGGTGGACGGCAGACCGATTCCGGGATCGGCGGCCGCGACGAGCGAGTACGGCACCTCGCGATCGCCGCGCCGAATCGTATTCGCGAGGTACGTGAAGACAGGTTTCGCGACGAGATTCGCCTGAGCGGCGGCGCGATCCGCGGCTGCGGCGCGCGGACCGTCGATGACGCCGGCGGGGCTTTCGAGCGCGATGGCCTGCTGCGCGTCCAGCGTCCGGAGGGTCAGGCCGAAATCCTCCAGTTGCGCATGGCGCTTCAGCAGTGTCCGCAGCGTGGCGTCCGAAGCGCCAGGCCGATCGGCGATAATCAACGCGTTCGCGCGGCGCGGCTGCTCGAGATCCTGCTGCAGCCGGCACAGAGGCACGAAGATGGCGCGCACGTCGCCCTGCTGCGGGCGGATCGTAAAGTCGCCCATCTGCGCGGCGTCGAGCACGCGGCGCACTGTCAGCGCGATCGAGCGTCCGGCGTCTTCCTTCCGGCCGTGCAGCGATTCGAGCGGGATTGCCGATGGTTTTTCGATCCGGACGAGCGCGGTCGTTCCGGCCGAGGCGCCGATGTCCGCGGCGAGGGCCCGGCTGACGTAGGCGTCGCGGCCCGATGGACCCGCGAGATCCGCGATCCCGTGAAACCTCCAGAAGCGATCGTCGACGCCGTACACCTGCACGCGCGATGCACGCCGTCCCGTCGCCTGGTCGGCGACGAGCCCCTGCATGACGACGAGCGGCGCTACATCGCGATAGGCAGCGTCGAACGCTTTGTCGGTTCGGATGTCTTCGGCGAGCGCTTCACGAAAGAACCCGGTCGCCACGATCAGCCGATCCGCTCGTCCCAGCCGCTGCAGCACGAGATCGCGCAGGCTACCACGCACGGAATCGCCCACCAGGAGAGCGCCGGCCAGCACGGCGACCGCCGTGGCCACGCCGGCGATGACCGCAAGATTGGTGCGCCAGTAATACCGGAGCCCGCGAAGAATGAGGCCCTGGGACGTCATCTCGATCGATGAAGGCGCGCGTCCTGCAGGTCGAAGCGGATCGGAAAGTTCTCCGCCAGCAGTGCGCTGTGGGTGACGACGAGGAGGATCGTGTGTTCGAGGCGGTGGAGATCGAGGAGCAGCGCGGCCACGTTCTCCGCGGCGGCGCGATCGAGATTGCCAGTCGGCTCGTCGCAGAGGAGCAGCCGCGGCTCACGTACGAGCGCGCGCGCGAGGGCCACCCGCTGTCGCTCACCGCCGGACAGCTCCGCGGGCCGATGATCGACGCGATCGGCGAGACCGACGCGTTCGATGAGCTGTCTCGCGCGGGCTGCGTCCGCCTGCCCCTTCGGCGCGACGAGCGTCGGAATCAGCACGTTTTCGAGGACGCTGCACTGCGGCAACAGGCAATGGTCCTGAAACACAAATCCGATCTGCGCATTCCGGAATCCGGCGAGGTCCGCGGCGCTCAGCTCGAACGGATTTCGGTCGTCCAGCGAGATCGTCCCGGACGTCGGAGGCTCCAGTCCGCCGAGGATGTAGAGCAGAGAGCTCTTGCCGCTCCCCGACGGTCCCATCACGGCCGCTGCGTCGCCCGGGGCCATCCCGAACGACACTCCAGACAGCACGCGCAACGGTCCGCGCGGCGTCGGGTAGTCCTTCGAGAGATTCGTCACCTGCAGCATCAGTACTTCTTCCGCCTACAGGATCTTCCGCCTGAAGGCGGAAGCCACATGACCCTCAGAGAAATCCTGACTCTCAAAAGCAACCCTGTGGCTTCCGCCTTCAGGCGGAAGGAAGCTGGGATCGCGATCGCGCGATGACGCCCTCATACACGGTCAGCAGACGATCTGTCGAGCGCTGGACGTTGTAGTGCTCGCGCACGCCCTCGAAGCCCTGGCGGCCGATCCGATCGCGAAGCGCCGCGTCCTGCCAGAGCGAATGAAGGCCATCGGCCAGCGCTCTGCTGTCGTCCGGCCGCACGAGGAGGCCGCCGCCGGTCTTCTCGACGATCTCGGTGAACGCGCCGCGCCGCGGCTGCACGACCGGCACGCCGGCCGCCATCGCTTCGAGCAGGAACACCCCCTTGGGTTCATCGTAGGTCGCCGGTACCGAGAACACGTCGAGCGATTCGAGAAACGCGAGCTTGCCGTCGCGATTGACCGTGCCGTGATAGGTGAATTCCCCTCCAAGTCCGGCCGCGTCGAGCTGCCGCCGCACGCCTTCGAGGTACGGTCCCTGTGCCGGGGCGAGGTAGCCGGCGGCCTCCAGCCGCATTCGTGCATCGGGCGTACGGGCGCGCAGCCGCGCGTACGCCTCGGCGAGCACGTGCAGTCCTTTTTCGGGCGCGAGCCGCGCGAAGTATCCGACACGGAAGTCGCTGTCGGACGCGGCGGCGCGACGTTTATAGCCGGCCAGATTGATGCCGAGCGGCACCGTCGACATCCGATCGAGCGGGATATGCAGTCGTTCCGACATCGTCTGCACGTATCCGTCGCTGACCGGGAGAAACATGTCCACGTCGCCGACCTGGCGTCGAATCAGGCCCGTCGCGCGCGTGCGGTACGGCTCGACGAGGCCGTCGAGGAACAGATCCTCGCCCTGAAGCGTGCAGCAGACCGGCCGCTTCAGCGCGTGCCGTAGCGGCGCCGCAAGCCCGATCAAGAGGGAGTTCGG
>WNGL01001968.1_pt1 | contig 25083 bp, 22 predicted proteins | sample 5400591 | NCBI WGS metagenome assembly WNGL01 (sample SAMN13153377, study PRJNA577476) | soil metagenome | isolation source: 80 cm soil or saprolite under Garry oak tree replicate 1 | place: USA:California | collected 2016-06-15 | reverse complement strand
CGCTCTACACCACGAACGCAGACGCGAACTCGCGCCGTCGACAAAATCATGCGCGCCCAGATTCGAGCGCACGCGTGCTGGATCCGGCCCCGAGAATCAAAGAGCGAACTGGCCACGGAGAACGATCCCATAATCCCCGTGTAGAGAAAAATCAGCGGCGCCGTGATCAACAGCGAGCGCGCATAGCTGAGCTTATCGAGCATGGTTTTCGCCTCTCCCAAGGGGAGAGGGCTACTCTAGTATGGGCCGTGCTTCGCCCACGAGGTAGAGGGAGCCACAAATCAAAATCGTCGCTTCCTGCGGCGCGTTGGCGCGCGCATGCTCAATGGCCTCCGCGACCGAGATCTCCGCGTGCGACCCCTCCACCAGTCTCTGCAGCTCTGCCGGATGCTTCGCACGGCTGCTCTTCGGTCTCGTAAATATGAATTGCCGCGCGTGAGGCCGCAGGATTCCGATCATTTCTTCAAACTGCTTATCGGCCATCGCGCCGAATATGACCCAGACGCCTTCAGGATGAAACTCTCCCAGAAATGCCGCCAGCGCACCGGCTGCTGCCACATTATGCGCGCCGTCCAGAAGAAAGCGGCCGAACCGCTCCAGCCTGCCCGGCCAGGTTGTGGTGTTGACCCCGAGTACAATATTTTCTTCCGAAATTCCCAAACACTCCGCGGCTCGAATCGCCACAGCAATATTCTCAAGCTGATGACGCCCCAGAAGCTGCGGCCGCAGTTCCGGATACCGGCGGAGGTCGGCGCCTCGCATGAGCCGGTTTCCGGCTCGCTCGCGGATAACCGGCAAATCTGCCGACGGCCCGATGATCACCGGTTCGGTGGACTTGATGATGCCGGCCTTTTCGGCGGCGATGGCTTCGATTGTCGTTCCCAAGAACTGCTGATGATCCAAACCAATGCTCGTGATGACCGAGACATCCTGCGTGACGATATTCGTCGCATCCAGCCTTCCGCCGAGACCGACTTCAAGAACGGCGAACTTCACGCGCTCGCGAAAGTAGAGAAACGCCATCGCCGTAACAAGCTCAAAATATGTCGGCGTATAAAGCAAATCTTTCGCCGTCGATGCCGCGTCCTTGACGGCTGCGAAGACTTCGTTCAACTCGTCATCGGAAATTTCCCGTCCACCGATCGAGATGCGTTCATTCAGCCGTACCAAATGAGGCGACGTGTACAATCCGGCCTCGGGCATCATTGAGGACAATAACTTCGCTACGGATCCTTTACCATTGGTGCCGGCAATCAGAATCGAGCGGAATGCCCGCTGGGGATCACCTAGAGCGGCAGCCAGCGCCTGCATATTCCGCAGGTCATATCGGATGGATCGATACTCGTTACTAACGGAGTAAAGATACGCAAGGTCGGCAGTGATCACGCCAATAAGTCTGATCTGAAACTGCCCATATTCTAACTCTTACGAGACCTGCTGGGCTTCAACGGGCACTTTGTACGAGCACGACTCTTGGTTGCAGTAGCGGATCAGGCCTTCGCGCTTTGTTGCCTTCTCCAGCAGGAACGGCGCTCCGCATTCGGGGCAGGGCTCGGGGACGGGCTTGTTCCATACGACGAAGTCGCAATTGGGGTATTTGGAGCAGCCGTAGAAAACTTTTCCGCGTTTCGATCGGCGCTCGATCAGTTCGCCGCCGCAACCGGGTTTGGAACACGCAACTCCGACGGTTTTCGGTTTGATGTACTTGCACTTCGGATAATTGCTGCAAGCAATGAATTCGCCGAACCTGCCTTCTTTCATGGCAAGCTTGGCCTTGCCGCACTGCGGACAAATCTCCTCCAATAGCACGTCCGGTTTCTTCGGCGTTTTCGTTCCGGCCGCGAGCTTTCGGGTGGTTTTGCATTCGGGGTAACCCGTACAGGCGAGGAATTGGCCAAAACGGCCGCGCTTCAGCGTCATCGGCCGGCCGCAGTTTTCACACGGCTCGGGTTCGGACTCCGCCGAGGCCTCTCCTTCCTTCGGGGTTTCATCGCTGGCGATTTCTTTCGTGTTCTTGCACTCGGGATACGCCGAGCACGCGATGAAACGGCCGAACTGGCCCCACTTGATGACCATAGGGCTGCCGCACTTGTCACAGATCTCGTCGGTCGGGAGTTCCTGACTCTTGAGATTCTCCATGTTCTTCGAAGCGCGCTTCAGGTCCTTCTCGAACTTCTTGTAAAACTCATCGAGCGCTTCGACCCACGTCATCTTGCCGTCTTCGACTTCATCAAGCTCCTCTTCCATGCGCGCCGTGTATTGGATGTCGAAGATGTCTTCGAAATGTTTGACGAGCATTTCCGTTACGACCGCTCCAAGTTCGGTCGGCTTGAATTTGCCTTGGTCTTTGGTGACGTACTCTCGATCTTGGATCGTCGTCAGAATAGTCGCGTATGTCGATGGACGTCCGATGCCTTTCTCCTCGAGCGCTTTCACGAGCGAGGCTTCGGTGTATCTCGGCGGCGGCTCGGTGAAGTGCTGGCGTGGCGTCATGTCGATGAGGCGCAGTTTTTCGCCTTGACGGAGCGGAGGCAGCGTGAGGTCCTGTTCGTCATCCGGTTCCAGAGGCTTGCCGTCGTCATCGGAGGACTCTTCGTAAACTTTTAGAAATCCGTCGAACTTCATGACACGGCCGGACGCGCGGAACAAATAATCCTTTGCTCCGATCTCGACGGTCGTTTGGTCATACACTGCGGGATTCATTTGCGACGCAATGAACCGAGTCCAGATCAGACGGTAGAGCTTGAATTCGTCTTCGGATAAATACGGCTTGAGATCATCAGGCGTCCGGCCGACGAACGTCGGGCGGATGGCTTCGTGCGCGTCTTGCGCATCTTTCTTGCTTTTGTAGATGACGGCTTTGTCCGGCAAATAAGGCCCGCCGTAGACATCAGAGATATAGGAGCGGACCATATCGAGCGCGTCATCCGAAACACGGGTAGAATCCGAGCGCATGTACGTGATCAAACCAATGCGCTCTTCCTCGCCCAACTCGATGCCTTCATAGAGCCGCTGCGCCAGCATCATGGTTTTCTTGACCGTGAAGCGAAGACGCCGCGATGCATCTTGTTGTAATTTGCTGGTCGTGAAAGGGGGAACGGGATTGCGCTTTTTTTCTTTCGTGACGACCGATTCGACGAGAAATTCGGAATTCTTAGCGGCCGCAAGAATGTGATCCGCTTCGGCCTGATTCTTGACTTCGGCGGCTTTGCCTTTGATCTTCGCAAGCCGCGCCTCGAATTGCGGGGGCTCGTGGCCTTCGAGCTTTGCAATGATGGACCAATATTCTTGCGGGACGAATGCTTTAATTTCGTTTTCGCGCTCCACGATCATGCGTAAAGTAACCGTTTGAACGCGGCCCGCAGAGATGCCTCGGCGTACTTTGTCCCACAATAAAGGGCTGATTTGATAGCCAACCAGACGATCAAGGATCCGGCGCGCCTGCTGCGCGTCAACAATGTGCTGATTGATCCGGCCGGGATTTTCGATTGCGGCGCGAATCGCCTTCGGCGTGATCTCATTAAAGAGCACTCGAAAAACCTCACCTTTGTTGCTGTCGAGGATTTCTTTCAAGTGCTGGCAAATCGCTTCGCCCTCGCGGTCCGGGTCAGCGGCGAGGAATATGCGCTGGGCGGATTTGGCGGCGGTGCGCAGTTCCTTGACGACTTTCTCTTTACCGGGAATGATGTCGTACACCGGCTCGAAGTTGTTTTCGATGTCCACTCCGAGCTTACTCTTGGGTAGATCCTTCACGTGACCGAGTGAAGCCTTCACAACATAGTCGGCGCCGAGGTATTTATTAATCGTGTTCGCTTTCGCGGGTGATTCGACAATCACCAATGATTTTTTAGAAGCCATTTTGGTCTGTAGTTCTCTTCTTTGCCTTTCGCTTATCTAATAAGTGGTCTCGGCCGAAAAATCAACAAGCCCTTTTTTCAAAGACGGCGAATGTATTTCTTTCCAGGCAGTTGCCGGATATGCTCGGCCATCTCCAAAGCAAGTAGCGCACTATAAACTTCGGACGTGGATAATGGCAACTTCGAGAGTAAGGCATCGATCGACACCGCTTCCTGAAGCGACAATGCCCGCCACACTTTCGCTTCGGCCCCATCGAGCTGCGGCTCAGGCAGGGCCTGCATCTTGGCGATAAGCGGCGCGAAAATTTTCTCGCGGATGGGGTGTGGAAGCTCTTCGACAATGTCCTGCCAGTTCGTGACGAGTTTGGCGCCTTGCCGGATCAGCGCGTGCGGTCCGAAGCTGTTGGGCGATGTGATGTTGCCGGGTACGGCAAATATCTCTCTGCCTGCTTCGAGCGCAAGCCGGACCGTGATGAGTGAGCCGGAGTATTCTGCGGCCTCAACCACGGTCACGCCAAGCGACATGCCGGCAATAATCCGATTCCGGATCGGAAAATTTTGCGGGGAGGGCGGCGTTCCCAACGGAAATTCCGAGATAATCGCGCCATTTTCTTCCACAAAGTCGGCGAGTTCGCGATTTTCTTTCGGATAGACGAAGTCGATTCCACTGCCGAAAACGGCATACGTGATCCCTGCGCGCAAGGCTCCGCGGTGCGCCGCCGCATCAAGCCCTCTGGCCAAACCCGATGTAATTGCCAGTCCCCTCGCCGCAAGATCTTCGGCAAGCCGTTCGGCGCAATTCAGGCCATATCCGGTGGGCCTTCGCGTGCCGACGATGGCGAGCTGAGGTAGTTCGGCATTCCATTTCTTCCCCCGCAGATACAGCACAATCGGCGGATCGAAGATCTCACGCAGAAGCGGGGGATACCGCGCATCCAGAATATCGATGATCGTAATACCCAGCTTGTCGGCCTTCTCAACCTCGATTTCCGCCCGCTCCGCAGATTTTGGCGATAGGATGTCCTCAGCGATTTCCGGCGGGATATCGAGCGCCTCCAGTTCATCGGTTGTCGCTTGGAATACACGTTCCGGCTCCTTGAAGTGCTTGATCAGGCCGTTCGCCGACCGAAGCCCCAACCCTCGAACCAAAAACAACCGTAAGGCGGCCTTCATAACCCTCTCCCTCTGGAAGAGGGCGGCGCGCCTTCGGCTCGCGGGGTGAGGGTCACAAGAATGCGAATATTTTCAATGCGGACGGCCGGATCGTTGAGGATCACTGAATTGTGAAATCGCAGGATTGTGTAGCCCAGCTTGTGTAGCTTTTCGTCGCGCGTTTGATCCCGTCCCGCTTTCACTTCCCTCTCGTGCACATCGCCGTCAATCTCGACAATCAACTTCAGCTCACTCATTCGACCCTCACCCGGCCGCCTGGCGGCGGCCGACCTCTCCCAGAGGGAGAGGGTCAGCAAGGGTTAGACCAAACGGGGGAGTTATGACAGAATACGGCAATCCTCATTAAGCGAAGGAGACCAGTGATGCTGCCTAGATTGGTTCTCGCATGGTTACTTTTGGCTGGTATCGGATTTGCGCAACATCCGGATGACGTTTTCGTTGGGCAAAAGGCACCCGAATTGAAGACCGGCGATGCCTGGATCAATTCGAACCCGCTCAAACTGGAACAACTTCGGGGCAAGGTGATCCTCATTGATTTTTGGGCCTGGGACTGTCCCTTTTGCGCTCAAGCGATGCCCCACATCAAAGAGCTTTATGATAAATATGCGAAGGATGGGCTCGTTATTATCGGGGTCCATACCCCTCGCATCGACTATGAGAAGGACATCCCCAAGATCAAAGAGGCTGTAGCTAAGAAGGGGATAAAGTATCCCGTTGTCGTCGACAACAAGTATCAAATCTGGAGTGATTATCTGTGCAACACGTGGCCCAGTCATTTCGTTGTGGATCAGGAAGGCGTGATTCAACTCAGCCACTCCGGAACTGAACGATACGAGGACACGGAGAAGGTGATTCAGAGACTGCTCGCGAAAGGAAGTGGGAAATAGCCACAAAGATGCACAAAATTCACAGAAATTGTTTTTGTCTTTTGTGCCTTTCTGTGGCTAATTCCGTCATCGCGCAATCGAATTTCTGTTTGGTCAAAGGTACTGTCTTCAGTCCGGAAGGACGGCCGGTTCCGGGAGCAAAGGTTGTCATTGTTCGTGTGGATATCCAGCCGAAGCAGCAGAAAGAGTCGCTAAAACAGGCGGTCAGCGATCGGCTGGGCGAGTTCGCATTCCGCATGAACGTAGGTCCAGCGAAATTCCGTGTGACCGTCGCAGCGCCGGGATTCGCAAAGCAAGAAAAAGATATCGAGGTTGTGGGCGATGAGCGCACGGACATTTCAGTCGTACTTAAGAAATAGCGTCCTGCTTCTGTCCTCATTCCTTGTCTGCTTGCCCGCAGATGCCCAACTGTTTCCGAAAGCACGTCCGGATAATGTCATCAAACCGAAAAACATCCATGGTGTCGTCCAGGACCTTCGCGGCACGCCGCTGCCGGGAGCGCGCGTATTTCTCAGAGACATGAAGACGAAGGTGGTGCGCACAATCGAGACCGATCAGAATGGCGAGTACAAAGTGTTCGCCCTGCCGCCGAATGTCGACTACGAGCTGTACGCGGATTTCAAGGGCAAATCCTCAGAAAAGAAATTCGTCAGCTCGTTTTTAAATCGGGAAGATAACGTCCTCAACTTCCAACTCGACGTCGCTGTGATCGAAGCCAAGGCGGATAGCACGCCAAACCCTGGCGTGACGTTTAAGAGTTTTGACCTCGTCGAGCTACACGCTTCCTTTGAGATGCCCAGCGGTATACCGGCTCCGGTGCCGGCCGTTCTGTTGCTCCATGGCTATGGCGAAGATCGTTCTGCCTGGAAAGATTTTGGTCAGCAATTGCGCAATCGTGGATGGGCTGTGATGGCCCTCGACTTGCGGGGGCATGGCGAAAGCAAATCCAGAAACCGGCGGCCAATCCAGGCATCACCGGAGTGGAGAAAAGATCCTCACGAATTTCCAGTGGATTTGGATCCCGCGCTGGATTGGCTGAAAGCGCAACCGCGCATCGACACGCGGAAGATTGTCGTTATCGGCAGCGATGTTGGCGCCAATCTTGCACTCATTGCCAGCGGCCGTTTTCCCGAAGTCCGAACCATTGTCGCGATTAAGCCGAACCTGGACGAAAGCCTCGCTCTGGCGGGCAGCGCGCAGGATTTTCAACCGAGATCGGCTTTAATCGTCGCTGCCAATCCAGCCGAAGCCGACCGCGTAAGGATGTTAGTCAAGCTGCCATCTCGTGCTTTGGCGGTCGCTCATTCCGGTGGAACTGCAGAATGGACTGCGGACCCGCGAGTCGCAGACGCGATTTTTCAGTGGCTGAAGGAAACCTTCTAACGAGAAGGGCCACAAAGAGGCACAAGAATCACAAAAAGCTTCTTGTGATTCTTGTCCTTAATTGTGGCTAAATCTAACTTACCGCCACCACAGTAGCCGTCAGAATTCGAACTGGGTGCTGAATTTGAAGAGACGGCCTCCCATGATTTCGTAAGGAGTTAACCAGTTTATGCCATACCCGGCGTTTTCCGACAGGATCGAGCTCCCATTGAACACGTTGTAAATGTCGAAATTCCCTCGCAACGTAACGCGCTCGAGCTTGAACAGTCTTGAAAAGCGAAGATCGAACTGTTGGAGCCGGTCTTCATAACGTGCGCCCGGTTGAATCAGTTCGACATTGACGTTCGCGCTACAGGGGTTTGTGCTGCCGCAGGATGCCAGATTGCGGCCAAGTCCGCTCGCGACCAGTGCGTTCGACGCCGGATAGGTTGCAGTACTCGGGATGCCGCTAATGTTCTGGTAGGTCGCGCTGATCTGGAAGCTCCAAGGCAACGGATACACGGCGAGGAATTTGACCTGCGTTCCGGCGGACCAGGGCTGGGCCACACGGCAGAATTGGGCGGGGCTCCAGGAGCCGGCTGTCCCGAAAGTCAAGGTGCCGGGAAATGTAACTCCGCCTATAGCTCCCTGTGGGTTTTGACCCGCCGCATTGTCCGCAGAAAACAAGAGTTCGGGTGCGTTCTTCACAATCTGGCAGGCATCCGTGACTGATCGGCCGACGGTCAGGCCTCCGGAAAACTGCCCACCGCGTGCGAACCGGCTGGTCAAGGTGATATCGAAACCGCTATAGACTTCAGTCCGTTTTCCGAAGTGTGATGCTTGTGTTCGCACGTAGTCGTTCTTACCGAATAACGCCGGCTTGACGTCGTACAAGCCGCAAAGCTTCCCGCCTGCGTTGGGCAGCCGGCTATCGGCCGGCTCGGTGATGCAGTACGAGTCGAAGTCGGACGGCGTCACAGCCATATTTTTGGTCACCAGGAAACCCCCGTACCAGGTACGGAAATATCCCACATTCAGTGCCATCCCGGGCCGGAGCTCCTGCTGAATGGAGATGGATGATTGCCAGTTGTGGAATTGCTTGTTGAAGCCGTGCTGCGCATCGTCTGCAACACGAGTATTGCCGGCCCGCACTTGGCCAAATGTCTGGTCCGACAGCGGACCGCACTCCCCATTCGGGCCGGGAACCTCCGGTCCGAGCACGCAGTCGGGAACGTAGTTCCCTCGCCGTGGATCTCCGACGGGAAAGGTAATGTCACTCCAGGTCCGCGTTGCGCTGGCAGCCTGATTGGACGCGGGAATGTTTGCAGCGTCTACGACATACGGCACGTATCGGCCCAAGCCTGCTTTCAGCGCCGTCTTCCCGTTCCCGAAAAGGTTGTAGGCCAGGCCCAGCCGCGGGTTGATATTTCTCCAGTTGGGAGTGTTCTTTACCTCCGGGAAGCTGCGCGCTGGTACGAAAATCCCCGCCGGCAGTGACTGCGCAGGGACGGACCCGTTGAAGGCGTCGTAACGCAGCCCGAGGTTGAGTGTCGCTCTGCCCAGGGTCCACTGGTCCTGCGCGAATATGCCTGTGGTTGCCGTGTGCTCCAGGAACTCGAAGGGCGTAGCCCAGATCGTGACCGACCTGGGGGCTCTATCAAGAAATGTATAGGATACGGCGTGGTTGATTTGGTTGGTGTCCGTATAACGGCCAGGACGCCCAAGGTTGTACCGCTGATACGTAAAGCCGGTCTTGAAATTATGTGATCCCGTCACATACGAGGCGCTGAAGCGGCTGTTGTATTTGGTAACGAACCGTCTCGTATAACTCCCGGACCAGACGTTGTTGCTGCCATCCGCACCGTACACGATGTTGAGCGCCAGATCCGTCACCCGTATGTCGTCAGGACTCACGTAGGGCTGCCGCCGGGAGTCCTCGTTTAAGACTAGCGCCGACTGGCCGGCTTCAAAGACGAGTCTGTTCGAGGCGGTGTAGGTCCAGGTCACGAGCGGCAGATACTGAGGGTTGTACACATGGTACGCGCGAGACTCCGGCGCGGGCTTGACTGCGTTGATGCCGCCGACGCCCGTCAGGCCGAACGGGCAACTGCAGTTATTTTGCTGCGAGAAGGAGCCGACGATTTTGTGCTTCGACGACACCTGCCAGGTCATACGCAAGCTGTGGTCTTCGAAGTATTCGTTGTTGTGGGAAACCGCGCCAAAATCGGGTTTGTAGAACAGTGTATGTTGCAGCTTGTTAAAGTAGCTGCCCTGTACGTAGCGCGACGCGCCCCACCATCGATGTGCCATAAAGAACCATAGCTTGTCCTTCTTGATCGGCCCGCCGATCGCTCCTCCGTAGTCGTAAGATCGCCTTATCGAAATGTCATTCTTCAGACCGCGGGCGAGCAGCGCGTCGGTCAAGTTGCCCATTTGCAGGCTCGGGCCCGCATAAGCCGCGCTTAAGCTTCCTGAAAATCGGTTGCCTCCATCCTTGGGCACGATGTTGACCTGGGGGCCGCCCGTCATCGCCTCCGCCGACATGCCGCCCGTCTCGATGACGACTTCCTGAAATGTTTGAGAGTTGAAGCTGTAGACGCCTAGCGCCTGCTGGTTTTGATTCAACCCTTCCAGGTTTGTGCTGAGATCTTGTGGCCGCTGCCCGTGAACTCCGAACTGACCGCCTTCCCCCTGATTGCCACCGACATCCTGAAAGGTCGCGTTTGCGTATGTAGCGCCGGGGATGATCGAAGCATATTGCCCGATGCGCTTGGTGGTGGGAATCTCATCCAGCGTCTCACGCACGAAGGTGTTTTGTGTTCGAACGTTCAGACTGTCGACGACCGGGGTCTCCCCCAAAACCGTCACCGTATCCTCGACCTGTCCCACCTTCATCTCGGCATTGATCGTCGCTGCAAAAGACGTGGTCAATTCGACGCCATCGCGCTTGAAAGTGCTAAAACCGGGTAGCGAGAATGTGACGGTGTAAGTTCCCGGCCGCAGATCAGCGATTCGGTAGAGACCGCGTTCATCGGTGACAACGGAACGGATCCTCTCGATCAGGGCCGGGCTCGCCGCTTCCACGGTGACTCCGGGCATGACCGCTCCCGATGTGTCTCGTACAACTCCAGCGATCGAGGCGCCCTCTGTAGTCTGCGCCCACGCGACTGTGGGCAACGCCGCTAGAACGATGGACAATAGCGCGATAAACCGTTTAATAATTTGGGATGCACTCATCGGTTTTCCTCCTTACCATTGAAAGATACCTTTATGTTCTGACCTGGAAGGATGGGGATACTAACCGCAGCCATGGCTAAGCACTGAGAAATACTGCGTTCGCCGGATCAACATCATCCTGACAAGCCAGACTCGTCTTGAGTTGTCAGTGTTGTCGCGAATAATAGGCGCTAATCTGGCCGGAGGCAAATACTTTTGATGAGACGGCTGCCGGCTGATCAATCAGTGGCTGCAGGAGACTCTCTGAGGTTCGTCGGCCCACTTCTTCTTCAACTGGCCGCATGCGGCGGAAATATCATTGCCGCGGTTCTTTCTCACGAATGCTGAGATGTTGTTCTCGATCAGGACTTGTTGAAACCCTTCAATGGCCGCATCCAATGGACGGCGGTAGCTGAGTTCTTCGGCTTCATTGAACGGAATTAGATTCACCTTTGCTCGAATACCCTTTAACAGCTTCACGAGGTGAAGCGCATCTTCGGGCGCATCCGTTACGCCGCCGAGCAGCACATATTCAAATGTCACGCGCTGGCGATGCTTCAATGGAAATCGGCGGACCGCATCGAGTAATTGCTCGATCGGATATCGCCGGTTGATCGGCATCAATTCATTCCGCTTCTCATTTGTCGCGCCGGTCAGCGAAATGGCTAGATTCGGAATCATCGGTTCAGCGGCCAGCCTTTCGATCGCCGGAAGCAGGCCCGCGGTGGAAAGCGTGATGCGCGACATCGACATGTTCAGACCGTCTTTATCGTGCAGAATCCGAATGGCCTTCATGACATTGTCGTAGTTGTGGAGAGGCTCGCCCATTCCCATCAGCACAATGTTGAATCCGCGCGACGAGATGTTTTCCCTCTGCGCGACCAGGGCCTGAGTTACGATTTCGCCGGCACTCAAATGCCGTGTCAATCCAAGCTGACCCGTCAGGCAGAACGTACAGGCGAGGGCACAGCCGATTTGAGATGAAATGCAAATCGTGTCTCTGCTTTCTTCGGGAATGTATACGGTCTCGGCAAGTTCGTCATCCTGCAAGCGAACGAGATAGCGCCGCGTCCCGTCGATCGAATCGAACCGCCGATGGACAGAAGGCAGCTTGATGTTCCATTCCCCTGAAAATGAAGCTCGCGAGGCCTTCGGCAGATCCGTCATGAGCGCGAAATCATCGAACGACCGCTGATAAACAGCTCTGTAGATCTGGGTCGCCCGGAACGGCGGATCAAAGATTGGAGCCAGTTCTGGCTTTTCGTAATCAAAGAAGGATTTCATGAAGCAGTCCGGATCAGAGCTTCGCTTCCTGCTGCCGGATCAGAGACTCGATATAGGACACAATGCGGGGGTCCGCCCAATGTTCGCCGAATGTGTGTCTCACAACATGGCCGTTCGCGTCGATGAGAAAGGTCTCGGGAACGCCGGTAATCTTATACAGGCCTCGGGCGATCTGCTGTCCAGGATCGAGGAACACGGGGAGCGTGAGGTTGTGCACCGCATAGAATTCGTTGACCGGCTTCCAGTCCGTGTCGATGGCGACGGTCAGCATTTGGAATTTGCGATCCTTCAACCTGGCGTTCAATTTCTCCATGTCGGGCGCTTCCTCGACACAAGGTACGCACCAGGTGGCCCAGAAATTCAGGAACACCACCTTCCCGTGGTAATCGCTCAATTTGATCGGATGGCCACTTTGGTCTTTGATGGTGAAGTCGGGAGCCATTTGACCAATGTTGACGACGCCGGGGGTTCCAACCCGTGTTGCCTCTTTGTAGACAAAGTAGCCCGCTATCAGTGCGACAAACACAAAAAACACCACAGCCTTGACTCGCTCGCGCATAGCCTCATTTTAGCGCACTTTGTATCCATGCATTCACCTGCTGCTCCAGCAGGTCCATAGGTACTGCACCCTGGCCGAGCACGATGTCGTGAAACTGCCGGATGTCAAACCGGAATCACGTCGTTGCGGAATTTCAAGCCTTTGCTCGCCGCGCGATTTGGCAGCCGCGCCTGTGCAGCGCATCCGACAGCAAGGATCGAAATGGCCGTCAGGACAATTACGTAATGAGTCATCGATTCCTCCGCCGGGACATATTACCGATTACCGAAATTGCGGAAGATCGCCCTCTCCCAGAGGGAGAGGGTGGATCTTCCACTGATTCCCCTGTCCTGTCCTATCCATCAGACATAGTACAGGCATGGCTGTCACAGTTTCGGTGCTCGGAAGCGGGAGCCGCGGCAACGCGACTTTCGTGAAAACGGATGGCATTCGTATCCTGATTGACGCCGGTATGAGCCGGAAGGAAATCGCAAAGCGGCTCGAGGCGATTGGCGAAGATCCCGATGGCGTCGATGCCGTTCTTATCACACATGAACACAACGATCATTCCGTCGGGCTGAAGACGTTGGTCAAAGATCTTCCGATTCAGGTGTTCATGACCTGGGGCACCATTACGGCCCTGCAGGGGGACGAGCACGAACTGAATGGAGCGAACATCGTACAGGTGCTGCCTGGTGTGCCGTTCAAGATCGCCGACACGGAGATCATGCCGTTCAGCGTTCCGCACGACGCGGCCCAGCCGGTTGCGTTTAGCCTCACATGCGGCGGGGTGAAGGTCAGTCAACTTACGGACATCGGCTGTCTTCCGGACCATGTTGCAGACAGGCTTCGCGGCTCGCAAATGTTAATCCTGGAATCGAATCACGATCTCGAGATGCTGCGTGCTGGGCCGTATCCCTGGGTTCTGAAACAGCGGTTGATGGGACGATATGGACATCTCTCCAACACAGCCGTTGCGCGGTTCATTCGCGAACAGTACGACGGAGAAGCGGATCATGTCGTTCTGGCGCACTTGAGCTCCAAAAATAATCATCCCGAAATCGCGCGTCAGGAAGCCGCGCTCGCTCTGAGAGATCGCGGATTGAGCACAGTACGGCTAACCATCACATCACAAGACGAACCGATGCAGCCCGTTCAGCTATAGTGGAGGTGCGGGGGCAATTCGGGGACGCACCCCGAATTCTGAAGTCTAGAATTCGGGGTGCGTCCCCGAATTGCCCCGACGCTAAGCAAAATGATTCCACGTTATACGCGCCCCCAAATGGGGAGGATTTGGGAAGACCAGAACAAATATCAGAGGTGGCTCGATGTTGAATTGGCCGTCGTAGAAACGCTTGCTGATGGAGGCATCATACCGAAAGATGCGGCGGCCGAAATCAAGGCCCGCGCTGCATTCTCTGTTGAGCGGATCAACGAAATCGAAGCGGAAGTGAAGCACGACGTCATCGCCTTCACCACATCGGTTGCCGAGTACGTAGGACCAGCTTCGCGATATTTTCATTACGGTCTCACGTCATCGGATGTTTTAGACACAGCGCTGGCGCTCCAGGTTGCCGACGCGTCGGCGGTCATTCTTGAAGATCTTGAGCGCCTGCTCGACGTTTTGAAGAAACGCGCTTATGAGTTCAAAACAACTGTCATGGTAGGCCGCACGCACGGTATTCATGCGGAGCCGACGACGTTCGGATTGAGACTTGCCCTTTTCCACGATGAGGTGAAGCGTCAGCAGGCGCGGTTCAACGAAGCGGTTGAGACAATGCGCGTCGGAAAACTCTCCGGTGCGGTCGGTACGTTTGCGCATTTATCGCCCGACGTCGAAGAAACGGTCATGCGGAGGCTGAATCTCCGGGCAGCTCCCGCTTCCTCGCAAATCATTCAACGCGACCGGCACGCGCACTACATCACGTCGCTTGCACTGATCGGCTCGACGTTGGAAAAAATTGCGGTTGAACTGCGCCACCTGCAGCGTACCGAGGTCCGTGAAGCCGAAGAATTTTTCTCGGAGAAGCAGAAAGGGTCCTCGGCGATGCCGCACAAGCGCAATCCAATTACCTCCGAACAAATTGCCGGCCTCTCGCGGATCCTCCGCAGTAACGCTCTCGCGGCCATGGAGGACGTCGCATTGTGGCACGAACGCGACATTTCGCACTCATCGGTGGAACGCATCATCTTTCCGGACTCTACAATTCTTGCGGACTACCTCCTGGACCGCACCGCCACTTTGATCGAGAAACTTGTCGTCTATCCGGAGCGTATGAAAGAGAACCTGGAGTTGACCCACGGTCTGATCTATTCGGGTGAACTCCTGCTGGCGCTTGTTGCCAGGAATGTGGCACGCGAGGACGCCTACCGATGGGTCCAGCGAGACGCAATGAGAGTGTGGGACGAAGGCGGAACGTTCAAAGAGAAAGTGCTGAGCGATGCCGATATCCGGAGGGCATTGGGGGCGGCTGATATTGAACGGGTTTTCGATTCCACCCGATTGCTGTCAAATGTCGATCGAATTTTCCAACGGGTCTTCGGATGAGGCCTGAGTGTCTTGTTTGGACACAGGCACCAGCGCCACGTGTTCACCTGTCAACTGTCAGATGGATGTTGTACGATGTCTAATGTACCTGGTGCTATTACCAAACCGCCAATGACCCCATGGTCGATGAGCATTTAGTAATCTGGTGGTTGAAACAAGTACATTACACATCGCACAACAACCCATTTGACAGCGAACATTCATGGCGGACAGGAACTTATAGGCCATTCGCCTATGCCTAAAGGATGAGGCGCGTGTCATTGTGGAGATTGCATGAAAGCTACGGTCATTGTGACGCTGAAGCCGACGGTTCTCGATCCGCAAGGAATGACAATTCAGCGCAGCTTGGGATCACTCGGACTGACCGATATCACGGATGTCCGGCAGGGCAAAATCTTCGAGGTTCGTCTGAAGAACGGCTCGCGAGAACAGGTCGAGCGTCTGGCAAAGGAGGTACTGACGAATCCGGTGATTGAGGAATACCGGGTCATCTGGGAGTGACTCATCCATGAAATTTGGCGTCGTGATATTTCCAGGCTCGAACTGTGAACAGGACTGCTATTACACGATTCAATCGGTGCTCCAACAGCCCGTCGAGTACATCTGGCATCAAGATACGACTGTTAAGGGCTTCGATGCCGTCGTGCTACCCGGTGGTTTTGCCTATGGCGATTACCTGCGCACGGGCGCGCTTGCGAAATTTTCGCCCGTGATGAGAGCCGTCGCAGACTTCGCAAAAAAAGGCGGGCTCGTCATCGGCATATGCAATGGATTTCAAATTCTGACCGAGGCCGGAATGCTACCCGGCGCGCTTCTTCGCAATGTCGGATTGAAATATCTGTGCAAGTTCGAGTACCTGCGTACGGAGACTGTCGATACCCCATTCACGAATTTGATGACGAAAGGCCAGTTGCTTCATATCCCGATCGGGCATGGCGAAGGGAACTTCTTTGCCGATTCCGAAACGCTAAAGCGGATCGAAGATCAGGATCAGGTGGTCTTCCGCTACGCGGACGCGCATGGGCGCGTCACGCCGGAAGCAAATCCGAACGGATCGTTGAACAACATCGCAGGAATTGTGAATGATCAGCGGAACGTGCTCGGCATGATGCCGCATCCCGACCGCGCGTACGAAAGTGTTCTTGGCAGCGCGGATGGAAAATGGATTTTCGAATCCATGGTCCATGCCCTGGTGACGCGATAAAAGCCGCAATGGTTACTGAAGACGTTTTAACCCAGCACAATCTCACGGAAAGCGAATATCAAAAGATTCTGGCCATCCTGAAGCGCGAGCCGACGATGACCGAGCTCGGCATTTTCAGTGTGATGTGGAGCGAGCACTGCAGCTACAAGAGCTCACGTGTGCACCTGCGGCGCTTGCCCACCAAGGGGCCGGCTGTATTGCAAGGTCCGGGGGAAAATGCCGGGATTATCGATATCGGTGACGGCCTGGCAGTCGCGTTCAAGATCGAATCGCACAATCATCCTTCATTCATCGAGCCCTTCCAAGGCGCTGCAACCGGGGTTGGCGGAATTCTCCGCGACATCTTCACGATGGGCGCGCGGCCGATCGCTGCGATGAACAGCCTGCGCTTCGGACCTCTCGACAAGCAGCAGAACAAGCGGATACTGGAAGGTGTGGTCGGCGGAATTGCGTTTTACGGAAACTGCTTCGGGGTCCCGACCGTCGGAGGAGAGATCTACTTTGCTGATTGTTACTCTCAAAATCCCTTGGTAAATGCATTCGCGTTAGGGATTTTCGAAAAGGACAAGATTTTCTATGGGCGAGCGCGTGGCGTCGGCAATCCCGTTATCTACGTCGGAGCAAAGACGGGCCGCGATGGCATCCACGGCGCGACAATGGCATCCGCCGGTTTCGGCGAAGATGCGGGCGCGAAACGGCCGAATGTGCAGATCGGCGACCCGTTCATGGAAAAACTCCTGCTCGAAGCCTGCCTTGAAGCCATGCAAAAAGGGCTCATCGTCGGCATCCAGGATATGGGCGCGGCGGGTCTCACCTGCTCAAGTTGCGAGATGGGCGCGCGTGCGGGAACGGGTGTGGAATTGGATCTTGACAGGGTTCCCCAGCGCGAGACTGGAATGTCGGCCTACGAGATCATGCTGAGTGAATCTCAGGAGCGTATGCTGCTTGTGGCCGAAAAGGACAAAGAGAAGGAAGTGTTCGAGGTCTTCCACAAATGGGGACTCGACGTGGTGACCGTCGGACGTGTCACGAGTGACGGATTCCTGCGCGTTCGTCATCAAGATAAGGTGGTCGGCGAAATTCCCAACGGCGCGCTTGCGGACGGGGCGCCTGTGTATGAACGCCGCCTGTTGCCGCCGAAATCGACGCTTTCCTCCCGCCTTGACGATCACAGCTTTCTTGATGGATGCGAGCCCACACTGATCGAAACGTTTTTCTCCGAGAACAGCGATTGGAACAAACTTCTAAAGCTCGCCGTCGCCTGCCCCAATATCTGCTCGCGGCGATGGGTTTGGCAGCAGTACGATCACATGGTCCAGTCGAACACCATACTCGGGCCCGGTTCCGACGCCGCTGTAATCAGGGTTAAAGGCACGAAGAAGGCACTAGCCCTCACTTTGGATGGGCCGGCATATCGGGTCGCGAGAAATCCGCGTGAGGGCGCGAAGATGGCCGTTGCCGAGGCGTGCCGCAATATTGTTTGTTCCGGTGGGAGTCCCATTGCAGCGACGAATTGTCTGAATTTCGGCAACCCCGAGCATCCCGAGGTGATGTGGCAGTTCAGCGAAGTTGTCGAGGGAATGGCGGAAGCCTGCAGCTTTTTTGGCACCCCGATCACCGGCGGCAACGTTAGTTTTTACAATGAGACATTTGGCGGGGACATTTATCCCACCCCTGTCATCGGCATGGTTGGCTTGATCGAAGATATCTCGTTCGTGACGCGTTCTTCATTTAGGAATTCCGGCGACTCGATAGTTCTCATCGAGCCCGTGATGCGACACGTCGGAAAGCTAGACCTGGAAGACGAACGCGCCGTTCAGAACCTCGTCTCGTCCGCCATTCGGGACCGTTTGGTCGAATCCGCTCACGATCTCAGCGAAGGAGGACTTGCTGTCGCCTTGGCCGAATGTTGCTATTCGAATATCGAACGCGGGGCAATCGGCGCTGAGGTTACGATTCCTTCGCATCTGGAACTCCGAAAAGACCTGTTTGGAGAATTCTCGACCCGTGTCCTGTTAAGCACCAGAAACGTTGCTGAACTGCAACGACGCGCGGAACGGATGGGTTTAAAATTCCACGATCTCGGCAAGGTGGGCGGTAAACGGCTGATCTTGAACTATGAAAGCGTCCACGTCGTCGACATCGACATCACGGAACTGGAATCGGCGTGGAGCGAGGGTCTGCCGAAGCTGCTATCATAAAAAATCCCTCTCCCAGAGGGAAAGGGTATTTGGAGACATCTAATGTGCGGAATCTTTGGGATCGCGAATCACTCGGACGCCTCGCAGATGACGTATTTGGGCCTCTATGCGCTGCAGCATCGAGGTCAGGAAAGCACGGGCATTTCATCGTCTGATGGCGGCCAGGTGTACACGCACAAGTCGATGGGTTATGTCGCTGATGTTTTCTCCGAAGACGTCATTACGAAGCTGAAGGGCTTAAACGCCATCGGCCACACGCGTTATTCGACCGCGGGCGACAGCAACGAAGGCAACGCTCAGCCGATTGTTGTCAAATGCACGCACGGCACCGTTGCGCTCGTTCACAATGGAAATCTAATCAACGCCGTATCCCTGCGCGAAAGGCTCGAACTGCAGGGCGCAATCTTTCAATCGACAAGCGACAGCGAAGTCATTCTTCACTTGCTGGCTCGATCGGAAGCCGACAGCTTGCTCGATGGGCTCGCACGAACACTTGCCCAGGTGCAGGGCGCCTTCTCTCTGCTGTTGCTCACGGAAGACAGTCTGATCGGTGTGCGCGATGCAAACGGCTTCAGACCCTTGAACCTCGGCAGCATCAATGGCTCCTACGTTCTGGCTTCGGAAACCTGTGCGTTCGATTTAATCGGAGCGACATACCTGCGCGAAGTCGAACCCGGCGAAATCGTCCTGATTCGCGGCGGCGAAATGAAATCCGTGAAGGCTCTGACAGCGCCGAGGCTGTCGAAATGCATTTTCGAGCATGTGTATTTCTCGCGTCCGGATAGCATCGTGTTTGGAAGGACGGTACAAACAAGCCGCGATTTGATGGGACGCATTCTCGCTGAAGAGTGCCCGGTCGACGCCGATCTAGTCGTTCCGGTCCCCGACTCCGGAGTAACGGCCGCCATTGGTTACTCTCAACGATCCGGAATCCCATTCGCGTTCGGGTTGATCCGAAACCATTACGTTGGCCGCACATTCATCGAGCCGAAAACCAAAATCCGGCATTTCGGAGTCAAAGTGAAGTTGAATTCCGTCAAAGACCTGCTTACGGGTAAGCGCGTCGTGCTCATTGATGATTCGATTGTTCGGGGTACGACGAGCCGGAAAATCGTCAAGATGGTGCGCGCTGCCGGAGCCAAGGAAGTGCATATGCGGGTCAGCTGCCCTCCCACGCTGTCGCCGTGCTTTTATGGCATCGACACTCCGACGAAAAAAGAATTGATCGCATCGAGTCATACCGTCGAGGAGATCTGCAAGTATATTGAAGCCGATTCGCTGGGCTATCTCAGCCTGCCTGGCCTTATTCGCTCCCTCGACGGCAGGGGCAGTGAATTCTGCACTGCATGTTATACGGGCCAGTATCCCATCGATTTTGTAGATGCAATGCCGGATGCCAAAGCCGGAGACCGGCAGCTCGATTTGTGGGAAGCCACCCTGAAAGAATAAACGGCACATGAGAATCCAGCCGGCCAACCGCAGGCTGGGCATTCTTCTTTCCGGCCGCGGTTCCAATTTTGAAGCTATCGCAGACCGAATCGCGTCCGGCAAACTGCAGGCCGATATCGCCGTCGTCATCAGCAACGTCGAGACGGCGCCCGGACTGGAGTCCGCGCGGGCCCGCGGCCTGAACGCCGTGTATTTACCTTCAAGGCAGAAACAGCGGGAAGACTTCGATCGCGAAGCCGTTCAAGTTTTGAAAAAACATGACGCGTCGCTTGTCGTGCTCGCCGGTTTTATGCGTATTCTGAGCCGCGTCTTCCTCGAAGCATTTCCCTACGGTATTCTGAACATTCATCCGGCGCTGCTGCCTGCGTTTCCCGGAACTGATTCGCAACAGAAAGCTCTCGATTACGGCGTGAAGTTCAGCGGATGCACGGTCCATTTTGTCGACGACACACTGGACGGTGGACCGATCATCGCGCAGGCCGTTGTTCCGGTGTTGGATGGAGATAATGCTGAGACGTTGTCACTGAGAATTCTGAAGGAGGAGCACAGGATCTATTCGGAAGCGATTGATTTGGTGCTGTCCGGCAGATGTGAAATCGAGGGCAGATGGGTAAAACCCGCTCCCTCTGGGAGAGGGCGGCCGCCAAAGGCGGCAGGGTGAGGGTCTCAAGATTTGCCGAGACCTGCGACCCTCACCCGGCGCGTCAGCCTGCGGCTGTCGCGCCGACCTCTCCCAGAGGGAGCGGATGGGAATCATGAACGACTTCAAGACAATTCCGATCGAGCAACAACTCGAGCGCATTCGCCGCGGGGCCGTCGAGATCATCCGCGAAGAAGAATTGGCCGAGAAGCTCAAGCGGGCGCAGAAAACCGGAAAGCCTTTGCGGGTTAAGGCCGGTTTCGATCCCACAGCACCGGACATCCATGTCGGCCACACGGTTCTGATCCGGAAGATGAAGCACTTTCAGGATCTGGGACACACAGTAATCTTTCTCATCGGTGACTTTACCGGGTTAATCGGGGACCCATCGGGCCGCTCGGCAACACGAAAACAACTGACGCCGGAGGAGGTTCAGCAGAACGCGGAAACCTACAAGCAGCAAATTTTCAAAATCCTCGATCCAGAAAAAACCCTCATCGATTTCAACAGCCGCTGGCTCATGGCTCTCGGTTCGGATGGTTTCATACGTCTCGCTGCAAAATACACCGTAGCTCGGATACTCGAACGTGAAGAGTTTTCAAACCGGATGAAGAATCAGCTGCCCATTGCGATACACGAATTGTTGTATCCGATCGTGCAGGGCTACGACTCGGTAGCTCTCGAAGCGGACGTGGAACTGGGAGGTACCGATCAGAAATTCAACTTGCTGGTGGGCCGCGATCTCCAAAAAGAATACGGACAGGAGCAGCAAATCGTGCTCACGACGCCGCTCTTGGAAGGTCTCGACGGCATACAAAAAATGAGCAAGTCCCTCGGCAATTACATCGGCATCAATGAACCTGCGAACGAACAATTCGGCAAAGCGATGAAGATTTCCGACGAGCTGATGTTCCGCTACTACGAATTGCTCACGGATGTCCCGTTGGGTGAACTCGAGAAACTTCGCACGGATATCGCAGCGGGAACGCGCCATCCTATGGACGTCAAAGCCGAACTCGCCGCAAGTATTGTTGCCGATTATCACGGTAGGGTGGCCGCCGAAGCCGCGCGCGAAGAATTCAATCGCGTATTCCGTAGGCGCCAAAACCCGCAAGATCTGGAAACGCAGAGAATTTCCCTCACCGCTGGCCCCATGCGGCTTACGCGGCTGCTGGCTTCCCTGAACCTCGCCCCGTCCAACGCCGAAGCTCAGCGCCTCATCGAGTCCGGAGCGGTTCACGTGAACGATCAGCGCATCACCGATCCCAAAACGGAGATCTCTCAGGCTGGCGAATATCTTTTCAAGGTCGGAAAGCGGCGGTTCCTGCGATTGCTGGTCAGTAATTCGGGGTCAGACGGGTGAATTCCCTATTTTCCAGTTCAAAGAATTCTTGGAGCAAAATAGGGAATTCACCCGTCTGACCCCGAATTACTGCTGGGTTTGCACCGAATCGTACGTGTATTCGATAGAGAGCACCGAGTGCCCGGCGATCATGATGTTGCTTGAGGAGTCCATCCGTTCGGGCAGCCAGATGCCGTCCACTTTTTTGTAGCGGCGATCGATTTCCGTCTTCAGGGTCCATAGCGACGGCCGCTTGGCAGGCGCGCCGTGGATGCGGACGATGCTATAGTCTTCGCTATCGATCCAAATTTCCCCATCGAGAGCGTACTTCTCGCGGCGTCTGGGCGAAATCCGCATCCGGTAGCAGGGACGTCCGTTGCAATCCTCGGCCTCAACGAACGCGAAGGTATAATTGGCCGGAATGATATCGACCTGCTGTTTATCCTTTTTGGCTCGTGTTTCATTTTCCGCCTCCAGGATCTTGTCGAAAACCCGTGAGCGGATCAGATTGGATCCTTCATGCGATGTTACGGTCGACTGCAACTGATCGGGCCTGCGAAACACCGTCTGCACATACATTGTGGATTCAGTTTTGAATCGGAAATTTGCCGCGTAAAATTTCCTTAACGCGCGGAATTCTAAAAGCGTATGGTCCTGCCACGCGTTGCGGGTCATCATGCGGTCGAGGATTTCCTGAACCGAGGGCGCAGGTTCGGATTGTGGCCCAGCGGTGGCCTGCGCCCGCAGAGGACTCGAAATGAAGAGGAGGAACGAGCAAACTACACATTTTATTAGGATTCGCATAAGCTCAACACCGGCTATCTTAAAGATTTGTTGCGGCCAAGTCTCTATTTTTAAGTCCCATCCTGGGAAAACCACCTGCGCCGGCTGAGGATAGGTGAGGGTCTCAGTATTTGCCGCAACTCAGACCCTCACCATTTCTTGAGGCTTCGCCCTATCGGGCTCGCGCTGCGCGCGCCCTTCGGGCGTCGGCCTCTCCCAGAGGAAGAGGGTTTTCGTCGGCGTTATCCACAGCGGGACTTATATTACAAATGTCACAAAATGCGGTATTATAGGCGCCGTTAAAGCGCCGGTACCGGAGCCCATTTTGCTGTCCACTGTCAAGCTGCGACGAAAGCAGCCGATCATAACTTGTCTGGCCGTTGTTTATGTTGTTCTAGCTACCGCCACTTGGTTGTCCGCTTCTCATCGAACAACCCATGTTAGGGATTTTTCTTATCAGACTCGACTTAACCACGATCTTGACGGCGACCATATACCGGAAACGGCGACGATACGGGAACGAGGCCAAGTCTATCAGGTCAGCATCCACTTCACGACTGGCCGGCCGAAACTTCATCTAACGACGTATGTGCGGGCGGACATAGCCGGTCTCAGTCTGCAAACGATCGATGCCAATAACGATAATCAAGGCGAGTTCCTTGTCATCATAAGCGCCACATCTGTGCGGCCGGTTGCGGTTTGGGTGAATCAGGGCAAAAACTTCACCAAAGTAAGCTCGTGGTCGTACGGCGCGGTGGGCCGTTACCGAGGACCGGCCATTCAACACCAGCGGGCCGAAGCGCCCGATCCCATCGGTGCGGCGCCAAACCCGCCGCTTCAAGCAACGCCGGCTGAGCGCCTTTTTACAGCGGCAGCGGACCTGGCGGGTCTGATCCATTTTCAGCCGGAAGGGATACCGGTCGACTCCATCTTCTGGCAAGACCCTTCCAGGGGACCGCCAGCTACATCGCGCGTTTAAAGTCCACCTCGAAATTATCTGGTAACGACTTCATCCGGAGGCTCTCATATGCGCGTGGTGATTGCTGACATCAAAGGCCGCGGCGGTTTTGTGAATAAAGACACGGTCGTTGGAGGCTATGGATCGAGATTTCGCGGTTTTTCATGGACAACGCGATGGATCGAGCGCGTTCGAAAACTCTATCAAAATGTCCCGAGTATTCATGCGGCGTATTTAGCGGCCATTTTCGCGAATGCGGGGCACGACGTTCGCGTGACAAGAGAAGAGGTAGTCGACGCTGATATCGCGCTTATCCTCAGTTCCCTTGTCGATTACCGCCACGAAATCGAGTGGGCCGAGGAAGCCAAAAGGAGATATGGTATGCGAGTCGGCTTCTTCGGAGCTCCCGCAACACACATGCCCGAACTTCTGGAAAGCCATGCCGACTTCATCATAAAAGGGGAACCCGAGCAGGCGGCCATGCGAATCGCCTCAGGAGAAGCGCCTAAGGGCATCGTGGCGAGTCCTGCGATTGACGACTTGGACAGCTTGCCTTTTCCAGCATGGGATCTGTTTCATCATGGCACTCGTCACGCGGTCGGCCGATCGTTTCGGACATCGCATCGCGTCTTTCCGGTTTTATCGAGCAGGAGCTGTCCGGAATTCTGCACGTACTGTCCGCACCGAATCACGGCGCCATACCGTGCACGTTCCGCTGAAAATGTGGTTGCGGAGATTGAGGAAATTTGTGCGCGTCACGCACAGCCGTACGTGATTTTCCGCGATCCGTTGTTTAGCGAGGAACGCGAACGGAGTACCGGAATTGCGGAGGGTATTCTGCGTAAAAACCTGAAGGTCAGATTCGAATGCGAAACTCGCCTCGATGACCTGGACAAGGATCTCCTAGACCTCCTGCACCGGGCCGGCTTGAATGCGGTCACGTTCGGCGTCGAGTCGGTAGATCCGGCAACATTAAAGCGCGTCGGAAGACGGCCCATTCCTCCGGAACACCAGCGGGAAATCGTCTCATATTGCCGCGACAAAGGGATCGCCACCGAAGGCTTCTTCGTGATCGGTTTCCTTACTGATACGGTCGAAACCATTCGCGCTACAATCGATTACGCCATCGATCTGAGCCCGACTTTTGCTCTTTTTAAAATGCTGACGCCGTTTCCCGGCACGCCGCTGTTCAAGCATATGAAGTCACTAATCACAGAAGTGAATTGGGAGAAGTTCGACGGATATACGCCCACATTCCAGCATCCGAACTTAACCCACGAAGACCTGATACATTTATTGGGCCTGGCTTACACGCGCTTTTACGTGAGACCTTCCTTTGGACTGAATTACTTGGGAATCAAAACCCCAATAGAGACTCTGGATGCGCTCAAGCATCTCGAGGCGTACACCAAGCGGCGGCAGGTTGAGGAGGACCTCGCCTTCTTCAAGGCTCAGGCACCAAAGGCTATCGATCAATGATTCGGACAATTGCGCGGTACGGCGCACGTCACGTCCGAGGCTCCATGGCGGCGGCCCTCAAGGCAATCCTCCACGGTGATGGTCTTCGCGGTCCGTCCATTGCGGAATTTGAGAAGCGCTTCGCGGACTATCACGGAATGCACCATGCGATTTCCGCCTCTT
>WNGL01001964.1_pt1 | contig 25094 bp, 14 predicted proteins | sample 5400591 | NCBI WGS metagenome assembly WNGL01 (sample SAMN13153377, study PRJNA577476) | soil metagenome | isolation source: 80 cm soil or saprolite under Garry oak tree replicate 1 | place: USA:California | collected 2016-06-15 | reverse complement strand
TGACGAGAACTCCGGCAATCGGTTGTTGTGTGCCGTTGTCTGCTATGCGTCCGCGAATGGTACCGGTGGGCTGCTGAGCGACGAGTGGGGCGGTCCAGGACAGTGCCAGGAGCGCGCCCATGACATAATGGAAACGACGCATACGACCTCTCGGGCTGGGACGGGGAAACGATTTTTTCGGGGCGGAGTTCAAAAGGCGGCGCGGGAGCGAAGGTGTCAAGACTCGCTAGATTACAGCATGCGTTACGAGCACTTTCACGAGCGCTTGATTGGTGCGGTGCTCAACGGGCGGGGTGACACACCCGCATCGCTACGGCGCGCCGTTCTGGAACACGCGCAAGAAACGCCAGGCGCGCGCGATGGTCTGCCGGCCACGCTCGCGCGCTACGTCGACACCGTCGCGCGCCACGCCTACAAGGTGACGGATGCCGATGTTGCAGCCTTGCAAAGCGCCGGCAACTCCGATGACGCCCTGTTCGAGATCACGGTCGCCGCGGCGGTCGGCGCCGCGCTGCACCGCCTGGAGCGGGGGATGGCCGCGTTGCGCGGCGAGGAGCCGGACTGATGCGGGTTCGCGCGGTCGAGCACGGCCACCGTCTCAAGCAAAAGCTGATCCTGACGCTCATCCGCATCGTAAGCCGGCGCCGGGTTCCCGACGTCGTGAAGACGCTCATGTATCGTCCCGAGTTCTTCGGCGCGCCGCAGTGCGCGTGGACGCAAGCGGTGATGCGCGGTCCCTCGGACTGGAGCGTCGGTGAGCGCGAGCTGTTCGCCGCGTTCACCTCGAAGCTTAACAGTTGCGTCTTCTGAACGGACTCCCACGCCGCGGTCGCGGCGCTGGCCCTGAAAGACGAACACTTCGTGAAGGCGGTCATCGACGATTGGCGCACCGCGCCGCTCGACGCCAAGCTGCGCGCGACCCTCGGCTTCCTCGAGAAGCTCACGCTGCGGCCCAACGACGTGCGTCCCAGCGACGTGGCGCCGCTCCGCGCCGCCGGGTTGTCGGACGCCGCGATCGAGGATGCGATCAACGTGTGCGCGCTGTTCAACATCTACGACCGTCTGGCCGACGCGCTGGGCTGGTATCTCCCGGATGCCGCGGGCTATGCGGCGTCGGCGCAGAACCTAATGAAAAGAGGTTATCTGCTGTAAATCGGTATGCGGTGTCACTGCATGAACCTTATCAACTGCAGCCGATCGTTATTCTTCGCCACCACAATCAGCCGATCGCCGTTGGCGCGCCGCAGCCACGCCATATGGCGCACCTGCCCGTCGATCGCCAGCCCGCTTTGCTCCATGTCCACTGCCGAAAAGCCGCCGCGACCATCGCCCTGCAACAATAGGCCGTAGCTGGCGTCGTAGCGCCCTTCGACCGGCGTGACACCGAAGAAATTGCCGGCAAGGAGCAGATCGGTTTTCCCGTCGCCATCGAAGTCCCCGGCGAGCGACGCGTAGATCGGCGCAAACTGCGCCTCTGCCGGCAGCGTGCGCAGCTCGAACGTTCCGTCGCCGCGGTTCAGGGCGATCGCGCTGGCGAACGTATCCGCTACGAGCACGCGGGCCTGCTGCAATTCCTTCTTTGGAATGAAGTCCTGAATGCGACTCGCACCGAACGACGCGTATGTCGGATAGCGGCTGCGCAGCGACGGCATCACCTGCAAGAGCTCGTCACGTCCCGCCAGCGGGTAACTGACGCCGTGCCGGTATGATGTGAGGATCTGCTTGAGCGTGCCGGTCTCGAAAAAGTCGCCGACATACAGCCGAGCCGGCTCGGCGGGCGAGGCGCGTAGCAACGAATTGAGGCCGAGATTGCCGAGGATGAGATCGGGGCGGCCGTCGCCGTTCAGGTCGGCGCTCTCGATGCTGGTCCACCACCCGTTGCTGTGTGCGAAGCCGGCGTGCTCCGTCCGGTCCACGAACCGGCCGTTCTCCTGGTGGAACACGCGCACGGGCATCCATTCACCGACCACGATCAGATCCAGCTTGCCGTCGCCGTCGTAGTCGATCCAGCTCGCCCCCGTGACCATCCCGACGGAGTCGAGTCCGGGTGCTTTCTCTCGGGTGACGTCACGAAAGTGACCGTGCCCGTCATTCTCGAGCAAATAGCTGCGTGGGGTGACGCCGTACCGGCGCGCGACCACCCGGCTGCCCACGAAGAGGAACTCGCCGCCGCGCGCGACGCACGAGCCATTGTGCGCAAAGTCGGGCAGAGCAGTCCTGCTGAAGTTGCCGCGCCCGTCGTTGAGGTATAAGCGATCGTGCAGCGGCTCTCCCTCCCAAAACTCATTGCCGCCACTGACGACGTAGAGATCGAGGTCGCCGTCACCATCGGCGTCGAAGAGCGCCGCATCGACATCCTCGTGGAGGCTGTCGGCGACAAACGCGGGCTCCGGCGCCGGACGGAATCGGCCGTCGGGCTGTTGTAACCAGAGCTCACCAGGCTGCCACTTGGCGCCGCCGACGTAGATGTCCTCTCGGCCATCCCCGTTCACGTCGCCGACGGCCAGCGCGGGCCCTTCAGTCGACAGCAAGTGCGGCAGCAGCGGCTCGCGACTAAAGTCGAAAAACGTATTCTCCCGATGCCGGTACGAGATGGCCATCTGGTCGCCGACGTCTCGAAACAGCGGCTGCGTGTTGCGCGGGAAGATGTAGCGGCCGGCCGCGTCCTGCTGCGAGACGGTGATGAACTGGTCGGCGGCGACGTTGGTGAGCACCTGGAAGCGGCGGTCGGGCCACACCACGGTCAGCGAATCGACTCGGCGGGCGCTGCCGAGGCCAAAATGCGGCCGCGGATCGACCGCCGACTCGAAGCCCCGGGTCGGCATCACCTCGGCGAGCTGATGCGCGCCGTTGCCGGCGATCATAACCTTCGCCCCGATCCCGGCGGTGTTCCCGCCCACGCCGCGCAGCGTGACCGTGAGAAAGTGCGCCGTGCTGTCTGCGTCGCGGGCGCGATTGCGGTAGACGGCGGCCGGCGCGTTGATCCGGTTCACGACCAGATCGAGCGCGCCGTCGTTGTCGAGATCGACGTACGCGGCGCCGTTCGAAAACCCACGAGCCCCGAGGCCCCAGCCCTGGGCTCGATCAGTGAACGTCAGATCGCCGTTGTTGTGAAACAAATAATTCGGCGTCGGTACGTGCGGCATCTTGGCGATGAGACGCGCGGCCGGAGGCGCGATCCCCGTGGGGATGCTGTCCAGCGACGCGATGTAGTCGAGATCGTTCGGCCGCCGGTAGATGCCGGTCGTCACAAACAGATCCTTGAGACCGTCGTTGTCGAAATCGGCAAACAGCGGCGCCCAGCTCCAGTCGGTCGCCGCGATCCCCGCCAAAAACCCGATGTCGCTGAACCGCAGCTTGCCACCCACCACGCCGCGATTCAGTTGCAGCGTGTTGCGGGCGGACTGGTCGTGGTAGCCGGCCTCCCGGTAGTGGTTGAGGAGCTCGTAGCTCGCGTTGGTCGCCGCGGATTTGCGGATGGCTTCGCTGTCGGGGAGCATGTCGAGCACCGCGAGATCGGGCCGGCCATCGTTGTTGAAGTCCGCCGCGTCGGCGCCCATCGAGAAGCGGCTCGTGTGCCCCGTGGCCTGGGCGATCGACTCCGTGAACGTCCCGTCGCAGTTGTTCACATAGAGGAAGTCGTTCTCCGGAAAATCGTTCGCCACGTAGATGTCGGGGCAGCCGTCGAGGTTGACGTCGCTCGCGACGACGCCGAGCCCGAAGCCTTCGACCCCGCCGTAGATGTGCGCGGCCGCGCTGACGTCCACGAAATGCCCGCGATCGTTGCGGTAGAGCCGGTCCCCGGCCTTGGGATTGCGGACATTGCGGCTCACGCTTGGCGCGGCGGCGCGCTCGGACAATGTCGAGCTGTTCAGCAGGTACATGTCGAGATCGCCGTCGCCGTCGTAGTCGAAGAAGGCTGCCTGGGTGGAGTACCCGGCGAAATCGAGTCCGTACTCCTTCGTCCGGTCGGTGAACGTGCCGTCGCCGTTGTTGACGTACAGCACGTTGTGCCCTTGCATCCCCAAGTAATTCACACCGGAGACGTAGATGTCGAGGCGCCCGTCGCCGTTGACGTCGGCCATCGTGACGCCGCTTTTCCATCCCACCGAATCAGCGACGCCGGCGCGGGCGGTGATGTCTTCGAACCGGAAGTGGCCGAGGTTGCGATAGAGGTGGTTCGAGCCCAGGTTCGAGGTGAAGTAGAGATCGATGAGGCCGTCGCCATCGACGTCGCCCGCCGCCACGCCGCCGCCATTGTAGAAGTACAGATAGTTGACGATGTTCACCGCGGAGTCTTCGGGGAGCATGTTGGCGAATGTGATTCCAGTAGTCGCACCCCCGACCGCTTCGAAGAGCGGGGGCACGGTTGGCACGCGACGACAGCAAAGCGTGGCCAGGGCGGTCGCAAGCAGAAACGGCAGATGTCTTCGCAAGGGGCGCCAGTATAGCGTGAAAACTTTCGTTTCGCTCGCCGGCCTGGTGGCGCTCCTCAGCGCGTGTCCGGAAAAACCGGTCGATACGGGCGCGCTCATCACGGCGCGGACCGTCGGGCTCGAGCACCTCCTGCGCGGGCAGCTGGCCGATGCGGAGCAGGAGTTCAAGAAGGTCATCGACGTGGCGCCGCGCGATCCCTCGGGCTATGCGAACCTCGGCCTCACCTACCTGCGGATGGGGCCGAGCCGCTACCAAGACGCGGCGGCGGCGCTCACCCGCGCGCGCAAGCTCGATGCAAACAATCCCGACATCGCGCTGATCCTGGCAAAGCTGTACTCGCTCACTGGCCGTCAAGCCGACGCGAAGCAGCTGCTCGAGGCGATTCCGCCCCCGGACGCACGCGCGGACTATGCGCTCGCCGAGCTCGAAGGAGCGAACCCAGACCGGTTGCGGCGCGTGCTCGAGCTCTCGCCGGCAAACCTCGCGGTGCGGCTCAAGCTCGCCGCCGCGTTCCTGCGCCTCGGCCAGGCCGACAGCACGCTGCGCGACCTCGAGGACGTCGAGCGCATGCGCCCCGCCCCGCCGCGCGAGGCCAAGCCGCGCCTCACGGCGGCGCTCCAGGCGTTGCGCGCCGGCAAACTCGACCAGGCGCGTCTGGAGCTCGATCGATTCCTGCGGCTCATGGAAGTCACCGCGCCGTATCAGGCGTCGCTCGCCAAAGTCGATTGGATCGAGGGTCCGCTCGCCGGGCGCCCGGTCCTGTCATTCAATCCGCAGTCGCTCATCACGATGCGCGGCATCTCGGCGGGACCGGATATCGGCAAGGTCCGGTTCACCGACGTCACGGGCGAGAGTGGACTCCCCGACCTCGGCGGCCCCGGGACGGCGCTCGCGTGGGGGAACTACGACCAGGAGGGCGGCGAGAATCTGCTGGTGGGCTGGCTCGGCGCGGACCATCAGCCGCATGTCGCGCTGTACTCGGTGCAAGGCGGCTTCTTCGCCGATGTGAGCAGCAGGATGCCGCTCCCGCTTCCCGCCGGCGCGGTGTTCGTGACGTTTGTGGATTACGACAACGACGGTTGGCTCGACGTCTTTGCCATTGGGACTGACCATCGTGGCTACCTCCTCCACAATAATGAGGGTCGCCGGTTTGAAGACGTCACGCGGAAGGCCGGCGTCGGCGACGTCCACGGCGCGCGACGCGCTCTCGTTGTCGATCTCGATCACGACGGCGATCTCGATCTCTTGCTCGTGGGCGGTGGCTCGACCGCTGTCTATCGCAACAATCTCGACGGCACATTCACGCTCTTCCCGAACGCCGACGGCATCACCCGTGGCGGCAGCGACGCCGCATTCGCCGATTTCGACGACGATGGCCGTACCGATGTCTTCGTCGCGAGCGAGAACGGCGGCGACGCGTTATTCCACAACGATGGCGTGCGCGGTTTTGTAGACGCCGGCGCGGGGTTGGGAACGCGCTCGCGCGCGGTTGCGGTGGGCGACTATGACAACGACGGCGCATTGGACCTTTTCGTAGCCGGGCCGAGCGGTGGCACGCTGTGGCATAACGACGGGACGGGGAAGCTGACCCAGGCGCAGCGGCTCTCCGGCGGGACCGGTGCAGCCTTTGTGGACTACGACAACGACGGCTGGCTCGATCTGCTCGTCACGGGGCCGCACGGTGCCGCGCTGTTTCATAACGACCGGTCGGGGCACTTGGTCGATCGCAGCCGGCTGCTTCCGGCCGACGTGCAGCGCGATTCGATCGGGCCGCTCCTCATCGCCGACGTCGATGGCGACGGCGATCAGGACGTCGTCCTCGGCGACTCGCACGGTGTCCGGCTGCTGCGCAACGACGGCGGCAATGCGCATCTCGCGATGAAGGTGCAGCTGGCCGCGCTGGGCGCGGGTAACGGCAAGAACAGTTCGTTCGGCATCGGCGCGAGGCTCGAGGTGCGCGCCGGCGAGCTGTACCAGACGCGCGTCGTCACCGCGCCGTCCACGCCGTTTGGCCTCGGCAGCCATTTCAAGGCGGACGTGTTGCGTGTGCAATGGCCGAACGGCGTGCCGCAGACCATCTACTTCCCGGGAACCGACCAGGATGTGCTCGAGCTGCAGCAGCTCAAGGGCTCGTGCGCATTCCTCTATACCTGGGATGGAACGCATTTCCGGTTCATCACCGATGTGATGTGGCGCAGTGCGCTGGGAATGCCGCTGGGGATCATGGGCGGGAATGCCGCCTACGCGCCCGCGGGGGCCTCGCAGGAGTATGTCCGCATTCCCGGCGACGCGTTGCAGCCGAAGGATGGGCGCTACGTCCTGCAAGTCACCGAAGAGCTGTGGGAGACGGCGTATCTCGATCAGTTGCGGCTGCTGGCCGTGAATCACCCCGATTCCGTCGAAGTCTTCGTGGACGAGCGGTTCCCGCCGGCGGTGCGAGGACTGCGGCTTTACCAAACCGTTCACCCTCGGCCGCCGTTGTCGGCAACGGATGAGCGAGGTACCGACGTGCTCGCGGAGCTGCGCGACCACGACTATCGCTACGTCTCCGACCTGACGCCGCTCGCATATCAGGGCCTCACCGAGCCGCACGCGGTGATCCTCGATCTCGATCAGGATGCGGGCCGACCCGGCACGCTGCTCGTGTTGCGCGGCTGGATCTTCCCGTCCGACGCGAGCATCAACGTCGCGCTCTCGCAGCAGCACGCGCTGCGCGCCGAGCCGCCGGTGCTCGAGGTGAAGGACGCGCGGGGACGGTGGGTATCGCGCGGCAGCATCGGCTTCCCGTCGGGCAAGGACAAGACGATGGTGATCGATATCGCGGGGATTTTCCTGACGCCCGACCACCACGTGCGCGTGCGGACGAACCTGCAGGTGTATTGGGATCAGGCGTTTGTGGCGGACGATGTAAACGGCGGCGGTCGGGGCGGTCAAGAACCACCTGCGGCGGTCGCCCGTGTCACAACGCTGGCGCCCGAGTCAGGCGACCTGCATTTCCGGGGCTTCTCCCGCATGTACCGGCGGGAGGGACGCTATGGCCCGCACTGGTTCGACTATGAGAGCGTCACGAAAGAGTCACCGTGGCGGACGATTACCGGCGCCGCCACGCGGTTTGGCGATGTCCGCCCGCTGCTCGATCAGAGCGACGATCAGTACGTCATCATGGTCCCGGGCGACGAAGTCACGGTCGAATTCGACGCGCCGGCTGCCGCCCCGCCACCCGGATGGAAGCGCGACTTCTTCCTTTACAGTGACGGCTGGATCAAGGACTCAGACCTGAACACCGCCCACGGCACGACAATCGAGCCCTTGCCCTACCACGCGATCACCGTGTACCCCTATGCGCCAAGTGACGCCTATCCGGCCGACTCGGCGCGCCGGCGCTACACCCGCGAGTACAACACCCGCATCATCAAGAGTAACCGCGGAGCGCGGGAAGAGCGCTGACGAGCGCCTCGCGGCTCATGCCGAGGACGGTGTGGCGGCGGACCAGGACGTCGAGGTCGACGGGGTAGAGGCCGTGGGCCGCGGGGTTCGCGAGGCCACACACATTGCGCGGCGCAATTGCCTTGCTCACCCACCTCACGAACTCCCGGCGGTCGGCGGCTGAGCGGACGTGCCGCAGCCGCCGCAGGCTGGCACGCGGTAACCCGCCGAGTTGGGGGTCGTCCACGCCGAGAAACCCCGACCACGCGGCCGTTTCGGTCGGACGGATGCGCTGATGAACCTCGGCGAACGATACCGTTGCAAAGTAAATCATCGAGTGAGCGGCGAAGAGATCAAAGCGAGCCATCGCGAGATACGCGCCGGCCACGAGCCAGTCGATCTGGTCGGCTTCGGCGGCCAGGAGTCTCCCGTAGCGGGCCAGGTCGTCAGGCTCCGGTTGCCCCTGCTCAAAGCACAGCGCCAGCCGCTCGATTGCCCGCAGGCTCCAGGCGATTCCGGTCGAGAAGAGGGGATCGACGAAGGCGAACGCATGCGGCAGCATCGCCCAGCGCTCGCCCACCGCTTGTGTCAGCCGGTGCTGGATGCGCCGCTTGTAGACGAGAGGCATGAGCGGTTTCGCGTCCGCAAAGAGGGCACCGATCGTCGGGTAGCGACAGAGCAGATGCTGCCACATGTGGTCTGGGGGGGGGGCTCCAGGTCCCCTGTCCCTAAGCACGAATCCCGCGCTCGTCACGCCGTCATCGAAGCGCAGGGAGTACATCCACCCTTCATCTATAATGTGATGCACCGCCGCCCAGTCATCGGGATAGGGGCCTGGCGGCAGGCCGGGTACGACATCTGAGCACAGCCGTACGCCCTCGAAGTGACTGAACAGCAAGCCCGCGCGGGTATGGGTGCGGTGCAGCCCTGATGGGATGCCGAGCTGTCTTGCGAGGAACCCACCGGGACCGGAGGCGTCGATCACGAAATCGGCCTGCAGTTGCTGCAGCAGGTCTGCTGTGACGTCGGTGCGGTCACGATACTCCACCCCGGCGGCGACCGCGGCCCGCACGAAGTGGTGATCCACGTCGGCGCGGAGCCAGTGGTTGTCGGCGACGTGGTCGTTCGGACTCGCGGCGACGAGCAGTCGCTCGGTGCCGGTGCCATCTACGGAGAACGGGCGACCGGCGTGGTGGCGGTAGAACGTGAACCCGCGCTTCAGGCCGCGCCGCAGCTCGGGGAAGCGTGCGACCCAGCGGCCGTGCGCGGCGAGGTCGTAGCAATCATCCAGTCCGTAGCGGCGGGCGAGCCGCTCGAGCGTGAGGTTGGCGAGCGGCGTGCTCGACTCGCCGATCGCGAAGCGGGGATGGGTGCCCCGCTCGAGCAAGACGACGTCGTGTCCCTGCACGGCGAGGATGCGCGCGAGCAGTGATCCGGCGAAGCCCGAGCCGACGACTGCTACGCGCACGCTGAGCAGGGGACTCGGGGTGGGGGCTCGGGACTCGGGCTCAAATTCATGGTCTGGATGCGTGCCACCCGCTGCGGGCGACAGCTCTCACAACCGGGCAGGCGTTCGATATCCCAGAGATCTGCGGTCACCACAGCCGATCTGATGCCTCGGCATTGCTCGAGTGCGTACTCCAATTGTGCCAGCGTAGGTGGGACGAATGCGCCAAGGTGCTGGAGTCGGTCGAGCTCGCCATTGCCGCCGCGCACCGGGATGATTGCGATACGCGTGGCGCCGTGAGCGGCCGCGTACTCTGCGGTTCGAACGGTCCACTCGATCGATTCCGCGGCTGGGACGTATGGCGCTCCCAGCAGCACGAACGCGCGGAGGTCGATGTCATGATCGGTGAGAAACGCGGCCGCGCTGTCGAAGCGGTCGAGCTCGAGGCGCTTGTTGAGGTGCGTGATCGCGACGGGATGAATCGTCTCGAGGCCGACGGCGACATCCAGCCGGCCGCTGAGCAGCGCTCGGAATTCGAGTGTCATCGGGCCAATCGTACTCGCGTGTGATTCCACGGTGATCGCGGCGAACGGGCGCGCCAGCTCCGCCAGGCGTGGAACGTCTTGCTGCGGCACCGCCCGCCGATCGAAGAAGTTGCTCGCGTTGTAGAGTTTCAGTCGTGTGGGAAGCGGCGACTCAATTTCCTCCAACGCTCGAGCGAGCTGGATCGGCAACGCGCCAGCGGGTGTGGGACCGTCGAGTGTGTAACGCCAAAGATCACAGAACGAACAGGTGAAGGGACACTCGGCGCCGGCGAGAAACACGGTGACCGCGCGCTCAATACCGCCCGCGGGAGAGCGCTCCTGTTCTACCAGCGCGCCGTGGGCTTTCCACGGATCGACGACGGGTTTCGGCGGCCGCAGCCGCCGAATCCGTACGTCACGCGTGGAGGGCGTGGAAATGGCGGCGATAGCGCGCCTCGTCCTCGGTGAAGAGACGAGCGGCCGCCCGAGGCGTGGCCGACCCGTGCTGGAAGCGCCGCTTGGGATAGATGGGCATGTTCAATCCCAGCACGGCGCGCACCCCGCGGCCGACGATCTCGCCCTTCAGGGCGTACAGGCGCTCGTGCGAGCCGGACGTCAGCTCGGCGAACGGCACCGCCTCGGCCACCGCGATCACGGCAGGCCGTGTGTACGGGCTGAACGAGACGAAGCCGTAGCGGCTCACGCACGCGTAGCCGCGCACGCAGCCGCGGCTGTAGCCGCCCGAGTAGGTGAGCGAGTGCTTCAGCGAGTCGACGCCCCAGCCCTCCTGATAGAGCATACGGTTGTTCACGACGCTGCGAATCGTCAGCTCGCTGTTCGCCTCGATCGGATAGTCCTTGAGGTTCTCATCGCCGCCGTCGCCGTCGACCAGCAGCCGCCACTCGGGGTAGCGTGCCCGGATCTCCTGCAGCAGCGCGAGATTGACGGCCGCGCATTCGACGTCGAGCGGTTTGTAGTCCTCGATGACGGCGACGGCGCGGAGCGGGTCGAGCGCAGCGGCGGGCACGTCGATCGTTTCGCCCAGGATCTCGAGGTTCGTGCGGCGCAGGAATTCGCGCGCCTGGCGCGCGTCGTCGCCGTCGCTGTCGAGCGAGAGGGTGAACGCTTTGAGGCGCGCGGGCCCTCCCGGCTGTCCCTGGTCGAGCAACAGCTTGTACAGGCAGAGGAGCACCGCGCCGCTGTCGATCCCGCCCGAAAACGGCACGCCGATGGGGGCGGCGGGATCCTGAGCGGCGAGCCAGCCGCGCAGCTCCTGGTACAAGGCTTCGATATAGCGACGGCCGATCGCGTCCAGATCGGCGGGCAGCGTGCCGCGCGGCGGATCGAAGAACCGGCGGTAGACGGGATTGGGGTCGGGGCACCCGATCAGGCGGAGCGTGGTCACGTGATGCGCCGGCGCCATGCGCGTATACGACGGGTGGAACTGATCGCCCCAGCCGTGACGTGTCAGCTCGGCGGCGATCTCGTCGATGCGCTCGGCGACGATCAGGACGGGGCCATCGGCCGCTTTGGCGAGGAAGTAGCGCAGCGGCCGCTCGAGGCTCCGCGCGAGCACGACGCGCTCGCCTTCCTGCGCGACGAGCGCAAACGACCCATTGATCGCGAGCACCGCCCGAGGATCAGTCGCGAGCAGCGCCCGGCGGGCGGTGGCAAGGTCACCCGACCACAAGTGTTGCGAGCTGTCGGGAATGAGGTTGATGACTTCGGCGATCTGTTTCATGGACGTCTCCTCCGTCCCCCTCCCGCGGGACGAATGCGCACCGCCTGGCCGCCGCCGGGCGCGAGCGCGATGCGCAGATGGGAGTTGCGCGTGACCGGGCGGTGCGAGATCGCTACGGGCAGTGGATTGGTAAGCCAGTTGGCGCCCGAACCGTCGGCATAGATGTCGGCGATGTAACTCTTGCCGCGATCGAGGAAGGTGAGCGGCACGTCGAACGTGCGCGCTTCTTCGTCCGTGATCGCGCCCAGGAACCACTGCGGGCTGTTTTTCTGCTTGCGGGCCACGATCACGTAGTCGCCGATCTTGCCGTCGATCACCCGCGTCGTGTCCCAGTCCACCGCGACGTCCTTGATAAACTGGAACGCGGGCTGGTGCACGTAGTTCTCGGGGAGGTCCGCGGCCATCTGGAGCGGCGAATAGATCACGACGTACAACGCGAGCTGTTTCGCGAGCGTGGTGCGGACGCGCGCGTCTTCGTTCGTGCGGGCGGGTCCGGTCTTGGTCCGGAGGATATCGAAAATGCCGGGGGTGAAATCCATCGGCCCGTCGAGCAACCGGGTGAAGAACAGGATGGTCTCGTGCTCGGGCGGATTGCCGCCTTCGCCGCCCCACGCGTTGTACTCCTGGCCACGAGCGCCTTCGCGGCTCATCATGTTCGGATAGGTGCGGCGCTCGCCCGTGTCGTGGATCGGCTCGTGCACGTCCAGCATGATGTGGTGCTCTGCCGCCTTCTCGATCACATCGCGGTAGTGCTGGACCATGCGCTGGCTCCAGTGCGAATGCCCGCCCGTGATCGTATCGGTCACGTATCCCGACTTGATGGCGTCGAGGCCCAGCGACTCGTACAACGTGAAGGCGCTGTCCATCTGCCGCTCATAGTTCTCGATTCCGCCCGACGTCTCGTTGTGCACGATCAGCTTCACGCCCTTCGAGTGCGCGTAGCGGGCGAGCTCGAAGAGATCGTAGTCGGGATAGGCTCTCGTGAAGGAGAACGCATTGCGGTTCTGGATCCAGTCGCCGTCCCAGCCGACGTTCCATCCTTCCACCAGCACGCCCCCGAATCCGTTCGCCGCCGCAAAATCGATGTACTGTTTCGTGTTCGCGGTCGTGGCGCCGTGCTTCGGCCCGGAGCTCCACGTCATGGTGCCGATGTGCATGCCCCACCAGATGCCGACGTACTTCATCGGCTTGATCCAGTCGGTGTTGGGGATGACGCTGGGCGGATTGAGATTCAGGCCGATGACCGACGGCGACAGCTCGGTCACCTTGTCGGCGATCTGGATCGTGCGCCAGGGCGTCACGAACGGCGTATGGCCGCGCACCTTCACGCCATCGGCATAGGGTGCGAGATCGGCGTGCAACGTCCGGCTGTCCATGCGCGGGCCGCGGATGTTCATCTTCGCGTAGTCCACGAGATTCGCCTCGTGGATCACCACGAACGTCTTGCCGTTTCTGACTTCCATCGTCAGCGGCGTCTGCACGCTATCGAGCGTGCTCACCGGTCCTTCCGACCACAGCTGCTCGGAGCGATCGAGCCGAGGGCGATTGGACGCGATCCACCAGGCGCGGGCGTTGTCGGCCATGGCGAACTCGGTCAGCTCGTCCGTGATCTCGAAGTCGCCGAGGCTCGGTTGCGCCGGGAATTCGTAGCGGAAGGCCACGCCGTCGTTGAAGGCGCGGACTGCCAGCGTGAACTTCCGGTTTGGCGAGGAGGTCTCTTCGACCGAGACCTTCAGCTCGTTGTGGTGATCGCGAATGCGCGAGACCTCGCCCCACGGCTGGGTCCACGTTTCGTCAAAGATGCTGCGGCTCGAATCCACGATGCGCAGGCTGTCGCGCAGTGGCGGCTGCCCCCGAAACTGGAATCCCAGCATTGAAGGCGTGAGGAGCGGCCGGCCGTCGCGCTGCACGGCATAGGAAAGCCGGCCTTCGTGCGTATCCACCATCACGACGTTGCGGCCGTCCGGGGAGGCGACGCGGACCTGCGCGCCCAGGCTGCACGGAAGGCAAGCCAACACCGCGAGCAACCGAATCCTCATCGAAGACTCCGTGGTTGTGTATATTCAGGACCGGGAACACCTACCAGGGGAATCGCATGATCCGCTCGAGCGCCTGCCCCCTCACCGTCGCCTTGCTCCTGCTGGCCGCCTGTTCCAGCAATCGATCTTCCGGACCTCGTCCCGCGTCAGGACCCCACGGTGCTGGAATCGTCATCACCGCCGCTGATATCGAGCGCTCGCCCGGGACGCCGCTCGAGCAAATACTGCTGGCGCGCGTTCCCGGGCTCACGATCGCACGCACCGACGACGGCCAACGCGTGATCACCCTGCGGGGCGCCGGGCGGGAAATACTCGTCGTCCTGAACGGCGTGCCGCTGGCGCCCAATGGATCGGGCAACTTGAATGCGATCAATCCCCGGGACATCGAGTCTATCACCGTACTCCGGGACGCGGCCAGTACCTCGACGTATGGCTCGCGCGGCGCGAACGGCGTGCTGCTCATCCGAACCAAGCATGGCTAGAGGCCGGTGAAACTCGTCGGTTTCGTTCTGATCGCTTGGCTTCCCGCCTGCGCCCTGCACAAGCGTGATCCGGCCGTCTCGCAACCGCCGCCATCCCTGCAGGAGCCCAAGTCGGCGTCCATCAGCACGATTACCGCCGAGGACATCGAGCACGCGCCGGGGATGTCGCTCGAGCAGCTCCTCGTTACGCGCGTACCCGGTCTGTCGTTGTCGCGCGCGCCCGACGGTCACCTCGTGATTCACGTCAGGGGTACGACCACGCTCCTGGGGGATCAGGAACCCCTGTTCATCATCAACGACCTGCCGGTCGACAACCCGGTCGGCGGCAATCTGAGCTCGATCAACCCGCGCGACATCGAGTCCATACAGGTGCTGCGCGATGCCGCGAGTACGGCCATGTACGGCTTGCGCGGGGCAAACGGGGTCATCATCATCAGAATGAAGGGGTCGTAGCGCGGAAGAACAGCGGGCGATCGTTGTTGCGCGCGACAATGTAGAGGTCGCCGCGCCCAGTCCGCAGCCGCTGGATGTCGCGCGCCTGGCCCCGCACGAAGAAACCGCTCTCCGCAGTCCGCACCGGCGCGAAGTTCCCTTTTCCATCCCCACGCAGCAACAGCCCGTAGCTCGCCAGCATCGGGCCGATAGACGGCTGCACACCCTCGAAATTGCCGGCGAGCAGCAGATCCGTCTTGCCATCGTGATCGAAATCGCCCGCGAGGATCCCATACGTCGGGGCGATCTGCGCCTCGAGCGGCAAGGGGACCAGTGTAAACGAGCCATCGCCATTGTTGCGTGCGACCGCCGTGGCGAACGTCTCCGCCTGCTTGACGACCGCTCCGGTCAGCGCGCTCCCGAAAATCTGCTCGACCGTTTGGCCGGCATAGTCCGCATACTTGGGATATCGTGGCTTGAGGTAGGGCAGGGCTTCGGTGAGCTCGTCGCGCAGCACGAGCGGGAGCGATTGCCTGCCCCCGGAGACGGTTGCGTTCTCGAACAACGTTACAATCTGCTCCGGGAAGCCGTTGCCGTCGAAGTCCTTCACGTACATGCGGGCCGGCTCCGCGGGCGTAGCGTGCAGCCGCGTGTTCAGGCCAAGATTGCCGACGACGAAATCGATCCTACCATCACCGTCGACGTCGGTCGCAATGATCCGATTCCACCAGCCGGTGCTGTGCTCCAGACCCTTGGTCGTCAGGCGCGTAAGGCGCGTGCCGGTGTTGCGGAAGATCGTGATCGGCATCCATTCGCCCACGACGATGAGATCGAGGCGCCGGTCGCCGTCTACGTCGGCCCACAGGGCGTCGGTGACCATGCCGATGTGCTCCAGATCCGGAGCGACCTGCGCCGTCACGTCGCGGAATCGCCCGTGTCCGTCGTTCTTGAGCAGCGTGCTGCGCGGATCGAGGCCGTAGCGGCCGGGGACGGCGCGCCCGCCGATGAAGACGTAGTCGGGAGAGACCGCGACACGCGAGCCGCTGGTGAACAGCGGCGGCAGTCGGTCGTGTGTCTTCGTGAAATGGCCCTGCCCGTCGCCGAGGTAGAGGCGATCCTCCAGGGCCGGGGCGAGGTCGGAGAATTCACTCCCGCCGGTCGCGACGTAGAGATCGAGCTTGCCGTCGCCGTTCGCGTCGAAGAACGCCGCGCCCAGATCCTCGGAGATCTGATCTTGGGCGAACAGTGCCTGGTTCGTCGTCGTGAACGTGCCGTTCGACCGTTGGACGTAGAGCGCACTCGGCTGCCCCTTGGCGCCGCCGATGAAGAAGTCGTCCAGGCCATCGCCGTTCACATCGCCCACCGTGACGAACGGCCCCTCCGTCGACACCATTTTGGGAATCAGCCGCTCGCGGTCGAAGTCGACGAACTCGTCCTCGTGATGGACGAAGTCCAGGCCGACTTGGGCGGTAACGTCTCTGAACAACAGCGGTCGAGAAGCAGCGGCGGCGGTCGGGCGGTCAAGAGGAAACTGCGGCGGTCGTGCAGACGTGCCGACGTGCGACGTGGAACTAATGTCCGCCTCGCGAATCGTGAGCTTCTGGTTAGTGCCGACGTGCGTCATGCCGCTCGTGCGACCATCGGGCCAGTCGATGCTGATTGAATCGATCGTATCCACCCGCCCAACGCCAAACGTCAGGAGATAGTCGACGCTCGACTGGAAGCCGCGGGTCGGCGCGAGCTCCTGAACGAACTGCTGCTTCCCGTGCCGGAGCGTCACGCGGGCGCCGACCGCAAAGGGATTCGCCCCGTCCCCCACCAGGCGGACCTGCAAGTAATGATTGCCGGGCAGCTGGGTACGCGCGTTGTTGCGATAGGCGAACGGTTCGTCGCCGACGTTGTTCACCACGAGATCCGGCGCGCCGTCCCCATCCAGGTCTCCGTACGCCGCCCCGTTCGAGAAGCTTGGGCGATCGAGGCCCCATGTCGCGCTCACCTTCGTGAACGTCAGGTCGCCGTTGTTGTGGAACGCGTAGTTCGGCAGCGGCGTCGAGCTCATGGTCTTTATCAAGCCCATGAAGTCCACCCGCTGCCCGCGTGTGGCGGCGAGCACCGTCTGGTCGTTGGCGAGAAAGGCGATGTAGTCCTGCGACGTCACGTCCTTGGTGAGCCCGTTCGCGACGAAGACGTCCTTGTTGCCGTCGAGGTCAAAATCGGCGATCAGCGCGCTCCAGCTCCAGTCCGTGGCCGCCACGCCGCCGAGCATCGCGACGTCGCTGAAGGTGCCGTTGCCGTTGTTCAGCTGCAGCATGTTCCGCATGAGCTGGTGGTCGAACCCCTCGCGAGCCTTGGCTTGATACAGCTCCCACGGCTCGAATGCGGACGTCGTCTTGAGGCGATGGTCGTCTTCGGGAAGCATGTCGGACGTGTAGATGTCGGGCCAGCCGTCATTGTTCACGTCTGCGATGTCGACGCCCATCGAGAAATAACTGCTCGTCGGCAGCGCACCGTCGAGCACCTCGTCGAACGTGCCGTCGCCTTTGTTGATGTACAGATAATCCCGCTCGAAAAAATCGTTCGCGACGTACACGTCGGGCCGGCCGTCGCGATTCACGTCCCCGACGGCGATCCCCAACCCAAACCCGATCGTCGGCCCGTAAATGCCCGCCTGCTCGCTGACATTGACGAAATGGCCGCCGTCGTTCCGGTAGAGCTCGTGGCCGCCTAACGGATCGCGCTGATTGCGCTCGTTCTTGACCGCGATGCTCGAGACCGGACGCGGGGAGTTGCGGATCAGGAACATGTCCAGGTCGCCGTCGCCGTCGTAGTCGAAAAACGCGGCCTGGGTCGAGTAACCGGTGTCCGCGAGCCCGTATTGCCCGGCCATCTCCTTGAAGCGTGGAATACCATCGGCCATGCCCTGATTGATGTACAGCGTGTTCGCGCGCAGCGCGCCGGGCTTCAGACCCGCATGGCAGACATAGATGTCGAGCTTGCCGTCGCCATTGACGTCTGCCAACGTCACGCCCGTAGTCCAACGGCCGGCTTCGGCGACGCCGGCGTCCTTCGTCACGTCCCGGAACCGGAAGCCGCCCAGGTTCAGGTACAGTCGCGGGCCGCCCTGGTTCGTGGTGAGGACGATCTCCGGCAGTCCGTCCCCCGTGAGATCACCGATTGCGACGCCGCCGCCGTTGTAAAAGTTCCGGTAGGTGAACACGTTGAAATCGCGTGTCTCCTCCAGCGGGTTGGTGACGTCGATGCCGGTGTAGGTCGACGGCAGAAGTGTGAACAGCTCCTTGCCGGCCGCGGGCGGATGCGCGGTGCGAGCGGCCTCCCGCGATCCAGAGCACGCGTTGCAGAGTCCCGACAGTCCCAGCAGGAGGAGAAGCGAGAGGGGCGCGAGCCGCCGCGCCCCTCTCTGATCAGCTTCGTTGTGCGACGCTTCCGGCAATCAGTATCCCGTGTTCTGGACCAGTTTCGGATTCGCGTCGATCTGCGACTGCGGAATGGGCATCAGCGTGAGATACGGCTGCCCCGCGGTCTTGAACTGCCACGCCGCGGTGTACTGGCCGAACCGAATGAGATCCTGCCGGCGCTTCCCCTCGAACGTCAGCTCGAACAGGCGCTCCCGCAGGATGACGGGAAGCGTGACCGAACTCAATGTGTCGGTCGTGAACGACCGCGCGCGCACCGTCCGTAGCAATGCGAGCGGCGCCGGGGCCCCCGTCGCGCCGTTGAGCTCCGCTTCCGCCTTGATCAGGTACATCTCCGCCAGGCGGAAATAGGCGAAGTCGTTGCCGTTGTTCTGCGCCACGTGGTTCGGATCGTACGGCCACTTATAGATGCGAACCCCCTCCCCCTCCGTAGCCGCGCGCACATCGGCGATGGTGGGCGTGAACACCAGCCGCGGCGCCCCTTTTGCGCAACCCGGCCGGATGCACACCGTGTCACCCGTCTCGACATTGAACTGCGGGCCGACCAGGAAGATGCTCTTGCGCCTGTCGTTCAAGGTGTCGAACGCTTGGTACGTCTGAGCGAGTGTGGCGAAGCCGTTCCACGGGGTTGTCGAGAACTGGTTGTAATGCAGCGTCGTCTGCAGGAACGGGAAGCCGAGCCCATCGCGCGGGGCGAATTTGACGACGAAGATGTTTTCCGGGGACAGATTGTTATCGGCCCGGAAGTTCTTCACGAAGGTATCCGCCAGCTGGTAGACGCCGGACAGGATCGTGCTGTCGGCGCGATCCTTCGCCGCTTGGCAGGCGCTCAGGCCTCCCGCCACGGTGATTCCCGTGCACGAGTTATACGCAACGGCGCTGAACTGGCCGGCGTCCTTGGTGAATACGCCGGCATTGACGTACATGCTCGCGAGTATGGCGTCGACCGCGCCCTTCGTGAAGCGGCCGTTGTTCGCCGCATCCCGCGTCCTGGGCAGGTCGGCCCGGGCGGCCAGCAGCTCCGCTTCAATGAACTTGAAGACGGAGTCGCGTGATACGCGGTCGCGCTGCGCGACGTCCGTTGTCGTGACGACCGGGACGCCGCCGAACAGATCCATCAGCTGGTAGTAGTAGAACGCACGCAGCGCCCGCAGCTCGGCAATGACTCCCGCCTGCTTCACGGAGTCCATGATGATCCGGCTCTGCAGCGCGCTCAACGCGAGATTCGCGTTCGCGACCCCCGTAAAGCTGTTCACCCAGGCCGAATTGATGTCCTGGAGCGTCGACGGGCTGCCTGGGGTCCACCCTTGTTCGTGGATTTCCAGCCAGCGGCCGTTGTCGTACCAGTCCTGACCTCGCGTCGGCACCACCATTTCGTCGGTGCTGATTTCATTGAGGGCGTAGTACGCGCAGCAGTAGCCCGGGAACGCGCCCCGGAGCTGCGCATAGACGCCGGAGAGCCCGGCCAGCGCCTCCGCCTCATTGTTGAAGAACGTCCCCGGAGAGATGTCGCTCTTCGGAAGCTCATCCAGATTGGTGCACGCCTGCATTGATCCCAGCAGCAGCGCGGCGAGCCACGCTCCGCGGATCGATCTCTTCGACATGGTTCGCTTCATAGGTCCCGAGCTCCTCAGAACGTCAGGCGAAGGCCACCGGTCACGGTACGGGGCCGTGGATAGCTGAGATAATCGATCCCGCGCGACGCCAGACCGGAGCTGGCGTAGACTTCCGGATCGAGGCCCGAATAACCGGTCAGCAGCAGCAGATTGTCAGCCGATACGTACACCCGCGCGCTCTGCACCGAGCGGAGCATCGGCAGGTTGAGCGTATACTCCAGCGTGATGTTTTGCAGCCGCACGAAAGAGCCGTTCTCGATCCACAGTGACGAGAAGATGGCCGGTTCATGCAGCCCGATTCCGTCGGTCAGGGCGGGGCGGAGGAAGTTCTTGCCCTGCAGCGCATTCCCCTTGGTGGAGTAGACGAGCGCCGTATTGTTGAAGACGTCCTGTCCGACCGACGCCCGAATCAGGAAGCTCAGATCGAGCTTGCCAAAGGTGATCTGGTTGTGGAAACCGAGCGTGAAATCGGGATTGGCGTTCCCGATCACCTGGTAGTCCCCGGCGCCTGGTCCCGACCCATTGATTGTGCTGCCGTTGCTACAGTTTGACGCGGGCGTATTCGGGGTGCTGCACGCGAAGAGCTGCTTCCCGTTCGCATCCACGCCGAGGAACACCGGGCCGTAGAACGTCCCGAGGGGCAATCCGGGAGCGATGAGCTGCGAGACCTGGCCCGATTGGCCCTGACCGCTGACGCCGCCGGAAGTGATCGTCCCGCGGGATCCGAGGTTCGTCACCTTGTTGCGGGACGCCGCGAAGGTGATGCCGGCCCGCCAGGTCAACGACGGCCGCGAGATCGCGAGCGCATCGAGCGACAATTCCACGCCGCGATTGCGCAGCTTGCCGACGTTCTCGAGCCGCTCTTCCACGGCGGCCGGCTGCGGCACCTTGACGGACAGCAACAGATCGGACGTGTTCTTGATGTAGTATTCGACGCTTCCCGTCAGACGATTGCTCATCAGTCCGAAGTCGACGCCGAGGTCAAACTGCGCCGTCCGCTCCCACTTGAGGTCGGGATTGGGGTTCTGAATTCCTGCGACGCCGGTCTGCGGCGCGTCGCCCCAGGTGTACGTACCACCGCCGCCGGCGCCGAGCAACGCCAACGAGGAGTACGCCGGGATGCCGGGGTTGCCTTGCACGCCCCAACCGGCGCGCACGCGGAGGTCTGAGAACGGCGAGCTCTGCATGAAGCCCTCGTCGCTCATGTGCCACGAAGCGGAAATGCCCGGGAATGACGACCACTGGTGGCCCGCCGCGAATTTGGAGGAGCCGTCATACCGCAACGCGGCGGTGAGGAAGTACTTGTTCTTGTAGCCGAAGTTGGCGCGCGAAAAGAAGGAGACGAGCACGCTCTGCTCGGCGCCGGAGGAGCTGTTCCGCGTAGTCGCGGCCGAGAGTTTGTCGAAGGTGAACGCGTCGGTGAAGAAGCCGCTGCCCGATGCCGTCACCGTATCGCTCTTGAACTTATTGTACTCGTATCCGCCGACCACGTCGAAGCTCCGATCGCCACTCTCCCGCCGGTACGTCAACAGCGTCTGCAGCGTGCGGGCGTCATTGTTGAGATCCACCAGGCGCGCAACCCCGCCGCCGAGCGCGTCGCCGATCGGACTCTCCTTCGGATAGTACGTCTGGCGCCCGCCGCTCGCATGGTCCAACCCCACCGTGACCTGACCGGTGAGCCCTCCCGCGATATCCAACTCCGCGGTCGCGTTGCCGAGGGTGCGGGTTGTCTGGCCGATATCGATCAGCTGTTTTGCCAGCGCCACGGGATTACGCACCGAGCTGCCGCCGCCTTCGTAGAAATGCGTCCCGGTCGCGTCGGTGAAGGTGATCGGCTGGGTCGGATCGAAGATGGCGACGTTCTGGAACACCCCGCCTTCGAAGCCGCCCGTGTTGTCGAACGTCAGATACGTATTGTTGACGCGCGACGTCGTCACGTTGACGCCGAGCCGCAGCCGGTTGTCCAGCGCGCGATGCGTTCCGGCCAGCCTGCCCTGAATCCGCTGCAGCGTGCTCGAGAGCGCGACGCCGTCATCCTTCATGTAGTTGAGCGACGCCCGATAGCGCGTGTCCTCGGTGCCGCCGGAGAACGACAGGTTGTGGTTGTGCGTGACCCCCGTGCGCGTGACCGCCCGTTCCCAGTCCGTATTCGCGGTGCCGAGGACATACGGCTTGATCCCACCGAAGCCGCCGGACGAATCCGCGAAGCCGGTCGCGCACGCAGGACGTCCAGCACAGGCGGTCGAATCCGATCGCCACGTGACGAACTGGGGGTTCACGTAGGCCCGGTACTCGGCGCCATCGAGCACATCGAGACGCCGTGCCGGCGAGGACGCCGCGGCGTAGGAATCGTACTCGATGCTCGGCCCGCCGCCGCCCGTGCCCTTTTTCGTTTCGACCAGGATGACGCCGTTGGCGGCGCGGCTGCCGTAAATGGCGGTCGCCGAGGCGTCTTTGAGAACGGTGATCGAAGCGATGTCGGAGGGATTCAGCAGGTTGAGCGGATTGCGAGGCAGCGCCGGCGTCCCGACCACCCCGCTCATCCCCTGGGGTTCGGTCGCGACGTTATTGATCGGCACGCCGTCGATCACGTAGAGCGGATCGTTGCTGTTGCTGATCGAGCTGCCGCCGCGGATCAGAATCTGCGATCCCGCGCCGGGCTCGCCGTTGTTCAGCGTGATATCGACGCCCGCCGCCCGGCCCGAGAGCATTTGCGTGACGTTGGTCGTCACGCCGACGTTGGCCTGCGCCGGATTGATGGTCGAGACCGATCCAGTGATGGCCTCGCGCCGCTGCGTCCCGTACCCCGTCACGACGACCGCTTCGAGGAGCGAGGCTTGCGGGGTAAGCGCGAACTGCGCTTCGGCGGTTCCGCCCGTTGTCACCGTGACGGACTGCCGCTGCGGCGCGTACCCGATTCGGGTCGCACGCACCAGCACGCTTCCCGCAGGAACGGACGCGAGCGTGTAGCTGCCGTCGTTACCGCTGGCAGTCTGCAGTTGCGTGCCTTCGACTTGGATGATGACACCGGCGAGCGCCTGCCGTGTGGTGCTGTCGACGACCTGTCCTCTGACCGTGCCGGTGTTTTGCGCGGTGAGAGGGAATGCCGTGAGGGACAGCAGCGCGAAAACGGGAACTGCGTGTCGGACGAATCTCATCGCGTGGACCTCAAGAAGACAGTTATGCCATCCGAAATGCCGCCCCCGTGAGACCTTGTCAAGGGCGGTCAGGGGGCGGAGTATGTAGGCCCATGGTTCTGGCCTTTCTGCTGCTGATGCAGTCTGCACCTGCGCGGGACACCCCACCCGTCCTCGAATTCCCGACGCCCGGGCTCGACGATCCCGCGGCCTACGAGGGCTACACGGCCCGGTTGTATCGCGACTCCCGCGGCAACTCAGTCGAGATCTACATCGAAGGGAAAACAGGCCGCGTGGTGCACCTGTGGGCGGATGGGCTCAATGAAAGTATCGGTTTCACCGTTCGAGATTCGGGCGGTCGGGGCGGTCAAGAAGCAACTGCGGCGGTCGCGGCGGTCGCGTTCGGGGCAGGGTCAGCGACGGTGGGTGCGACCGGCGGTCGCGACGGTCGGGGCGCTCGGCGCTGGTTACGCTACTCGCTGACGGTGCAGGGCGGGCGGTCAACTCGGATCGGGCAGTTCCTCTTGGGCTCGATGCGCATCGAGCGCGATTTCGGATACGCGGGACGCGTGAGCGATTCGATCAACGCGCCGCCATTCGTGCCGCCGGAGTTCACCGCGCTCGCCCAGCGGCTCGGCGGGTCATATCCCAGCCGGTTGGCTCCGCTGCTGTCCCTGACACACAGCGGCTCGCGCTGGCGGGCGCAGGTCTATCAGCCGAGCCTCGATGCCCGGAACCACATGTGGCTCACGCTCAGCGGCGACACCAGGCGATCCCGCGCGCTGCTCTCCGGACGTGTGCTGACCGTCCGGCCGCGCAGCGCCGAGCCGGTCGAGCTGCTGGTCGAACTCGCCACCGACGGCCCGGCCCTCGATCCCCTCGATCGCGATCAGATCTTCAACACCGCATTCCGACACTTCGCCGATTCCGCCAAGTCCCAGCGCGTGGAGCGCGAGATCCGCGGGTTCGAGCTGCTCAGCTCGCGCCAGAAGCTGATGGCGGGGTTGCCGACGTATGCGACGTACTTCGGCCGCGACATGCTGATGACCGCGCTGCTCATGGAGCCGGTCTGGTCCGATACGATGCCGGAATTCGTGATGGGCGCGGCGCTCGCCAAGCTCGCGCCCAGCGGCGAAGTCAGCCACGAGGAAGCGCTCGGCGGCCAGGCGATTCGCGAGAACGGCGCCGAGTTTCTCAGGACGGGCAACCGCGCGCTGCTCGGCAATCTCCAGGCGACGCGCGAGAACTACTGGATGGTGGACGACGACTTCCAGCTGCCGGTCGTCGCGGGCCATTACTTCGCCGCTGCCGGCGTGGCCGACGCGCGCAAGCGCGCATTCGTGCGGCGCTGGGGCGCGGCGCTCCGCAAGAATCTCGCGTTCGTCGCCCGGCGCGCGGCGCCCTACGCCCGCGCGCCGGTGGCGACGAACCTCGTGAGCTTCAAGCGCGACGCGGATGGCTGGTGCCATCCGGGGAGCTGGCGGGACAGCCGGGTCGGCTACGCGGGCGGGTGCCTCGCATTCGATGTGAACGTGGTGTGGGTGCCCGCGGCGCTCCGTGCCATCGGCACGATCGACAGCGCGCTGCGGGCGATGGGCGAGCCCGGGATCGATCGCGCCGCCGAGATCGCGCGCGCGGCGGAGGTGTGGCGCGGGACCGGGCGCCACTTCATGGTCGCGCTCGCGCCCGCCGAGGTCGAGACGCGCGTACGCGCCAAGCTCGCCGCGTTGCCCGAGCCGGAGCGCGCGCATTGGGATTCTGTGCTCGCAGGCGGCGGCTTTCCGGCCGACACGCTGCGTTTCCCGGCCGTGTCGCTCGACAGCGCGGGGCAGCCGATCCCGGTGATGAGCACCGATCCGGCGATGTGGCTGCTGCTCGAGCACCAGGACTCGGCACGCGAGGCTGAGTTACTCCGCCCGTTCCTGCTTCCGTATCCTGTCGGGCTCTTCATCGACGGCGTGGGACTGGCGGTTGCCAACGACGCCTACGCCACGCCCAAAGTGTGGGACATGTTCGAGCGCGATCTGTATCATTCCCCGCGCGTCGTGTGGGGCCGCGAAGTGAATGTGCTGCTCGCGGCGCTCGCGACGCGCAACCGCCCCGGCGCTGTGGATTCCGTCCGGGGCGTGGTCGACCGCTCCGGATTGCAGTACGCGGAGTTGTGGAGTTACAAGTTCGAAGGAGGAGCCCTGCGCGCGGTGCGCTACGGCTCGAGCTCAGACGTCCAGTTGTGGACGCTCACGGATCTCGCGGTTCAATATCTCCTCCACTCGGCAAGGGCCACGCAATGAGCAATCTGCACGCCTTCGACATGTTCTTCATCGCGCTCTACTTCCTCATTCTGTTCGGCATCGGGTGGTGGGCGGCGCGCAGAGAGAA